>Ga0193728_1001279_pt1 | contig 12686 bp, 12 predicted proteins | sample U1c1metaG_FD_143037 | JGI IMG/M metagenome (GOLD analysis project Ga0193728, IMG submission 143037) | Soil microbial communities from a riparian zone of the East river system, Colorado, United States - U1c1 | ecosystem: Environmental > Terrestrial > Soil > Riparian zone | place: USA: East River...
GGGCGCGACCGTCTCGCTCGACGGCGGCGCGCCTCTGACGCTCACGCCGATCGGCGGCTCGGGCCTCGGGCTCGCGCGGGTCCAGGGACTCACCCTCGGCCCGGGCAACGACGGCAATCACAACATCCAGGGCAACATGGGCTTCGGAATCACCGTGTACGGCTACGGCCAGTACACGAGCTACTGGTACCCCGGCGGCCTCAACCTCGACACGATCGTCGAATAGCTACGACGCGGTCTGCTGGCCGAGCGCGCGGCGCAACGTCGCCCACGCAGCCGCGAGGTTCCACTCGGCGGTGATCAGGTTACCGCTCGCGGTCGTCACCGCGGTCTGTGCGTCGGCGAGCTCGATCTGGCTGCCGAGGCCCTGCGCGTAGCGCGCTTCGGCGAGCTTGAGCTCGGCCTGCGCCGCGGTGACACCCTCGGTCGACGACACGACGTTCGCCTTGTTCGCGACGATCTGCGCGCGCGACGACTCGAGCGCCGAGGTCAGCGACACGAGCAGCGTGTCGCGCTGGGCCTGCGCCGACACGAGGTTCGCGTTCGCGACCTCGACGTCCGCGTGGCTGCGCCCGCCGTCCCACAGCTGCCACGACAGGGTCAGGCCAGCCTGCCAGCTCGGCTGCTCTGTCGGGTTGGTGGTGGGGAACGGCGAGTACGCGATGCCGCCGCTCGCCGACAAGATCGGACGCCGCTCGGCATGAGCGGCCGTGACGCTCGCATCGGCCGCGTAGATCTCCTTGTCGAGCTGGACGATCTCGGGGCGGAACTTGCGCGCGGTCGAAACCAGCTGCGCGAGGTCCGGCGGATCTTCGCTCGCCGGCGTCGGCCAGTTCGGATCGACCGCCGGGGCGCGCGCCGGATCGAGCCAGCCGATCGCGGCGCGCAGGTTCGCGAGCGCGACGGCCTCGTCGGACTGCGCCTGCGCGAGGGTCGATTGTGCGTTCGAGAAGCGGGCCTGGGCCTGTGCGACTTCGATCGGATCCTTGGCCTGCGCCGCGACGAACCGCTTCGCCTGATCGAGGTGGGCGGTCTCGCTCTTCACGGTCGCTTGCGCGACGAGCACCAGGCGCTTGCGGGCGAGCGCCTCGAGAAACGCGATCTCGACATCGCGGCGCACGTCGAGCGAGGTCACCGAATAGCCGGCCTTCGCCGCATCCTCGTTCGCCTCGGCGGCGGTCACGTTCGCGTGGGTGAGGCCGAAGTCGTAGATTCGCCAGTTGGCACCGGCGTTGAGCCCCGTGTTGTACGAGCCGGTGAAGAAGCCACCGCACGTGCCGCTGGTCGGGTCCATGAAGACACACTGACCACGCTGATCCGAGCTGGCGCCGACGCTGGCGCTGAGCGTGACGACCGGATGCTCGGCCACCTTCGCGCCCGAAACGCGGCCCGCGGCGGCTTCGATCGACGCCTTGGCCTGGCGGAGCGACGGCTGCGTCTTCTGCCCGATCTCGACCGCGCGCGCCATCGTCAGCGTGAGCTTGCCGGGCACCGCGGTCTCCGCAGCGGTGACGTCGACGACGCCGGGCAACCACTGCGGCGAATCCGCCGGCGGTGGGTTCTGCGGTTGATCGGGCGGCGTCGGCGCCGGCGCCGGCGGAGTCGTGGGAGCGCCGGGTTGCGCGAGCGCGAGTGACGGAACCGCGAGCAGGAACAGTGCAGCTAACTTCATGTCTCGTACCTCAGTGCAGTGATCGGGTCGAGCCGCGAGGCGCGGATCGCCGGATACAACCCGAACACGACGCCGACGCCACCCGCGACTGCAAAGGCGAGCGCCGCCGTGGTGGCGGGAAAGAACAACTTCCATCCGTAGTAACTGGCCATGTACTTCGCGAGGAGCGCGCCGAACCCGAGCCCGATCACGCCGCCGACCGCGGCGAGCACGAGCGACTCGACGAGGAACTGCGTCATCACGTCGAGCGGCTTCGCACCGACCGCCATGCGAATTCCGATCTCGCGGGTTCGTTCGATCACGCTGACGAGCATGATGTTCATCACGCCGATCCCGCCGACGATCAGCGACATCGCCGCGACGATCGCGAGCAGCGTCGCGATCTTCTGCGTCGACTTCTGCTGGGAGAGTGCGAACTCGGCGAGGTTGCGGATCTGGAAGTCATCGTCGTCGGCAGCGCCGAGGTTGTGCTTCTCGCGCAACAGCGAGGTCAGCTGGGTCTCGGCGTTCGTGATGTCGGTCTCGGTCGCGACCGACACGTAGATCTGACCGCGCGGGATGTACTTGCCCTGACCCTTGTCCATCTTCTGGAGGTAGGTCTTCATCGGGATGATCACCGTGTCGTCTTGGTCCTGGCCCATACCTGACTGGCCCTTGACGTCGAGCACGCCGATCACCTCGTATGGCTGGCTGTTGATCTTGATGATCTGACCGATCGGGCTCGAGCTCGCGTAGAGCTGCGTCGCGACGGTCTGGCCGATCACCGCGACCTTGGGCCCGCCCGTGGTCGCCGCTTCCTCGTCGAACAGCGCTCCCTCCTTGGCCTCCCAGCTCTTGATCTGGAAGTAGGCGGGCTTGGTGCCGGTGACCGAGGTGTTCCAGTTCGCGACCTGGACCTTCGTCGAGAACACGGGCGTGACCCAGCGGATCGTCGGGACCTCGCCGTTCTCGAGCGCGGCCTCGTCGGCCCACGTCAGCGAGAACCGCGAGCCCGCGCCGCCGGCGGCGCCGAACGCCTTCTGCGAGCCGTTCGTGACGATCAAGAGGTTCGTGCCCATCGAGCGGAACACATCCGCGACGGCCTCCTTCGCGCCCTGACCGCTCGCGATCATCGCGATCACCGTGCCGATGCCGAAGATGATGCCGAGCATCGTCAGCATCGAACGCACCTTGTTGCGCCACAGCGCGCGAAACGCGAGCTTGAGCGTGGTGAACACGGTCACGACGCGGCCCTCAGCGGCTCCTGGAGCTTGTCGTCGACGATCAGGCCGTCGCGCAGCGTGATCACGCGCCGGGCGTACGCCGCGATGTCGGGCTCGTGCGTGACGAGCACGACCGTGATGCCCTGATCGACCAGGCGCTGCAGGATCGTGATCACCTCGTACGACGTCGCGGTGTCGAGGTTGCCGGTCGGCTCGTCGGCCATGATGATCGGCGCCTCGCCGACGAGCGCGCGCGCGATCGCGACGCGCTGCTGCTGGCCGCCCGAGAGCTGGCTCGAGTGGTGATGCTCGCGGCCCAACAGATTTACGCGCTCGAGCGCCTTCATCGCGCGGCGGTGGCGCTCGCGACCCGGGATGCCCTGGTACATCAGCGGCATCTCGACGTTCTCGAGCGCGCTCGTGCGCGACAACAAGTTGAAGCTCTGGAACACGAACCCGATCATCTGGCCGCGCACGTCGGCGAGCTCGGACCGCGACAGCCGCGACACGTCCTTGCCGTTGAGCTTGTACGTGCCGCGCGTGGGCTGATCGAGACAGCCCATCAGGTTCATCATCGTCGACTTGCCGGAGCCCGACTGGCCCATGATCGCGATCGATGCACCGTGCTCGATCGTGAGATCGACGCCGCGCAACGCGTGGACGAGGTTGTCGCCCATCACGTACGTGCGCTCGATGCCACGCATCTCGATCAGCGGCGGCCGATCCGGCGAGGGCTTGCCGGCGTCGCTCACCTAGAACGCTCCGAGCTTGCGTTGCTGCGCCGGCAATCCTTGGATCTCGGTGATCAAGAGATCGCCCGCCTCGACGTCGCCGTCGACGAGCTGCGTGCTCGAGCCGTCCGTGAGCCCGAGCTTGACGAACACCATCTTCGGCTTGCCGTCGACGAGCTTGAACAGCATCTTGCGGTCCGGGTCCTTCTTGAAGCCGCCTGCGCCGCCGGCTCCGCCCATGCCCATGCCCATGCCCGGCGGCGCGCCCGCTCCGCCGGTTCCACCCGCTTCACCCGAGCCGCGGTGTCCGCTGCCGCGATGGCCCGAGCCGCGCCCGCCGCCGAACCGCTCCATCAGCGCCGCGATCTGATCGCGCGTCGGCTTGAAGCGCAGCGCGGCGTTCGATCACGTCGTCGACCTTCTGCAGCACGAACGTGACGTTCGCCGTCATGCCCGGGCGCAGCAGGTGCTCGTGGTTGTCGACGTCGATCACCGCGTCGTACGTGACGACGCCCGACGTCGTGGTCGGCGAGTTGCGGACCTGGCGCACGGTGCCTTCGAACGTCGTGCCGGGATGCGCGTCGACGGTGAACGTCGCCTTCATGCCATCGGCGAGCCGGCCGACGTCGCCCTCGGTGACCGCGGTATCGATCTGCATCAGCGACAGGTCGGCGGCGATCGTGAACAGCGTCGGCGCCGAGAACGACGACTGCACGGTCTGACCTTCGTCGTACGAGCGGGTCAACACGGTGCCGTCGATCGGCGAGTAGATCGTCGCGTACGCGACGTTGGTCTTTGCCTGATCGAGGTTCGCCCACGCCTGCGCGACGCTCGCCTTCGAGGCGACCAGCGCAGCCTTCGCGGTATCGCGCGTGAGCTCGAAGCCCTCGACGGTGGTCGCCGCGACGAGCTGCTGGTCCTCGAGGCCCTTCTGGCGCTTGTACTGGCGCTCGCCGTCGTTGAGCGCGACCTCCGCCTTCTTGACGTTCGCGACCGCGAGGTCGTACGCCGCCTGTTGCTGATCGACCTGCGCCTTCGACAGGCTGTCGTCGAGCTTCGCGATCACCTGGCCCTTCTTGACCTTGTCGTTGAAGTCGGCGAACAGCTTCACGACGCGGCCGGAGACCTGCGCGCCGACCTGCACCGTCGTACGGGCCGACAGCGTGCCGGCCGCGGTGACCTGCGCGGAGATCGAGCCCTTCGCGACCGGCACCGTCGTGAACGTGATGTCGGGCGCGCTGGGCTCCCACGGCTTCTTGATCCAGAGGAAGGCCGTGACGGCCGCGATGATCGCGATGAGGACGACGCGGGGAAGCCAGCGGGCGAATTTGGAGCTCATGGTGCACCTACGACGAACGGGATCTCGAGCCGAGCAGTGGTCCCTTGGCCGAGCTTGGAGGCGAGCGTGACATCGCCGCCATGGGCGCGAGCGATCCGCCGCGCGAGCGCGAGCCCGAGGCCGACGCCACCGGTCTTGCGGGTGCGGCTGACGTCGGACCGCCAGAACGGCGTACCGGCGCGCTCGAGGTCATCGGCAGACATGCCGATCCCGGTGTCGACCACGGCGAACGTCACGGACGATCCATTCGGCACGACCTGCAAACTGACCGGCGCATCGGAGTATTTCGCCGCGTTGTCTAGCAGGTTATCGAGTGCCCGGCGCAGCAGCACGGGGTCGCATTCGATCGCCTGATCGGAGTCCTTGATCTCGCGCTCCAGCGTGCGACCGGGGTGACGTGCCTCGAACCGCGACACGGCGTTTTCGGCGAGCTCGGCGACGCCGATCGGCGAGCGAGCGAGGTTCGCTTGACCCGTATCGAGCCGAGCGGTCGTCAGGATATCGGCGATCAGCTGATCGATCTCGTCGAGGTCGGTGCCGACATCGGACAACACGTCCTTCGCGGCGGCCGGGTCCTCGGCGGCGAGCTCGAGCGCGACGCGGATCCGCGCGAGCGGCGTGCGCAGCTCGTGCGAGACATCGGCCATGAGCTGGCGCTGCGAGGAGATCATCGCGGCGGTACGGTCCGCCATGTCGTCGAACGCGCGGCCGACATCCCCGAGCTCGTCCTCGCGCTCGAGGTTGACGCGCGCTTCGGTGTTGCCGCCGCCGAACTTGCGCGCGGCTTCGGCGAGCTCCTCGAGCGGCCGCACGAGCCGCCGCGTGAACCACAGCGAGGCGCCCGCGACGACGATCAGCACGCCGGCGCCGATCGGCAGGATGAAGCTCCACGGTGAGCCGAACGAATCCGGGACGTAGACGCCGATCATCGAGCCGTCGTCGCTGCGCACGACGATGCGCCGCCACGCGAGCGTCCACTTCTCGCTCTTGAGCGACGCGATCTCTTCGGCCGTCGGCGCGGGCAGCGCGGGCTCGACGGTCGAGCGGAGCATCGTCCCGTTGGCGTCGAACAGCGTGAGCCGGCCGCGCAGGCGGCCCTTCAGGCGCTCCATGCGCTCGACGAGCTGCTCGGACGAGCGCGCCGAGTAGCGGTCGACCATGTTCTGGACGAGCGCGGCCTGCGGCTCGAGGTAGTGCGGGCTGCCGACGAACCTCGGCAGCATCACCATCGCGACGATCACGCTGACCGCGATCGCCGCGGTGAGCGCGTAGACGCGGATGACTAGGTTACCGCGACGCATCGCTTGACCTCAGGCATCGCCCCCGCGGCGAAGGTCGGCGAGGAGGTAGCCGGCACCGCGGACGGTCTTCAAGATCTTCGGGCTGCGGCTGTCGTCGCCGAGCTTCGCGCGCAGGCGCGACACGTGGACGTCGATCGAGCGATCGAACGACAGGTCGGCCGAGCCCTTCGCGAGATCGAGCAGTTGCTCGCGCGACAGCACCTTGCCGGGGCGCTGTGCGAGCGCGCGCAGGATCGAAAATTCATACGCGGTGACGTCGATCGGCTTCGCGTCGAGCGTGACCGTCATCTTCGCGGGATCGAGGACGAGCCCGCCGACCGAGATCGTGTCTTGCGTCGGGCCGGTCTGGCCGCGCACGCGGCGCACGTTCGCGCGAATGCGTGCGAGCAATTCACGCGGCGAGAACGGCTTGGTGACGTAATCGTCCGCGCCGACCTCGAGGCCGAGCACGCGATCGGCTTCCTCGCCGCGCGCGGTGACCATGATGATCGGCACGTCGATGCGGGTGCGCAGCTCGCGGCAGACCTCGATGCCATCGCGACCCGGCAGCATGAGGTCGAGCACGATGCAGTCGTACTGGCGGCGCAGCGCTTCGGCTTGGCCTTCGATCCCGTCGCCGGCCGAGGTCACGAGCACGCCGTGACCCTCCAGGTAACGCGAGGTCAGCTGGGCGAGGCGGGTGTCATCCTCCACGAGGAGGACTTTGATAGAGACCAAGTTTTCCGACACAGGGACACCTTAAACACGAGAGGACCGCCCCGGGGAAACCTACACAGTTTGCAACGACATACTCTGAAACTAAGGGGGCAGCAGCTTCGCGAGCGTACGCTCCAGGACGTCGATTCTAAACGGCTTCGGTAAATAAGCATCCGCGTGGACCGGGCCCTGGCCGTCGCGGTCGAATCCCGAGCACAAGATGATCGGCAGGCTGGGGCGGCGTGCCCGGAGCTGTTCGATGACGTCGCGGCCGCTCATCCGCGGCATCGTCAGATCGACCAGCACGACATCGATCGAGCTCGTTTCGAGGAGCGCGAGACCGGTGGCGCCGTCGGCGGCGGTCAGCGCGCCGTAGCCGAGATCCTCGATCATCCGGGCGAGGACATCGCGGACCAGATCTTCGTCGTCGATCACGAGCACCACGCGCGTGCTGGGCGTGGGCGGGGGCGTCGGCGCGCGGCCGGGCTGGGTCGCGGCGGCGGGCCACAACACCTGGAACGTCGCACCCGCGCCGTCGCCGGTACGCAGCCGAAGGCCACCTTGGTGCGCGCGCACGATGCCGAGCACCGCGGCGAGGCCGATGCCGTGCCCGTGCTCCTTCGTCGTGAAGAATGGCTCGAACACGTGGCGGCGGGTCTCGTCGTCCATACCGGCCCCATCGTCGCGGACCTCGATCAACACGTAGCTGCCGGCGGCGGCGAGCATGACGTCATCGCCGGTCGGCAGACCATCGTGCTCGACGAGCTCGCCGCGGATCGCGATCTCGCCGTGCGTGTGACCGGCGCCGACGAGCGCGTCGCGTGCGTTCGTGATCAAGTTGAGCAGCACCTGACGGAGCTGCCCCGGATCGGCGCGGAGCGACAGCTGGGCGGGCACGTCGGTGGTCACCGAGATCTCGGGCGGCATGCCGGCACCGAAGATGCGTAGAAGCTCGTCGATCACCACCGCCGGTGCGAGGCGAGTCGTGCCGGCGCCGGCGCGACCGGAGAACGTGAGCAGCTGGTGCGTGAGCTCGGCGGCGCGCAGGCCGGCGTCACGGATGTTCTCGACGGCGGATCGGCCGGGCATGCCGCGCGGCAGATCGCGGAGCGCGAGGTCCGCGTTGCCGATCACGGCGACGAGCAGGTTGTTGAAGTCGTGCGCGAGCCCGCCGGCGAGCACGCCGAGGCTCTCCGCGCGCTGCGCGTCGACGAGCCGGCGCTCGAGCGCGCGCGAGGAGGTGACGTCGAGCGTGGTGCCGATCGCGCCGATGATCGCACCATCCTGGCGATACGGCGCGACCGTGACCGCGAGCTGCTTGCCGCGATACGTGGTGTCGTAGTTGAGCACCTCGCCGCGCAGCGCGCGTTCGTGATACGGGACCGGGTCGGCCGAGCCGGGCTCGAACGCGTGGACCGCGCCGAGCCGCACGCCCATGAACCGATCGCCCGGATAGCCGAGCACTTCTCGCACGGCGCCGCCGGTGCGGGTGATGCGGAGCTCGCGATCGACGACCCAGTACAGCGCGGGCATCTGCATGACGACGAGATCGAGGATCTTCGCGGTGCGCTCGAGGTCGCGCTGCTGGCGCTTGACGTGGCTGATGTCGAGCACCGAGGCGTCGAACGACATCGTGCCGTCGGCGAGCTCGATCGCGTGACCCCAGAGCTGGATCGTGATCGTGCTGCCATCACTCTTGCGGAACTCGACCTCGGCGCCGTCGACGAGCCGCATCGGCAAGAACTTCTCGATGATCCGCTCGCGGTCCATCGGATCGGCGTAGACCTCGCGGTTGAGGTTCTTCACCATCAGCTCTTCAACCGTGTAGCCGAGCATCTTCGCGAGGCTCGCGTTCACGTACGTGAACTTGCCTTCGCGCGTCGAGCGGTACATGCCGACCGGCGACCGGTCGACGAGCAGGTACAGCTCTGGATCAGATGGGAGCGGCACCCCGCCCCATACTAGAGCAAAAGCGCGTCTTCGATCTCGTCGAATGCACCTGCTCGCCAGCGCGCGAGCGAGCTGCGGCCCGAGATGAGATTCTCGGTCTCGGCGAGCACGGCCTTGAGGTCGACGAGCCAGCAGTACGGGTCGAACTTCGAGCGCTGGCCGACCTCTTCCGGGAGCTCGACCGGCGGCATCCACGCCGCCATCTTGTGGGTCTCGCCGGCGAGCAGCGAGCGGATCGCGACGTTCGCGAGCCGGCTGCCGAGCAAACGGTCGAACGCCGACGGCCTGCCGCCGCGCACGACGTGACCGAGCACGGTGACGCGCGTCTCGATCGACGCGGGCTCGGCGTCGGGCGCGCGCGCCTTGAGCTTCGCGTCGACGAGCGTCTTCAAGCGATCGGCTTGGATCTGGACGCCCTCGGCCTTGATGATGATGACGCGGCGACCGCGGCGCGACGGCCGCTTGCGCACGGCCACCACCGTATCGACGACCTGGTCGACGATGTCGGACTCCTTCTTGCCGGCTTCGGGAAACAGCGCGAGGTCGGCACCGACCGCGATCGCGGACGTCATCGCGAGGTAGCCGCAGTCGCGGCCCATGACCTCGACGATGAACGTGCGATCGTGTGCGGTCGCCGTGTCGGCGATCTTGTCGCACGCCTCGACGATCGTGTTCATCGCGGTATCGACGCCGATGCACAGGCCGGTCAGACCGAGGTCGTTGTCGATCGACGCGGGGACGCCGATCACGGTGAGCGGGCGGCCGCTGCCGATCTCGTTCGGATCGGCGATGTGGATCGCGCCGGTCAAGGAGCCGTTGCCGCCGATCACGATCAGGCCGTCGATCGCGTGGCGTGCGAGGATTTCGCGCCCACGATCTCGCACCGTGCGCTCGTGGAACTCTTTGCAGCGCGCCGAGCCGAGGATTGTCCCACCCTCACGCAGGATCCCTGCGACATCACTCGGGCCGAGCTCGACGAACGCGTCCTCGAGCAGGCCGCGATAGCCACGCTCGATTCCGAGGATTTCTGCGCCCCCAGCTCGGCCGACGAGGGTCGCGGCACGCACTGCCGCATTCATGCCGGGAGCATCGCCGCCGCTCGTGAGGATCGCGATCCGCTTCATCCCCGTGATGCTACAGTCGGCCGATGATCGAAAGCGAGTCGGGTGCGCCGATCCGCGTCGAGAGACGTGGACCGGTGACCACCGTGATCCTCGATCGTCCGGAGGCGAAGAACGCGGTCGATCGCGTGACCGCCGAAGCGCTCGCCGATGCGTTCCGCGCGTTCGATGCCGACGACGAAGCTCGCGTCGCGGTGCTCGCTGGAGATCACGGCACGTTCTGCGCGGGCGCCGATCTCAAAGCGTTCTCGCAAGGCCGCGGCAATCGCGTCGCGCCCGACGGCGACGGTCCGATGGGGCCGACGCGATTGCCGCGGCCTTGCGAGAATATCGCCGCGATCGCGGGTCACGCGGTCGCCGGCGGTCTCGAGCTCGCGCTGTGGTGCGATCTGCGCGTCGCCGACACCACCGCGATCCTCGGCGTGTTCTGCCGTCGGTTCGGCGTGCCGCTGATCGACGGCGGCACGATTCGCCTGCCTCGCTTGATCGGGCTCTCGCGCGCGCTCGATCTGATCCTCACCGGCCGCGCGGTCACCGCCGACGAGGCGCTCGCGATCGGGCTCGTCAATCGCGTCGTGCCCGCCGGGCAAGCGCGCGCCGCCGCGGAGGAGCTCGCGCACGAGCTCGCCCTACTGCCGCAGGCCGCGATGCGCGGCGATCGGATGAGCGCGTACGTGCAACACGACCTCGACCTCTCGGCCGCGCTATTGCACGAGCTTGATTTCGGATCGCCTGCGCTCGCCGAAGGTTTGGCGGGTGCGCAGCGCTTTGCCAGTGGTGTCGGACGGCATGGCCAGAAAGTAGAACCATGAAAGTAGTCGCTCTGTTCGCCCTCGTGTTCGCGATGACCGCGTGCATCGTCAAGCAGTTCTCGACGGGCCCGCGCCTGACCGGCACATGCGAAGGTGCGTGCGAGCACTACGTCGAGTGCAAGCCCGGCCATCCGAACGAAGCGATGACACGCTGCCGGGCCGAGTGTCCGGAGGTGTTCAGCGACGAGGACTCGCTGCGCGGCTTCGAGTCGCTGTCGTGCAAGGACACGCTGTCTTACGTCGACGGCGACGCGCCGCATGTCGTGCAGGGCAGGCACGTCGGCGGCGACGCGCAGGGCACGCGTTAGCTCGGCTCGCAGACCTCGACGTCCGCGCAGACCTTCGCATCGTTGCAAGACGTGCTCGCGCACTGGTCGTCGGTCTTGCACGTGCTGCCGTTCGACAGCGGCGCGGTGCACATGAACGTCATCGAGTCGCAGAACGAGCCATCGCTACACAGTGCCGTGCACGACTCGCCCGTCTTGGGCCACGGCTCGCACTGCAGCGTGCCCGCGTTGCACGGGTAGTACAGCGAGCAGTCGGCGAGCGTCGCGCACGACGCGCCGGTGAGCCCGAGTTGCGTGCACACGCCGTTCGTGCACGACGCGCCGATCTCCGCGCATTGTCCGTCGGGGCACGCCTCGCCGAGCTTCGGCAGCGCATGACAGATGCCGGGCGTGCCGACGCAGCCGAGGCCGTAGTCGCACTGCGTGCCGTCGTCGCACGGCATGCCGTCGGGATAGAGCGCGACGCACATCTTGGTGTTCGAGCACGTCAAGTTGGCCTTACACGGGCGCGTCGCGCACGGCTCGCCGAGCTCGGCGGCGGCTTGCGTGGCGGAGCAGGTGCCGGCGCAGCACGGATCGGCGCATGTCGGATCGAGTGCGCACGAGGCCGACTGGCACTCGTCGTTCGAGAAGCACGGGTCGCCCATCGCGCCGGTGCCGGTGATCGCGGCATCGCACGCGGCCGGGGTCGTGCGCGCCTCCTCGGAGGTGGCGTCGCACGGCGTGTTGCGGAGGTCGTTGACGCACTCCTCGGCGCGGTTCGCGTCGAACGTGGTCTTGCCCGCCTTGATCTCGGCGGCGAGGTTCGCGCTATCGCCCGCCGGAAAGTACGCGGCGCAGCTCGCGCGATCGGGGAACTGACCGCAGCGCACGCGCAGATCGCAGTTCGCGTCGCGGACCGAGGCCGCGTAGTTGTCGGCCGTGATCCCGCTCGTACAACCCGCGAGGATCGCGAGCACCGCCACGCGACTCGTGCATGCCATCCCGTCGAGGATATCGCGAATCCGCTATGCTGCGCGCGTGGCAGATGAACCCGACACGTCGATCGACGGCACCGTCGAGCGCGTCGCGTTCCACAATCCCGACTCGACCTACACCGTCGCAAAAGTCACGACCAAGGACGGCGAGGTCACGGTCGTCGGCAAGCTGATGGGCGTCGACGAAGGCATGCCGCTGCGCCTGACCGGCACGTGGGAGGTCGACAAGAAGTGGGGCCGCCAGTTCAAGGTCAAGGAGTACGAGCTCCTGACGCCGAAGACCAAGGCCGGCATCGAGAAGTTCCTCGGCTCGAAGGTATTCGCCGGCATAGGGCCATCGCTCGCGAAGCGCATCGTCGAGAAGTTCGGCACCGACACGCTCGACGTGATCGAAAAAGCACCGGCGCGGCTGACCGAAGTGATCGGCATCGGTGGCCAGCGCGCGAAGACGATCTCGAAGGTGTTCGCCGATCAGCGCGACGTCCAGGAGGTGATGGTGTTCCTCTACGGCGTCGGCGTGTCGGGTGCGTTCGCGGCGCGCATCGTCAAGCGCTACGGCAAGGACGCGGTGCGCGTCGTCAAGCAGAACCCGTATGGG
>Ga0193728_1001280_pt1 | contig 12684 bp, 11 predicted proteins | sample U1c1metaG_FD_143037 | JGI IMG/M metagenome (GOLD analysis project Ga0193728, IMG submission 143037) | Soil microbial communities from a riparian zone of the East river system, Colorado, United States - U1c1 | ecosystem: Environmental > Terrestrial > Soil > Riparian zone | place: USA: East River...
GATCGGCAAGATGATCAAGGCCGGACCGGCGGTGACCGAGGTCGACGATATCCAGCGCAACCTCCTGTCGATCTTGCGGCGCGTGGCACCGAACGCGCGGATTCCCCCATCGGCGGTGAAGATCTTCGTGCTGCAGGGCTCGAACGTGTCGACGTCGCAGGTGATCGATGACGAGCCCGACGAGATCGGGGACGCTCCGTCGAGCGGCCCGTACATCACGTACTAAGGACAGGTCACGTCGCGGGCCGACTCGGTCCACGCCTTCGTGAAGTAGCCGTCGCGGAGTTGCTGGGTCGCGGCCGCGTCATCGACGATGAAGCCGAGCTCGACGAGGTTCGCGGGATACCAGTTCTGCGAGCCGAGGTAGAACGTCGCGTCGTCGGCGATCGCGAGCTTCGCGTGGTTCGCGAACGTGGCGCCGCTCGGCCACGTATCGTCGGCGCCTTGGCGAAGTGCGGCGACGTGGAGGTGGCTGCACAGATCGGAGGCGACGTGCATCGCGTGCGCGGACGCGTAGGCACCGACGTGCGCGACCAGATCCGCCGGCGTCCAGCCGTTCGAGTACGACGAGCTGCCGGCCGACAGGCCGTCGGGGCGCGCCGATAGGTTGGTCACGACGATCTGGATGTCGACGCCGCGTTCGATCGCCGCGGCGAGCGCTTGCAGATAGGCGTCGGGCCAGGCCGCACCCGCACCGACGGGACCGACGTCCTGCAGCGACAGCCGCAGCGACGTCTGCGCCGAATCGACGAGCGCGACGATCGCATCGTCGGCCGCGTTGTCGCCGAGCGCGCCGAGCCGGCCGACGGTGATGACGTGCGCGGTGCCGGTCGCGGCTGCGGGTTCGGCGAGCGGGGTCTCGTCGCAGCCGCCGTCGCCGCTGATCTCGGTGTAGCTGCCGAGCTCGAGCGGCGGCGTGCACGTGTGCCGCCACAGCGCATCGACGAAGTGGACCGCGTGGAGCGCGGCGCTGCCGGTGATCTGCATCGACAGGTCGTGCACCGGCGCGGCTTGAAGGTAGTGGCGCGTCCACATGTTGTGGCCGCCGACGATCGCGGTCGCGCCATCGACGGCGATCACCTTCGCGTGATCCCACGTCAGCGGGCCGTCGCGGACCTCGCCGACCGCGACGCGCACGTGCGGGGCCGCGCCGAGGTCGCGCGTCAAGCTGTGCAGCACGTCGGCGGTGCCGACCGAGTCGTCGCCGATCACCGCGCCGAAGATCACGCGTACGCGGACGTCGCGATCGCCGATGAACGTGATCGCGTTGCGGACCGCGGCCTCGAACCGACCGTCGGGAGGCGTCAGTGTCGAGATCTCGATCGAGCTGTGCGCGGTGACGAGCAGCGCGTAGATCTGATCGTAGATCGCGTCGGAGTGACCGACGCACAGCTTGCGCGCGACCTGACCGGGCTGCGCGACGGTCGCCGCGACCGCGGTGCACGTGCCGCCGAACGTACAGTCGGCTTGTGAGTCGCACGCGCGCAGATCGAAGTCCGGATCGCAGCGCGCATCGCCCGCGCAGGTCGTGACGATCGGAAGCGCGCCCGCGGGCTGGCCCCAGTACGCGGCGAGCGGCGTCTGCACGATCCAGTCGGGCGCGAACGAGTTGTCGCGGCTGACGTCCCACGTCACGCCGCGCGCCTCGTGATGGGCATCGCGCAACGACGCGACGACGCTCTGCCCTGCCGGCGAGAGCTCGGCGACGAGGGCGTCGAGGTCGTCGTCGCCCGCGGGCGTCGCCGCCGATTCGGTACAACCGATCGAGATCATCGCGACGAGGAGCCAACGCATGCCCGTTGCGAGTGCAGCCGCGATGCCACGCGCGAACGAATGCCGCGGGTTACAAGCTGTTGCACGCGGGCGGCGGCACGGCGGATGGAACTCGCGGTTCCTGCGCGGTCTGTGCAGTGCCGCCGCGGCCACGTGATCGGCCGTGGCTACCCGCGCTGCCGGCGGCAAGACCTGGTAATGCGCGGGTTGCGCATCACCTACGTGCTTCACATTTTTGCAACGCCAGCCTAGCGTCGAACCACTGTTCGACCATGAGAGCCGCACTCCTGATCGTGATCGCACTTGGTGCTCCGGCCTACGCCGAGGGCCGCATCGTCGCAATGACCGACGACGCCTCCGCCTCGGCGCTCGAGCTGACAGTGGCCCACGCCCACGTCGCCGTCACCATCGCGCGTGCACCTGAAGGCGCGCTGGCACTCGACCGCGCGGCCTCCGCGCAGCGCTCGGTGCTCGAGGCCGGGGCGACCTCCGGTGTCTGGATCGAAGGCAACGATGTCTGCGTCGTCGCATCCGATGGCGCGACCGTGCGGCGCGCACCGTTACCGGCGGGCGCGACCCCGCGCGTGTTCGCGGCGATCGCGGCGAGCCTGCTCGACGAGCTGACCGACGCACCCGAGCACGTCGACGTCCACCTCGACGCCGGGCCGATGCCCGAGCTCGCTCCCTCGTCGACCGCGGTGATCGCGGCGGTCCCGTCGGCGCGCTGGACCCACACGCTCGTCGAGCTCGGTCTGACGCTCAGCCCGGCATCGTATGGCGTCGAAGCCGAGCTCGCGTTCCCGGTCACACCGCACGTGCGCGTTGGCGTGATCGGCGGGCTCGGTCATCTCTACGACGGCCTCCGCGACGACATCGCGGGCACGCCGCTGTACGACGCCGCGGCCGAGATTCGCTACGTCGGGACCGGCGACAGCCACTTCGATATCGGCATCGCGGGTGGCGTGATCAGCGGCACGGCGATGGACTACAGCCGCGACACCGGCGGGTTCGCCGCGCTGCGCTTCAGCTACGTGCGCGAGCTACCCACGACGGAGCTGTCGTTCTCGATCGCGCCGATGGTGTTGTTCGACTTCCGCGGCCAGGGCAACGACCAGACCCTCGGCGTGATGGCGTCGGTCAAGATAGGGTTGCCGATTTGAATCAGCGCGTGGCGCGGCTGCGCGAAGGCGACCCCGACGCCACGCGGGAGGCGCTGCGCGAGCTCGTGCCCTACGTGCGAGGTTGGTTGTTTCGCATGCTCGGGCGCTCGCCGGATCTCGACGATGCGACGCAAGAAGCGCTCGTCGAGATCGCGCGGTTCTTGCCGCGCTTCGAGGGCCGTTCGACGCTCACCACCGCGGCGCACCGGATCGCGGTGCGCGTCGCGTATCGCTACTTCAAGACGGCAGCGCAGACGACCTCGCTCGAGCTCGTGCCCGAGCTCGTCAACCCCGAGAACCTCGAGTCGCAGGTGATGGCGCGCGAAGCGCTCGCGCGGCTACATCGCTGCCTGCAGCGCATCCCGGCGAAGCGACGCGTCGCGTTCGTGCTGTGCGCCGTCGAAGGCATGACGCCGGCCGAGGCCGCGAGCGTCGCCGGCACGACCGCGCTCGCGATGCGCTGCCGGCTGATGTACGCGCGGCGCGAGGTCTCCCGCATGCTCGAGCACGACCCCTACCTCGCACGGTGGATCACGCGATGAAGCCCACCGACCTCGTCACGACGTTGAGCCGCGCCGCCGGGCGCGCGGAGCCGCCGCAGCTCGACGACGCCGATGTCCGCAGCTTCGTCGAGCATGCGATGCGCGCCGAGCCGCGTCGCGAGCGCCGCACGTACCCGTGGCTCGCCGTCGCCGCGGTCGCCGCGATCGCGACGGCGTGGCTCGTGTGGCCGCACGCGCACGATCCGCGCGTGCTCGAGCTGACGCTGCCGACCGGCGACCATCTCGCCGGCGTCGCGGGTGCGCGCTTCGAGGTCGAGGACGTCGCGCCCGCGCATCGCCGGATCCGGCTGCACGAGGGCGAGGTGATGTTCGACGTCGCGCACGTCGTGGACGGCCAGCGCTTCGAGGTCGCGACCGATCACCTCATCGCGACCGCGAGGGGCACCGTGTTCTCCGTCGAGGTCGACGCCGAGGGCTCGCACGTCCGCGTGTTCGACGGGGTCGTCGCGGTCGAGCAAGCGGGACGGACGCACGTGCTCGTCGCCGGCGGCGTGTGGGACAGCACGCGCTCGACCACCGCGATCGCGTTCGCACCACCGCCGGCGCTCGCGCCGAGTGTCGCGGTCGCGTTGCACGCGCGGACGATCGCGCCGGTTGTCACGCCGAGTGCGACACCAGTGATCGCGATGCCATCGATCGCAACACCGGCGATCGCGACACCGCCGGTCGCGACATTGGCGATCGCGACACCGCCAAGCGCGACGTCCGCGAGCACGACGTCCGCGAGCGCGACGTCCCTTCGCACCGCGCCGCCGCCGACCGCGCCTGTGGCTCCCGATGCGCAACCCGCCGCGATTTCGACCTCGCCCTCGACCTCGGCGTGGTCGACCGATAGCGTGCCGGTCGAGCAGCTCTCGCTCGATCAGTTGCTCGCGACCGCGCGCGGCCAGCTCGCGTCCGCCAGCTTCGCCGCCGCACTCGCGACCGCCGACGTCGCGGCGAAGCGAGCGCCCTGGAGCTCCGCCTGGTGGCAGATCATCGGCGATGCGCAGCGCGGGCTCGGCCACATCAGTGCCGCCGCGATCGCGTTCGAGCACGTCACCGGCGCCGACCGCAGCGAAGCAGGTTACACCGCCGCTTACCTCCGCCATCACGAGCTCCACGACGATGCGACCGCGCTGGCGACGCTCGACGCCTCGGGTGCGAGCAGCGAGGGCTCGCCGCTCGAAGAACGCGCGCTCGGTCTGCGCGCGCAGATCCTGGTCGCGCTCCGGCGCGGTAGCGACGCCGCCCAGGTCGCGCGCCGCTATCTGACGAGGTTTCCGCATGCCGATCTTCGGGCGTACATGATGTCGCTCGCGCCAACTCCCGGTACCGGCTCGGATCACGGCGCCAAGCGCTAGCGAACCTACGAAGCGCATCCCGCGAAGCGCACCGCATGACGCCCCGCGATAGTAAGCTCGGAGTCGGTGCACACGCTCGACCACGAACCGAGTGACCGCGTCGAGGCGCCCTCGCGGTTCGCGCCGGGCACCACGATCGGGCACTTTCGCGTCGTGCGCGAGCTCGGCGCCGGCGGCATGGGCGTGGTGTTCGAGGCGCACGATCCGGATCTCGATCGCCGAGTCGCGATCAAGGTCGTGAAGGGCGGCGTGCGCTCGAACCTGCTGCGCGAGGCGCAGGCCATGGCGCGGCTCACCCATCCGAACGTCGTGACCGTGCACGAGGTCGGCATGATCGACGATCAGGTGTTCGTCGTGATGGAGCTCGTGCCCGGTAGCACGCTCGCGGGCTGGCTCGCGGAGCCGCGACCGTGGCGCGACATCGTCGCGACGTTCGTCGCCGCCGCCCGCGGCCTGCTCGCCGCGCATCACGCCGGGCTCGTGCACCGCGACTTCAAGCCGACGAACGTGCTCGTCGATCCGACGGGGCGCGCGCGGGTCAGCGATTTCGGTCTCGCGCACGGCGACGACAAGCTCGCCGAGGGCTCGTCGCCCGCCGGCACGCTCGCGTACATGGCGCCCGAGCAACGCGCCGGCGGTGTGGTCGATGCGCGCGCCGACCAGTACGCGTTCGCGATCGCGTTGCAAGAAGCGCTCGGTCCGAAGAAGGCGATCGGTGCACCGCCGCGCCGGATCCGTGCCGCGGTTGCGCGCGCGTTGTCGATCGATCCCGACGAGCGGTTCGCGACGATGGCCGCGCTGATCGTGGAGCTCGACGCACCGCTGCACGCGCGCCGGCGCACCGCGGCGATCGCGTTCGGCGGCACGGTGATCGCGGGGATCGCGGCGTTCGCGTTGCTCGATACGGCGCGGTCGGGCGATATCTCGTGTGCGGATGGCGCCGCGCTCGTCGATCGGGTGTGGAGCCCGGCGGTGCGAGCGGGCCAGCTCGCGCGGTTCGTCGCCCGCGACCCTCATGCGACGGCCGCGATCGGCAGCTCGCTCGGCCTCGTCGACGATTGGGCTCAGACGTGGAAGCTCGGCCGGCGCGCCGCGTGTGCGGTCGGAGAGCCGCAACGCACCGCCCGGCTCGGCTGTCTCGATCGCGGGTTGCACGAGCTGCGCGCGCAGCTCGCGGTGTGGGCCGCGCCCGATGTCGAGCTCGCCAACGGTGCGCTGCGCGCCGCCGCGGCATTACCGAGCGTCGACGAGTGCGCGGCACAGGTACACGACGCTCCGATCAGCCCGATCGTCCTCGACCGGATCACGAAGCTCGACGCGCTCGTGCGCTCCGGTCGCGCGCCCGCCGCCAGCGCCGAGGTCGCGCCGGCGCTCTTGCTCGCTGCGACGACGGGCAACCCGCGCGACCTCGCCGCCACGCTCGTCAGCGGCGGCAAGGCCGAGCTCGAGGCCGGCGCGCTCCAACCGGCGCACGATCACTTCGCTCGCGCCGCGCAAGAAGCCGGACGCGCGAACGACGACGCGCTGCTCGTCGAAGCGCTCGTGATGGAGGCCAAGGCGATCGACGACCTCGGCCATCCGAACGACAGCCTCGGGCTGCTCGACGCGGCCACCGCCATCACGCTGCGTGGCAACGTCGCGCCGAGCGATCAGATCGCGCTCACCCGCGGCGACGCGCTGCACGACGCGGGGCGCACGGCCGAGTCGATCGCGGTGTTGCGGCCGGTCGTCGCCGCGGCCGAAGCGCGCGCCGCCCGTGATCCGAAGGAGCGCATCGCGCTCAGCACGACACTCGGTCAGCTCGCATCCGTGTTGCTCGAGGCCGAGGACTTCGCCGGCGCGCGCGACATTTACCGGCGCTGCGTCGCGCTCGACGAGGCGAGCTTCGGTCCGGACCATCCCGAGGTCGCGAAGTCGCTCACCGATCTGGCGACGTCCGAGTACCACTTCGACCAGTTCGCCGAGTCGCGCGCGCACCTCGAGCGGGCCAAGCGCATCCTCGCGGCGGTGTACGGCGACCGCGGTGTGATGATCGGCAAGCTCGCGCTCGTCGACGCCAACCTATCGGGCCGCGAGCATCGCGACGCCGCCGCGATCGCGAGCCTCGAGCGCGCGAAGGTCGCATTCACCGGCGTGCTCGCGTCGGACCATCCGTATTTCGCGATCATCGAAGAGAACCTCGCGGAACGCTTGCGCGCGCTGGACAAGTGCGGCGACGCGCTGCCGCATACCGAGCGCGCGCTGCAGGTGCTCGAGCACAACGGCACCGATCCCAAGCGTCACGCGCTCGAGCTGACCGAGCTCGGTGCGTGCCTCGCCGATGTCGATCGCCTCGCCGACGCGCAGACCGCGCTGCGCCGCTCGCTCGCCGAGATGACAGACCTCAAGATGACGCAGCGCTGGTTCTCGGAGCCTAACGCGATCCTCGCCGAGATCGCGTTCACGCAAGGCCACAAGGCCGAGGCGCTCGCGCTGATGAAGACGGCGCTCGCCGCGACCGCCGGCGACACCTCGTCAGACCTCAAGGCGCTCCACGACCAGGAACAAGCGCGGATCGCCGAGTGGACCAAGTGACGGTCCAGACCCTGCCGCTCAGCGAGAGCGATGACGAGCCGATGCTCGTCGATCATCTCTACCTCGTCGTCACGGCGGGCAAGCCGCTGCCCGGTGCGCGGTGGTCGTTGATCGGAATCGACCGCGTCGAGATCGGCCGCGCCGCTGCACGCGAGGTCACGCGCGCCGGCACGACCATGCGGATCGGCGTCCCCGATCCGTGGATGTCGACGGTGCACCTGCGGTTCGACCGCGAGCGCGCGCACTGGGTCGCGGTCGACGCCGGCTCGCGCAACGGCATCCTCGTCAACGCGACGAAGCAAGACCGCGCGGTCGTCCTCGCGCACGACGTGATCGAAGCCGGCCGCAGCTTCTTCATGTTGCGCACGAGCGAGCCGATGCTCGAGGCGGCGCTCGAACCGACGGTGCAGCGCAGTGGTGCGCTCGCCACGCTCGATCCCGAGCTCGCGCGCGCGTTCGCCGAGCTCGCGCGGATCGCGACCTCGGAGCTGCCGGTGTTGATCGGCGGCCCGACCGGCACCGGCAAGGAGCGGATCGCGTCGGCGGTCCACGCGAGCTCGCGGCGCAAGGGCGCGTTCGTGCCGGTCAACTGCGCCGCGCTGCCGGCCGGGCTCGTCGAGAGCGAGCTGTTCGGGCACAAGAAGGGCGCGTTCTCCGGCGCGATCGCCGATGCGCCCGGCCTCGTCGCTTCGTCGAGCGGCGGCACGCTGTTCCTCGACGAGATCGGGGACCTCCCGGCGGCCGCGCAGGCCGCGCTGTTGCGCGTACTCGAGGAGCACGAGGTCCGTGCGGTCGGCGCCACGGTCGCCGTCCCCGTCGAGTTGCGCGTCGTCGCTGCGACCCACCGCGATCTCGATGCGCTCGTCGAGGACGATCGCTTCCGCGACGATCTGGTCGCGCGCCTCGCAGGTTTCGAGCTCGAGCTCCCTGCCCTCGCCGATCGCCGCGTCGACCTCGGTCTCATGCTGTCGGAGATCCTGCCGCCGACCGCGCAGCTTGCCGCCGCCACGGCACGCGCCCTGTTCGCATATAGTTGGCCGCGCAACGTGCGCGAGCTGGTACGCGCGCTCGAACGCGCCATCGCACTCGCCGGTAGCGGTGAGCTCCTCGCAGGTCATCTCCCCGAGGAGATTTCCGCTGCGCGGTTCGAAGCGCCGCCGGTGCGCGAGCGCGATGCGCGCCACGACGAGCTGGTCGCGCTCTTGCAGAAACACCGCGGCAACGTCAGCCAGGTCGCCGTGGAGCTCGGCAAGGTTCGCCAACAAGTTCAACGCTGGCTCAAGCGTTACGGTCTCGATCCGACGCGCTTCAAGTGATGCATGCACCTGCGGGTGCACCGGTGCAGCGGGCTCGCGCGTCGTGCACGGCCGGCGAGTTACGCGTGGCACCGAGCTTGCTGAACGGCGCACCATGGCAACGAGGCTGCAGCCCTCGCATCGCGCCGGCATCCTGTTCGCGACCGCCGGCGTGCTCCTGATCGGCTTGTTCACGCGCAACTGGTTGTCCACCGACGACGGCGGGCTCGGCCTCTCGGGCATGAAGCACTGCAGCGCACACGACTGCATCGGCCGGTCGTGGTTCGACGCGCCGCACGTTCCGACCTCGCTCGTCCTCGTCGCGACGCTCGGCATCGTCGCGGGCCTGCTCGCCGCGGGCCTACTCGCGCACGCCGGCGCGAGGGTCCTGCGAGGCCGCGCGCAGGAGGTCGAGCCCGGCAAGGTCACCGCCGCGCTCGGGCTCACGCTCGGCGTCGGTGCGATCTTCATGATCCGGATCTTTCTCGAGTCGCACGCCGGCCTGCACGTCGGCTGGAGCTCGATCGTCACCGTACTCGCGTGCGCCGCCGGCCTCGTCGTGACGACTCGCGCGGCGAGCTCTATTGGATGACGCCGATGCAGCAGCCGCTCGAGCAATAGGTCTCCGCGGGGCAGCCGGTGCCGGTCGGGCACGTCGCCTGACCCGACGGGCACGTGATCGTGCCGCCGCAGTCGGGCGGTAGATCATTCGTGTTCTCGCCCGCGCACAGCACGCAGGTCGTGCCGCCGCAGTCGCCGCCGGTGCACGCCGTCGTCTTCGTGCAGCGCTTGCACGCGTTCGGATCCGACAGGTTGTCCTGCGTACAGTTCGGCGACACGATCGGATTCAACGCGACGTCGAAGCAGGTCGTCGTGCCCGGCTCGCACACGGTGCAACAGCCGAAGCAATCGCAGCCGGGCGGCGTGATCGCGCTACACACCTGTACGCACTTCGCCGGAATCGGTGCGCTACCGAGCGGCGCGAAGCACTTCGTGACGTCGTACTTGTTGCCCTCGACATCCGGGTTGTTGACGAGGCCGATCAGATCGGTCTGGCACTCGGCCTTCGTCGTCGCGCCGAGGAGGCAGCACACGTGTTGGTTGCAGCCGTCGTCACCGCCGCCGCTGTTGCCGTCGAAGAAGCAGTCTTGATTGATCGTGTCGATGTTGTCGCCCGGAATGCCGGTCGCGAACGAACCTTCGTCGTTGTCGAACGGTCCAGTGCATTCGGGATCGAAGCCGTCGATCAGGCCGTCGCCGTCGTCGTCCTTGCAGTTCGAGCACTGCGGACCGCCGGGGGTACACGTGCCGTCGAACGGCGGTGCGTCGATGAACATCATCGTCCCATCGCCCGTGCTGCCGGCGTCGTCGCCGGTGCCGTGATGACCGCCGCACGCGGTGAGGACACATACGATCGCGAGGAGAACCTTCATGCAGACCCCTTGATGACGAGAGTGGTGAATCGTGTCGACTACAGCGTGACGTTGACTTGATAGACGCCGCTGCCCTGCGTCGCGGTGCCGGTGATCGTCGTCGAGCCCGGCGCGCGCGTCACGGTGCCACCACCGCCGTCGGCCATCGTGCCGGTGATCGTGAGTGCGAGCACGACGTCGCCGGCGATGTCGCCGGTCAGGTGATACGTACCCATCAGCGTGCCGGTCAGCGTGCCGGTCGGGATGTTCTTGAGCGAGAGATCGAGCACCGGGTCGGTGGCCACGGCGGTGTCAGTCGCGTACGTGACGTCGTAGGTGTCGTGGTTGGAATCCACCTCGAACGGCCCATCCGAGTACGCGGTCATCGTGACCGTCAGGCGCATCTCCTTGTTCGACGAGCTGCCCTGATCGACTTGCCCGCCGATCATCAACGTGCCGGTCGCAGCGCCGGCGGTCATCTGATCGGGGATGTTCGCGCTGGTCGCCGCGTTGAAGCCGGCGAACCCGAGGTTCAAGGACTTCTCGACCGATGGATCGAGCCCGAGGTAGGCGCGGCGCGCCTGTTCGTTCGAGTCGACCGAGTCACTGGTACAGGCGCAAAAGAGGAGACCGAGCCCCCCGGCTAGGACAAGACTTCGCATGGTTTCTAAGTGCGAGCGCCGCAGCCAGAGGTCGCAAGAATCCGGACGCAACGGACTTAGAAGATTCTTGTGACCTTTCCACGCTCCGCTCGCACAAGCAGGACCGATGGAATCGCACGCGGGTGGCGTCGAGGTGTCGAACCGATTTTACGTCCATCAGCCGGCACACACGCCGACCTTCGCGTCGTACTGCCCGGAGGCAGCCCTCGACGAGTTCGATGCGGCGCAGCGCCAAGACGAACGCTTCGCGCTGCGCACGCTCCGCCTCGCGGTTCGAGAGGCAAAGGGACTGGCGGCGCTCGGGATCAACCGGGACTTTCATCTTCCCGGCGCCAGCCTGTAACGCGCCCTAGTTCGTCGAGCCGAGCACGCGCTGGCAACCCTGCGTCGAAGCATTCCAGTTGCGCTGGATGAGCCAGTTACGGCCGCCGAACGTCTGGTTGTACTTCGAGCCGTTGCTCGCGGTCGACTCGTTGCCGAACGTCCACGCGCACTTGTCGGCGTTCTCCGCGCCCTGACGGTCGTACCAGGCGTTGAGATCGGGGTCACTGATCGCTTCTTCGCTCTCGTGCGCGATGATCGACGCCATGCCGTCCGCGCCGGCGTTTCCGTTCGGCGACGTCGTCTGCTCCTCGCACGCGGACGGACAGCGGTCCGGGTTACCGATGAACGCGTACTTGATGTCGCGACCATTGATCGTGGCGTCGGTGTGCCAGCCGCAGTACTGCGTGCAGAACCCCGACGACGCGGTCACGTCGGCCGACGTCAACACCATGTAGATCGCGTTCGTATCGGTCGGGTTCGTCGCGGCGACGACCTGTTCGATCTGCGCGTCGGTGAGCGACGTGCCGTGCGAGTAGTTATCGTTCGTCGAGCCAGCGTACGAGACGGCGCCGGAGACGTGCACGTTCGACGCGTTGTAGTACGTCGCGTTGATCTGCTCGTACGGGCTGCCGCCGATGCCCTGGGCGAAGGAGGTAAGAATGGTCGTGGCGGTGTTGCCGGACCAGTTGCCGTACCAGATGTAGTGGATCGACGGCGTTCCGGTCATCACCGGGCCGCCGTGATAGGAGATGGCCGTCGTATGGCCGCCCTTGCCGGCCTCTCCCTTGTCACCCTTCATGGGGTGCTCGTGCTTCGGCCGGGTCTCGCTGCCAAGTCCCTGCGACTGAGAGCTCGTCGCCGGATCGATGTCCTCATCGCTCACGCAAGCGGATGCAAACAGACTCGCCGCGATCACACACGATGCAAATTTCATCACTTGGGTCTCCTTGTGTGGCGGCATCGTATTTCGCCTACACTCGGCTAGGACAGTGGAATCGTCCTCATACTTCGGTTCTTCTGAACGTAAACCTGCACTTCAAGGGCAGGCGCCGCAATCGGCCTTACAGCTAACGGCCGTGGCGCCGGTGCCGCAGTGCTCGCTGATCTCGCACACGCCGTCGCCGCACGTGTAGACGCTCGACGGCTGCAGGCGCGTGACGAGCGGGAGGTACGCTTTGCCCTTCCAGCTGCACGACGTGTAGTAGGTCTTCGTCGCGTCCGCCGTGCAGATCGAACCGCATGGGCCGGTGAACACGATCGGCGGACAATCCGGGCTCGTCACACCCGGCAGCGCCATGTCGAGCGCGCACGCCCGCGCCGAGCTGACGGCTGGTCCCCACGGAAAGTGATCGAGGCAAACGAACGCACCCTCGCCATTCGCGGTGTTGCCGAAGAACGCGGCCTCGCGCACCGGGTAGGTGGTCAGCTCGTTCGTGGCGCGCGCGATCACGGTGCCATCCACCGCGCGACCTTCGATCGCGATCGGGACATGGACACCGTACTTGTTCGCGTGCGCGACCAGGCATGCGCTCATCACCTGCTGCTCGGCAAGCGTCATGGCCCGATTCGTCCACAGCG
>Ga0193728_1001281_pt1 | contig 12680 bp, 12 predicted proteins | sample U1c1metaG_FD_143037 | JGI IMG/M metagenome (GOLD analysis project Ga0193728, IMG submission 143037) | Soil microbial communities from a riparian zone of the East river system, Colorado, United States - U1c1 | ecosystem: Environmental > Terrestrial > Soil > Riparian zone | place: USA: East River...
CAGCACTGTGGTCCCAATTCTGCATAGTGGGAACCATCGCCTTCAAACCATTCAGGACATCCGTGAAAACTCGCCGAAACAGCTTAAACTGCTGTGCGATTGTCGTGCGCTCGGGATTGCCACGATGCGGCCGTGAATGATCAATGTCCATGGCGCGACTTAGAGTATTCGGCCATTTCCGGACGATTGCTGATGAGATCGCCACTCTCATAATGGATCGTTTGCGGTGGTCTCGTATGTCTTGAGCAAATGCGGTCAACCCTGCCAAAATTGCCCGCTGACTGGCAGAAAACCAAAAATCTATTTCCGGCCGGTCGGGAATCATCGCGATGTATCCGTTTACGCCAAATGATGTGCCTTTCTGCAAGAAACGAAGGTTCGGAACCGCGGTGGTGATTTCCTTCTCCAGGACAACCAGTTGCGCCAGCGTCTCATGCATGAAAGTGGTCAGCCATTTTTCCGTGTACTTTTGCGTCTGGACTTTGGAAATGAGAATTGCAACAGGGTCGACATCCATTCCTATCGCGGCGTGACCTGCTGAAAGAGCTTCAATTAGAGTAGTCCCACTTCCGGTGAAGCAATCAAGGACTGTGTCTCCGGGTGCTGCGTGTACGGCGATCAATTCTTTCGCCAAATCGTGACCGAAGCTCGCGGCGTAGCAATGAATTGGTCTTTTGGGCATCGCAAATTTCCGAAAGTAAATTCTCGGTCGCCGGCGACGCTTACCATTTGAAAGCCAGCTTGCGTTCTTCCTCGGGAAATTGCTGGAGCGTGTCTCCGGCTGTTTCGATGATTTTGTCTGGTCGTTGATTGAGCTCGACGGTGTTTTCTCGGACAACTACTTCTCGTGCCATTTGTTCCATCGCTTTGCAGAGGGTCGTTAATTCCGATTTTGAAATTGTAATTGCCTTCTCAATTCGGATTGCGGTAGTAACAGCTGAAAATTCCACGGCTTCACCGGGAACTTCCTTCTGGAGTTTCCATACCGTTTGCAGAATCTCCCTGTATGGCGGCTTAACGTGCGTTTCCCGTGAAAGTGCGTCAATCCAATCTGCACTCTCCTTTGGCGAAACGCAGGTTTGAAAAAGATTTTGTAGCCTATCCAGCCCGGTATGTAACAAAGCCCTGAGGCGGACGAGCTTCGCCATGTCGTGCGCACGGACCAGAGTAATTGTCTTCGTGGTCTGTCGATTATTTTCCCTGGCATCATCGACGAATGCCGTGTCACTCAAAGTAAAATCTGCGCCAACCACGACCGCATGGTCACAGTTCTTTTTACGGCGATGAGACGCTATGCGGGCAATGTTGAGGTCCTGGACTTTTTTACCGGCGACCTGCTTGCTCTTTGCTTCTAATGAAACTTTGTAATCGCGACGCTTATTACCATCGCCCGCGGCCAAGTGCGCCGCGGCGATCCCATCCGGGTTGCTCTTTCCGCCTATATGCAATGCTTCAAATCCAAGGCTGTCGAAGCAACTCACCAATTCTTTCTCAAACCGATGTTGATCGGTGGCTGAATCAAGCAGGTCCCGAGCGACGAAATTAGCGGTGCGTTTCATCGAGCGCCGAGCGAGTTGACGCAACAACTCATCCCGCATCGTAACTGCTTCCGAAACTTGCCTGTCGTCGAGACCAATGTTGTAGAGATACGTCTCCGTCAATACCTCTGCCATACAGAGAAGGTTTAGTGTATCGTCTCGTTCGAAGTCCTCTCTGTAAGCGGCCACAAAGGGGTGCAACGTGTTGATGTACAAAACGCCATTGCCAACGTCGAAGACTGCTATTCCGTCGTCAGAGGAAAGATCCTTCTGCTCGATGCGGCAGGTCAGGCCACCATCGGCTTGCACCTTATTTTTTGCTTCGGCAACGAAGGCTTCCGCTTCGAGTTTCGTAAGATCCTTGGGAAAGCTGAGCAGTTTCGGAGACGCCTTCCCACTGATGCCATATTCCAACAGCCCGATGACCGGCCGAAACGTCAGGCTACCCGGCGTCTGCTGAATTGTGAGTGCCGCTTTTAACGAAGGCGATTTTTTCTCGTCAATTTCCCGCAAGACATTTCGAGCCAAATTAAAAATTGCTGTCAGGAATGTCTGCGCATTGATCTTCATTTGGGTGTCACGCACGTTTTCCCGTGAAGAGCGCAATTCCTCGTCAAGATCATCAATGTGAACAATCATGCGGAATCGCGAAAATGTACCGTGACGGAGGCTATTTGCAGAAATCCCAAAATGAGAGTCGTCCGGGTTGATCAATCGCTCCCTTACATACACAAAAAAGCCGTGGCTCCGATGAATGTGCTCTGTCAGAGTGTTATCATAAATTTCGACGAATCCAGTGATGCGGCCGAGAACAGGATGAATTAGGCCGTAATGATGGACTGGAGTCTCCTTCTTCTGGATTGAACGTTTCAGGTTCATGCCTGCCAATTCACTCGAATCGGGGGTTACGTCTTTGCCTATCACCCAACGTTTCTGTGGCTTTTGATCGAATTTGGTTGGACGTAACCACATTCCGTTGAGGTAAAGCCGAAAATTAGCGTGCATTGAAGTCAGTGCCCATTGGCATCGCGGTTTTTAGGATCCATTCCAGCCTGCCCATTTGAATCTCCTTCGCGAGATCCTTCAGACTGCTCATAATGGCGACCGTCCAAGATTTGGGAGCTTTTGGGCCAAACAGAGGAATCGCCTTGTAACCAGGGTCACTCCCAAACAGAAGTGGTGGTAAACATTGCCGCGTCTCTTCCTGAGTCAGTTGTCGGAGCGGTAAAACCACCACCTCTTTTTCCGCATCGTATTCCACACTTCCGTCTTTGCCTTGGGGAATGCGGCTATAATCCATCGTAACTGCGAAGTACTTACTTCCGCGCTTACAGACGTGTGTCAGCTTTTTCGCCAAAACAAAGGTCGCGAGTTTCCCGATCCCGAACTTTCCGATCTGATTTCGTCTTTTCGGCAGTCGCGCAAGTGCACGCTTTTTACTTACGCCGATTATCCAATGCTGCTGCAAACCGATTTCATCCATACTTTCGCCGTCATCAACCACAGCGATCAGCGCATCCTCTGCGGTTTGATCGGGTGACAAAATTACATGAACGTTGGTTGCACCCGCGTCAAACGAATTGGAGACAAGTTCCTCGACCGCCTTGGTCGGGCTCGCGTAAAGACCGTCCGAGAAAAGTTCAATAATGCGGTAGCTGATTTTTACCGGAATCTCGCCGATTTCTCGCCCTGCTCTCAGGAAAGCTTGTTGATCGCCCGTTTGGGGGTTTAGCATCGCGCGAATACGAAATGAAAACGGCCGCCAATTGTAAAGCTTGTTATGAGTCGCGGCGGTGACGGCGCTGGGAATTGCTCCGCTCGCGCTAATTCGCCCACATTCGCCAATTAGATGCCTTGACATCAAGTAACGATTTTCCTGGAACCACATTACGCTCGGCTCAAACACTTAGCTGAAGGTGTAGGCGGCAGCTGGCCGTAGGCTGATTTTGATTCAATGTTTTGACCGAGTTCACCGAAAATTTGTACACGAGTTGAATTTGAAAAGGTTTGCCCCGGTTGAATCGAGTTGCTCGCGCCGCCGGCTTGAACCGGGGGAAAACAAAATTCGGGAGGGAAAAATGAAGGCCTCCTGCGGTTGCAGTTAGAAATGGGTACTAAACCAAATTACCGTCGAAGGAGGCTCTCAACGCACTCAGTGGTGTGAGGGGGGCGGGGCGTAATGGGATTTCACTGATGGCCACGGATGGGACGAGAGAGAAGGCAATCCACCTTCGCGCGAAGCAGGACGAGAAGTTTTAATCTTGGAAGCCGTTAATCCTACTGGAACCGCCTTCTTTTGTGAAAATGAACGGTTCCCCCGGGCCATCAGGTCCGCTTTTGATGAATCACGGTTCACCGTCGCTGGCGATATGCGGCGCGGTGCGGCGAAGCGAAATCCCAAACACCAAGCTCCAAATCCCAGGGTCCCGACACCTGCTGGCGAAGGCAATTGACCGATTCATTCGATTCTGTTAATGATGGGTGTCAGATTCCTTTATGCGTCCTGGCCAGCGGCATTTCCATGGCGGCAGAGGCTTTTCTTGTGAAGTGGAGCGTTCTCGCCCACGAGCTTTCACGCTGATCGAGCTTCTCGTTGTGATTGCCATCATCGCCATTCTCGCCGCGTTGCTATTACCAGCACTGAATCGGGCGAAAGAGGCGGGTTATACCACGGCGTGCAGAAGCAACCTGCATCAATTGGGCATCGCTCTGGCAAACTACGTCAGTGAATTCAACGCCTACCCGATTTACGCCGCCAGTCACGAGGAGTTGCCGGGCCCTCCACCTATGACTTTTTGGCATGAATACCTCGAGCCCTACTCCAGCGCCACCTGGGACACGAATGTTTACCAGGGTCGCGCGAACTCAAAAAACGCGCTGTATGTTTGCCCTTCCCAGGCCCGCCTGGTGAATAATCCAACATTCTCCACTAACTATTGGAAATCAATTGGCAGCTATGGTTACAACGATCACGGTGTGGCCTGGGGCTCCGGCGCGGTCCTCAAGAATCAGTGGGTTGGCCTGGGTGGAACTTTCACTCACGCGAATCCAGCGGTGACTTCGGACTTTCTGCCGACGCGCGAAAGCCAGGTCGTAGCTCCCAGCCGGATGGTGGCGATTGGCGATGCTGCTCTGGGCCCGGACGGCACAGGCTGGGCACTCCTTGACGACAGCATCGCGAACAACGAAAACATGGAGGAAAATCCGACTCCGGCCAATGCCGCCGCACTGGCCAAGCGTCACCAACGCCACGCTGGACGATGGAACGTGCTGTTCTGCGATGGCCACGTCGAAAATCCAAGGACGAGGGATTTATTTGATTACCACCAGGACGAGGTGCTGAAGCGATGGAATTATGACAACCTGCCCCACCGCGAGCTTATGCCGTGAGGGTTTACGTGATTAGGCGTCAGGATGGAAATTAAAACCGGAATTGAGATTTAAACGCGGGTCGGGGCATTTAACCGTTTCACCGGGTTGCGGCGTGGTGGCGGTTTTGGAGGCATTTTGCTTTTTCGCGCCCGATCGGAGTCGGGCGCTCCGATGTGTGTTGCCGACGCGGGCGCAGAGCCATGCCGCTCCGCTGGAGCTTCGGGTATCGACGGCACGCGGTACTATAAACATGGCGCTCCTCTGGAGCTTGCTTGGGTGGAAGAGGGGGAGGTACTGTGTGAGACGCATCTACCTTGCTGAAGCAAGGTGTTAATGAGAAACCCCAGTGACTTGCTCGCGCCCGCTCGCTCGGTCCGTAACGGGCCCTTGCCATTGGCAAATTGCTTTCGCCGCTTCCCCAATACGGCAGGCCCGCAGGGCCAGGAAACATACCGGATTTTGCGCAGGAAATTATGCCGTCACCATTTTCGGGACTCCTCTTTGCCTCCTGACAAAGCCTGCGACTCCCAACGCCGCCACCGCGAGCGCAGCCACCTGGTAGCCGGTTATCGGTCCGAGGAGGCGCGGTTCTTCGCGCACAAACTCGTGAAAAAAGCGGAACGTTCCGTATGCGATCAAATAAAGGTGAAAGTGCTGGGCCGGCAACAGGCGCCGCTTGCGCAGGTAAAGCACACCGCCGAGTGCCAGGAGATTGAAAAGGATTTCCACCGGCACAGATGGCCAGCGCGCCAAACCATCGGCATCCTGCAGCGTGTACCAACTCGCCTCACAGCGGACGCCCTGGCAGCAGCCGTGAAACCAGCAGCCAATCCGGCCAAGGACGATGGTGATGGGAGTGATCAGCGCGAACCAATCACCGGTAGCACTGCGGTAATCCAGAAGCCGCTTGGTTATTTCCACGCCGGAGTAGCCGCCGAGCAGCCCGCCGAGGACAGTTTTGCCCGTCGCAAGTTGGAGCCAGCGGTTTTGGTCGTGCCAATGCAACCACCCTTCCGACGCAAGATAGACAAGTTTGGCGCCAAAAAACGCGCCCCCGAGCGCTCCGAGGTATATCACGAGAAGCCGTGAGTCGCGCTTTGCCAACCGCGACCAGAAGAGAATGCTGAGGCAGATACCCGCGAGCATCAACCAGCCATAGGCCGAGGATTCATAGAGGGATGCCAACATGAGCGGCGGGTTGGTTAGCGCGAGGCTGCGGCGATCATGCCTGGTTATTGGGGAAGCCCGAATAATAGCGACAGAAGGAATCGAGCTTTCCGTCCGGCCGGATGACGTGAGTGCAGCAGCGATCAATTCGATCCTCGTCCCAAGTCCAAGCGTCCATGAATGGCTTGATGAAAAGGCGGAAGGTGTGGGTTTCATCGAGCTCAAATCGTTTGAGCAGTTCACCCAACGGCTCAGATTCGCAGCCGCAGCGCATCAGGTCCTCCAATCGGTAGCGGACTTTGTCGCTAAGAAAACCCTGCACCGCCTTGAAGTCAATGAATTCGCTCACCGAGCGCAAGCGACCGCCGATTTTGAGCAGATACCCGATGGTGGCGCAGTTCGGATCGCCGCAAGGCAGCGGGGTGAAATCTTCGAATCGCAATTGTCCGCGGGATTGGCCAACCGCGGCGCGAATAATGTCAGCCGTGTTAAGACGGGTTGAGGTTTGAGAGGCGGGGGTTGGTGGATTCGGAACACGGCCGCTGCCGAACATCGGTTGAAAGGAGATGCCGCGAACATTCGGCCAGCGCAAGCCAAACTCAACGGCATCCCAGAGAAACGCCAGGTTGTCGCTCGTCACGGTCATAGCTAGCGTGACCGGGAGTTTCATTTCCGCGCAACGTTCCAGACAGAGCCGCCGAGTTTCCCGTAAATCGGCGCCGCGAAGGAATTTTTGTCCCTCGGATTGCGGGCCATCGAACTGAAGGTAGAGCTGGAATGCACCATACCGGAAGGCATCCCGCAGCTCAGCAGCGAACTTTTCATCGTTCGCAATGCGGACGCCATTGGTATTGAGGAGCACATACTGAATTCCCGGATTATCCTGAAGCCAGCGGAGCAGCTCGAAAAATTCGGGATGCAGCGTTGGTTCACCTCCGGAAAGTTGCAGGAGTTCGATTTTGCCTTTGCGGTCAACGACGCCCTGGATGCGCCGCTTGAGGTCTTCCAGTGGCACAGCATCCACATGAGAGCCACTGCCCACGGGCGAATCCGCGTAGCAGGTCGGACATGCCAGGTTGCACGAGCGCACAATCTCAATCAGCGCGAGGCAGGTGGAAAGTTTTTCCTGGATGCCGAGCGCATCGCCGGGATCAGCATTCCGGCCGAGAGTGCCAGCGGGCGAGCCGTCAGAAGCGCAACAGGCATAGGCTGATGGCAACGGAGCACCTGGCGGCGTCCCGGCTGGCGTCAATTGCGGGGCGGTAGCTGGACCGTTGCAGGCGCAGGCATTCCGGGGTTTTCCCTGTGCCAGCCAGTAAAAGCGCGCATCCGAGGCAATGCACACACTGGCATCTCCATGCTGAACGCAGGATCGTTTGAGAAAGACCTTGGGAGAAATTCCATACGCCAGACCTCACCCGAACATGGCGCATGGCAGATGGGGCAGCGAGAAATGGTGCGTTTGAGCAATTTGTCGCTGAGGAGCCACTGAGGCCGTCGAAGCTCGATCCGCTTCGCCGGGTCCGGGGTCAAACCTGGGGCTGGGGTCGATTCCATGTTCTTGTGGATTACCGGCAGCCCATGCAGCCGATGAATAAGACCGCCAGGGCGACTACAGGAAGGAAAAAGCACAGAGCCAGCACGATGCCTAATCCCCTAACAAGACTGTAGGCGCCGGTCGATTTCCGGTCTCTGGCAATCAGGATTCCCGAGAGGACCGCACCGAGGAGCAAACAAACCAGAATCGGCCACATGCCAGCGTGATTTATCCTCAGTACGAACAGGATAACCAAAGTGCCAAATAAGCTAAGGACCCAGTGAGGCGCTGTTTTTTCCTCGGGGTCCCCTATGTTCCGGGCATGTTCCGCCCACTCCTGCTCGGTCCAGGCTCTCAGGTCCGGAACTGGTGGAGGCAGTCTGTGCTTCGCGGCAGGCGTTGACGCGACAAGGACTGATGCCGGGCGCGGGAATTCGGGGGCGGTCAGGCGCGGGACGACCATGCCGTTCCCGCAGGCCGGGCAATCAATCGTCGCGTCGCAGTAATCGGCGTCACACGCGATGTGCTGATTGCAATGGGGACAGGCGAATTTGATGTCGCTCATCGCGAGGAGGCTGGCAGCGGATTTCCCGGTTGCGATGCAGCGAGCCGCGGCTTGCGAGGGTAGAGCGCGACATAGGCAATGGTCATCACGGCGGCCAGGATTATACCCAGGCCGGCTTGTTTGAAGGTCACCGTTTCCTGCGCGAGGTAAACAAGGCCGAGAATGCATTCCAATGCCCCACGGGCAATGCCGACCTGCGCCCAGACCCGGTGCCGGATTGGATTTGCGGCCGCGACAACATAGCCGATCGCAAGGGTTCCCAGAACACAGCCCCATAGCCCGATTAAATAACCGACCGCCGACGGGAGGTCGCGGAACCCAAAAACGATCTCGATCTGTTTGGGTGTGAAGATCAGGAATGCTCCGAGCAAGGACAGGACCGCCGCATCAACCAGAAACAGATAGCGCAAGAGAGACAGTTTCATAATCGCCCTTATATTTTCGAATTAGAGACCTTTGAGAGCGATGGCGCAACCAACAAACACCACGCCCAAGCCAATCATGAATAACGCAGCCAGGATTAAAACGAACCGCAAGAACAACCCGAAACCGCTCACCTTTCGCGGTGAAGCGGATCTTTCGACCGCACCCGCACCTGTTTCGTAATGGAACCCGCAAACCGGGCACCGACGAAGGTTTCCCTCGTGTACAAAAGCGACTTCATTGTGACACTGCGGACAGAAAGCAACTGGCGCGCTCATTTGAAAAGGATGTGAGACGCGTCAATTGATGCATAAACGGGAATCTTTGTCAGCCAATAATATGGAGGTCAGCTTTTTCGAAATCGCGCGATGAACTCTGCGGCACTTACAATTTCGATCTCCCGATACTTCTTGATAGCCAACAAATCATGGTCGCCGGAGACGATGTTCGCCACGGCGGCGACCGCACAGGCATCGCGCCGCGTCGAGGAGTTGGCGGGAGGGCCCTTGCCACAGCAATCCGGAGACAACGACGTTGGTGTCAGCGACGATTCGCATCGTTGGCGCGTCGATGCGAACGTGCGGCTTGGATTTCCGTTTCAACTTCCGCTTCAGTCAGTGGCGGAAGCTTCTGCCCGGCCAAATGGTCGGCGGCGGCGAACAGTTGATCCACGCGGTTCCGCTTCAGTTCGGCCCGCAACATGCGCTCTACGGCGGACGATTCCAGCAAGCCTTTGCTCCTGGCTTCCAGCGCAAGGCTCTCGGACAAATCCAATTTGAGTTCCAACACCATGGTGGGAACATTAGCAGTCGGCGGCGGTTCTTTCAAGTTGCGAATGTAAGGGAAACGCTGGAAGCGCGGACTCACGGGTAGCATTGATTCGACCCCTTCATGGTTGCGGGGATTTCGGGGTCGGATTACCCAGGGTAGCTTGTTCCTCGCAACCCTGGGCTGAATGATTCGATCCCGTTGGGATAAGGTTTCCTCGCGACGCCGGGCTGAATGATTTCAGCCCGTTGGAATGGCCCAAGGGAGCGATTCCTTACACCGTTTTTGGTTTTGGTTCAGGCGCTGGAAACGGCTGCGGAAAGGGTCTCCGCCAGGGGAAGCAGTTCGCGCTCGGTCCAGGCGGCGAGAGTTGTCGGGGTGGTGGATTGAGGAGTTCGCGGCTCGGCGCGGATGATGCCGCGGCTTAACTCGGCAAACATTGCGGCGAGACCCCGGGCACACTGAACGCTGGCGCCGGACCGAACCAGGCTTTGAACATAGTCATCAGCGGGCATCTCCTGGTACCGCACGGGCCGCTCCAGGACCTGTTCGATAATCGCGACGGCTTGATTGTAAGAGAGGTCCTCAGGACCGTGAACCGCGACGCTGGTGATCCCGGCCCAATCTCGCCTCACCAGCCATCTGAGGGCGACATCGGCGATGTCGGTGACCGCGGCCATGGGAATTGCGATGTGGCCGGGCATCGGAAGGGATAGGATGCCATGCTCGCAGATCGGCTGCGATTGGCGGAGGAAATTTTCCATGAAGGCGCCGCAGCGCAGATGGCGGATCGCGGCGCCGGATTCGTTAAGAATATCCTCCATGGCGTGCAGGCCGGAAATGGGACCGGCGTTGCGCGCGAGGCCTTTGCCGGCCGCGGAAATGGTCACGACGCGGGGAGTTCCGGCCTCGCCAATGGCCTGACATCCGGCGCGGGCGAATCGCTCGTAGTGACCGCGGAGGTCCGTCTCCTGTAATGACGCAGGCGGCACGCACCAGAACAACGCCTCCACACCATCCAACGCGCGACGCAATGCGGCGGCATCATCGGTGGAACCGTGAACGACTTCGATCTGGTCGCGAATGTCTTCCGGCAAACGCGACGGGTTCCGCGCGAGCACGCGCACGGAAAATTCGGGCGCCAGCAATTCAGCGAGGACGCGCCGTCCGATGTTGCCCGTTGGGGTTGTGACAAGAATTTTCATATTTTCTCTCTTTCAATGATTGAGCGTTGGCGAAAATGAGCGCCCAGGCCGATCATACGACGAACGGACCAGTTGTTTCAGGACATCCTGCGCGCAGGTTTTTCGTTTCAAAACAAACAGCAGCCGATGGCGAACAACCCTGAAAGCCAGAGGACCAGGAAGTTCAGGATTTCCCAGAACTCCGCAGCGCGATGGCTGGCCGACGCCAGGGCGAGCCATGTCCGAGGCTCAGCCGAAGGAGCCATGTGGTGAGAGCGAACAGGGCGGGCGAGCGGAATGGCCGCGCCCGGCGCAGGGAGGCATCGAATTCGCCCCGCGGCGATTCTCCCGGGCAGGATTTTAATCGAGTCAATCGAGGTCGCATTTTGATTCATAGCGGGGTGAATCTAGACCATGCCGCTGACAGCCCTATGTCAGGAGACTTTGGGAATCTGCTTTTAGCTAATCCGAAGACTTTCGACCGAAAGCGAGCGCGCCGGCAGCCTTTGCGAGGGGGTATATTTGGCGGCGACCTGCCGGGCTTCGGCGGCGATGAGTTCTTTGAGCTTTTCGGGAGCGAGCACCTCGGCCGCCGAACCAAACGAAAAAACCCAGTTTGCGAGCCATTGCAAGGAATAGGCGAGCAAGGTGACCACGACGCCTTCGCCATCGGCCTTCTCTTCGACCAGACGGCAGGACCATTCGCGGCGAACGCGGTCCATGGTTTCGGGCTTGAACCTGACCTGGGCCGCCTCGAACTTCCCGTCGTTGGCCGCTGCTTCGAGGTAGCGCTTGAGCGAGAAGCCGGCATGGCCGGAGAAGAGTTCGTTTTGGACCTGGAGCTTCTGAATCCGGTCGGTGCGAAAGTCGCGGACATCGCGGCGGAGACGGCAATAAGCGATGAGGTGCCAGTTGTCAGAGTAATAGGCGAGACCGAGCGGCTCAACCTGGCGCCTGGTCAGTTCGCCCCGCTGAGCCCCCTGGTAGTCCAGAGCCAGAACGCGCCGCTCGGCGAGGGCGCGCTGGATCGGAATCAAGGAGCCGCTGGGCAACGCCGGGGGCGCATAAGACCCGGGAGAAACCACGACGGTCGAGCGCTCCAGACGGTCGAGATGATCCTGGCGGTCGCGAGGGAGGACGGAGCGGATTTTCACGACGGCGGACTCCATCTGTTTCCACAACGAAACGTCGGTGAGGTGCTCGACGAGTTTTCCACCGATGAACAGCGCGCTCGCCTCCTCGGAAGTGAACATCACCGGCGGCAGATGGTAACCCTTGACCAGGCTGTAACCGACGCCCGCCTCGCCGATGATGGGAATGCCCGCCTCACCCAAAGCGGCGAGGTCGCGATAGACGGTGCGAACGCTGATTTCGAAATGCGCGGCAATATCCTCTGCGCGGACGACACGCCGGCTTTGCAGCCGCACCACCATCGCCATGAGGCGGTCCACTCGGTTCATCGGCGAGAAGATAGCACAACCAGCGGCACATTCAGTGAATTTCTCGTTACGGTCAGCGGCCTGACCGCACGGTTCCAGGAAGGCTTATTTTGCTTTTTTGTTCATTTCCCAGAGGGCGAATGTATTGTCCTCGGTATCCTGGCACACGATAAAGTAGCCCATTTGTGGAACGGCGGTCTTGGTTACGCAGATTTTGCCACCGAGTTTCTTGACCTTGGCCGCAGATTTGGTCACTGACTCCACGTTGATGTAGTTGGTGATGGCCTGTCCCGGGTGTTTGCGCGCCATCAGACCGCCATCGGGCGAGTCGTCGCTTCCGCCGGTGTCAATATGCCAGTAATCGGACATGCCGGGAAACTTCTCGATTTTCCAGCCGAACAGCGCGCCGTAAAATACCCTGGCGCGTTCGGGTTTATCGGCTGGGATTTCAAACCACACAATGTTCGCGGGGAGGGTTTTCTTGGATTTGCGCATGTTTCGTCTTTTGGTTGATGCGATGTTGTTTTTGTTTTGTCAGAAATACGACGAAGGAGCGAACGCATTCAGGACATTTTGCGCAAGAAATAACTTTGGCCCGTGCGGGGAGGTCGGACGCTGCCGCAAAAAGGGAGGTTATTGTCGGAAACCCTGGCTTATGAACCGCTGAAGAAGCCCCCTCACCCCACC
>Ga0193728_1001282_pt1 | contig 12676 bp, 15 predicted proteins | sample U1c1metaG_FD_143037 | JGI IMG/M metagenome (GOLD analysis project Ga0193728, IMG submission 143037) | Soil microbial communities from a riparian zone of the East river system, Colorado, United States - U1c1 | ecosystem: Environmental > Terrestrial > Soil > Riparian zone | place: USA: East River...
GGCGCACCACATGTTCACGGCGCCGATCCCCGAGGCAGTGCTCGTGTTCGTGATGCTCAGCTCGTTCCTGATCGCCGTGCCGACGGGGGTGAAGATCCTCAACTGGATCGCGACGCTGTGGCGAGGCACGGTCGAATTCAAGACGCCACTGCTGTTCAGCGCCGGCTTCATCGCGCTGTTCTTGATCGGGGGCATCTCGGGCGTGTTCCTCGCCGTCTTCCCCGTCGACTGGCAGCTCAACGAAACGTACTTCGTCGTCGCGCACCTGCACTTCGTGCTCGTCGGCGGCTCGGTGATGACGATCTTCGCGGCGATCTACTACTGGTTCCCGAAGATCACCGGGCGGATGCTCTCAGAGGGTCTCGGCAAGCTGAGCTTCTGGCTGATGTTCGTCGGCATCCTCGCCACGTTCCTGATCCAGCACGTGATCGGCCTCGACGGCATGCCGCGCCGCGTCTACGAGTACGACAACGTCGGGCATCTCGCGCTGTACAACCAGATCTCGACGGTCGGCTCGTTCATCCTCGGCCTCGGCGTGCTCGTGACGATCATCAACGTCGCGCGCAGCGTGAAAGTCGGCGTGATCGCCGGGCCTGACCCGTGGAAGGCGAACACGCTCGAGTGGTTCACGACCTCGCCCCCACCGCTAAACAACTTCGACACGGTCCCGACGGTGCGCTCGGTCGAACCGATGAAGGACATCCGCCGCGAGATCGAGCGGCGCACGGGCGCGGCGCCGGCGTCTGGCGCGATCGTGCCGACAGGCGCGACGCAGGTCGGAGTCTGACGTGCCGAGCGCAGCACCGACGCTCGAGGCGCCGCGCGTCGGCCTCGCGCCGCGCACGCGCCAACTGCTGAGCGACTATGCGGAGCTGACGAAGCCGAAGGTTCAGTCGCTACTGCTCTTGACGACGATCGCAACGATGTACGTCGCTGGCGATCCGTCGCCGCTGCTCGTCTTCTACACATGCCTCGGCGGCTACCTCTCGGCCGGCGGCGCGGGTGCGGTCAACCACTGGTTCGACCGCGACATCGACGCACAGATGGCGCGCACCGCGACGCGCCCCGTCCCTTCCGGTCGCGTTGCGCCGCGTGCTGCGCTCGGCTTTGGTTGCTTGCTCGCGGCGCTCTCGCTGCTCGAGCTCTCGCTGCTCGTCAACCCGCTCGCGGCCGCACTGTCGTTCTCGGGCTTCCTCGGCTACGTGCTCGTCTACACCGTCTGGCTGAAGCGCCGCACGCCGCAGAACATCGTGATCGGCGGTGCCGCTGGCGCCGTGCCTCCGCTTGTCGGCTGGGCGGCCGTCACGGGTTCGGTCAGCGGCACAGCGTTGATCCTCTTCTTCATCGTCTTCTTCTGGACGCCGCCGCACTTCTGGGCGCTCTCGCTGCTGATGAAGGGCGAGTACGAGAAGGTCGGCGTGCCGATGCTCCCTGTCGTGCGCGGCGAGGCTGAGACGCGCCGGCAGATCCTGCTTTATTCGGTGCTGCTCTACGCCGTCACACAGCTACCGTTCTGCGCCGGCGGCTTCGGCGCGATCTACCTCGTCGCCTCGCTCGTACTGGGGTTGGGCTTCATCGGCGGCGCCGTGCGCCTATATCGGCGCGCGGACCGCTCGTCGGCGCTGCGCCTCTACCTCTACTCGCTGGCCTACCTCGCGCTCTTGTTCTGCGCGATGGTCGCCGACGCTCATCTATGAAAAGTCGGAGCCCGGAGGGCGACGCCCGAGCGCGGCCAGGACGGCCGCAGGAGGTAATCTACGTCGTATGAACCGTCGCCTCGCACGCAAGAACCTCCGCACCGGCTGGATCGTCTGCGCGATCTGCATGTTCATGTTCGCGATCACGTTCGTCGTCGCCGCGGCGTACGTCTCATGAGCCCGCTCGACCCTGAGGTCCCGCCGGTCGGCGAGGAGATCCACCTTCCCAGCCCGACGATCCTGCCTGTGCTGACGGCTGTCGGGCTGACGTTGCTGCTGATCGGCTTCACGACATTCATCGAGCTGTCGTTCGCCGGTGGCGTGCTGACGATCTGGTGCATCGTGCGCTGGATGAAAGACACGCGCCGCGAAATAGACGAGCTCCCGCTCGACTAGCTCGACTCGAGACCTGGTCATCGAGCGGGCGCCGCGTGCGGTCCCCATACCGCACGCGGGCCCTCACTCACCCCACTGCAGCGCTTGCCGGCACGGGACAGATCGCTCCGTCCTCAGTCCAGCAGCGCACGACGTCGCGAACGGAGAGAATGCCCACAGTCTCTCCTCTCTCGACGACGATCAGGTGGCGAAAGCCGCCGCGCACCATCGCTGCGGCAGCCTCCTCCAAAGACCAATCCGGGGCGGCGAACACGACGTCCCTCGTCAGGTGGTCGGCGACGAGCTCGCCGTCGGGGTCCTCCTCGGCGCCAAGCGAGCTGAGGATGTCGCGCTCGGTGATGATCCCGGGGCCGGCGCCGTCGGGATCCATCACGACTGCCGCGCCCACTCCGCGGCGCGACATCAGCTGCGCGACCGCGCGCAACGTGTGATCCGGCCCGACCGCCAGGACAGTTGGAGTCATCCCTTCGCTCACCTGCATGCCCGCTCCTTTCGCGCTCGGCCCGCTCGAAGAACGACCACTTCGAGCATTTGCAACGATTGGCTCAATCTATTACCCGGATGTGCCATCGTCAAGCGCCGAGTCGTTCGGGGGGAGAAGGCATTAGGATCACGCCTCGCAATGGAGAGGACTGCAGCAGACACAGCAAGGACGCCCATCGGGCAGCGGGCCGGGGTCGCTCATGCCTAAACAGCGCCCGATCGTCATCACGCTCGTCGCCGCCGTGCTCGCAATCGCGCCCGGCATCAACGCAGGCGCACAACACCGACCGGCTCTACCACGTGCTCGTGATCGTTTCGATCCCGATCTTCGTGCTCGTCGTCGCCGTGATCCTCTACTGCTGCTGGCAGTTCCGTATGAAGCCCGGCGAGGAGCTGAAGGACGGGCCGCCGATCCACGGCAACACGCGCCTCGAGGTCGTCTGGACGACGATCCCGGCGATCATCCTGCTGGGGCTCGTCTCCTACTCATTCGTCGTCTTGCACGACAACGAGAAGAAGCCCGCCCGCGAGATCGAGGTCGGCGTCACCGGCCAACAGTTCGCCTGGACGTTCCAGTACCCGCCGTCTGTGACCGGCGGCAAGCCGGTCGAATCCGATCAGCTCTACCTACCAAAGGGCGAGTCGATCCGCTTCGGCCTGCACTCCAAGGACGTGATCCACGCCTTCTGGATCCCAGCGTTCCGCCTGCAGGAGGATGTCGTGCCTGGAATCACCGTGCACTACCGCGCTACGCCCACTCGACTCGGCACCTATCCGATCGTCTGCAACCTGCTCTGCGGCCTCGGTCATTCGCTGATGCGTGCCCAGGTGCACGTCGTCTCAGAGACGCAGTTCAAGGCGTGGCTGAAGACCCGTCAGAGCGCCACCGCATCGAGCGGCGCAACGAGCACTCCCGCAGCGGCTGCGGGATAATGTCGGAGATGAGCGTGAGCGCAAACTTGAGCACAGCGGGACGGCGGGCAGGCTGATGGCAGCGAAATTCCGCGCACCCGGCTTCTACCGCGCCAGCTGGCTGATGGTGCTCGGCGTCGCCTTCTCGCTCGGGCTGACGTGGCTCGTGCGAATGAGCACCGGCCACGCGACGTTCAAGCACTACATCGACGGCGAAGCGATCCTGACGGTCTCACTGATCGCCGTGCCGCTGCTGTTCCTCGTCGGGATCGGCGGCTTCGACTACTGGTTCTACTGGGCCGCCGGGCGCAAGACGCGCCCCGAGGACCACTCCAGCCACGGCGCAAAAACGTGGAAGGACTACTTCCGCATCAACACCGATCACAAGGTGATCGGGATCCAGTACACCGTCAGCTCGTTCTTCTTCCTGCTCGTCGGCGGCCTGATCGCGATGCTGATGCGCGCCGAGCTCGCCGCGCCGGGTGCGCAGTTCGTCGACGCAAACACGTACAACGGCCTCTTCTCCGTCCACGCGTCGCTGCTGATCTTCCTCTTCGTGATCCCCGTCTTCGCGGGCCTTGGCAACTTCGTCATCCCGCTGATGATCGGCGCGCCTGACATGGCCTTCCCGCGCCTAAATGCACTGTCCTTCTGGCTGCTGCCAGTCGCCGGCGTGCTGATGATCGGCAGCTTCTTCGCGCCGGGCGGTGCCTTCGCGGACGGCTGGACGGCGTACGCGCCGCTGTCGACCGATGCGCCGGTCGGGCAGACGTTCTTCTCGCTCGCCGTGCAGTTCGCGGGCGCCTCCTCGATCATGACCGCGCTGAACTTCCTCGTGACGATCATCACGATGCGCGCGCCGGGGATGAGCTTCTTCCGCATGCCGCTGCTCGTCTGGGCGAACTTCGCGACGTCGCTGCTCGTCGTGATCGCAACGCCGTTCATCGCCGCGTCGCAGTTCTTCGTGCTGCTCGACCGCGCGCTCGGCTTCAACTTCTTCAACGCAGCGAAGGGCGGCGACGTGCTGATGTACCAACACGTCTTCTGGTTCTACTCGCACCCGGCCGTCTACATCATGATGTTGCCCGGCTTCGGGATCGTCTCCGAAGTGATCGCCGTGAAGGCGCGCAAGCCGATCTTCGGCTACCGCATGATGGCCTTCTCGCTGCTTGCGATCGTCGGCCTCGGCTTCACCGTCTGGGCGCATCACATGTTCACCTCCGGGATGGCCTCGTGGATCCGCATCCCGATGGCGATCACGACGGCGATCATCGCCGTGCCGACGGGGATCAAGATCTTCTCGTGGCTCGCGACGCTGTGGCGAGGCGTGCTGCACCTCGATACGCCGATGCTGTTCGCGCTCGGCTTCCTGACGACGTTCACGCTCGGCGGGATCAGCGGCGTGATGCTCGCGATGATCCCGTTCGACATCCACGTCTCGGCGACGTACTTCATCGTCGCGCACATCCACTACGTGCTGTTCGGCGGCTCGCTGATGACGATCTTTGCCGGCGTCTACTACTGGTTCCCGAAGATGACCGGGCGAATGTACGACGAGCGCTTGGGCAAGTGGCACTTCTGGACGACGTTCGTCTTCTTCAACGCGACGTTCGGCCCGATGCACATCCTCGGCCTGCAGGGGATGCCTCGCCGCGTCGAGGACTACGCCTCGAAGTTCGGCTCGCTCAACCTCGCGATCTCGATCATGAGCTTCGCGCTCGGGCTGAGCACGCTGATCTTCCTCTACAACATGGTCACGAGCTGGCGCGGCGGGCCAATCGCCGTGAAAAACCCGTGGCGCGGGATGACGCTGGAGTGGCAGGTCTCCTCGCCGCCGCCGATCTTCAACTTCGACAAGGTCCCGACTGTCGTCGGCGGCCCGTACGAGTACGGCGTCCCGGGCGCCGTCCACGGCACATTCGCTCCGGGTCCGACACCGGCGACGGTCGGCGCATCCGGTCCAAGACAGGTAGCGGGGGCGAACGAGTGAGCGCCGGGGCACGCTCGTGAAGGAAGTGCTCGTAGTCGCAAATCGCACGCTCGGCGGCGCGCCGCTGCTCGCTGCCGTGCGCGAGCGCGCGGCAGCCGGAGATGTGCGCTTTCGCCTCGTCGTGCCGCAGAACAACCCGTCGGCCGGCCTCGTCATCTACGACGAGGCCGTGCACGACTCGGCGCAGGCGCGCGTCGACCTCGCGCTCTCGCTCGTCGCCGGCGAGGGGATCGAGGCGACCGGCGAAGTCGGCGACCTTGACCCATTCCTCGCGACGATGGACGCGATCGCCACACGCCGTCCCGACGAGATCCTGATCTCGACCTACCCCGCAGCCAGCTCCGGCTGGCTGCGCCGCGATCTCGTCGAGCGGATCCGCAACGCTTCAGGGCTGCCTGTCGAGCACATCGTCGTCGACCTCGAGCAGGACGGCCTGCCATTCAAGGTCACGCTCGTGCTCGCAAGCCGCACGGCGGGCGGCGAGGAGCTGCTCGAGCGGCTCAAGCAAAAGGCGGCCTCCGACGAGCAACGACTGTTCATCGTCGTCGTGCCACAACCCGATAAGAGCGGCAGCGCGCCACAGCTTGCCCGCGCGCGCCTCGCGACGATGCTCGATCGCCTCCATAGCGACGGACTGCTCGGCTCGGGGATGATCGCCGACCCCGACCCCTACACAGCGGCTGTCTACGCGCTCGACCTGTTCCGCGTCGACGACGTCGTCATCTCGACGCTGCCCGACCAGCGCTCGGGCTGGATGCGCTCGAACTTGATCGAGCGCGTGCAGCACATGACCTCGGTGCCCGTCGAGCACGTCGTCGTCGACCTGAACGCCACCCCGACCGCGGCTCCGGCCGCCTAGCTGGAGGACTCGTGGAGGCAGCCAGCTTCGCTCACCCAGCCGCGCCCGGCGTGCACGCCGACGACGGTCACGATGACCACCACGGCCCGCCGCCGGCGAACGCCAGCTCGCGCGTCAACCCATCGCTGCTCGGGATGCTGCTTTTCATCATCTCCGAGATCATGGTCTTCGGCGCGTTCTTCACAGCCTACTTCTTCATCCGCATCGCCCAGGGCGACCCGTGGCCGGCTCCCGGTACGAAGCTGCCCGTCGAAGTCGCCGGGATGAACACGGCGATCCTCGTCTCCTCCTCGTTCACGATCCACTGGGCTGAGCAGGCGATCAAGAAAGGTAACCGCTTCGCCTTCAAGGCTGGCATGCTGACGACGTTCCTGCTCGGCTGCACTTTCCTCTTCATCCAGATCAACGAGTACGCGAACATCGGCTTCGCCCCGCAGGACGCCGCGCAGCAGACGATCTTCTACTCGCTCACCGGCCTGCACGGAGCGCACGTCTTCATCGGCTTGCTGCTGCTCTTGTTCGTCACGATCCGCGCGTTCCGCGGCCACTACAGCCCCGAGTCCCACCGCGGCGTCGAAGTGCCCGGGATCTACTGGCACTTTGTCGATGTCATGTGGTTGGTTGTCTACTTCACCGTCTACATCCTCTGATCTGACGACCGTGGACGCGGCGCGCTACTGCGTCCTCGATCGCTCGTGTGCAGAGCACACTTCGCTCACTGCGTCCTTGTATCGCTTGGCCCACGATCGTCAGATCCGCGCGTTGCCCGGACCTGCGTCACGGTCCTCACTCACTGAGATCACGCCATGTTGAACCCGCTCGGGAGCGAGGGGGACGCGTTCAAGCTCCTGCTGTACGTGCTCGGCGCGTTCGTCGTGCTCGTCGTCGTGATCCTGCTCGCACGGGCGATCTTCTAGCTCACCAGGGCCGCCTCTGGGCGCTTCTGCCGGCCCGGCGTATGCTCTGGGGGGTGAACTCCCAGAAACGTGCCCTGATCGGCACAATCGAGTTGATCGCGACGCTCGTCGTCGTGCTCGTGATCATTGCCTTCGTCGTCTGGTTCCTGTTCTTCGCGCACAGCCCACTGTTGCGGGCGTAGCTGCGGTCTGCTGTCTGGGCGTTACTTGACCGTGAGCGTGCCGTACATACCGGCGGCGCGGTGCCCGGGGGCCTCGCAGAAGAACGTGTACGTGCCTGGTTTCAGGCTGACAGTGACGCTCGCGGTGCCCTTCGTCGTGAATCCGCTGGCGCCGAGCTTCGAGCCCTTCGGCGTCGCGCCGCCTTCGCCGGTTTCGATCGCGATGTTGTGCGAGACCCCGGACGTGTTCGGCATTTCGACGATCACCGAACCGGCTGTTGCGTTCGCCTTGCTCGTTTCATAGGCGAGCTGACCCTGTGCGTTGGCGGCAATCGACAGCTTGCCGCCCTTCTCTTCGGCCGGCTTGCCCGAGCCGGGCGCTTTCACGGCGCTACCGAGCAGACCGGTGTCCTTGCCCGACTTGTCCGCCACTTGCGCGACGTACGCAGCGACGTCTTTCATCGCCGAGCCGCTGACAAGGTCTTTTGGCATCGCCCCTTCGGGGTTTGGAATCTGGATTTGTTTTTCGACGGCCCCGCGGATCGTGTCGCGCTTCAGCCCTTCGTCAAGGCTCGCGCGGAACGCTTCGTCGAGGTTCGGGCCGACGACGCCTTTCGTTTCGGCTCGTGCGAGCGTGTGGCAGGAGCCGCACTTCGCGACAAACAGCTTCTTGCCGGAGATCACGTTGGCGTTGTCGGCACCCTTGACCGAGCAGCCGCTCGCGGCGAGCGCAACTGCGCCGAGCGCGCCAAGCGCGCAAGTGCGCGCGGCGACGCCGCACAAGCTGCGACGGGCGAGGCGATCTGCGTTAGATGGGACGTCAGCGCGGCTCATTGGCGGGCGAAACACTATCCGAACGGGCGGGCGCATCGACTGCCGCTCCTGCGCCGCTGCGCACACCCGGCGCCGCCGATTTCACGGCACCTGCAGACCATCCAGCTCGCCGCGCGCCGCCGCGATCACGCCGCGCGCCACGCCGTCCCATGACCAGCGTTCGCGAACGCTCCGCACGAGACCCTCGCGAGCGCGCTCGCGCAGCCCCTCATCGGCAGTCAGCCAGCCGCTCACGCAGGCGGCCAGCGCACGCACGGCGTTGTCATCGACGGGAAAGGACAGCAGCGGCGCGAGCTGCGCCGGGACGGCTTGAGCAAGCGTCTCGCTGACCTCGGCAAGTCCCGAATGCGCTGCGCTGACCGGCAGCACGCCGCAGGCGGCCGCCTCGGCCGCAACCATGCCAAACGCCTCCGGGAACGTGCTCGGTACGACGATCGCCTCACACGCAGGCAGCAACTCGGCGAGCTCCTCGTGGTTCAAGCGCCCGCTGAGCACGACGCGCTGCTCGAGCGTCTCTGCGGCACTCAGGTACTGCTCGAGCTCTGCACCCCGCAGAGCGTCGAAGAACGCGAGCAGGTGTCGCAAGGGCAGCGGATCCGCCGATGCACCCTCGAGCGAGCGCCCCGCCTGGGCAATCTCGCGGACGCGGCGCATGTCGCCGCTCGCGAGCGCGCCGCGAAGCTGTTCAAATGCTTCGCGGTAAGCGCCGAAGCCGACGACGACAAGTCGCGCCGCGGGAATCTCCTGAAGGACGAGCGGCCAGGCGGCGAGCAACAGATCGACACCCTTGCTGACGATCAGCTTGCCGACGAACACGACGAGCTTGTCCTGATCGGGGTGCACGCTCGCGAGCGCCGCGCCAGCTGCGTGCTCGTCGCGAGCAAACACGTCGCCGTCGGCCGCCTGCTCAGCCTGTTCAGGCTGCGGGGAGTCGGCCTGCAATCGGCGCGCGAGACGCTCGACGGCGCTCGTAGCCTCGCGGGCGGGGCGCGGCGCGAAACGCTCGACATCGACGCCAGGAGGACCGAGGCGCGTACGCCGTTCGATCTCCGGGTCCGCAAGCGCCCGCCACAGACTCGCGGCCGTGTGATGGGAACCGACGAGAATCCCGCTGGCGCCGTCGACGCCCTCGCGTGCGAGCCCGAGGAAGCGCTCAGGGTTGGGCTTGACGGTGTACTCGAGCGCGCTTCCGTGCACCTTGACCGCGTACGGCACGACACCACCGAGCGCTCGAGCGAGGATCACCGGGCCCATCACGAGATGATTCGCGAGCGCGATATCGGGAGTGACGCGCGCGACAAGCTCACGCACGGCCGCGACGTTGGCGTCGATATACGCCGCGACCTGCTCGTCACTGCACTCGGCGAATGTGCGCGCCTCGATCCCCTCATAGCGGTCGGCGACGTAGACGGGTAGCAGCCCGCCGATATTTGGTCGATAGACGGTGCAGCGCACCGGCGAGCGCAGTGCGCGCAGCTCCAGGGCTCCTGAATCCCAATCGCCGACGGCGTCGACGAACGGTTGGTGCTCCGCGTGGCGGTCCTGGCTGAGCAGGTGCACCTCGTGGCCCTGCGCGAGGAATGCCGCCGCCAGGCGTGCGTTGTAGACGTTCGATCCAGTGCCGTCCAGCAGGTATCCGTGGAAGATGAGGATGCGCACTGCTGCGCGAGCCTACCGACCGCCTGCCGGGTGGTCGCTCCGATAAAGTCCCGCCCGTGAGCACAAGCCAGCGATATCGCCTGCGCAACCCCGCCAGCGGGCGCGAGATCGTGATCGAGGCGGAGCCCGGTGAGATCTATCTCGATCGCGACACGGGCGAGCAGTTGGAGGTGACCGGCAAGGTGCTGCCGCTCGCGCCTTCCAGCTCGCACCTGCCGTGGGCGGTTGAGAACCTGCGCTTCTGCTCATGGTGCTCACAGCACGCACAGAAGGATCTGAACGATTGTCCGACCTGCGGCCGGCGCATGGGACCGCTCGGATCGCGAGCGTGAGATCGTTGAGCGCTCGCGCCGTCGTCGTCGCGCTCGCGCTGCTCCTCGCCGGTGGAACGCTCGGCGCCTGCGGTGGCGGGAGCAGCGCATCGGACGCCGTGCCGAAGAGCACACCCGACATAACCGCGCCGAACGACACGAGCGCGGAAACGGCCGCCGCACAGACGACATCGACCTCGACTTCGACGACGAAAACCTCGACGGACGAAAGCCCGGCCAACGAATCGGGCGGCAACGAAGCGACCGAAGAACCGGAAAGCGGCGGCAGCTCGAGCGGCGCGGGCGAAGAAGCGACCCCCTCCGGTGGCGCCTCGGCAGAAAAAGAAGAAGCGGCCAGCGAAAAATCGGCCGCCGGCTCGAGCCCAACGGGCGGCGCCGGCGCACCCAGCGGCAAATAGACCGCCCCTAGTTCAGTCGAGCAGGCGGGCGACGATCCGCGTCGTGCGATGCATCTGCGGCTCAGTCGCAAGCGCAGCATCGTTGTAGAGGAATCCCTCGGCGAGGCGGACGATCGCATACGCAAGCATGCCCAGCTCGGCCTCTGGCGTGCGCAACGCACCACGCGCATGCTCTTCGATCAGCAGCGCATGCATCTGCGCGACGGCCGCCGGATGGACATGGCCGCTGCTAGAAGTCAGCATCGAATGCATCGCCTGCGGGTCGGCCTGGAGTTGCAGATGCAGCGGGCGAAAGCCCGCGACGCCACAGGCGAACCGCTCGTAGACGGCGAGTACCCTGCTCGCGCCGAGCTTGTCGCGATGCTCCTCCTTCGCACGGCGCAGCAGGTCCGTCGAGAGCGCCGCGATTACCTCGCCGAGTAGTGAGTCGCGGTCGCCACACCAGGTCTCGAGTCGATCGGTCGAGACTTCGAGCCGCTCGGCGATCCTCGCCAGCTCGACAGGTTCGCCCTTGATGAGCATCCGCCGCGCCAATGCGAACGCGTCCGCCGGGGTCGCCTCGCGCCGCTCACGTGGGGAGTCGCCCTCAATAGCTCCACGAGCGGCAATCGAAGCGCTAGGCAGCTCGATCTGCACCCCGTCATAAGCCCTGCCGAGGCAGACCCGATCGCGGCCCTCGACCTTCGCGCGATACAGCGCGCGATCGGCGGCGATCAGCAGATCATCGAACTCGATCGGCTCGCAACCCGCAACGCTGACGCCGATCGACATCGTCATCTCGAGCCCCTCCGGGTGTGTCGCCGCGACGACCTTGCGCACGCGCTCGGCAACCGCCAGCGCACGCGCCTCGTCGGTGCGTGGCAGCAGGATCACGAACTCCTCTCCGCCATAGCGGTAGACGTAGTCGAGCGTGCGCACGTTGGCCCGTAGCGCGCTTGCAACCTCGCGGAGCACCGCGTCCCCGACGTGGTGTCCTTGGCGGTCGTTGACGCGCTTGAAGTGGTCGAGATCCCCCATCAGCACCGCGAGCGGCGCGGCCGACGTGCGCGCCTGCCCAAGCAGCTCAGCGGCGCGCGCCGCGAGTGCCTGGCGGTTGAACAGGCCCGTGAGCGGATCGATGATCGCGTCGGCGCGGTGCTTGACGTCCGAGCGCATCAGCGCTGTCGAGAGCACGACGACACCTCCGAGCAGGACCAGCGCGACGATCAAGCGCTCCGGATGAGCAGCGACGGCGGCGGGGCTTACTCCGACCGTCACTGCGAGCATCACGATAATCGTCCAGAGCACCCCTACGATCACCCCGCGCAGCTTAAAGCGCGTGCTCAGCTTCACCGCATGGATCGCGAGCCACGGCAGAAAGACGCTGTGCGGCCCACCGGTGACGAGGATCGCCACGCCGAACGCGGCCTGCGAGAAGGCCCAGGCGCCCATGAACCAGTACTCCGGGCGCGCGCTGAGCGGCATACGCCCCCCGGCCACCGCGAATCCGGCGAACGAAACGACGACCGCCAGGAGCGGTGCCCAGCCGACCCATGGCGCGAGGATCAGCGCTCCCGCCACAAGCATCGCAAACGACGCGATCCTCGCCGAGCGCAGGTGCACCTCCATGTCGAGCAGCCGCTGGCGCGTCGACTCGTCCTCGCACAGCAAGCTCGCGTCGTTCTCCGGAAGCTCAACCGGCGGGAGTGGGCCCGCGAGGAGCCCATCCCTTTCCCGCTTCGCGCGGATCTGCGTAGGTTGCTGCGCGCGCTCTGCTACCGGCAGCCGCGAAGGAAAGGTTGTCCTCACGGCCTATATATCGGTCGTCGAGCCTAATTATCAAGCCCTGCAAAGGAACGCTCTACGCGCGCCCGCTTCCGCACCTGCGCTTTGCCCGACCGGACTCCCGCTCAGGGTGTCGAGACGAGCGTCGCGCTATAGGTCAAACGCGCCGTTTGATACAGACAGAAGTACTGGACTTCGGAGCCGATCGAGGTGTGCGTGCTCTGCGCGCTGGTGCTCGAGCACTGCTTCTTTTCGCGGCTCGCGCGCCAAGAGG
>Ga0193728_1001283_pt1 | contig 12673 bp, 1 predicted proteins | sample U1c1metaG_FD_143037 | JGI IMG/M metagenome (GOLD analysis project Ga0193728, IMG submission 143037) | Soil microbial communities from a riparian zone of the East river system, Colorado, United States - U1c1 | ecosystem: Environmental > Terrestrial > Soil > Riparian zone | place: USA: East River...
CTGCGCAGCAGGGGGGCCGCCACCTCAAATGCACCACATGCTCAAGCGCACGAACACTCTACATTACTTGTAATTCTATTATTATTAACTATAACTATGCTCTCCCACTATACAAAAGAAGAGGTTAAGGTCTATAATGCAATACGCGCGTACTAAGCCGGGTTTTACACGTCTGTAAAAGCTATAGCGCTTAGTTATAACGCGAAGCTGTCGCGCGTTTAAGGTTAATTAAATGGCCAATGGTTAGAGATAGGGCAACTAGGTGCTAGTAAGCTCCTAATACTAGAAGAGGAGGAAAAAGGCAGAATACGCTATTACTATTGCTTATAGGTAAGCAATATAGTAGGTTAATAAGGCCTTAGGAATCAAGACACTAAAGGTTTAGAAAGAATAGTTAATAATTTAATAATATACTATTTGGTACGCTTAAGCATATAGTACGTTTAAGGTGACGGCCCTCCTGCGTAGTATGGGGGTTAAAAGCGCCAGGTACGCCTTAATTAGCAGGAGGTAGATATTAAAACAAACTAAACTTTAGAGGTGGATTTTATATAAACCCCTTTTAATATAGGCTCTTCTTATATTTCTTACTAATTAGCCAACTACCTTTTTAAATTAAATAGCCTAGTTTCTATATAACGAGTTTAGTATAGTTATAGGCCTTTTAACTATCTAGAAGACACTTTTATACCTTTAGTAGAGTATAAAGGAAGTATAAAGGAAAGCGCTTAAGAGGGTAGAAGATCTACATTCCCATAGAAAGGATACTAAATCGCATAGAATATTTACTAGTTAGTATTTATTAACGAATTAGGAGCTAATAAGAGAATCATATATCCCTTACACCAATAATTTATGCCCTAAGGTAGTAGCTAAAGCTTAGCCAATTAGGTGGTATTATTTAGAGGCAATTACTCTTATAGATTAAACAAACTATATAGGTATTATATTACTACTTAGAGTATAAAATAGGGCTTCTAATAATAAGGACTTTGTTCTATTAATCTAATACCCTAAACGGCTAATAGAAATAAAGAAAAGAGTTCTTCTAGAGCCTAACCCGTCCCTAACTTTAACCCTCTTCTAATTGACAATAGTAACCTCAATAGACGCCTAAATATACTAGAAGAAGTTAATACAAGCGATCTTTACGCTATTATTTATAGATAAGCTCTTATATTAGCTAGTAAAATATATAAATCGTAATATAGAGCTTAATCTAACTTTAAAAAAGCGATAACTAAAGGAGTCCTTTAGGGCGTAGAAACCGATATATAGAAAGGAACTTCTAGTATACTTGGTAGTTTAGATTTATATAAGATTATATAGCGAATCAATAATGGAGAACTACTAGTATAAGAACCTAAGTAGTAGAACGATTTATATCGTTTAGGATTATATAGGCTACACTTACTAGCACTAGATTAACCGCCATTTCTACTATATAACACTAAGGGAGGATAATAGCAAGCCCTTCTATAATATATTTAAGTGGATATAGGAACTTAATAAGTACCTTTAGCTTTATTACCAGAAGTTCTACTAGCTAGAAAGCTATCTTACTATTAACTAGTTAATTAAACGATTTACTAATAGCGCGAGCGAGATTATAAATATACCAACTAAGCCGATACCTAAGGGCTTTAAAATCTAAATGCTAGGTAATTAGGGTTACGTTCTCAACTAGCTATTCTATTTAAAAGGTTTAGATAAAGGCCTGTACAATTTAGATATATCCTTTATAAAATTAGAGAAGTTTTTAAAAACTAAAGTAGTTATCTTTAACTTGTTGCTATAAGAAGAGAATAAAAGTAAAATACGTCTCTACCTATCTTATACGCGTATTGTTTAGCTTAATAACCTTCCTACAAGTATTAGATTACTATAGCGGCTTTAAGAGGAAGGAATTAAAGTAGTAGGGACTATTTAAATAGTAAAAGTAAAAAGGAAGAAGTAGGAAAGTAAGGATAATACTAAGTACTATTTTAGAGAGTATATAAGCTCTAAGCTTATTAACCTAAAATTATACTATAATAATTAAATTCTATAGAGCAAACTATATATAGACGTCTTAAAGAACGGCTAGGTAATAGAGCTTACTTAGAACGATACTTAGGTTATATTATTTATAAGTACTATTAGCGACGGTAAGTTTATTTAAATGTAAAATTTAATACTATAGTACTAACGTTATATATTACTAGCTTCTAAAGAGACTATTAGGCTCCGATAACTTCTAGCTTAAACTTCTAGTGGAGCTTTATAGACTTATAAGGTCTTTGGCGATAACGCTAGAGCTTAGCTACCGATTCTAACGCTTATAGATTAATATAATTACTTTATAAAGAGTATTAATACTATAGATTAATTAAGGTTATATTATCTAACTTATAGGCGCTTTTAAAGGACCTAGCGGCCGCTATTTAACTTCCTCTTAACTACTATAGTGATAAATATTTATAAGCTCTCTTCCTTCGCGTCTCCTGGCTAGCTGTATAAAGCTAGCTATAAAGCGTTCCTCTAGAAACTCGTTTACTATCTATTTAAATCCTCTACTCAAGTAATAAAGCCTACCTAATTACGCCCTCCTATAGGCCGAATTATACTAAAACTAGTGGTAAAATATAAATATAAGCTAGAGAAGATAAATATAAAGTATATCTCTTACGCAGAGTGCTTAGAGGAAGGTAGAATAACTACTAAGGTAGTAGGATCTCGCAGGAAGCCTCTTAGTAAGCCTTTAAAGAATATAGTAAGGAAGGTATAAAATAGTAATAACTAGAAGAGGAAATAGAGAGTGCCAAGAACACGATTTAACTGCTAACTATGTCAAATTCCGCTCTATAAGGAAGGAGACTATTAAAGGGCTTATATAGCACGAATAAACACTAAATAATGAGCTCGTATACACTTTGTTCTATATATTTATAGCCTTATTTAATAATGACGTCGATTCTAGTATTTGCTCGCATAGACTACTACTTTAAGGCACCTATTAGTGCAAGGGATAGAAAGTTTAGGTAGAGTTATATTAATCTACATATAATTAAGGTCTCTTTAATTTAACGCTTAAGGCGGTAGAGTATACTCCTAGCCTATACCTATAATAGCTTCCTTAAGAAAACATTAATATATTAAAGCTCTATTACTATTGAAATATATAACGCCTAGATTAAGGCAATAGTTCTACTATAATATACACCTAGTATAATCTTAATTATAGATAACGCACTAATTTATAGGAATAAGGTAGGGGAGTTAAATTGGATAAGTATATATATATAAAAGTTAATAGGAAGTAGAAGCTCTAAACTCTCTATTAGTATTTTATTAGAGTACTAATATCCTAGAGGCCTCCTAGAGGTCCTAGTCGGATCCTAGTAGGCTTTTAGTAGGCTTTTAATTTTTCTAATTTTCCTAGTCTTTCTATTAGGCTCCTAATAGGAACCTTCTATCCTAATATAGTCCTAATAGGCTCCTTATTACGGACGCTTTAAGTATAATATTATAACTACTAGGAGAAGAGTTAGAAACGGCTAGTTAGTTAATAGTAGCACGGTCTAGGATAGAGCTAGTGGAACTATATAACGAGGAGTAGTATCTAAGTTATATAATAAGCTCTATATAGTCTATCTTACGTGCCTTATATACTTTATATACCTTATATAGTAAAGGGATTTCTTAGATATATGGATATGTATTAAAAGGACTACAGTCCCTACCTAGATAGTTCTCTATTTATAGTAAATCTTAGAATATAATTAGAGTTAATCTATTAGGCAACCTACTCCACTATTACTATTATTAATTGTTATCTTTACCTATATACCCGGCCTATTAACAAACCTACTGTAGTATTTCCTATAAGGTTCCGTTATATATTTACTACTAGGTTACGGTAGAATAATAAGTCAATATAATACCACCTAAAGCACTAGTTATAACGCCATCTATGGCAGTAACTACCTTAGGGTTAGGAGGAAATACTGGTATATAGGATAATAACTTATAAGTAGTTATAATAGTATAATTTAAACAGTTTATAAAGCAAGCGGACAATAGCTAGATATTACTACTTAAATAATTATAAGATATAAAAAGAGAAAAGATTACAATCCTATTAATTAAAAGATTTATAGGAGAAAAGTATAAGTTAAAAGGATTCCTTATATAAATAAAGTTAAAGATTTAATATAAAGTAACCAAGCTAGCAGAATTAGTAGATTAAGTAGCGTATATAGGACTATTCTTAATAGGTTAGGTACTAAAGTGGTTTAAACCCTACCTTATAGAGATATAAGCTAATAGGGCAGTAACCACTAATTTAGAAGCGCGGTATATATTTTTAAGCTAGGAATAATTTGCTAATAGATTAACGCAAATATACGGAGATCTAGAGTTAATAGTAATAGCTAAAGGGAAGCTATATTAACTTATATAAAATGGATTAGTAATAGACTATATAATGTAGTTCTAAACACTAGTAGTATAGACTAAGTGAAACTAAGGGGCGTTAATAGTATAATACTAATAAGGGTTAAAGACCAAAGTCTAAAATATAATAATACTAATAGATAATCTAAGCGATATAAGAGTAATAATTAAGTAAGCTATTGAGATTAATAACTAGCTATATTAGGGCAAAAAATTAGGGAAAATATAATAGAGGCTAATATATATAAGAAAGTTATAATAGTAGGTATCTAAACTGTAGTATAGCGTAGAGATAGTAGGCCTAGTGTTACGGAAGTAGGCACGAGCTGGAATACAATGTACTAAACGGGGTAGTAATTGAAGAAGGCTACGTACGCGTAACTATGCGTGGTTAATATAAAGACATTTGGATAAAGAAACAGAACAGGTCGTGTCAACGTGGTCAAAGAAATAGAGGTGGTCGTGGGACGTGCGTAGGTGTCACGGGACAAACGTGCGCGGGTGACTCCCGTGACACCTAGGTAGTACTAAAGAAAACTAAAAAGGAAATAAGAGACTATAAAAACCTAGAGGTTAAGGATTAAGTAATTAAAGGACTAAGGAGTAGAAGCTAAACTAGTGATCTTAGTAGTAGAAGACGTTTAGGCGAACTCTATAATAAGAAAAGTAGTTTAAAAATAGAGCTTATATAAATTGCGGAAAATAAGGCTATTATACTAGAGACTATAGAAGTGGTTAGGGACCTAATATAGTAAAGGGTACTAGGTAAACTAGAGATATAAAAGTATAAGAGGATATTAGTATCTTACGAGGAATAAAAGAGTGTTCTATTAAAAGTTTTGCGTTCTACTATAATAATATATTCTAACCTTATAAAGATACTAAATATAGCGCTAGCTATTAGCTATAAGAGCCTAAATTAAGTAGATTTTAGAGTATAAGAGAGTTAGATAAAGAATAGGATAAAGACGGTATAGTAAGCCAGTAGTTAGTAGAGAAAGTTCTTGTGTACTAATTCTACTAAAAGGTAATAGAATCTAAGGATTATAATAATTAAACTATTAATAACGATAATAAGGCAATAAAGGTAGCTTACTAGGAGTATATAGACCTTAAGAACGTAATAATAGAGGTAGAGACTAAAACAGCTATAGGAATTAAATCAGTAATAGGAATTAATACTCTATTAGATATAGTATCTATTACTTTATAAGATAGAAGAAGTATAGCCTAGAGTAGGCCAAGCAGGCGACTAATTACTATTACTAACTCACTACTTAATAAAGGCAAAAGGCTATAAGCTTAAGATTTTTAAGACAAGATAAGAGAAACCTAAGGACCTATAATAGACGAAAACTATTAGGAAAGGGTAGTAGCTTAATTTAAAAATATATAAATAAGTATAGAATAAAGGTTCCTAGGAAGCTAAGATTTTAAAGAACAAATAAAGACTCTAATAATAGGTAAATATAGTATTTAACCTACGGGTTAAAACGTTAATACTAAAATTACCAAGTTTAAAGATCTAGAGGATCCTATTACTAGACGCAAATTAAAAGAAGACTAGATAGGATTTAAGAACTAAATTAAGGCGTAGTAAGAATAAAAAGGTTACTAAGTACTTAGAATACTAGGTAGACAAAGGTATAGAGCACCTATATAAAAAATTACTAATAGGCCTAAAGTAAGCACGCCTAAGGTAAAATAGTTAGAAGAACTAGAATAAGAAGAGGATTTTAGAATCCCTACTAGGTTTAAAGAATATTATATAAAGGGCTATTATAATATAGTAATAACTAGATACTTCCTTATAGATAGGTAATATATACCTATATAATTATGCTAAAAGTAGTATAGGTAGCGATATAATAATAAATAGGAAGATTTCTATATATAGTTAGATAAATTAGTTATTTAGGACTAAGCTATTATAGAAAGACGCATATACTATATTAAAGGAGTATTAATTATAACGTCTAGAAATTTAGAAGAAAGATTAGAGGACTAGAAAAGCGAATGATAAATCTTAGTACCCGCGGATAAGAAACTAATATTCTAACTATTTATATAGTTAGAAGTTTAAACTTAAGAATAAAGATAAGCTAAGAGTAGACTTAAAGCACCTAGCGTATTATATATTAGTATAGATTATATATATAGATAACTAGTATAAAATATATAAAATACTTAAGGTAAAAAATAAGAAGTACCTAACTAGGATATAGTAGGCACCTAATAAAAATATATATAGGAATGCTAAGTATATATATAGCTAGTATCTAGTAGAAATCTAAGAATTTAATAATTTAATACTTTAACTAGGAATGTTTCTAATAGAGAATTACCTAAACGGATAATAGTAGTAGGAATGCCTAGAGAATATGTATTTATAGTATATTAAAAATAAAAAAACGAACTAGGTATTAGCTAATAAGTATACTAAGCATAGTAGAATTAAGCTAATAGCTAGGAAAAGAGGAGGACTAGAGGGAACTAGTAGTAGAGCCTTAGACTCTTAAAGGAATTTAAAGATAATACTTAAATTTATAAGTTAAGTAGTAAGATTAGTAGTTTAAAGCGCTAATAGATAGTAGGGTAATAAGGAACTATATCTTACCAGTAGTGGTAAAGAGAATAGGATTACCATATAGATAGAAATAAAATCTATACCTACTAGTTATAATTTTAGGAGATCTAATAGCCTATAGAGAGGGTATTATTAATATTAAAATAGGACCTATTTAGATATCTTTTAATATCCTACTATTAGAAAAGAATAAGGTAGTTTTAGAAATGCCTTAGCTATAAGAATATAATCTAAGAATTAACTAGATAATAGGTTAAGTTAATATTAGAGATACTTAACAATATAAAGAATATATAGTACCTAAGTTAGTATATAGTCAAACCCCCTTAATACAATATGGGGTATATAACGATATCCTCTACATTATAATCTACACCCCTTAATTAGGCCTTTTTGATATAATATTACGATAATCTAACTTTTAACGATATCGTTAAGGTAGCTCTACTAAAATCGTTGTAACCAGACAAGATTTTGTATAAGAGGAGCCCTATTTAGCCTATACGGTAGGTGTTTTATACCCTTTTAGGGTGGTTAGCCTCCCTTTTCCTGCTTATTAACCTATTACGTGACTATTTAGTATAGCAATACCATTGGTATTACGATATACTCGGCTGCAAAAACGGTATCGTATTAAAGAGGTTTTACTATAGTACTAAGTTAGAGCGATATATAAAGAAACTAAGTAAGGCTTAAATTATATACTAAAGAGAAACTATAAGTATAGTAAGAAACTATAGAGTCTAAAAAGTAAAAAGCTTTTAGAGTATATAGTATAGGACTATAAAATAGAATTAGAACTAGGAATAAGTCTAAGGTTCTTTCTAATCTATAAGCTTACTAAAGAGGAGTTAAGAGTACTTAAGGAGTTTATTTAGGGGAACTTATAAAAGATATATATTTAACTCTTATAGTTATTAGTAGGATATCTAGTATTATTTATATTAAAGAAAAATAGAAAGTTTAGACTATATATTAATTATAGATAGTTAAATAGTATTACTAGAAAGAATAAGTATCCTATACCTTTAATTAGCGAAATCTAGAATAGGATAGATAATATATAAATCTTTATAAAGATAGATCTAAGATAGGCGTACTAATAGATTAGGATTAAAGAAGGCAATAAATAGAAGGTAGTCTTTAGGTTAAAGGAAGGACTATATAAACTATTGGTTATATAATTTAGGCTTATAAACGCACTAATAACGTTCTAGAAGTGAATTAATAGTATATTAGAAGAATACTTAGATAAATTAATTATAATATATCTTATTATTATTATTATCTACTTAATAACTAAGGAAGAGTATAGAGAATATATTAAATAGGGTTTAAAGAGACTATAAGAAGAATATATACTAGTAGTACTTAAGAAATATAAGTTCTTTATAAGACTAATTTAATTTAATTTATTATTAAACTAGGGTATATTAGCATAGACCTAAAAAAAAGTTAAAGTTAGAGTAAGTTGGCAAGAACTAGAAAATTATAAGGGGACTTTATAGATAGGGGGCTATAAGGTATAATTATAGGAATAGGATAGATTATAGAGGAGACGAATCCTTAAGGAGGTAAGGCCTCTAGGATTGTAGAGACTAGACTTGCAGGTAATAGGCTTAATAGCCCTATTAAACAGCCAACCTATTATATAATAGTATTAAGATGTTATTAGAATAGGGTCTAATAGCCTAAGCTATAAAAGGAAATTTCAATTTATTGTTGTCTTAAAACCCTTTACTAGGTACTATATAATAAAGAAACTATAAAGGGATATCTAGAATACCTTGATCAGCCTAGTCCTTTAAGCATTCTATCGCCTTAAGTATTTATATTTATATTTTTATACAATCCTATAAAACTCTACGTTAAGAGCCTAAAAATACTCTCTCTAGTTTATTACTTATTCTAGGTATAGAGAGAACTTTAATTATAAGCTATAAGTGTTATAGACGCTTTAAGTACAATATTACAACTACTAGGAGAGGAGTTAGAGGTAGCTAGTTAGTTAATAGAAGCACGGTCTAGGATGGAACTAGTTAAACTATATAACGAGGAATAGTAACCAAGGTCATATAATGTTATACGCGGTATACGCGGTATACGAAGGGAACGTACGTATAATATGTATAACACGTATCTTACGTATAAGAAGGATTTCTTAGGAGTACGGTTATATATTTAAAGGACCTTAGTCCCTACCTAGATAGTTCCTTCCTTATAGTAATTCTTAGAATATAATTAGAGTTAATCTATTAGGTAACCCTACTCTACTAGTTATTTATATTATTAACTATTTTATACCTATATACCTAGCCTAATAATAGGACCCACTATAATATTTCCTATAAGGTTCCGTTATATAATTACTACTCTAGTTATAGTAGAAGAAGTTAAATAATATACTACTAAAGATAGCACTAGTTACGACGCTATCTATAGTAGTAACTACCTTAGGGTTATGAGGAGATACTAGTATATAGGATAATAACTCTTAAATGGTTATAATGGACTAGCTATAAGTAGTAATTAACTAATTTATAAGTAATAGGTAAGTACTAGATGTAAAAATTAATAATATAGGAGTATTAAAGATTATGATGCCGTTAATTAAAAGGTTTAATAGTAAGAAAATTAAGCTTAAAGGATTTCTAATATAGATATAACTTAAGATTAGAAATAAAGAAGTAAAGTTACCTTTAGTAGTGGATTAAGTAGTATATATAGGATTGTTCTTAACAGGACGAGCACTAGAATAGTTTAAGCTATACTTAATGGAGTATAAGGCTAATAGACTAACCACCGCTAACTAAAAGGTTAAGTATATATTCTTAAGCTAGGAAGGTTTTATAAGTAAACTTATATAGATATATAGCAATCTAAAAGCAAAAAGTAATAGCTAAAAGGAAGTTATAAGAACTTACCTAATATAAACTAAGTAGAATAAGTATATACTAATAGTATAGTACTAATAAGGACTAAAAATAAAAGTATAGACTATAATAATACTAATAGAAGACCTAGAGGATATAAGGATACTAATTAAGCAAGCAATTAAAGTTAATAATAGGCTTTACTAGTCTAAAAGAGGTAGTAGGAGTAATACTAGACCTATATAGACGAATTACGCGTTATAGTAAATATTAAAACTATAGTATAGCGTAGAGCTAATAGACCTAAGTAGTACTAAAGAGTTAAGAAGATAAAAGAAATTATAGAAACCTAGAGGATAAGGATTAAGTAATTAAAGGTCTAAGGAGTAGAGGCTAAACTAGGGATCTTAGTAGTAGAAGACGTTTAGGCGGACTCTATAGTAAGAAAAGTAGTATAAAGAGGGAGCTTATATAAATTATTGAAAATAGGGTTATTTTACTAGAGACTATAGAGGTAGTTAGAATATCTATACGGTAAAGGGAACTAGACTAGTAGACAATATATACGTATAGAGGGATAATAATATACTGTAAGGAATAAAAGAATATTTAATTAAAAGCCTTATATTTTATTATAATAACGTATAGTAAATTTATAAGAATGCTAAGTATAGTATAAGCTATTAGCTATAGGAACCTAAGTTAAGAGAACTCTAGGCTATATAAGAGTTAGATAAAGAATAAAATTAACTCTATAAACTAGATTAGGATAAAGACGGTATAGCAAGCTAGTAGTTAGTGGAGAAGATACTTGCGCACTAGTTCTGCTAAGCGGCAGAATCTAAGGATTAAGATAATTAGACTATTAGTAGCGATAATAAGGTAATAAAGGTAGCTTATTAGGAGTATATAGACTTTAGAAACGCATTAAATAAGGTAGAAGTTAAATTAGTAATAGAGACTGAATTAGTAATAGGGATTAAGACTCTATTAGATATAATATCTATTACTTTATAAGATAGGAGAAGAGGAATATTTTAAAGCAAACTTAGCAAGCGATTACGCGCTATTACTACCTTACTACTTAATAAAGGTAAACGGCTATAGGCTTAAGATTCTTAAGAAGAGATAAGAGAGATCTAAGATTTTTAAGACAAAATAAGGATAGCTTAAGGACCTATAATAGACGAAAACTAATAGTTAAAAGTAGCGGCTTAGTTTAGTAATATGTGAATAAGTATAGGACGATAATTCCTAGGGAGCTAAGATTTTAAAGAACAAATAAGATCTACAATAATCCTAGGTAAACGTAGTATTTAGCCTAAAGGTTAAAAAGTTAATACTATAATTAAGAAGTATAAGGACTTTAAGGATCTAACTACTAGTTAAAAACTAAAGAAAAGTATAGAAGAATTTAGATAATAAATCTTTATATAGTAATAATAAGATACTAAGTTAAGGACTTAAGGATGTCTTAGGGATAGAGTACCTATATAAAAGGTTACTAATAGGCTAAAGGTAGGTATACTAAGAGCTAAGTAGCTTAATAAATTAGAATAAGAAGAGGATTTTAAAATCCTAACTAGGTTCGTAAAATAATATATAAAAGGCTATTACAATATAGTAGTAAAGAGATACTTCCTTACGGATAAGTTATATACGCTTAATAAGTTATACTAGAAGTAGTATAGATAAAGAGGAAGTAATAACTAGGAAGAATTCTATATATAGCTAGATAAGATAGTTATACTAGATTAGGCGATTATAGAATTATAGATAAGTTATATTAAGGGGGTACTTATTATAATATTAAAGGACTTAAAAAATTAAATAAAGGACTAGAGAATTAATTAGTAGATCTTAGTACTAGCTAAAAAGATAGTAATATTTAGGTAAGTTAAAGAGAGGTTTAAACTATAGGCTAAAGATAAGCTAAGAGTTAATCTAAAGCACCTAGCGCATTATATATATAGATAATATATACAAAATATATAAGGCACTAAAGGTAAAAAATCAGGAAGTACCTAACTAGGACATAGTGGGCACCTAATAAAAGGAAATTTAGAAATGCTAAATATATATATAGCTGGCATCTAGTAGAGATTTAAGAGTTAAATAATTTAATACTTTAACTAGGAAGATTCCTTATAGAAGAATACTTAGATAGATAATAGTAGTAGGAATGCCTAGAGAATATATATCTATAGTATATTAAAGATAAAAAATAAACTAGGTATTAGCTAAAAGTAAACTAAGTATAGATAGGATCTAGTAGCTAATAGTTAGGAAAAGTAGAGGCCTATAGGATTAGAGGGAACTAGTAGTAGAGCCTTAGACCGCTAAAGGAATTTAAGGATAATATCTAAATTTACGAGTTAATTGGCAAGATTAATAGTTTAAAGTATTAGTAGATAGTAGAGTAATAAGGAACTATATCTTACTAGTAGTAGTTAAGTAAATAGGGCTACCTTATAGGAGGAATGAGTAGCTATATCTATTAGTAATAATTTTAGGAGATCTAATAGCCTATAGAGGAGGTATTATTAATCTTAAAATAGGACCTATTTAGCTAACTATTAAAGGAAAACTAATTAAAATATCTTTTAATATCCTACTATTAGGAAAAGATAAGGTAATACTAGGAATGCTTTAGTTATAGGAATACAATCTAAGAATTAATTGGGTTATAGGTTAAGTCAATATTAGAGATACTTAATAGCGTAAGGCGTAATAGTAAACTAAGATAGTATAGTATTAAGTTAGAGTAATATAGAAAGAA
>Ga0193728_1001284_pt1 | contig 12668 bp, 9 predicted proteins | sample U1c1metaG_FD_143037 | JGI IMG/M metagenome (GOLD analysis project Ga0193728, IMG submission 143037) | Soil microbial communities from a riparian zone of the East river system, Colorado, United States - U1c1 | ecosystem: Environmental > Terrestrial > Soil > Riparian zone | place: USA: East River...
TTCAAATCGATCAGGTTGACCCTGGGAACCTCGACCTCGCCTATTCGTTCCAAATCGCGATTTACGAGAATCTCGTAGACGAATTGAATAAGACAAAGCAATTTCAGCAGGTGTTCCGCGATGGCGACCATAGGGCCGGCGCGCTTCCGAATCTGCTGGTGCTGAAAACAACCGTTGAGAAATACACACCGGGCAGCGAAACGCGGCGTGCTGTGACTACGGTAAGTGGCGCCACAAAGTTAACTGTGCGGAGTCAACTCCTCACACGCGAGGGTAAAGTCGTTTTTGAGCACACCGTGAATGGTGATGTTCGCTTCTTCGGCAGTAATTTGCGGGCTACACACAACCTGGCGCGCAACATAGCGAAGACGATCAAGCAATCATCCTGGGCAGGTTCCGGGCAACCAACTGCGATACTCACCGGCCAACTCTGAGTCAGGCGGAAAACATAGGTAGTCGGACGAGAGGAGCACAATTATGCTGAGGCTAGTGGGTCTGATTCTTATTTTGACGATGTTTCCGGCCTTTGGCCAGTCGACTTCGAAGTATCAAGTGGGCACGATCACTGAAGTTAAGGTTCATCAGGCCGCCGGAAGTGCCGCCTCTGACGCCGCGAGCTACGACGTTTCCGTTAAAGTAGGCGACACCATTTACGTGGTGTTGTATACCCCCGCACTAGGCGAAGAGACCGTGAAATATGTTGTGGGGCGTGACCTGTTGGTGCTCGTGGGGAACAACACAATTACTTATAACGACATTTTGGGTCGATCATTTGCGGTTCCGGTCGAGAGCCAAAAACCCGCAGCGAACTTTAAACAGTCCAAATCAGTTTCGCGAGCAGCAGAGTAGTCACGTGAGATCGCACAAGAGTTATCTCGCTGACCTGCGATCGAATCGAGAATGGGAGAAGTCGACGTAAACATGAGGCGAAACGATAGAGCAACATCGCATACCAAACTTGCACTTTCATTGGGAGCAGCCACGATAGTTGCTGTGGCCATGTTCGCGGCAGAAGCGAGGGCTCAGACCAGTGGTGAGAGCTTACCGAACCTGGAGGCGCGCGTCGAGCCTTTGAGGCCGGGAGTCACAGAAAGTCAAGTGTTTGCCGAACTCGCCGCCCATAACGAGGAGCGCAAGGCTGCTCTGCACGACTACACCGTCCTGAGAACTTATCAGGTCATTGATCTCAAGGGAAAGGTGCATGCTGGGGAAATCGGACGCATGGAGTTTTTCTCGCCCGACAAAAAGGCCTTTACAGTCACCTCCGAGTATGGCTCGGGATTGGTCCGGCATATGGCGCTGAATCCGCTGATTAATAGCGAGATCGAAGCCGCCGCCGGCAAAGAGCATCATGACAGCGCCATTTCCAGCGACAACTATTCCTTGAATCTTTTGGGCGAACAGCAGCTAGGTCCGTACCGCTGTTTTGTCGCCGAAGCTCAACCCAAGCGGAAAGACAAGTATTTGTTTGAAGGTAAAGTCTGGATTGATGTGAAGGACTACTCCGTGGTGCGCATCGAAGGACATCCCGCGAAGAAACTCTCCTTCTGGATCCAGCGCGCAGACTTTGTGCGGCAGTATCAGAAAATTGATGGCTTCTGGCTCCCAGAAAAGGACCAGACGCTTGTTCAGGTACGGCTGTACGGGAAGAAAATCCTGAAGATCGAACACCGGAACTATGTCGTGAACGCAGGCCAGAGCACAAATGCGCGGTCCACCGTCCGGGAAACTCCGGTGCCTCAGACCAACTACTCGGCGCAAACCACTCGTGACGAAAGTGTCGAAAGAGACGAAAGTGCTGGAAGCAATAAGCAACTGGGTTCTGCGCTTGGCAACAAACCTCTAAATCACTCAAACAGATGACTCGGCACTTCGCTGATCTGCAGGCATTCAAAGCAGACTGCGCACATTTCCCCTCGCAGAAATGTGACAAGCCTTTGACGCGTCAAGCCCCTCTCGCTCAAATGACACCTTGCGCTCCGCTGCGAGTGCAGGCTCAAACATTCCACCTCTAGTCTCCTCAATGTGTTGGAACAATTCCCATCCCATGCCTCATGTTTGGACGCCGTATTGCATTACATGTGACGAGGAGGCGCAGGCATGCAAAAGTCGGTTGCTTATGTTGTGTCGATCCTGCTGTTCGTGCTTCCTGCTTTCGCTCAAAGCGGTTCGATCGCATCTGGATCGATCAGAGGTGACGTATTCACGAAGGGCACCAACGGTGAACCTGCCGTTGTGCCCGGCGTGCTCATCGTCCTGCACGGGCCCATAACTACGGAGACCGAGTCGGACGCAAAGGGAGCATTCGCTGTCGATGGCCTTCCCCCGGGGACTTATCAGATTGAAGCGAATGCTCCCGGCTTGTATGCGGCACTCGCGATGGAAGTCAGCACCGGCAGGTCCTTCACCGTTCCAGTCGAAATGAATGTGGCAGCGGTCACCAGCACCATCAACGTCACCGCAAGTGACACGGCTCAAGGCGAAGAGTCCGCTCAGCACAATACCATCAGCCAGTCCATCGTGGAGAATGCCCCAAACCAAGAGGAGAAGATCGAGAGTTTGCTTCCGCTTGTTCCAGGGGTGGTTCGTGGGCCGGACGGCCGCATTAACATCAAGGGCGCCCAGGCCACGCAGGCCGGCTGGCTGGTGAATTCAGCCAACGTCACCGACCCGGCGACCGGGGGCCAAGCTATCAACCTCCCAATCGATGTGGTCTCTTCGGTTCAGGTGATTTCCAATCCCTATGATCCCGAGTATGGAAAGTTTACTGGAGCCGTCTCGAGCGTTGAAACCCGTACCAGTAACTTCGACAAATTTCACTTCTCCATCCAAAACCTGGTTCCGCGTGCCAGAGACCGTGATGGATCCATTGTCGGAATCGGAGCTTTCACTCCGCGCGCCACCATCACCGGTCCGCTCATAAAGGATCGGCTCGCGTTCACGCAGTCTTTGGAATACCGCTTCGTTCGCACGCCTGTTGAGAGTCTCCCTCCCCTGCAACGTGACACCAAGCTCGAGAGCGTCGATTCCTTCAGCCAATTTGATTTGAAGATTAGTGACAGACAGAGCGCGACTCTGTCCGTTGCTGTCTTTCCCCAAAAGTTTGACTACCTTGGGTTGAACACCTTCACCCCGCAGCCTTCAACCCCGGACTTACACCAGCGTGGATATCAGATTTCCGCACAACACAGCTTCATTCGCACATCGGGCGCCCTGCTTTCCTCGCGGTTTGCATACGAAGAGTTCGACGCGGACACTTTCCCAAACAGCCAAGATCCCTACCGTTTGTTAGTAGAGACGACGGAGGGTGGATTCTTCAACCGGCAAAATCGCGACACGGATCGCGTCCAATGGCAAGAGATCTATCAGTTCAGCCCGAAGCATTTTTACGGTGACCATCAGTTGAAGGTTGGCTTCGATTTCTCCCATAGCTCTTACGACGGCCGACAGCAGTTCCTCCCCGTGGACATTGTTGGTGTGGCAGGAACGACACTTCAGCGAATTGATTTTGGCGCGCCGACCACCTTTGTCGTCCACCAAAACGAGTTTGCATGGTTTGGCGGAGATCAGTGGACGGTTGGGCCTCGCCTCACCGTTAACCTCGGAATGCGATTCGATTACGACTCCATAACCGATTCGACCCATACCGCGCCTCGCGTGGGCTTGACGCTGGCGTTGACGAAGGACCGCCGCACCCTGCTGAAGGCTGGCGGTGGATTGTTTTACGACCGCATTCCCCTGAATGCCCGCGCGTTCCCTCTCTTCCCTGATCGCACGCTTGTGACTTTCGATCCGACAGGAGAAGTCGTTTCTTCGGTTCCATATTCCAACGTCATCACCGGTGGATTGAAAAATCCACGGAGCGAAGCCTGGAATGTTGAACTTGACCGTCAGGTGATGGAGAAACTGCTGGTTCGGGTTGCCTACCAACAAAGGAACACTGTCTATGACCTGGTTCTCAACCCGCAAGCAACAGCAAGCGGCAGCCTCTTGTCCCTGGCTAACAACGGACGAGATTTTTACCGCGAGTTTCAAATTACCGGCCGTTATCAGATAGGACGGCAGACGCTGAACGCCTCCTACGTGAGATCGAAGGCCACGGGCGATCTCAACGACTTCAATCAGTTTTTTGGAAGCAATCCGCAGGCGGTGATCCGTGCGAATGCTCGAGGCCCGGCATCATTCGATGCACCAAATCGGTTCCTGGCATGGGGTGAGTTCAGCGCACCGTGGAAGGTGACTCTAATGCCGGTCCTGGATATTCACACCGGGTTCCCCTACTCATTGGTAAACGAGGCGCGCGAGTTTGTCGGCCCAAGGAATGATCAGCGCTTTCGCGGCTTCAACTCTTTCGATCTCCAAGCATACAAACAGTTCAGGCTCCCCTTTACCAAAGAGCGGAAGATGAAAGTCGGGTTGGGCGTGTTCAACCTGTTCAATCACGCCAATCCGAGAGACGTGCAAAACGACCTGGACAGCCCACGTTTCGGCGAATTCTTTAACAGCCCAAATCGAACCTTCAGAGGAAAGCTTGTTTTCGGACTCTAGCGATGACGATATTCGGGCCAAATTCGGAATCGAGCCGTGTGAATGGCAATGAGAGTAGGCATCCCATGACAAGGAGCACCTTACTTCTGACGCTTATCGGAGTAACGCTGTTTGCCTTGGTAACCGTGCATGTGGGCCCGTCAGCCATTGTTCAGCAGTTGAAGGCCCTGCGAATCGCTCTGCCCATTGTGCTTGCACTCAGCCTGTGCCGCCTCTTGTTGCAGACTCTCGCCTGGTCAGCAGCGTTGAAAAACGAAGGGCTCGATTTTGCAGCGCCGAAGCTGATCGGGATTCGACTTGCATCCCAAGCCATGGGCTATCTCACGGTGTTCGGTCCCGTTCTTTCGGAGCCGATGAAGATTAAGCTACTGCGGTCCCCCGTCGAAGCAACCGCCACCGCGACTTTTCTCGACAACGGCGTGTACTGGTTCACTTCTGCTCTGTTTGGCATCGCTGGATGCGTATCGATCAGCCTCCTGAAATCGCAACGAGGAATTTCTGCGCTCGCATTCTCTGCCATCTTTGTTTTGGTCATCGTGTTCATGGCCCGACGCAAGTCAGTTCTGACGAGCGTTGCCGGCGCGCTGGGGATGCGCTCCCCGTCCTGGCTCAACAAGGGCGCAAAAATCGAGTCCGCAATCCGGGAACTGCGTACGGAGAAACCGAAACTCGTCGGCCGAATGTTTTGGCTCGACCTCGCCTGCCAATTGCTGCTGGTTTCGGAAGTGGCCGTGGTCTTGTGGTCACTCCATCTTCCACTCCATTTGATCACCGTGCTTGCCATTGAAGGGCTGACTCGCGGGGTCAAGATGATGACGGGATTTGTTCCAGCCCGTCTGGGCGCCGACGAAGGTGGCGCAATGTCTGCCTTCGCCGCGTCCGGACTCTCTCCGGCACTTGGTCTCACCCTCGCTCTCACCCGCCGAACGCGCGACCTTTCCTGGGCCCTCGTGGGCCTGGCATGGCTCGCCTGGAGATCGCAGGTTTCAAAGAAAAATCAGTCCGACAACGAAGCACTCTTCGAAGGAGGAGCACTGCCATGCAAATCGTTGTCGTAGCCCCGGAGGCCACATCAGTGGCTGCCCGCTCCGACGCAAGGCTCACAAGGGAGGTTTGTGGAGTCGGCCTGCTGGAAAGAACATTGGTGACTGCGCAACGTGCCGGAGCGAGTGAGGTCCTTCTAGTGTGGCCGCAGAGCCTGCCTTTGGAACTGGCTGAGGGAACTCTTCAGTCGCGTCTCCTCGAGAAAAAGGACAACGTCAGGCTTGTGCAGGTGGAGCATTTTGATCCCAATGCATGCTCGAGCTGGACGAATTTGCAAAGCCAACTGGAAGAGCAATTCATCTGGTTGCCTTGGAATTGGGTTACGTATGCGCGGGCCCTGGCCAGACTTCCCGAGTTGAAGCAGTCGAGTCCCGACTGGGACGGCCCCACTTGGGCTTCCAAAACCGCAGTAGTCTCTGCAGCGATCCCCCGTCCTCGGATAGGCCCCGTGCCCGAGGGCATCGCCGTCATTTCCGACGACACGGCCGCGGCCGCCGAACGGTTTCTGGTCGCGCGCTCGGGAAAGGTGCTCGACGGAATTCATACTTCATTCAATCGCTGGCTTTGCCGCCCTGCCGTCAGGTGGCTCGCGCACACTCCTGCAACTCCGAACCAGGTGACGTTTGGAGGCGTGGTGGTGGCCATTCTCGCCGGAATTGTTTTGGCGCGGGGGACTTACTGGTCCTATGTCGGTGGAGCGCTCCTGTTCTACATCGCCGGCTTGTTTGATGAGATGGATGGAATGCTGGCCCGCATCAAGTTTGCCGAATCGCCAATGGGAACCTGGCTGGAGGGCTTTGCTGATGGGCTGAGCTACTTGCTCCTCTTCGGCGGCATCACCATTGGACTCTCTCGCCAGCATGGCCGATGGGAACTCTGGCTTGGCGCGGCGCTGTTAGTTGGAACTGTCCTGTCGCTCGTCGTCACTAATTGTCAGCGCAAGCGTGCCACAACCGCCGACCGCCCCAACGAATACCTGGGAAAGTTCTACCGAATGTTGGAGGACGACAAGTCCAACTGGATTTCCCGCCAGGTGCGGCAACTCCATGCCTTCCTGAAAAGGGGCGTTCTGATCATCTATGTGGTCATTTTTGCTTTTCTGAATCTAGTGCCCCTGCTTTTTTACCTTGCTATTCTCGGCAGTCACCTCACGTGGATGATCGTGCTCTATTACAACCACAAATTTGTTAAGCGGCCATCAGCAAGCGATCCCCTCAGAAGGATTCAACCGTCTCAGGAGGCGTCATGAAAGCGGTAATCCTAGCGGCCGGGCAAGGCACGCGCATTCGAGCGGTCCATGGAGAGCGTCCTAAGTGTTTGATCAAGGTTGACGACGAAACCATTCTCGACCACCAGATTGACGGCTTATCCAAAGCAGGTATTGATGACATTGCCATCGTGGTGGGATATGAGAAGCAACAGATTGTCCGCCATGTGCAGAAACGGTTCGGACGGCGCACCCCGAGGATCCATTTCATCGAAAATCCGGCATTCGCACTCACCAACAATATCTATTCACTTTGGATCGCCCGCGACTGGCTCAACGGACATGGATTCGCTTGCTTGAATGCTGATGTTATCTTCGACCCGAAAATTATCAATTCTGCTTTGAAGACAGGCTCGCCTATATCAATGATTGTGGACCCGGAGTGGAGAGACGAAACCATGAAAGTCATCATCGACAACGGGCAGATTGTGCAAATGAGCAAGAAGATTTCAAAATCAGAGTTTAGCGGAACGTATATTGGCATTACGGTGTTCGATCAGCTGATCAACACACGCTTCTTTGCCAAGATGCGGGATCTGATCGATGCAGGCCGCGTGAACGAGTTCTTCAATGTTGCTGTCCAGGAGCTCGTCGACGAGGGCCTTCGCGTTGGCTTCACTACGACCGGTGGCGCGGCGTGGGCGGAAATCGACGATCCACTGGATTTGACGTTTGCCCAGCAAAATATTTTTCCTCAGCTTGCTTTCGCGGCTACAGGGTAAATGTGGCAATGCAGGAAATCGTCACCGGCAACTTCGCGCCGTTCAAGTGGGTGCTTTGGCCGCCCAGATCTCTGCGCATTGTTGACTGGAACATCGACCGCGGTCAGCAACTGCGCGGGATCATAGATTTCCTCGCAAGCACGAATGCGGACATTCTTCTCCTGCAGGAAGTGGACCTCAATGCGCGACGCACGCACCGACTGAACATCGCCCAAGAAATTGCACGGAAGCTGGAAATGGACTATGTGTTCGGATGTGAGTTCCAGGAACTTGCCCAGGGATCCAAATCGTCTCCCGCATACCACGGGCAGGCCACATTGTCGAAATGGCCAATTTCGAACCCGCGCCTGATCCGCTTCTCCCGACAGTCACACTTTTGGCAGCCTCGCTGGTTTTTGCCAAATATCGAGCCCTTTCAGGAGCGGCTCGGCGGAAGAATGGCTTTGGTAGCGCAGATCAACGTCGCTGGCAGCAAATTCGTGACCTACAACCTTCACCTGGAGAGCCGAGGAATCGATGCGCTGCGCATTTCACAGTTGGAGGAGGTCTTGGCGGATGCGACCTGCTGCGACGCTGATTGCCCTGTCGTTGTAGCAGGCGACTTCAACTTGGACGCTTCGAAAGAAGCAGTGGCGTTCGCCATCGCGAAGGCTGGATTTCAAGATGCAGCGGCAGCCCTGCACGCTCCGACCACTCCCGCGCGCAGCCTTTTCGAAGGGGGGCGTCGGATTGATTGGACGTTCGTTCGCGGCCCACTGCGGGCGAGTTCTGGCCGAGTACACAGCAGCGTCAACGCATCGGACCACTACCCGATTTCCTTCATGCTGACTAGATAAACCTCGTCCGAAGCCGAGCAAAGCATTTGGCGACTTAGTTGCTCTTAGGTTTGAATCCGACGCGAGGGGCCGCAGCCCCTATCCAGTGCCCCCAAAGGCTCCTGCGGCCCCGCGCTTAAGGTTCTTTGCATTCGGCGGTGAAGAACCGCCGCAAAAAAAGGGAGAGACATTATGGCTTCGTTTGCCGTAGTTACAAACACGAACTCGAGCTTGATCTCCGCTATACGTAACTTGGTCTGTCCGCTCTGCGGAGCAAGCATGATGGAGTTTCGATGTCTCGGTCACTGTCGCAGCGACTGGCGTCAGGAGTGGGAGCGGGCAATGTGCGCTGGATCAAAGAGTGAAGGACCGCGTTCTGGGAAATCGTGCGCAAAGCATCGAGTGTAGACAAAGCGGCTCGTGCCCACGGGACATTCGGGTCTCGTCATTCACGAGTTTCGTTGCTACATGGCCTTCAGCCCTCTCCGGCTGCGTGTGATGACACTCGTGACCCGACGTTCTCGCCCACAACCATCCTGCTCTCCCGTCCTCGACCGGGCGAGATGCCGAAGGTTGCTCGCTTTGCCTGGACCGCCTTGTATTGGAACGTAGCGGTCTTCCTCTGGGGTGCTTATGTAAGAGCGACAGGTTCAGGTGCGGGCTGTGGCGATAGGTGGCCCCTCTGCGATGGTGACGTTGTCGGGGCAAGCGCCAACGGGCAAACCGTCGTCGAATTCACGCACCGAATCACTAGTGTCATCTCGTTGCTCATGGTGGCGGGTCTCGTCGTCTGGTGCTGGCGAGTAACAAAGAAAGGCGACTGGGCTCGTTATTCGGCGGTTCTCGCCGCTGCACTTCTGGCGAATGAAGCACTATTGGGAGCTGCTCTTGTCCTGTTGAAGCATGTGGGGAACGACCAATCTGCCGGCCGAATTCTTTTTCTCTGTTTGCACATTGGCAATACACTTCTGCTTCTCGCGACGCTGTCACTTACTGCCAACTGGTTATCGAATGGCAGCAGAGGTTTCACTCTCATTGGCAAATGGCGTCAAGTAAGTTCTATCAGCCTGGGGTTACTTGCCACAATGGCCACAGGAATTATTGGGGCAGTAGCTGCTCTGGCCGATACTCTGTTTCCGGCAACCTCGCTGGCCTCCTCACTGGCGCAAGATTTCAGTTCCGGCACACCTGCCCTCTTGCGGGTTCGGCTACTCCATCCCGCGTTAGCCACGGTCGCAGCAGGTTACGTTCTGTGGGTCATCTGGAGAAGCTCAACCGGGCGAAACCGACTCTCACGGTCTGCAAGCGCTCTTATCATCCTTCTCTTCGTGCAGGTCGGAATCGGCATGACGAATGTATTACTTCTCGCTCCCTTTTGGGTCCAGATCGCCCATCTATTCGTAGCCGATGCGCTATGGATATTGCTTGCGCTCGCGTCAGCAGACCTCGTGCTTGCACCCGCCGTTACTTACCCAGCCTGTACTCTGGCAAGCGTCGTCAAGGAAGGCCGACAAAGGTGAAACGGTTCGGTCACATTGTCACCTGTTGTGTGATTGTCGCAATCGCAATATCCGGCAGGCTGTCTGCTGACGCCACGCCAAGCTCGTATCACCTCCCGTCGGACGCACAAGTTATCGGATATCTCATGCAATCGATGACCTGGTACCGCCATCTGTACACCGAACGGCAGGTTGCAAGCGATCCGGGAGACCTAGTGTTTCTCAATGACAATCAAGCCCTTGAAAGCCAGATTGTTGAGCTTTCGTTCGAATTTGCCAAGGCGGATGCGGCCTTAGCAAAGACGGCCACTTCTCCGCACGACGCGCAAGCGACACTGGCAGCCCCCGCTTCTGCGGACCTTGCGCACTTTATCGAGTTGAAGAATCGAAATGACCAGCTAACTCAGCAAACAAGTGAGGACATCGGAAGGCTGAACGAGAAGATTGCCTCGGCTCGCAAGGACGATCGCAAGAAGCTGAAAGCCGCTCTCGACGATGCTCAGAGCCGATTAGAGCTTTTGCAGGCTGTTTCGCAAGCGGTCAACGATCTAGTCCAGTTCGTACAGACTGCCGAGACGGCGCAAGCCAACACTGCAACTCTCGACTTGACGATTGACGACCTTGCACAATCCATACCAGAGCTGAGCAGCCCGGCAACTCCCTTGTCGAAAATGCCTGCGCAAGACTCAGATTCCAGAACCAGCATTAGCTGGCGAGGGATCGGCATCCTTGGGCTGGCGTCGGAAGTCTCTGCGCTAAACCGCAAGCTTCGCGTGGTTGACGAAAAGATTCGTCTTACTGACAAGCTTTTGCTCTCCGCAAAGAATATCCGCACTCCCATGAGCGGCTTCATCACTCGGGTTCTTCAGAGGGCCGTTACAAGCGATTTGCAAACGAGCAATCCGTTATTATTGCGCGAACAGAAGTCACAGCTCGATGCGCTTACATTCGAACTCAAGGGATTTTCTCCTGCCATCTTGGCGCTTGATAAGCAAAAGGCGTTGCTTGAAGAGTACGAGTCACACCTGCTGCCCTGGCGAACAGCGGTAGCCAGCCAAAACAGGCAGGCATGGAGAAAATTGGTGGTCCGCCTACTCATCGTCGCCCTGATTGTCGGTCTGCTATTTGGAATGGGTGAGATTTCGCGTCGGCTAGCACTTGGCCGTATCCAGGACCCAAACCGACGACGGGTTATAAGCATGGTCCACCGCCTTCTGACATTGTTTGCCATAGCCGTCGTCACCTTGTTCAGCGTTGCCTCGGACTTGAGTTCCTTGGCAACGTACTTTGGGCTTCTCACGGCCGGAATCGCGGTTGCTCTTCAAAATGTAATTCTCGCGAGCCTCGGCTATCTCGTATTGATGGGGAAGCGTGGAATCAGAATTGGAGACCGAATACAGGTGTCCGGCATTGCCGGGGATGTCATCAATATGGGGATGCTGCAATTCCAACTCAGAGAATTTGATGTGCTAAAGCAGTGCTTCACAGGTCACGTAGCGACTTTTTCGAATTCCCTGGTTTTCGTGTCTCCCGCAATTGGTCTGCTGAAGTTTAGTTCTGCTTCTGGGAACGCTGCCGCGGCTGCGGCGAACAACCACGGAACGCAGCCGGATGCGGAGGAGCACTGGAGGGGTGCCGGAGGCCAGAGGTAAGCACTCATTGTCAACGCCGAACGTCAGGCCGCAAGGAGTAGAGAGTCATCCTGTTGACTTCGGCTTTCCTGTCACAGCAATGACACAGGTCGTCGGTTTCGCTTCAGGGGTGGGCGGAATTGTCAAATGGGGGGATACGAGTTCACGAACGAACTGCTGACTCACTGCGAGGCAGGAAATTGATCGTCTTCCAGCACGGGATATTGGATTTGAATCAGTTAGGTTAGTTGTGCCATCTGCACCAAAGGATGGCTAGTTCCGGTATTCCCCGGCACCATGAATCCTGCTGCCACGCGTGCGATTCGACGTTCTATATCTAGAGCCCTTCCGCCGAGAGCACGTCTCATCCCAGTCAGGGCGCCAATCCGTACCACATCGACCCGGGCATCTGAACTGATTCTTTCGCACGACGATTGGTCCTCCACAGTTGGGACACACACAGTTCAGCCATCCGCGTTTCGGGATCGGGTCACGCCGATTTTCGTACCGCCTGTGGAAATGCCAGCACCTTGCCACGTTCGGCTGGGGGAAACCACTTTGAAACCTTGCGAAAGTTTTGCGGTATGTAGAACTCGATTATCTTTGCCATATGTCCTCCGAAGTACTTCATTGCTCCGACAGACATGAGAAAAGCACGCCACATGCCAAAGTGGCGCTTGACAGATTCAAACGGGCCGAACGGTATTGAGAGCTGTTGCAGCGCACAGCAAATCTCCGAACGCTCTTAGCGCTCGCATCAGCTCGTGAAATCAATCGGTCAATTGCCAGTTTGCCTACCTTTGTCCCACCGGACGAGCGAGGAGCTCCCGGCGTAGTGTCAACCTCTGGACACTGTCACTTGGGAGACTCAAATTGACACCATTCTTGCCCCATGTTTGCACGTAGAGCAGAGTCATGATGCCGAAACATTTGGCAAGCTACGTGCTTTTTCCATTCGTGGGACGAAAGAACATGCCGGACGCAGACGCGCGTATACGGAATGCTCAAGACTTGGACGTGGCCGACGATCAGAGCGCCGCCCACGAACTGCAAAGAGTGCTCTCGCTCCGTTTGCCATCTTTTTATCGTTGTGCATTGCGTCTTCTAGGAAATAGAGCTGACGCAGAGGATGCGGTGCAGGA
>Ga0193728_1001285_pt1 | contig 12663 bp, 9 predicted proteins | sample U1c1metaG_FD_143037 | JGI IMG/M metagenome (GOLD analysis project Ga0193728, IMG submission 143037) | Soil microbial communities from a riparian zone of the East river system, Colorado, United States - U1c1 | ecosystem: Environmental > Terrestrial > Soil > Riparian zone | place: USA: East River...
CGGGTAGCGCCGGTCGTTGGGGCCCGGCGGCCCCTTTGGCGGCATCGCGACGACGATCGTGCGCATGCCAGTGGGCGTGCCGGTGACGAGGGCCGTGCTGATGAGTCGCGGCCCGGACGGGACTCCGCCGAGATGCGCGTTCATCTGCGCGCCGCGGACGAGCTGCGCGAGCGCCTGGCGGCGGTTCGTCGTCGGCCCCGCTCCGGGCACGAGCAGGCCGACGGCTCCGTGTACGGCCATGTGCCGGAGCTGCGCCGTGCTCAGATGGTCGACGATGACGACGCGAAACGGCGGCGATCCCGGCACTGTCTTCGCAGGCGCCGGACCGACCGCAACGAGGCCGGCGAGGACGACAAGCACGAGGAAGGACAGGCGAAGCCGTAGGTGCATCCGCCGGCGATTGTCGCGGACCACGGGCTTCACAGCGAACGCGAACCGACACCGGGAAATCTCGAGAGAGCCGACGCGCGGATTCGAACCGCGGACCCCTTCATTACGAGTGCTGTGTTGCTCGGGGTGAAAAAAAGGGGGGAAAGAGCCGACGCGCGGATTCGAACCGCGGACCCCTTCATTACGAGTGAAGTGCTCTACCAGCTGAGCTACGTCGGCGTGAGGCGGGATTCTAGCGCCGATGGATAAGCCGCTTTGGGGAGTCGGCCGGGCAGGAAATCGGCCGCTCCCGACGCATTCAGGCCATAGCAGGACCCGATTCCGCATGATTGCTGTAAGGAAATCGCAAACTTGCGATGTTTGGGAATGGACGTGAGCGCGCAGCCGTTCTATAACTACGAGTGGCAGATTCCGGCTCATCGCGGGTAACCGCGCGCCGGAGGGCCCAAGGAAGCCGCCAGCCCAGGCGGCCCGCCTACGACGAAAGGGATTCCAATCAGCGACACCATGCACCTGCACGACCTCACGCCTGCCGAGCGCCTGGTCGAGGAGTCCGCCGAGCGCGGCTTCATCGAGGAGAAGGAGATTCAGGCCTTCGCCGACGAGCACGAGCTTCCTGAAGAGGAGCTCGCGGCACTGCGGACCGCGTTCGAAGAGCGCGACGTGATCGTGCGCGCCGAGGCGCGCACCGAGTCGACGCCCGGCCCGTCCGGCACGCTCGACCCGCTCCAGCTCTTCATGGACTCCGCGGGCAAGCACCGCCTGCTCACGGCAGCCGATGAGGTCACCCTGGCCAAGCGCATCGAGAAGGGCGACCTCGCCGCGAAGGAGCGGATGATCAACTCGAACCTCCGCCTCGTCGTCTCGATCGCGAAGCGCTATCAGGGCCACGACGTGCCTCTGCTCGACCTGATCCAGGAGGGCGTCATCGGCCTCAACCGGGCCGCCGAGAAGTTCGACTGGCGCAAGGGATACAAGTTCTCCACGTACGCGACCTGGTGGATCCGTCAGGCCTGCCAGCGCGCCGTGGCCAACCAGTCCAAGACGATCCGCATCCCGGTCCACGTCCAGGAGCGGCGGATCAAGCTCAACCGCGCATCTGCCGAGCTGCAGGCCAAGCTCGGCCGCGAGGCAACGATCGACGAGCTCGCCGACGCCACGCGTCTGAAGCGCGAGCACGTCGAGGAGGCGCTCGACGCGGTCGACTCGATCTCGCTCAACCAGGGCCTCGGCTCCGACGGTGACTCCGAGCTCGGCGACCTGTTCGCCGACGAGTCGTCGGTCGATCCGGCCGAGGAAGCCGTCGAGTCGGTTCGGCGCCAGCGCGTCCAGCGCGCGGTCGCCGAGCTGCCGGAGCGGCAGCGGCGGATCATCGAGCTCCGCTTCGGCTTCGCGGGCGAGTCCGCGTCGCTCGAGACGATCGGCAAGGAGCTCGGCCTGACCCGTGAGCGTGTCCGTCAGCTCGAGAGCGAGGCGCTGATGCGTCTGCAGCTCGAGCTCGGCGACGAGCTCGCCTCGGCTGCCTAGCGACACGCGAGCTCGCCTCGGCTGCCTAAGCCGGAGCCCGAACCCGAATCACGCGAAGGGCCGGCATGTGCCGGCCCTTCGTCGTTCTGGCGTGGGTTGCCATCCCTGCGTCTAGTTGCCGCGGTCCTTGCCGTTCGGATGATCCTTCAGCTTGCCCTCGCCCGCCTGGGTCGAGGACGGCGCTGCGGCCGGCACGTTGTCCGTCGGCGTCGGGGCAGCGGCAGGAGCAGATGTCGTGGTCGTCAGGACGGTGGTCGTGGCGAGCGTCACGGTGGGCGTGGCCACGGCGGCTGCGTTCGACTTTTTCGCGTCGCTGCCCTTCTGGCCGCCGTTCTTCTGGGCGCCGCCGTTTTTCACGTTGCCCTGGGAGTCGCCGGCGCTCTTGGCCGCCGAGGAGGTCGCACTGCCTTCGGTCTTCGAACTGTCGATGCTCGGCGGGGACGGCGTGGCGGGCGCAGGAGGCGCAGGCGTCGGCGGAGTCTCGGCCGGGTCGGCGGGTGCTGGGCCGACGGCGACGGAGGCGGCCTGCTCGGCCGGCGGCACCGTGACCGTGCTGTCGTCGCGCTCCGAGAGGGCGCCGCTCGAAGCGAGGCCGAGCGTGCGGACGTGGCGTCGCTTCGCGTGACCACGAGCCTTCGTGTCGTGCTTGCCGCCCACGGCCGGGCCGGCGACGGACGACGCGGAACCCGCCGCCGGGCGAGTGGTGCGCACGGCAGGCGCCGCCGCGGGAGTGCTGGACTGGTGCGAGTGTGTCCGCTGCTGCTGCACGGGAGCGCCTGCGGCGACGGTGCCGGCGCTGACGACTGCAATGGTCGCCGCGACCTTGGCCGCAGCCCCGCCTCCGACGAGCAGTGACTTGACGCCGGCGAAGATGTTCCCGAGGTCGGCGCCCCGGACGAGCTTCCGCTTCTTCGCCTCGGGCGGCTTCTCCAGCCCGGCGGCGAGCGAGCGGCGGGCGCGGAAGATCAAGGTCTCGACGGCCGCCTGCGAGAGCTCGAGCTCCTCCGAGATCTCGCGGTAGGAAAGCCCCTGCCACTCCCGGAGCAAGATCGCCCGGCGCTGGTTCTCCGGCATCTGCTCGAGGACGTCCTGGAGACCCATCAGCTCGTCCGCCCGCCGCGACGGCGCGGGCGTCATCTCCTCGACGACGTCGAAGTCGGTCGGCGACTCGATCCGGCCCCGGCGCCAGGTCGTCCGGCGGCGCGAGAGGCAGACGTTGTGGGCGATCTTGAAGAGCCAGGCCGACTCGAGCTCCGGCACGATGCCGCGCTTGATGCCGCGGAACGCGTTCAGGAACGTGCTCTGCACCGCGTCCTCGGCCTCCTCGCGGGAGCCGAGCTGGTGGAGGCAGTAGCGGAAGATCTGGTTCGCGTACTGCTCGTAGAGGGCGCGCGTCAGATCCGCCTCGGGAGCCGGTGCTCCTTCGACGCGGACGGCACGACCTATGGACGGAACTGCGGCCAAAATCTCCTCGCCCCTGAGGGGATATGCGGGTCGACGCGCGCCGCAAGAACGCGTCAGGAGACTCATCTTGGGTCAGGTTCTCCGACAGGGCAACTCATTTACAACTCGTATTACAGGATCTAAGCCCGGGCGAGCGCTGGCCCGGCGAGCTCCCGCCGGAGCCGCACGAGCAGCGCCTCGAGCGCAAGGCCCGTCGAGACCTGGAGCTCCTCCGCCTGGCGCCAGGCGTCCCGGACGATCGCGCAGGCCTCTTCGGCGGCGAGCAGCCGCTCGCGTGTGGCGTCCTGCCGCAGCTCGGCAAGGCGGTCGACGTGCACCGCCGTGGCCTCGGCCCCCGCGGCGACCACGACGAGGTCGCGATACCACCATTCGAGCTCCTCGAGCACCGCCAGCAGCTCGTCCCGTTCGGCGCCGCGCTGGGCGCGCCGCACGCGCTGCTCGGCCTCGCGGCCGGTGACCTCGAGTAGCGCGATCGAGTCCTCTGCCTTGTCCTTCGCCTCTCCCCCGCGCTCGGCGATCCCGGCGAGCAGGGCCTCGGCGCCCACGGCGGGATCGAACTCCGCGTCGAGATACACCGCGCGCGCGACCTCGAGCAGCGCCTCACGCCGCTTTGCGGCGGCCGGATCGATGAGACGCGCAGCACGATCCAGCCTGCCGCCTGCCACCCGCGACAGCGTGGTCACTTCCTCGTCGCCGAGCTCGGGCGCCCAGGCGCGAATCGCCTCGCGCACCGCGCGCTCCGACAGCCGCCGAAACGGTACGGGCTGGCAGCGCGACCGAATCGTGTCCGGCAGCGGGCCGATGTCGTTCGCGATCAGCAGGATCACCGCGTACGGCGGCGGCTCCTCGAGATCCTTGAGCAGCGCGTCCGCCGCGTCCTCGTTCATCGTGTCGGCGCCGAAGATGAGATAGACGCGGCGCGACGCCTCGAAGGGGCGCATGTGGAGGTCGCGGCGCAGCTCGCGGATGTCGTCGATGCGAATCTGGTCGCCGAGTGGCTCGAGGATGTAGAGGTCGGGATGCGACTTGCGCACGACGCGCGCGTGGTCGCCGAGCAGCTCGGCCGCGAAGAGGAGCGCGAGGTCGCGCTTGCCGACACCGGGTGGGCCGTGCAAGAGATAGGCGTGAGCCGGCCCGTCGACGAGTGCGGCGTTGAGGAGCGCCTTCGCCTCGAGCTGCTCTGTGACCCCGTCAAAGGCGTGCGCGTCGAAGCTCACCGGAGGCGTGGCTCCACTTTCGCCCAGATCTCGGCCGCGATCTCGTCGATGTCGCGCACGCTTCCATCTTCGCGCGCGGTGACGACCACATGCCAGTCGTCCCGGCGGGCGAGCTCGAGATAGATCTCACGCGACGCGTCGCCGTGCGCCTCGTCCGACTCGAGGATGTCGGCCTCGAGCGACGTGTAGGAACGCGCGCCCTTCTTCGCGACGAGCTCCCGCGCGAGCTTGGGGTGCGCGTCGAGGAGGACGACGAGGTCCGGCTTCGGCAGGCGAAACTCGCCGTACTCGACCTCGGCCAGCCACTCGAGCAGCCGGTCGCGCTCCTCGCCTTCGAGCTGTGAGCCCTGGTGGGCGAGGTTCGACGCGACGTAGCGGTCGCAGACGACGAGGTCGCGCTCCTCGATCGCGCGCTCGAGGTCGGGCCGCGCGTGGAAGCGGTCGCAGGCGTAGAGCAGGGCGGACAATGCCGGATGAACGTCTTCGAGCGCTCCCAGCTCGCCGTTCAGGTACTGCCCGATCGCGCGGCTGAACGGGTTGTCGTCGTAGAGCGGAAAGCTGAACGACGCGACGGTGCGACCCTCGGCGGCTGCGGTCTCGGCGAGGCGGGCGGCCTGCGTCCCCTTGCCGGACCCGTCGATTCCTTCGAGCACGATGAACAATCCCACCCGCCTAGGATACGAGGCGGATGCGGGCGATCGTCACCGGCGGGGCCGGCTTCATCGGATCGCACGTCGTCGAGGCGCTGCTCGCCCGCGGTGACGAGGTGCACGTTCTCGACGACCTCTCGAAGGGCACCCGCGAGCGGGTCGTGAACGGCGCAACGCTGCACGTTGCCGACATCCGCGACCCGGACGAGACCTTCGACGCGGTCCGCCCCGAGGCGGTCTTCCATCTCGCAGCCCAGGCGGACGTCCGGACGTCGGTCGAGCGGCCCGACTACGACGCCGACGTGAACGTGCTCGGCACGACGCGCATTCTCGAGGCGGCGCGCCGCCACGACGCGAAGATCGTGTTCTCGTCCACGGGCGGGGCGATCTACGGCGAGTGCGACGGCCCGGCGCCCGAGACCGCGCCGCGGCAGCCGCTCGCGCCGTACGGCACGTCGAAGCTCTGCGGCGAGGAATACCTCGCGACCTGGAACCGCCTCTACGGGACACACCACACATCGCTGCGCTTCGGCAACGTCTACGGCCCGCGCCAGGAGCCGCACGGCGAGGCCGGCGTCGTCTCGATCTTCATGGGGCTGCTCCGCGACGGCGGCGTGCCGACGATCTTCGGCGACGGCAGCCAGACGCGCGACTACGTCTTCGTCCGGGACGTCGTGGGGGCGATGCTCACGGCGCACGCGCACGACGCGGGCGGCGTCTACAACATCGGCACCGGCGCGGAGACCTCGGTGCTCGAGCTCTACGACGCGATCCAGCAGGCGAGCGCTGTCGAGCGGGCCGCGGAGCATGCACCGGCGCGGCTCGGCGAGCTCCAGCGCAGCGTGCTCGATGCGTCTCTCGCGGAGCGCGAGCTCGGGTGGGCTGCCACGGTCGACCTCACCGCGGGGCTCGCCGAGACCTGGAGCTGGGTGACCGGCTAGGAGGAGCACGGCGCGGTCCGACGAATCGGTTCGGGCTGTGGAGCATGCAAATTCTCTTCCGAGCGCCTTCTCGTGGCGCACGGCAACCGTCGTGGTCGGGGTCGTCGCGGCGATCGAGCTCGTCGCGCTGATCGGCATCGGGGCGACGCGCCTCGCCGGGCCGCTGCGCGCACACGCAGCAGCTCCAACGACGCACGTCAAAGCCGTGTCTGTGCCCCCGCTGCGCCTGCGCGCGAAGCTCTCGGTGCTCGTCCTCAACGGGAACGGCGTCAACGGTGCCGCGGGTGCCGAGGCGACGAGCCTGCAGACGCTCGGCTACGGAAGCTCACGCTCCGAGGACGCGCCGCGCCACGACTACGCGCGGTCGATGGTGCTCTACGTGCCCGGGTACGTGCAGGAGGCGCGCCGGCTCGCACACGAGGTCCAGGTCGGCATCGTCGCGCCCATCGACGGCATTCGCACGGCCCAGCTCAAGGGGTCGCGGCTCGTGGTCGTCCTCGGGGGCAGCTAGCCGGCCACGTGCCGAGCACCTTGTGGCGCGCGACGTCGAGCGCGCCGCATGGCCTGCCCGCAGGGCCGAAGCGGTCGTACTGCCAGGCGTTCGAGTACGCGTCGTACGCCGGCTTCCAGGCGCCGTGCGCCCAGTAGAAGTCGCCGAGCGCGAACCACACCTCGCTCGACTGGGGCTCGAGCGAGACCGCCTTCCGGTAGAGATCCTGCGCCTTGAGCGGAGCGTCGTCCTCGAACGCCGCCAAGTCGAGGAGCACGCTCGTCGACAGCGGATCCCACGAATGCGCCCGCTTCGCGTGCGAGATCGCACCGGCCAGGTCGCTACGGCCGAGGGCGCTCGTCGCGCTGTCGAGCTCACGCTGCGCGAGCCATGGCGCTGCGAGCGAATAGAACGCGCCGAGCGCGAAGACGACGCAGGCCGCGGCGAGGAGCGGCCTCCGCATGGCTGCCGCGCGAGGGCTCGGCGCCGCACGCCCGACGAGAGCACCCGCAAGGAGCAACAACGGCCCGCAGGTGGCGACGAAGTTCCAGTCCATGTCGACCACCGTGTGCGCCCCGAACGCGGCGAGCCCGATGCCGAGCGCGGTGACGGCGGCACGTTCGGCGCCTTCGGCGCGACGGCGCGCGCGAACGATTGCGACCGCTGCCGCGGCGGCGGCTGCGACATAGAGCAGGAAGCCGACGATGCCGAGCTCGCCGAGGAACTGAAGCGGCGTGTTGTGTGGCTCGTCGGTCGTGATCGGGCTGTTGCGCACCCGCAGGTCGGTGACCTTGAAGGTGCCCGCGCCCGTACCGCCGAGGGGATGGGCGGTGAAGGCGTGCCACTCCTCCCCCCACCAGCGCCAGCGGTTGCTCGAGCTCGCGCTGCCGAGCCGGTTCGACGTGGAGCTGATCTGGCTCGAGACGGGATTCGTGAACTCGTGCCAGATGCGGCCGGCAAAGACGACGCTCAGCACGACACCGGCGATCGCGAGGGCAAGGGCCGCGATACCGGCTGCGCGCTCGAGCCGCCGGCGCCGGTCGGGCAACAACGGGCTGCGCGCCTCGAGGCCGCCGAGCACGCGCGCCGCCGCGAAGACGAGCGCGACACCGCCGAGCACGACGAGCGCGAAGATCCAGCCGTCGTGCGCGCGGGTGGATCGCGGCTCGCCGTCGTTCGTGATTCCGGGCAGCGCGAGAGCGATGCCGAACACGCCGACCCCCAGGCCGCCGGCGAGCGCAAGCACGGCGAGGCTCTCGAGCCTGTCCCGCTCGAGGAGCACCCAGGCCGCGGCGGCGAGACAGGCGAGCACGACGCCGAAGCGCGAGTACGTGAGGAGCAGGGTCACCGTCGCGAGGAAGAGCAGCGATGCACCGCCGGCACGGACGAGCGCGCTCCTGCCGGGCGGTGCGGCGAGCCACAGCGCGAGTGGGACGGCGACGACGCAGACGAGCGCGAGCTCGTTCCAGTACCCGAGCGGCGCCCGGAGCCGGGCGACGCGTCCGTAGTCCGAGTAGAGGGCAGGGGCGCACTTGACGACGAGCGCCCAGACGATGACGACCGCGATCAGCGCGGCGGCGGGCTCGGCGAGTCGCGTGAGGCGGGGCAGGAATGCAGAGACGAGCACGCCGAGCAGCGCGAACGCCGCGTAGACGAGCGTGCGGTTCGTGTACGCCCAGCTGCGGTCGGGCGAGACCGACCAGAGCGTGGAAAGGCCCGCCCACGTCGCGAGGCCGAAGAGGCACCCGAGGAAGACCGAGCCCGGCAGGTCGAGAGCCGGGGCGGGCAGAGCCCGCAGGAGCGCCGCTGCCGCCAGGAGCGCGGCGAGGCCGAGAACCGCCCCTCCGATCCAGACGAGCCTCGGGTCATCGAACCCACCGCCGAAGAGGAGGGCGGCGGCGCAGACGGCCGCAGCAGCGAGGGTCGGCGCGGCGATTCCGGGCTCGAGAGCCCCCAGGCGTTCGCTCGCAGCGCGCACGTGCGGGGAAGCTAGCATTGGCAAAACGCCCCGGCCGCCCCACTCACAAACGGTTTACATCGGCATAACGGGGAGAACACCCACGTTCGGGACACTGCTGAATCACACCGACGGTGCGTGACGCGCGCTGCGGTCAGACGCTGGGACGAGGACGACGATTTCGACGAGACGCACCTGGACGAGAATTGCGCCTGCCGCCGTTGTGGCGGCGCTCGCGCTCCTCGCGGTCGGCGTCTCCGGCGCAAGCGCAGCACCTGCTGCAACCTCCTCCGCCACGGCCGACTGCTGGCGGGCCGTGGTCAACGACTGGCTCGGCAACGGCCGCGTCGACGGGGTGTACGCGATCCCCTGCTACACGCAGGCGATTCAGCACCTGAACGCCTACACGGACGTCCGGAGCTACTCGAGCGCGGCAGACGACATCCAGCGGGCACTGCTTGCCGCGATCCGGCAGGACCGCGGCAACGGCCCCGGCGCCGGCCCGCCGACCGATTCGAACGGGAACCCGACCGGAGGCGGCCCGACGTCCGGAGGCCCGACCCTCGGCGGCCCGTCGTCGCCCTCGGGGCACAGCAGCTTCCTCGGCAGCTGGGGCCCGAGCGACGCGACCTCGATCCCGCTGCCGCTCCTCGTGCTGGCGGCGCTGGCGCTCCTGCTCCTCGCCGCCGCGGCCGCGACCTGGTTCGCCAGGCGCGTCCAGGCCCGCCGCGCGACGCCCGGCCCGCCGCGTAGGCCGGCGGTCGAGAAGCACAGCTAGAGGGTCATTTCAGCCGTTGGGGCCGGCCCGGTGCCATCCGATGCCCCTTCTACTCTGCGCGGTCCCCCTGTAGCCGAGAAATCGGCGCCGCGAGGACGGGGAACCCAAGGCGAAAAAGCTAAAATCGGGAGGGCCGGCATGGCAAGCGTAGACCACATTCAAGGCACGGATCAGACCACCGAAGAGGTGGTCAACTCCGTCGTGGACGAGGCCGCGCGCCTCGGCGTGCGCCGGTTCTTCACCATTCCGGGCCGCGACCCCTTCGACGAGATCGAATGGGAGCAGCGCGACGCCGTCATCCCGGGCCGCGACGGCCCCTCGTTCGAGCAGCGCGGCGTCGAGTTCCCGAAGTTCTGGTCGCAGACGGCCACCAACATCGTCGCCCAGAAGTACTTCCGCGGCCGGCTCTCGTCGCCCGAGCGCGAATCCAGCGTCAAGCAGATGGTCGGCCGTGTGGTCGACAGCGCCGTCACCTGGGGCAAGCAGGGGGGCTACTTCCTCGACGAGGAGGAGGCCGAGACCTTCGAGGCCGAGCTGAAGACGATCCTCGTCAACCAGTACGCCTCGTTCAACAGCCCGGTCTGGTTCAACGTCGGCTTCGAGGAGCAGCCGCAGTGCTCCGCGTGCTTCATCCTCTCGATCGACGACACGATGGACTCGATCCTCGACTGGATCCGCCGCGAGGGCGTCATCTTCCGGGGCGGCTCCGGCTCCGGCGTCAACCTCTCCGACCTGCGCTCCTCGAAGGAGCAGCTGTCGAAGGGCGGCTACGCCTCCGGCCCCGTCTCGTTCATGCGCGGCGCCGACTCGTCCGCCGGCACGATCAAGTCGGGCGGCAAGACGCGGCGCGCCGCGAAGATGGTCGTCCTCGACGTCGACCATCCCGACATCGAGGAGTTCATCTGGTGCAAGGCCAAGGAGGAGCGCAAGGCGCGCGTCCTCGAGGCGGCCGGCTACGACATGTCGCTCGACTCGCCGGACTGGGCGTCGATCCAGTACCAGAACGCGAACAACTCAGTGCGCGTCAGCGACTCGTTCATGGAGGCGGCGGTCGAGGGCAAGGAGTTCAACCTCACCGCGCGCACCGACGGCTCGGTCGTCGAGACCGTCGACGCACGCGAGCTGCTGAAGCAGATCGCTGCGGCGGCGTGGGAGTGCGCCGATCCGGGCGTGCAGTACGACACGACGATCAACACGTGGCACACGCTGCCGAACACGGGGCGCATCAACGCGTCGAACCCGTGCTCGGAGTACATGTCGATCGACGACTCCGCGTGCAACCTCGCGTCGCTCAACCTGATGAAGTTCCGCCGTGAGGACGGCGAGCTCGACGTCGAGGCGTTCGAGCATGCGTGCGACGTGGTGTTCCTCGCGCAGGAGATCTTCGTCGGCTACTCGTCGTATCCCACGCCGGAGATCGGGCGGAACGCGAAGCGCTTCCGCCAGCTCGGCCTCGGTTACGCGAACCTCGGCGCGCTGCTCATGGCGCGCGGCCTGCCGTACGACTCCGACGAGGGTCGGGCGTACGCAGCCGGCATCACCGCGCTCATGACAGGTCGTGCGTATCGCAAGTCGGCCGAGATCGCGTCACGCATGGGGCCGTTCGACGGCTACCAGGTGAACCGCGCACCGATGGTCGGCGTGATTGCGAAGCATCGCGCAGCGGTCGGCAACATCGAGAACTCCGACGTCGTGCCGAACGACCTGCTCACGGCGTGCCGCAAGGCGTGGGACGACGCGCTGAACCTCGGCGAGGTGCACGGCTTCCGCAACGCGCAGGCCACGGTGCTCGCGCCGACCGGGACGATCAGCTTCATGATGGATTGCGACACGACGGGCGTCGAGCCCGACTTCTCGCTCGTCAAGTCGAAGCGGCTCGTCGGCGGCGGCGAGATCACGATCGTGAACAAGACGGTGCAGGCCGGCCTCGAGAAGCTCGGCTACGCGCCGCGCGAGGTCGACGAGGTCGTCGCGTTCGTCGACGAGCGCAACACGGTCGTCGGTGCGCCGTACGTCAAGACCGAGCACTACCCGGTGTTCGACTGCGCGGTCGGCGATCGGGCGATCCACTACACCGGTCACGTGAAGATGATGGGCGCGGTCCAGCCATTCATCTCCGGCGCGATCTCGAAGACGGTCAACCTGCCCGAGACGGCGACGGTCGAGGACGTGTCGGCCCTCATCGCCGACGCGTGGAAGCTCGGCGTCAAGGCGATCGCGATCTATCGCGACAACTGCAAGGTCGCGCAGCCGCTCTCGAGCTCCAGCTCGGACACGACGTCGGCGACGCCGCCGGTGCTCGTCCGCGAGCGCAAGCGGCTCCCGCTCGACCGCACCGAAGTCGGCCGCAAGTTCCAGGTCGGCGACCACGAGGGCTACATCCATGTCGGCCTCTACGACGACGGCAGCCCGGGCGACATCTTCGTCGACATCGCGAAGGACGGCACCACGATGTCGGGCCTGATGAACTCGCTCTGCCTCGCGGTCTCGATGGGACTGCAGTACGGCGTGCCGCCCGAGGTCTACGTCTCGAAGCTCTCGCACATGCGCTTCGAGCCGAGCGGGATGACGAACGACGCCGACATCCGCGTCGCCAAGTCGATCGTCGACTACATCTTCCGCTGGTTCGGCAAGAAGTTCCTGACGCCCGAGCAGCAGGAGGAGGCCGGCATCCTCTCGCCCGAGGTGAAGGCGATGCTCGCCGACCGCTACAAGAACGGCACCGACGCAGCGGCTCCGGTCGAGGCGCTGACGCCCGGGCAGACTGCGCTCTTCAACGCCTGGGAGGACGCGGTCGAGTGCGCCCGCTGCGGCGGCAGCATGATCCGCACCGGTTCCTGCTACACGTGCCGCGACTGCGGGACGAACACGGGCTGCTCGTAGATCAGCTGGGAGACACGGTTGTAGCTCTGCGAAGGGCCCCGCGAGGGGCCCTTCGTCGTTTCGTCAGCGCGGTGGCAGCGCCCCGGGCTGCACGAGTCCCGACTCGTACGCTGCGACGACAATCTGTACGCGATCGCGGACGCCCAGCTTCGTAAGGATGCGGGTCACGTGCGTCTTCACCGTTGCCGCGCTCAGGAAGAGCTCTTTCCCGATCTCCGCGTTCGACAGGCCGCGGGTGATCGCCTGCGCGACCTGAAGCTCTCGATCGGTCAGATCTGCGAACGGCTGCGCGCCTACACCGGCTCGAGGACGTGCGACGTGCTCCTCCAGTAAGCGTCGCGTCAGGGACGGCGCGAGCATAGCCTC
>Ga0193728_1001287_pt1 | contig 12652 bp, 9 predicted proteins | sample U1c1metaG_FD_143037 | JGI IMG/M metagenome (GOLD analysis project Ga0193728, IMG submission 143037) | Soil microbial communities from a riparian zone of the East river system, Colorado, United States - U1c1 | ecosystem: Environmental > Terrestrial > Soil > Riparian zone | place: USA: East River...
CCGTCCTCTCGATAGCCTGGGTCCCGCGTGCATCTTCGTGCGGTCAAAGTCCGTGGCTTCAAGTCGTTCCCCGACCCGGTAGAGGTCCGCCTCGAGCCGGGTGTCGGCGTGATCGTCGGCCCGAATGGCTCCGGAAAGTCGAACGTCGCCGACGCGATCCGCTGGGCCGCCGGCTCGCTCAGTCCGAACGAGTTGCGCGCCGAGAAGCCCGACGACGTGCTGTTCGCGGGCGGCGCGCACCGCGGCCCCGCCGACTTCTGCGAGGTCGAGCTCCTCTTCGACAATCAGGACGGCACAGGCCCGCTCGACTACTCCGAACTGTCGGTCGCGCGCCGGCTGCATCGCGGCGGTGAGGGCCAGTACCTCCTCAATCGCACCCCGGTGCGTCGCCTCGACCTCGTCGAGATCCTCGCCGACCTCGGCCTCGGCCAGGGTATGCACTCGATCATCGGCCAGGGCAAGGTCGAGGCGATCCTCGCGTCGAAGCCCGAGGAGCGACGCGCGCTGATCGAGGAGGCGGCCGGACTCGGCCGCTTCAAGGCGCGCCGCCATCGCGCCGAGCTGAAGCTCTCGCGCGTCTCCGTGCAGGTCGAGCGCGCCCGCGACCTCGAGGACGAAGTCAAGAAGCGCCTGCGCCCGCTCGCGCTGCAGGCGACGGCCGCCGAGCGCGCCGAGAAGCTGCGCGGCGAGATCGCGAAGCTGCGCGCGCGCATCGCCGAGCTCGACCTCGCAACGCTCGACGAGCGGCTCGACGAGGCGGGCAGCCGTCGTACCGCCGCCGTGCTCGCTCGTCGCGCGGCCGAGGAGAAGCTGGAGGCGGTGCTCGAGGAGCGCGGTCGTGCCGAGGAGGAGCTCGCCGACGCCGCGGGCAAGCGCGAACAGGCGATGCAGGTGCTGTACCGGCTGCGGAGCGCTGCCGAGCGGCTCGGCATCCGCCGCGAATCGTCGACGGCGCTGCTCGAGCAGGTGCGCGTCGAGCTCGCCGACGTCTCCTCCGACGCCGGCGACCCCGGTGTCGAGACCGCAGAGCTCGAGCGCGCCGCGCTCGAGGCGGGGGAGGCAGCACGCGTCGCAGCGGTCGAGCGCGAAGCACGCGCGGAGCGTGCGCGCCAGGTGCTCGCGCGGCTGCTCGCCGCGGAGAACGCGTTGCGAGCCGCCGCGCAGGAGAAGCTTGACGGCTTGCTCGTCGAGCGCGGCAGCATCGAAGCGGAGCTGACCGGCGCAGCCGGTGAGCGCGAGGCCGCGCTCTCGGTGTCGTACGAGTTGCGCAGCCGCGCCGCGCGTCTCGCGGTGCAACGCGAGTCGGCGACGCGCCTGATCGCACGCCTGCGCACCGAGCTCGCCGAGGCCGAAGCCGACGCCGCTCGCGGCGGGCCGTCGCCCGAAGAGCTCGAGCGGCAGGCGCTGTACGCGCGCGCCGCCGCACGCGAGGCCGCGCACGAGCGCGACACGCTCGCCGAGCGCGCACTCACCGCGCAGGAGCGGCTCGCGACACTCGAGCGCTCGCTCGCCGAGCGCGAAGGGATTCCGCCGGCGGCACGCGCGCTCGCAGAGCAGGGCGAGACGCTCGCGCTGTCGACGCTCAGAGTCGAGCCGGGGTCGGAGCGCGCCGTTGCGGCAGCGCTGGGCGATCGCGCGTCTGCGCTCGTCGCCGGCGACGCGAAGGCCGCCTTGACGTTGCTGGAGCGCGCGGCCTCCGCGGGGCTCGGCTCGTTACGCGTGCTCGCCGGCCGTGATGTGCAGGCGCTTGTCGACGAGCTGCCGGTCGTCGCGAAGGACGAGCTGCTGCAGTCGAAGGTTCCCGCCGTGACGAGCGACGGCTATGGCTACGACCCGCAACGCGGCGAGCTGTGGTTCGCGGGCGAGACGGCCGAGGCCGTGCTGCTCGAGCTCGACGCACGACGCCGCGCGCTCGCCGAAGAAGCGCGGCTGCTCTCCGATCAGGCGCAGATGGCGGAGCGCGCAGCCGCCGTCGCCGAGGAGAAGGCCGACGAGACCGAAGCCGCGTTCGCGGAAGCCGCACCGCGTCTGCGCATCCGTCGCGCCGACGCCGGGACCTTGAAGTCGCTGCTCGCAGCCGCCGGACGCCTCGAGCGCGCGCTCGCAGCGCTCGACCAGGCCGTCGAGATCGTCGAAGCGCCGCTGCGCGCACGCGGAGAAGCAGGCGCGGAGCGCACCGCCGCGCTCGGCGCGACGCTCCGCACGCTCGGCGAGCACGAGAGCGCGTTGCGCCGCGAGCTCGCCACCGCGTCCGAGGGCGCCGCCTCCGCGGAGCGCGACCTGATGCGACTCGGCGGAACTGCGTCTCCCTCAGACGGCGGAAACGCCGACACCCTGCGCGCCGAAGCGCGCACGCACGTCGCCGCCGCGGACGCAGCAACCGCCGAGGCGACCGCGGCCGGCGACCGCGCGCGCGAAGCAGAAGCAGCGCGCGTCGACGCAGCAGTTCGCGCAGGCCGCCGTCGCGCGCGTCCGCATCAACTCGCACGCGTCCTCGCTGCAGCCGAACGGCTCGACGAGACGCTGCTTGCAGCCGTCCAGTCCGCGGCGCACTTCGAATCGCCCCTCCGCGCGCGGGTCGACGCGGGCGGTGCGCGCACCGGGGGCCTCGGCGAGGAGCTGCGCCGGCTCGGCGCCTCCGAGGTCGAGCTGCGACAGGCGCTCACGCGCGCGTCGGAGGGTGCTTCGGCAATCGACGTCGAGGTCGCTCGCATCGAGGCGGAAGCCGACGAGGCACGCCGCAGGCTCGAGCACACCGGCACCGAAGAGCGCGCAGAGGGCGAGGATCGCGACGAGCTCAACGAGCGCGCCGACCGGCTCGAGAAGCGCCGCGAGCAGCTCGGCCAGGTGAACCCGCTCGCAAAGGAGGAGTACGACGCGGAGAAGGTGCGGCTCGACGAGCTCGCGACCCAGCGCGTCGACCTCGAGGCAAGCCTCGCCGAGCTCGAGAAGCTGAGCGCCGAGCTGAAGGAGACGGTCGAGCGCCGCTTCAACGAGACGTTCGACTCGGTGCAGAAGAACTTCCACGAGGTCGCCGGGACGCTCTTCCCGGGCGGCGAGGGCTCGCTCCAGTTGACGATCCCAGAGGACGACGAGAGCCAGCCCGGCATCGAGGTGCATCTACGCCCCGTCGGGAAGCGGATCCAGCGGCTGTCGCTTCTCTCCGGCGGTGAGAAGTCGCTCGGCGCGATCTCGTTCCTCTTCGCGCTCTTCCTCGCGCGCCCGTGCCCGTTCTATCTGCTCGACGAGGTCGAGGCTGCACTCGACGACACGAACATCGGCCGCTTCGTCGAGCTCCTGCGCACGTACTCAGACCGCGCGCAGTTCGTCGTCATCACCCACCAGAAGCGCACGATGGAAGCCGCCGACGTGCTGTACGGCGTCACCATGGGCGGCGACGGTGTGTCGCAGGTCGTCTCGCGCAAGCTGCCGCGCGAGCAGGCCGAAGCGATCTCTGCGGCCTAGAACTAGACGACGGGTAGCGGCTCGACCGGCGGCGAGGCGGTCACGTCGTCGAGGCTTGGTGCGTGGCGCATCGACGGGCTCAGCGTCGCCCAGACCGCGATGACGAGCGCGCCTGCGGCGAAGAGCGCGATCGTCGAGCGCGGCGAGTGCGCATCGAGCAGGAAACCGGCGGCGAGCGGCCCGAGCGGCATCATGACGATCGCGATCGTCGTCGTGGCGCTGCTCACCCGGCCGATCAAGCGGTCGGGCGTGACCGCGAACCGGTAGGCCGACAGCACGGTGTCGCTGATCGGCATGACGAATGCTTGCGGCAGCACGCCGGCGAGCAGCACGTAGATGTTCGGGTGCACGACGAACGCGACGGTGGCCGCTCCGCCCCAGAGCTCGGTGACGAGGATCGCCCGCATGCTGAGGCGCCTGCGCGCGACGCCCGAAAGCAGAGCGCCGGCGACCTGGGATGCGCCGAACGCTGCGACGATCGCGCCGACGCCGCCGCTCGAGATCCCCTGCCGCTTGGCGATCACGATCATGCTGAACATCACGGCCGGGATGATGAAGTTGCTTGCCGCGAACATCAGCGCGACCGTTCGCAGGAACGGATGCTTCCAGAGGAACCGGAATCCTTCCGCGATCTGCGAGCGCAGCGGTGCGGTGTCCACCTCGCGCTCCTCTTGGAACGGTGTCCGCATCAACGCAACGGACGCGAACGAGAACAGGTAGGAGACCGCGTCGACGACGAACGGCACGGCGCGGCCGAGCCCGAACAGCACGCCACCCGCCGACGGGCCGACGAGCCGCACGACCGACAGGCGCGCCTGCTGTACGCCCGCCGCCGCAGGTAGCTGCTGCTTCGGTACGACGCTCCTCAATGCGCCGGTCGACGACGTGCTGAAGAACACGGAAGCGGCGCCTTCCACGAAGGCGATGACCGCGATGACGGCGAAGGGAATCCTGCCGAGCGCGATCAGCGACGCGAGCGTTGCAATCGCGAGGAACTGAATGGCATCCGCGACGAGCATCGTTCGCTTGCGGTCCCAGCGGTCGGCGGCGACGCCTGCCAGCAGCGCAAACCCCGCGAACGGAATGATGCGTACCGCGCCCACGATTCCCGCCTTGGCCGGCGAGTGCGTCAATGCGAGCACGAGCAGTGGATAGGCCAACGCGCTCGCCTGCGTTCCGGTCGCGGACAGCAGCTGCCCGGCCTGCAGCAGGATGAAGTCGCGGTTACGGCGGAGCGGGATCGGCTCGGACATCGCGTGCGACCGTAGCAACGGCTGCGCACGTGGCTAAGGTGCCGCAGTGGCGAGAAGCTGGAGCGAGCTCCTTGGCGAGGCCGACGCGGCACCCGAGCCGGAGGCGGAACGCGTCGGGCGCTTCGCGCGCCTGCGCGATTCCCTCGCGAAGTCGCGGCGCGCGCTCACCGAGCAGATCGTCGCCGCGGCGTTCGATCCCACCGACGACCTCGCCTGGGAACGGCTCGAGGAGGCGCTGATCCAGGCCGATGTCGGCGTCCCCGCGACGGCTGAGCTCGTCCGTCGTCTCGAGGCGCGCGGGGAGCTCGGCGATCTCGGCACCGCGCTGGGGGAGGAAGCGGCGGCGCTCCTCGGCGATCCGCCGACGCTCGACGTGAGCGCGAAGCCGACCGTGATCCTCGTGGTCGGCGTCAACGGCACCGGCAAGACGACGACGATCGGCAAGCTCGCGTCGAAGCTCTCGGAGCACGGCCTTTCCGTTGTCGTCGCGGCAGCCGATACGTTCCGCGCCGCCGCGGAGGAGCAGCTCGAGATCTGGGCGCAGCGCGCAGGCGCGGACTTCGTCGGTTCGGCGCGCGGCGGCGATCCCGCGGCCGTCGCGTACGACGCAATCGAGGCGGCGCAGTCGCGCGGCCGTGACGTCGTCATCGTCGACACCGCCGGCCGCCTGCACACGCAGGTGAATCTGATGGAAGAGCTTGCGAAGGTGCGGCGCGTCATCGCGGCGAAGCTCGACGGCGCCCCGCACGAGACGCTCCTCGTCGTCGACGCGACGACGGGTCAGAACGGCATGCAGCAGGCTCGCCTCTTCGCCGAGACGGCGGGCGTCACGGGTGTCGCACTGACGAAGCTCGACGGCTCCGCGAAGGGCGGCGTTGCGATTCCGATCGCCTACGAGCTCGGCCTCCCGGTCAAGCTGATCGGCGTGGGCGAGCAGATCGACGACCTGCGCCCATTCGACGCGCACGATTTCGTGCGCGCGCTTTTGTCGGGTTAGCGATTGCTCAGCTGAACTTCGCCAGGTACTCGATGACGTTGCCGGGGTTCTCGATCAGCACCGTCGCGCTGAGCACGACCGTCATGTCGTACCGTCCTGGGGCCCGGCCGATGTTGTCGAGCGCATTCTGGATCGCGATGTTCCAGCCCTGCATGTGGTCGCGAGGTGCGCCGGGTTCCGTGTCTCGATCCGGCCGGTAGGCGCCGGTGCCGGGAGGCAGGAGCGGGGGCTCGGATGCCATGGTTGTCCTCCGTGGTTCAGGTTTGAAGCGACCAGAGACCGGTCGCCACGGCCGCGGCGGTGTTGCCTTTTGCTTCGTACAGCCTGAGCGCCCCGGCCGCCTCGGCAGGATCGCCGACGAGACGCGCAAGCACAAGCCGCATCGCGGCCTGCAGGTTGAGATCGTCGGTCCGCGCCGCGGCGTCCACCGCTTCGCGTGCGAGCCGCTCGGCGTCGAGCGGCTCCGACACGAGCAACGCCTGCGCAGCCCGAAGACGCGCGGTCGTGTCGAGATCGAGCGTGCCGTCCCAGCTCTCGCAGATGCCGATGAAGCTTCGCGCGCCCGCCGTGTCGCCTTCGCCGGCAAGCACGAGGGCAAGCACCGCGGCGAAATGCGCTCGGAGGCTGTCGAAACCGCCTGCTTCGAGCACGGCGTAGCCGCGCCGAAGCGCTTCAACAGCGGCCACCGGGTCGCCGGCGAGCAGCTCCACCGACGCGACGACCTCCGTCCAGCCGACCTTCGGGATCCGGAGACCGAGCTCGTCGTAGACGACTCCTGCCTCGCCGTACAGCTGCCGGGCACGCTCGACGTCCCCGCACATCGCGAGCAGCGCGGCGAGCGAGGTCGACACGTGCGCGCGCAGGACTGCGTTGTCGGCCGCCGACGCGAGGATGCTCTCGGCGCGCTCGACTGCTTCGTCGACGCGCGCCGGCCCGAACACGAGCGCGGTACAGAGCGCATCCGCCGACCTCGCGCGCTCCTGCTCGTCCCCGCTCTCCGCCGCGCGCGCGAGCGCGCGCTCGAATGCCTCGGCCGCATCGGCGAACCTGCGCTCCGTATGCGCCACGAGACCGATCCGGCGCCACGCACGCGCGAGCCCCAGGTCGTCCCCAAGCCTGTCGAACACCTCGACCGCGCGCCGCGCGGTCGTCACGAGTGCATCCGTCTCGCCGCGCGTTGCGGCATTGCGCGCCGCACGCTCGAGCCGCCCGTACCACTCGAGCCTCGTGTCGCCCGCAGCGCGCGCCGCGTTGATCGACTCCGCCAGCGTTAGTTCGGCGGCATCGACGTCGCCGTCGATCCAGAGCGCGGTGCTCAGCTCGCGCATCAGCTCGATGCGCGAACCGTGTTGCGGCGGCAGCAGCGCGAGCGCTCGACGCAGCAGCGTTAGCGCGGCCGCGGAGTCGCCGCGCGCAGCCGCGCGCGCACCCGAGGTGCCGAGCAGCTCGCCCGCCCGCGCCGCGATCGTGTTGTCGCGCCGCCCGAGGTCGGCGCGGTACCAGTACGCCTGCTCGAGGTGATAGCCGACGAGCTCGTCCTCCGACTCCTGCCGCTCGAGCCAGGGGGCGAACGCCTCATGCAAGTCGGCGCGCACGGCCTTCGGCATCGCGGCGTATGTCGCGTCGCGAATCAGCGCGTGCCGGAAACGGAAGCCGTCGTCGCCGAGCACCGCTGTCCGCTCCGGGCGTACGAGCTCTTTCCGGACGAGGGACAGCAGCGTGCTCGACACGTCGGCCCGCTCGGCCGCGGGCGAGAGCTCGGCGACCGCGCCGCGCCAGAACTCCTTGCCGACAACAGCTGCACGCTCGAGCACGGCACGCTCGAAGGGATCGAGCCGGTCGAGGCGGGCCGCGAGCAGCGCCTGAATCGTCGGCGGAACTTCCGTCGGCTTGCCGTCGGCAAGCATTGCGACCATCTGCTCGAGGAAGAGCGGATTTCCCTCGGCCGCATCGGAGACGCGCGCACGTTCGTCCGGCAGGAGCGGCCACTCGGCGCCGAGCTCGTCGAGCAGGAGCACCGACTCGGACGGGGTCAACGGCTCGAGCCTCACGGACGCGCCGCTCCAGCGCGGCCGCGTCTCGAGTAGCTCCGGCCGCGCGAGGCAGAGCAGGAGGATCGAGGCGTCGCGCACCCAACCCGCGACGTACTCGAGCAGGTCGAGGAACGTCGGCTGTGCCCAGTGCACGTCCTCGACGCAGACGACGACCGTGCGCTCGCGCGCGAGCGTCTCGAGGAGGCGGCGCACCGACCAGAACGTCTCCTCCGTGGAGATCGGTGTCGATCCGGGATCGAGTGTGCCGAACACGCGCTCGCCGATGAGCGTGGCGTCCGGCTCGGCCTCGACCGCGTGCCGGATCGCCGCTTCGCCGCCCGCGGAGCGCACGAGCTCGGCGAGCGGCAGGAACGTGATGCCGTCGCCGTAGGGAAGGCAGCGTGCGGTGAGCACGACGGCGTGGTGTGCAGTCTCCGCGGCGAACTCGGCGGCGAGCCGCGACTTGCCGATGCCCGCCGCGCCGTACACGGTCACGAGCCTGCAGGTTCGAGTGCGCTCTGCTTCGGCGAGCTCGTCGTGCAGAGCGGCGAGCTCCCGGCGGCGGCCGACGAGCGACGCGTCCAGCCGGCGCGCGAACGGCGCAGCCCCCGTGATCGTCCCGAGTACGCGCCAGGCCTCCACGGGGCGCCGCTTCCCCTTCGCCTCGACAGGCTCCGACGGCTCGAGCTGCGTAGCGTTCTCGACGAGGCGTCGCGTCGCGGCGCCGATCAGGATCTCGCCCGGCGCGGCGGCCTCTTCGAGTCGCTTCGCCGTGTTGACGGCGTCTCCGGTGACGAGCGTCGTGTTGCCGTCGCCCGTCACGACCTCACCGGTGTTGATCCCGACGCGGACCTGGAGCTCGCGGCGGCGCTCGGCAACGAGCGCCTCATTCAACCGCGCGAGCTGGACGCGGATCTCGACCGCCGCCCGCACTGCGCGGAGCGCATCGTCCTCGTGCACCCGCGGCACGCCGAAGACGGCCATCACCGCATCGCCGATGAACTTCTCGACCGTGCCGCCGTGCCGTTCGACCGAGCCCCGCATCGCGTCATACCAGCGCTCCATCAGGTTGCGAAGCGATTCGGGATCGAGTCGCTCGCCGAGCTCCGTGTAGTTGGCGAGGTCGCAGAAGAGGACGGTCACCGTCTTTCGCGTCGACGGGCCCATCGCCACCGGGGCCCCGGCTGCCGGCGCGACCCGAACGGGCGTCCGCGGCTCGGGCAGGTCGAGCGCCCGGTCCTGCGTGAGGATCCGCTGGTGCAGCTCACGGAGCCGCGGGCTTGGCTCGATGCCGAGCTCGTCCACGAGCGCCGCGCGCGCCGCTTGATACGCGTCGAGCGCCTCGGCCTGCCGCCCGGCTCCGTAGAGCGCGAGCATCAGCTGCCCGCGAAGATGCTCGCGAAGCGGGTGCTCCCGGGTGAGCGCCTCGAGCTCGCCGACGAGCTCGGCATGCCGGCCCTCGGCGAGGCCGCGCTCGATCCGCTGCTCGAGGCACGAGAGGCGAAGCTCGTGCAGCCTGGCGATCTCGGCGCGGGCGAAGCGCTGGTCGGCGAAGTCCGCGAGTGGCTCCCCGCGCCAGAGGGCAAGCGCAGCCTCCGGATCCCCGCTGTCGTGCAGCCGCTCGAAGCGGTCCAGGTCGAGCTCCTCCGGCTGGAGCCGCAGCAGGTAGCCGGGGGGCTTCGTCTCCAGGCGCTCCCGGCCGAGCACCTTGCGCAGCTGGGAGACATACCCCTGGAGGGCTTTCTTGGCGGACTCCGTCGGGTCCGCGTCCCAGAGGGCCTCGATCAGCTGGTCGCCCGAGACCACTCGGTTCGCATGGAGGGCGAGCACGGCCAGTGCTGCGCGCTGCTTGGCGCCGCCGAGATCGAGCGCTCGCCCGTTCTCGAACACCTCGAGCGGGCCGAGAATGCGGAATTCCATATGTCCTCCCTGGCTTCGACGCTAGCACCGGCCTTTGGAGACCTCAAGCGCTTGACCGAGCCATGACCGGGGCTTGGACGCCCGCGGGTCTAGTCGACGAAGAGGTCGCACACCGCGACCGCCAGAGGAGGAGGACTCCATGTTCGTCAGCACGCACACGCTCAAGCGGCTCTCCGGCGGGATTGCGATCGCGGCCGCGCTCGTCGCGATTGCCGTTCCGTCGGCACTCGCCGGCGGCTTCATCACCGACACCCTCGGTGGCAATGGCTCGGCGAAGGCGACACCCGACGCCTTCGAGCGCGCCGTCGCGATCCACAACACGGCGGCCGCACAGCCCTACGTGAACGGCGGCATGTCGGCGGCAGTCGCCACGTCGAACGATCCGGTGCACATCAGCGTTCCCACGCTCGCCGTCGCCTCGACCGGCGGCACCGGCTTCAACTGGGGCGACGCCGGAATCGGCGCCGGCCTCGCGGCCGGTCTGGCGCTCCTGCTCCTGATCGGCGCCCCGCGGCTCCGCTCGCACAAGAGCCGCGTTCTCGCAGCCTGACGGAAGGGCCACACAGGGCGGCGTCGCCTCGAGGGCGGCGCCGCCCTTTCAGCGCCTACGGGCGCTGAAGCAGCGCGCGTGCTCCGACTGTCTGGATGGCGCGCCGGCGGCTTGACCGCGGCGTTACCGGCACTTGGCCGCCCGACGGTCTGGTCGGTGAGGGGATCGCACACCGCGATCGCCACTGACGGAGGAGGACTCCATGTTCGGCAAGCAGCTCACGCACATCGCTCAGGGAATCGCCATCGCAGCCGTCATCGCGGCCGTCGCGGTGCCGTCCGCGGTCGCAGGCACGACGTCGTGTCAGACCGACTCCTGGACGACCGTCACGGACGACCTGGGGCTCAGCCAGCTCGTGCCCGTCTCGAGCGGGGTGTGCACCGCCACTGATGAGCTCCCCTGCACTGCCTTGGCCCAGACGGGTTGGGTCTCCGTGAACGACGATCTCGGCGTCCCATTCCTCGTCCCCACCAGCCCGACCGTGGCGGCAGCTCATGGGGTGTGCGTGCTCGCGCAGGCGTCCTCGCCGGCACCGGCCTCGACGATCGTGAAGGCGAAGATCACCAAGTCCAAGTACCGCGGCTGGGTCGTCGTCACCGACACGACCGGCAGCTCGAGGCTCGTCTCGCTCTCCGATATCCGAAGCTAACGCCGACTCACCGCTCTCTACGACGCCCACCGGCTCTTCTGCTCAGTCGGGGGGCGTCGCCGCGTCCGGGCTCCGGAAACCCGCGTCTACACTGGACGGCTGAATGTTCGACACCCTCTCAGACAAGCTCCAGAGCGCCCTCGGCGACCTGCGCGGGCGCGGCGTCCTCGACGAGGAGGCGATCTCCCGCGCGATGCGCGAGGTGCGCCTCGCGCTGCTCGAAGCGGACGTCAACTTCGACGTCGTCAAGGAGTTCGTCGCCCAGGTCCGCGAGAAGGCACTCGGCCAGGACGTCCAGAAGAGCCTGACCCCCGGCCAGCAGGTCGTGAAGATCGTCCACGACCAGCTGACCGAGCTGATGGGCTCAGGCTCCTCGAAGCTCGCCTTCTCACCGCGGCCGCCGACGACGATCCTGCTTGCGGGCCTCCAGGGCGCCGGCAAGACGACCGCCGCCGGGAAGCTCGCGCTGCTCCTCTCCAAGGACGGCAAGAAGCCTGCGCTCGTCGCCGCCGACCTCCAGCGCCCCGCCGCGATCGAGCAGCTGATCCAGCTCGGTGCCCAGATCGACGTTCCGGTCTACGCCGACGAGCGCGCCGACCCGGTAAAGGCCGTCCGCGACGGGATCGACCGTGCGAAGGCCGACGGGCGCGACGTCGTCATTCTCGACACCGCCGGGCGCCTGCAGATCGACGAGCCGCTGATGGAAGAGCTCGCTGCGATCCGCCGTGAGGCAAAGCCGACCAACGTGCTGCTCGTGCTCGACGCGATGACCGGCCAGGAGGCAGTCAACGTCGCGAAGGCGTTCCAGGAGCGCGTCGACTTCGACGGCGTGATCATGACCAAGCTCGACGGCGACGCGCGCGGCGGGGCAGCGCTCTCCGTCAAGGCGATCACCGGCAGGCCGATCAAGCTCGCCTCGGTCGGCGAGAAGCTCGACCAGCTCGAGTGGTTCCACCCCGACCGGATGGCGTCGCGCATCCTCGGGATGGGCGACGTGCTGACCCTCATCGAGCGCGCGGAGGCCGCGGCCGGAGACGACGACACGGCCGATCTCGAGCGCCGCATGATGAAGGGCGAGTTCAGCTTCGACGACTTTTTGAAGAGCTACAAGATGCTCCGCAAGATGGGGCCGCTCCAGGGCGTGCTGAAAATGATCCCCGGCCTCGGCAAGCAGCTCGAAGGTCTCGACAACGTCAACGAGAAGGAGCTCGGCCGCGTCGAGGCGATCATCCTCTCGATGACGCCGCACGAGCGGCGCGTCCCGCACGTGATCGACGGCTCCCGCCGCAAGCGGATCGCGGCCGGCAGCGGCACCACGGTCACCCAGGTGAACCAGCTGATCGAGGCCCGAAAGCAGATGGCAAAGATGATGAAGGCGATGGGCTCAGGCAAGATGCCTTCGCTTCCAGGCACCATGGCCCAGGCGGCGAACGGCAAGCCGCGTCCCAGCGCGACACGCAAGTCCGCGAACAAACGCAAGAAGAAAGCGAAGAGGTAACCGAGATGGCAGTGAAGTTGAGACTGACGCGGGTCGGTTCGAAGAAGAACCCGATCTACCGCGTCGTTGCAGCCGATTCGCGCTCGCCGCGCGACGGCAAGTTCATCGAGATCGTCGGCCGGTACAACCCGCAGCACGAGCCGTCCCTCATCGAGTTCGACGAGGAGAAGGTCAAGGCGTGGTTGTCGAACGGCGCGCAGCCGACGGAGCCGGTCGCACGGCTGCTGAAGGCAAAGGGAATCAGCAAGTAGTGGCCGAGCTGCTCGCCGAGCAGCTCGGCCACTACT
>Ga0193728_1001288_pt1 | contig 12650 bp, 9 predicted proteins | sample U1c1metaG_FD_143037 | JGI IMG/M metagenome (GOLD analysis project Ga0193728, IMG submission 143037) | Soil microbial communities from a riparian zone of the East river system, Colorado, United States - U1c1 | ecosystem: Environmental > Terrestrial > Soil > Riparian zone | place: USA: East River...
AAGCGTTTTAGGCGCCGGCGTATTTTGTCGGCAATTGGACTGTTAGCCGTTTACGTCCTTTCTTACGGCGCCTGCTCAGAACTTCGCGTCCCCATTTAGTAGCCATCCGCAACCTGAAACCATGTGTGCGGATACGGCGCTTGTTGCGGGGACGGTAGGTGGGCTTGCCCATTACAATGCTCCAGAAACCAAAAAGAACGAGTGCAGTACAGAGCCGGTAAAACTATTTCAGCATTGAAGATAGTTCAAGTCAGGTGAAGGAATTCGTGGCACCGTCGTTTGACTTTTCCACATAAACGGGCTAGGGTAACGCGTCATGTCGCTGAGCCCCGCTGAAGTCTGGAAACGCCTGCTCGATCGCGCGCGCCAGGAACTCCCCGATCAAACCTTCCAAGCCTGGCTCGAGCCTACTGAAGCTCTAACCATCGAAGGGGGCACCCTTTTCGTGGGAGCTCCTGACCAGTTTACGGCGGATTGGAATGATTCCAAGCACGCCGAGTTATTGTCGAGCTATGCCCCCATAGTCCTGGGATACCCTCTCAGCGTCGCGTTCAGAGTTCATGAGGAGCGGAAAAAACGGTCCCAGATGGATTTTTTTGTCAGTCCTCCACCTGCATCGAAGCCGATGGTTCCCCACAATGGAACCAGCTCACCGCCACTAAGCGAACGCTACACGTTTGATCTCTTCGTAGTGGGGAAGTCCAATGAGCTTGCCGCGGCTGCAGCTAACGCCGTAAGTCAGGCACCTGGAAAGGTTTACAACCCCCTTTTCATATATGGTGATACGGGTCTGGGGAAAACCCACCTAATGCAGGCAGTTGCGCACGAAACCCTCCAGCGAAGTCCTAAAACCCGGATCACGTATGTCGGCACAGAACAGTTCATGAACGAGCTGATCGGCTCCATCCTCGATCGCACGGGGGCTGAGTTCCGCCGCCGATACCGTGAAACGGATCTGCTGCTGATCGATGACGTTCATTTTCTGAAGGGAAGGAAGGAAACGACCCAGGAAGAGTTTTTTCATACCTTCAATGCGTTGTACGAGGCAGGTCGTCAGATCATTCTCACCAGTGACCGACCTCCATCAGAGATTGCCGGCCTCGAAGCAAGACTCATCAGCAGATTTCAGTGGGGCATGGTAGCTGACATCAGCCTCCCTGACTTCGAGCATCGAGTGGCAATTCTCAAGCAGAAGGCGCAGCTGGATCGTCTCGAGCTGACAATTCCAGATGACGTCATTCACTTCATCGCTGAGCACGTTCGGTCAAACGTGCGTGAGTTGGAAGGGTCGATAATCAAGCTTCTTGCTTACGCCTCCCTCAAGCACAAAGACATCACCGTTGATGTCGCTCGAGAGGCACTTCGGGACAAGCTTCGTGCAATTGAAGGACTTCAACACGAGGGCAGTGCCCTACTTACCATCCTTACAATCCAGCAGGCGGTCGCCAAAGAGTGGGGAGTTACAGTCGATGGACTTCGCTCAAAGACTCGAACAAAAACACTCACGACACCTCGGCAAATCGCTATGTACCTGGTCCGTGAGCTCCTCTCAACACAACTAGTTGAAATCGGAAATGCTTTTGGAGGACGGGACCACTCCACTGTCATTCATAGCCTCGAAAAAGTGCAACAAAGCATTACTCAGGATCCTGAACTTAAAACTCGAATCAATCGAATCCGTAATTCACTAGAAGCTTTCAACTTTCGTTCGATTCCCCATGTGGAAACGATCAGAGCATCCTGAGTCGATGTCGACAACGGCTGAAATCTCTTATTACCCACATCCGACCACACATCACGCAGCATGGCGGAAACCATGCTGCGGCCATAAGTTAGACCGGTTCGACAGAAGTCCACAAAGCCTACTGCAACTACTATTCTAAGTCTCTATAAAAGAGTTCTTAGTACCTCACCCGAATTTCCACAGGGGCAGGGATGCGTTTCACGATCTCTCGCGAAAAGCTTCAAGAAGGACTGGCAGCTGTTGCAGCAAGCATTCCAGCCAAAACGACGTTGCCGGTGCTCGCAAATATTCTTCTCGAGACCACGGACAAGGGGATCAAGCTTTCAGGAACCGACCTGGATATAGCCGTGAGCACAGAGGTCATGGCGGACGTAGAGACAGCTGGTGCTGTAACCATTCCTGCCAAGAAGTTGAGTGAAATTGCTCGGGAATTACCACCAGCTCCGGTGAAAATTGCCGCAGTTGGTGAGCAGCGGGTTACACTCGATTGCGGACGATCCCGATTCAAGCTTCTGGGACTTCCCCGAGATGAATTTCCTACGTTTCCTTCTGTACGATTCAACGAAAGTTGGAGGATCCGATCGGGAGACCTCCAACAGCTGATTTCGCATACGTCATTTGCAGTTTCCTCCGAGGAGAGCAGACCAATTCTGAATGGTGTGCTCTGGGAGCTTAGGCCGGATAAAATGCGTATGGTGGCCACCAATGGCCATCGATTGGCAAAGATGGAGATGCCGATAAATTCGGCTAATGCTCCGGCGAGTGATCTCATTGTTCCGCCAAAGGCACTTGAACAGGTGAGGAGACTTTTCCCGGCCGAGGAAGAGCTGGAAATTGCGCGTGGTGATAATCACATCGGGTTCAGATCTCCATTTACCGCCGTTTTTACGCGATTGATCGAAGGCCCGTATCCGAATTATGAACAAGTAATTCCAAAGGATAATGACAGAGTAGCGATCGCCGATAAGGTTGCCCTCGCAAGCGCGCTGAAGAGGATGTCTGTGATTGCTTCAGATCAGACGCATCGAATTCGCCTCTCTTTCAACTCAGGCATGCTGAAGTTCAGCGTGCAGACACCGGATTTAGGTGAGGCCCAGGACGAACTCCCTATTCGCTATACCGGTGATCAACTCGATATCGGATTCAACGCGAGCTATCTTCTCGAGATCCTGCGTTATATCCCGACCGATGAAGTTCGCCTGACTTTTAAAGCACCTGAGCGCGCGGCCACTGTGGAGCCTGAGGGCTGGAAAGATCCTGCATCGTTTATGTGCCTGGTCATGCCACTTCGGCTTGTCGATTAGCGAACAGAGCTGAAGTTCTGCGTTGAGCTCTCTCTGAAGCGGCTGATCTTGCCTGAGGTGGTTATTGCGAGATCCAGGTTCTGCTCGGTGTTCAGGCGCAGTACGAATCCATTTTGCGGATTTAGGTAGTAGGTCGCGTTTCCAGTTCCGCTCGCATCCAGTATCACCCGATGCTGTTGCTGTGCTCCTTCCCCGTGAGCGCGGATTGAATCTCGGCGTTGTACTACGACGACCGGCAACCCCTGGTAAGAAGCTTCGCCTGAGACGACATACGATCGGGCGATATGTACCGTAGTCGGGATCATGCCCTGGCATGTGCTCAACTCCAGTGAATCACGCCAGCTACTTCCCTGTGAAAGCCGAATGGGAAATCCAACCAGCAAATTGTGCAGATCGGCCGAAAGTACGGAGCTGACCGGATCGCATCTTTCTGTGGTACTGTCAGTTGAGATTGTCAGAGTATCGCCTATCTGTAATCCGGATAGCTGCACTGGCAGTCGAACAGGCTGCACAGGCCCGATTATTCCTTGGGTCGTGGTTGAAGATGTGTCCATGATTGCCGTGAAACGAATCGTGTCACCAGCCAAGTCGAGAGTGATGTGTTCGCGTGCCATGTTCGTTGAAATTTCTCGAAGAGGATTCGGGTCTGATTGGCTCTCGATCGCCGCACTTCTCGATATCTGGTAGGTAACTGCGCCAGATGAACGGTTAATCGTCCAGCCACCAGCGGTAGATGGCACTGGACTCGGCAATGGGGGCAATGGCGTGGGTTGAACGGGCCGTTGCACAGCAGAAGGTGCGCACGCAGTCGTGATGAGAACGAAGAAGTACAAGTAATACCTTCTACGACGCATTGTCTTCACTCTTCAATGACATCCCCATTCGGGAAAAAGAACAACCTCCAACAATATTCCGTCGGAGGTTGTTGCAATCCATGAGCAAATGGTCTGTAAGCCGGGTTCTGTCGGGTTACTTGCGTAATCCGGACGATCATTTCTCTACGAACATGGTCACCCATGTTCTCTAGCAGCCTACCCGCGGTGTCTTGATCGAGGTGGACGCCTCTCGCCGCATATTTGGCCTTGCTCCCAGCTGGGGTTTGCCATGCCGCACATGTTGCCACGTGCGCGGTAGGCTCTTACCCCACCGTTTCACCCTTGCCACCCGTAAAGGTGGCGGTCTGTTTTCTGTGGCACTTTCCGTCACGAACAGCTCGCGCCATTCGTGCCCAGGCGTTACCTGGCAGCCTGTCCACTGGAGCCCGGACTTTCCTCGAATAAGTATCACATGGATACTAATGCGCGATCGTCCGACCATTTGCCTATGCAAATATAGCAGAATGACGATGGCAGGTAGATTCTGGTTTCAGCCCAACCATAGCGTGACGGCCTTCTGACGGCGTGACCGTATTGTTCCCGATCGGCGCGGTCCCACCCACAAACCGTGAGGAGCTATATGTCATCCGACTCGAAGCGCAGCAACCGTACTCCAGTCTCCACTATCCTGACACCGCTGGAACGTTCCAGGGTGGATGCAGCAGCGCAGGGATTGTGCGACGCCCTTCATAGGGAATCGCTCGACGAGATTCTTTCAGATCTCAGACAACAGAAAGCGAGCCTGGTTCTCATCTCGGTTACTCGTTACGGCTCTCAAAATTCCGGGCGGGTAGCGGCAATGGTGCGCGAATTCCCGAGAGTTCCCACCGTCGCGCTGCTCACCGAGACGCAAAGCTCGACACCGCACGCGACGCTTGCTCTGGGCCAGCTCGGAATCCGCACGCTCGTCGATGCAAGAATGCCGGCCGGTTGGCAGACGCTCAGAAACATCCTTGCGACGCAAGGTTCGAGTGACCTGCAGCGCTCCGCATTGAATCAGATAAGTCTGGATTTGCCGGGAGTATCCGAAGATTGCTGGCGCTTTATCGAGCTGTTGTTCGAATCCCCACCGAAGGTATCGACCGTGCTTCAGCTCGCGCGTCATCTCAACATTCTTCCAAGCACCCTGATGAGCCGTTTCTTCCGCGCGAAGCTGCCGGCTCCGAAACGATATCTGTCGCTGGCCAGGCTGATACGTGCTGCGAGACTCTTCGAGAATCCGGGATTGTCAGTTGCACGCGTGGCGAATCATCTCGACTACTCGTCGCCTCAGAGTTTTGGTCGCCATGTTCGCACGGTGATGAAAATGTCGCCGGTAAAATTCAGGAGCACATACGATGGCCAGGGAATGCTTCAGCTATTTAGAACCGACCTGATTCTTCCGTATGCCGATGTCCTGTGCACTTTCCGCCCTTCGACCGCGTATCCTGGCTGGATTCCCAAGGTCCAGCCGCGTCGAGCTTCTAAGCCTCGAGCGTCTTGATGATTTGACTTGCTGAGACAAGGCTGATGATCGAGACACCAGCGGACTCAATAGCTTGTCGGCCGCCCTCTTCGCGGTCGACGAGAGCTAGGACTCCCTCCACGATTCCATGCGCGGCGCGAATCGCCTCGATAGCGCGGAGCGCCGATCCACCACTTGTGATCACATCCTCTATCACGGCTACGTGGTCACCTTCCCTGAAGGGACCTTCTATGAGCTTCCCGGTTCCGTGAGCCTTTGCCTCTTTTCGTACGGTGAATGCGCGCAATGGTTGATCGGACTTGGCGCTGGCGTAGCTGATCGCGTAGGAAATCGGATCGGCGCCAAGCGTAAGACCGCCAATCGCATCAATTGCCCATCCCGATTGACGCAGAGTGGAAAGTCCCAACCGTCCGATTACGGATAAGCCCTCTGGGCTCATCGTTGTCAACCTTGCATCGATGTAGTACTTGGACTGTTTGCCGGATGCGAGCGTGAACTCGCCACGTCTGGTAGAACGTTCTGCCAGCAGCGTGACGAGGACGGAATGATCGGTCATGGTGCGGGAGGTTATGGATTCTTATGATTGGAGTCAATGCATCTTCTTTCGAAGATCGGCTTCGATCACTGGACCGGTTTAGTCGGGTGGATTGTCTCCCTCGCAACTGTACTCGGTCTTGGGCTCGTCCTTCGGCACGAGCGGCGTCAAGCGCGTAGTCTGGTGGAACGGTCGAAGGAGCTGGAAAGACTCTCCTCCGAGCTCCTGCGTGTGAATCGGATGAAGAGTGAATTTCTCGCGAATGTGTCTCACGAGCTACGAACTCCGCTGAACGCCATCGTTGGTTTTGTGGACTTGCTACGCGAAGGCGTCTATGGGGAGCTCGCGCCGCGACAGGTGAAGCCGGTTGAGCGCATAGAGGCGTCGGCCAATCACCTTCGACACCTGGTTGACCAGGTTCTCGACCTCGCCAAAATGGCTGCCGGACGACTCGAGATTCATACTGAGAACATCGACCTGCGCCCATTCGTTCTCGACGTGGCTAGTGAGATCGAATCGTTGGTAAGCGAGAGAGGTCTCAGCCTCTCGCTTGTAATGGGTGCAGCACTGCCGCGCATCCGCACCGATCCCACTCACCTGCGGCAGATTCTTGTAAATCTCCTGGGGAATGCGGTGAAATACACAAACGAGGGCGGAATCATCATTCGCACTCGTCTTGTTGATTCCATACCCGACAGTGGGCCCGCGAGCATCGATCGGAGCTCCTACCCAAGCAATCCCTGGATTGGTATTCAGGTAATTGATACGGGAATCGGAATCGACCCTGCCGATCAAAGTCGGATCTTCGAGGAGTTCGAGCAGATAGATGCCGGTCCCCGAGGCAACTCAGCCGAGCGTGGAACTGGATTGGGTCTCGCGATTTCTCGCCGGCTTGCCGCACTGATCGGCGGAATGGTGGAGCTCGAAAGCGAGCTCGACAAAGGATCGACGTTTACTCTCTGGCTGCCGGTCGATCCTGATGATCTACCGGTTTCGTCGAAGTAATCCTTTGAACTTATCCAGCATCTTCGGTTGCTCGGGCTCGACCTTCGCGGCCTCGGCAAACGCGTTCGCGAAGGCCATGACACTGGGATATCTGGCTGACGGTGCCCGGGAGAGCGCACGCATTACGACTGCGTCGAGCTCCGGCGAGAAATCGAGCCCTTCCTCACCAGCCTCCTTCAACGGAATAGGCGGCATCGTCAAAAGCTGAGTGAACATCTCACGCGGAGCCTTGGCGGTGTAGGGCAAGCAGCGTGTCAGCAGGAAGTAGGCGATCGTGGCGAGGCTGTATTGATCCGCGGCAGCTGTCACAATTTCCCCCGACAGTGCCTCGGGCGCGATGTACATCAGCGTGCCGACGAAGAATCCAGCCCGGGTCAAACGCTCGTCGTTCGAAGCCTGCGTGTCGGTGGCAATGCCGAAGTCAAGCAGCTTTACCTGCCTGGTCTTCGGGTCGTACATCACGTTTTCGGGTTTCAGATCGCGATGAACGATATTGGCGTCATGCGCTGCCTGAACGCCGGCTGCTATCTGCGTGACGATCGTCGCGACTTCGTCTTTCGGAAGCGGTGCATGCTGTTTGGCGTAACGCTCCAGAATTTCGCCTTCGGCCCACTCGATCGCGAGAAAATGGAGTCCGGCTGCTTCACCTATCTCGATGGTCTCGACGACATTGGGGTGCTTTACTCTGGCACCGTATTGCGCCTCGCGCACGAAACGCGCGACCGCCGTTTTATCCTGGCGTAGTTTCTCCCGTAGCACTTTGAGTGCTACGGTGCCATGATTGGGATGATCGGCGAGGTACACGGCGGATGTACCGCCTTCTCCTACCTCTTTCCTGATGGCATAGTCAGCGACCGATGCGCCGACCATCTGTTCTCGGGACACGTCGCGAAGGTAATAGAAACCCGCAACGCCTGATAGGGTATCAACCGCTCATGCTGATTTCTCACAGATCCTGCTTGGGGCTGCTCCTTCTCGGAACCGCTGTCATGAGTGGGTGCAGTTCCGCGGGTTCGAATGTCAACTCGCAGCCTAATCCGAGGGCACTTCCCGCGCCCGGAACCGTTGCCCCGGATGTCAGCGAACTCTACCGGGAGATTGGGCTCATCGCCACTTCTGGTCCCGTAACCTTCGTCGGAAAGATCTCCTCCTTTGCGACCGCATTTCCCGATACCACTCTCGTTCTGGTGAGCATTTCGGTTCCGAACCGTTCGCTCACATTCACGAGAGAGGGAGATCGATATCGAGCTCCATACGAGGTTAAGCTCAGCCTCAATCGCGGTGATATCGAGGTGGCGAACATCGATGCTATGGAGATCGTTCGTGTCGGGTCATTTCGAGAAGTTACCCGTACGGATGAGAGCATCATCTTCCAACACTTCTTTCATGTCCGGCCAGGAGTTTATGCGGTTACAGCGATGGTGCGTGATGTGGGCGGATCCAGGGGTGCGAGTCAACTGGCAACGATAACAGTCCCCGGTTTGGGGACGGGCCGCCTCTCTACTCCGGTTCTCGTTTACGAGGCGACTGGGAGGTCGACTCTCGATTCCGTGCCTGGCCTTCTCGCAAGCCCAAGATCCAGCGCTGTATTCGGTCGTGATAGTACCGTGGCGATTTACGTCGAAGGATACGGCCAGGGAAATCGACTGCCGATAGATTTTGTCGTTCGTAATGACAAAGGGACACAACTATGGCGTGACTCAGCTACGCTGAGACGCCGAGGTGGGCTTTTCAGCGGCGTTGTAAGCGTTCCGATTTCCACCGTGGGTGTTGGCATCGCTCAGGTTTCTTTTACGCGCCGTGACGGTCCGGACACCGTTAAAGCCCCATTGTTCGTGAGCTTCGGCGAAGACATTCCTCTCATGTCATTCGAGGACATGCTGGGGTACCTACGGTACTTCGCCAATCCGAGTCGTCTGAACGCGCTTCGAAACGCTCCCCCCGAGAGACGTGCCACCGTCTGGGCGGAATTCCTCCGTGCCACCGACCCCGTAGCCGAAACTCCGATAAATGAAGACATGCAGGCATACTTTGGCCGTATTCAGCTGGCGAACAGCGAGTTCAGAATGGACCGGAATCCGGGATGGTTGTCCGACCGCGGGATAGTATTCGTGGCTCTCGGAGAGCCGGACCAAATCGTCGAACAGAACGTGAATCAGACCATTTCCAATACCCAGATGGGAAATACCGCAAGGATCCAGATCTGGCAGTATCGGAACTACAACTCGCAGCTGATTTTCTACGAAGAGACTGGAAAGTGGAGATTGACCAGGCCCAGCGAGACGGAGTTTCTCGCGCTCACGGCCCGTCGCCAGCGATAATACGCCTAGCCAGCTTCACAGGATTCGCCTCTTTTCGAACGCTCTCGTGCCTCAGCTGAAACGAGGGCGTTTTATATTGACTTCATGAAAGCTCCAGACAGCCCGCGACTCTTCCTCGTCGATGGCTACGCCCTCATTTATCGCGCCTTTTTCGCGCTGATCTCCCGACCTCTGACCACCAGCAAAGGCGAGAACACATCGGCCAGCTGGGGGATCGCCAATTTTCTGCAGCGCATGATCACCAAGCACCAGCCTGATTACCTCGGATGGGTGCACGACTCGGGTCTCTCCTTTCGGCATGAGCGTTATCCCGCCTATAAGGCCACGCGTGAGAAGCTCACTGAGGAGCTCCAGTCCGATTTTGATCGGGGCATGGAACGCATTTCCCAGATACTCGATGCGTACCGGATTCCGGTTTTAACTCTGCCTGGATACGAAGCCGACGATGTTATCGGGACACTCGTAGCACGGAGCGTCGAAGCGGGAGTGAACGTAGTAGTGGTATCCGGGGACAAGGATTTTCAGCAGCTCGTGAAACCGGGAGTGTGGCTGTTGAACCCTGGTCGCGGGGGTCCCGCCAACGTGGAGGAGCACTGGGTTGGGGTTGAAAACGCCGATGAGCGCCTTGGCGTCGCGCCTGAATTCGTCACCGACTATCTCGCTCTCGTTGGCGATTCCTCCGACAACATCCCCGGAGTTCGCGGCATTGGGGACAAGACAGCTTCCGAGCTGGTGAAGCAGTACGGGCATCTCGAATCGATTCTCGCGCACGCCGGGGAGATTACCAAGAAACGCCCCCGGGAAGCCTTGATCGAACACGCCGAAAATGCCCGTCTCTCGAAGGAATTAGTCACAATTCGCGACGATCTAGACGTCCCCTTCGACTTGAGCTCTCTCAAGATAAAAACGCCAGACCACCACCGGCTTCGCGATCTGTATATCGAGCTGGAGTTTCACGCGTTGGCAAAGGAAAGTGCTGTTCTCGCGCCGTCGGCTGAGGAGCAGCCGAGGAAGCAGGTCAATTACGTGACCGTCGATTCTTCTGAAGGCCTAGCCCGGGCAGTCGGTCGAGCGCGCGAGAGAGGTATCATAGCCCTCGATATCGAAGCGATGATCGACTCTGACAGTCCACAGCTCGTGGATCCACTCAGATCTTCGATCATCTCGATCTCGATTGCAGTAGGCGAGGGAGAGGCTTACTACTTTCCGCTTCGTCATCGCCTCTCGCGAGGCGGACAGGGTGAGCTTCTTGTCGATCTCGCCGGAGATCGATCTGCGACGGACGCACCCGAAGATCGCGGTCTCATCAGAGGCGGGGACGAAGTATTTCCGGAAGTGTCCGCAAAAAAGAAAAAGAGCAATGGCGACTCGACGAGCATCGCGGCCAGGCTACTACGTCATAACCGCCCGACTGAGGTTCGCAACCTCCCGGCGCTGGACTCGCCTGAGATGAAGCCACTCAAGGATCTTCTCGAAGACCCGTCGGTGCTGAAAACCGCTCAGAATGCAAAGTTCGATCTGCTGGCGCTTCGTTGTGCGGGCGTTCGTCTGGCTGGACTGGATTTCGATACAATGCTGGCGAGCTACGTGCTTGACCCTGGCCGCAGGTCCCATGGCCTTGATGTCCTGGCGCTCGAGTTCCTCGACTATACGATGACATCATATGCGGACCTTTGTGGCAAAGGCCGCTCAGCGATTCCGTTTGATGAATGCCCCATAGAAGCCGCTCGAGACTACTCGTGCGAAGACGCGGATATGGCGCTCCGTCTTCGGAAGGTATTCGAGCCCCAGCTGGAGTCTCATGAGCTGACCCGACTCCTCGATGGCGTCGAGATCCCCCTTGTGACTGTCCTTGCCGAAATGGAATGGACGGGGATCACAATCGACTTACCGTGGTTCTCCTCGCTCAAGCAGCGCTTTCAGGCAGATCGCGAGGCCGTAGAGAAGCAGATCTATGAATCGGCCGGAACAGAGTTCAACATCAACTCCAATCCCCAGCTACGCGAGATCCTTTTCGAGAAACTGAATCTTCCTATTCTGAAACGAACGAGCACCGGGCCTTCCACCGATGTCAGCGTTCTCACGGAATTGGCGGAGGAAGGCCATGTACTGCCGACTCTTCTGATGGAGTATCGGGAGCTTTCGAAGCTCGAAAACACTTACCTGGATGCCCTGCCACGCCTCGTCAATCCGAAGACACGACGTCTGCACACCTCCTTCAATCAGACGGTTGCATCCACTGGTCGGTTGTCATCAAGCGATCCAAACCTTCAGAATATCCCGATTCGACGGGAGCTTGGGCGTGACATTCGGCGTGGGTTCATCCCGCGCAAAGGATGGGAACTCCTGGCGGCGGATTATTCACAGATCGAGCTCCGCCTTCTTGCGCACCTCTCTCGTGATCCCGCGTTTGTGGAAGCTTTTCAGGCCGGGGGTGACATTCACCGCCAGACGGCAGCGCTGATATTCGATGTACCGCTTGCCGAAGTAACTGGCATAATGCGTAGCCGGGCGAAGACGATCAATTTCGCGACGATTTATGGTCAGGGCCCGCGCGCTCTCTCCCTGCAACTCGATATCGAACACGCCGAGGCAAAGGAGTTCATTGCTCGTTACTTCGAGCGGTTTCAAGGTGTGAGAAATTATCTGGATGCCATGATCGCCTTTGCTCGCGAGAACGGATTCGTTCAAACGATTTTCGGACGCCGACGTTACATCCCCGAGCTACGCGAGCGGAATTTCAATATCCGCGCATTTGGAGAGAGAACGGCCGCGAATTCACCGATCCAGGGGTCAGCAGCGGATCTGATCAAGATCGCGATGATAAGAATCGACGATGGACTCAGAACGAAGGGGCTGCAGAGCAAGATGCTTCTGCAGGTTCACGACGAGCTGGTGTTCGAAGTGATGCCGGACGAGTTGGAGGGCGTTCAGGAACTCGTGAAATACGAAATGGAGCACGCTGCCGAGCTTTCTGTCCCGCTCGTCGTCGATCTCGGCGTCGGAAAGAACTGGCTCGATACAAAGTCCGCCTGAACTAATAGCGGCGGGGGTGCCGCTCGAAAGCAGCCCAGTATGCGCCGCCAAGCAGGCTCACCAGATAAAGCGTGCTCAGCCAGAAGGAACGAACGAGCGTTCCGAGAATCGTGAGTTGGATGGCGTAGGCAAGCAGCACGAAGCCGATTCCAAACATTATCGTCAGCATTGCGGGCTGATCAGCGTCAACACTTCTTTTTACCGCGATGCGTCTGGCGAGCCTCACCGGCAACTGATGGGTCAGGCGGCCCCACGATGCGGCGAGACCGATTAGCGTGTCCTTCAAGCTGCGATTTTCTTTCGTGGTGGCAGGCGCTTCAGGTTGAGGCACCGTCGCCTCCTCCGAGACCCTCCGAAGTCGTACC
>Ga0193728_1001290_pt1 | contig 12647 bp, 8 predicted proteins | sample U1c1metaG_FD_143037 | JGI IMG/M metagenome (GOLD analysis project Ga0193728, IMG submission 143037) | Soil microbial communities from a riparian zone of the East river system, Colorado, United States - U1c1 | ecosystem: Environmental > Terrestrial > Soil > Riparian zone | place: USA: East River...
ATAGTGGCCGGGGCGTCGGCGTCCCGGCGGGCGCGGCGGGAGGAGACGGCCCGGCCGCGGGGCTCGCTGGCCGCCGTCATCCTCGGGTCGGTCGCGATATTCCTGTGCGCGGTGTCGCTGGTCGCGGTCGTGTTCGCCAGGCAGTTCGCCAACTACGAGACGTGCATCACCAACGCCCCGACCAGCGCCGCCAAGCAGGCCTGCGCCACGCAGTTCATGCAGGCGATCCAGAATCAGGTGAACGGCCAGGGCAGCTAGCCCAGGCAGCCGGCGCCGCCCAGTTGGCTGTTGGGCGGAGCGGCGGAAGCCGGCTCGTTCAGCTACGGCAGGGCTGACGGGCCGCGGGACCCGGGTTGGGGGAGGACGTCGGTGTCGCCGGCCCACGGGTCGACGTAGATCGTATGCCCGCCATCGGTGTCCTGGTCGGATCGCGGCACCGGCACCGGCACCGTCGCGGCGGCGGACGCGGCCGCTGCGGCGGCGTCGGCGAGCCGGCGGGCCCGCGGGCGGCCGCCGAGCCGGATCCAGTTCGCGATGCCGGCCGTGATGGCGCTGGCGATGCCGATCTCCAGGGCCGCGACCAGGGCCACCTGCCAGCCGGAGGGGCCGACGGCGGCCAGCCGGCCGTTGCCCAGCGGGCCGCCGGAGAAGGCCGCGAGCACGCCGAGCACTGCGCCGGCCGCGGCGCCGCAGCCCAGGCCCCAGAGCGGGGCGGCCTCCAGGGACGGGGTCGGTGCGGCCCGGACCAGGAGCAGCCCGGCCACGCCGCCGGCCAGGTAGGGCAGCGCCAGCACGGCGACCGTCAGCCACGGGGGCGCGGCGCTGTGCAGCGCGCCGCCCTGCGGGAGCGCGGCCAGCAGCGGGAACGCGGGCAGCTGGCCGAGCGCGGCGCCGGTCGGCGCGACCACGGTGCCGGTCCCGAACGCGAAGCCGGGGCCGAGCGTGAACGAGATGGCCCAGACGATCGCGTTGGGCACGTAGGCCAGCTGGGTGACCAGCAGCAGCACCGAGCCGATGGCGCCGGGGGCCAGGCTGTTGCTCAGCGTGGCGTACTCGCCGAGGTGGGTGGCGAGCGAGGCGCCAGCCAGCACCGCGCCCGCGACGGCCAGCACGGACAGGGCGCCGACCAGGCCGATGATCACCGAGCGCGGCCGGTCCGGGAGCAGCGCGGTGAGCTTCGGCCACGGCGCCATGGCCCGCGCGCCGCCGAGGCCGCCGGCGACCAGGGCGAGCAGGAAACCGCAGATCAGCGCCTGGGCCGCGGACGGCGCCGCCTGCGCGGACCGGCTGGCCAGCGCGAGCGCCCAGGCGACCAGGGCGTAGGGCACGGCCAGGGCCAGGGCGGCCGAGGCGACGTGCCGCAGGCGGCTCACCCCGCCGGCCCGGACCACCCACCGGCCCGCCCGCCACAGCAGTACGCCGGGCAGCAGGACCAGGCCCAGCGGCAGCATGCCGATCCGCCCGGCCCCGTGCAGCGCGAACCCGACGTGGTGGCCGATCAGCCACAGCATGGCCGCGGTCCGCAGCACGCCGGTCAGGCCGAGCCCGGCGTGCGGGGCCGCGATCCAGCCGATGAGCACGAGCAGGGTCAGCACGGCCAGCCCGGCCGCCGCCGCCGCGACCGCCGCGACCGCGCCGGACACCATCACCGGGTGGCCGATCCCGGCCGATCCCGGCCCTGGCGCGCCGAGCACCCTGGGACGGCCCGCGGCGGCCGAACGGCCGCCGGCGCCGGACCGGCCGCCGGTACCGGAACGCCCGGCCGCACCCCGACGGCCCGGCCCCGAGCTACCGGGCCCGCGCCCGCCCGCGCCGGTCCCGCCCGGATCGGGACCGCCCGCGCCGGGACCGCCCGAGCCGGACCCGCTGCTGCCGGGACGCGTAGCCGAGGTCGTCACGGTTCTACCCTGAGGGCCGGCCGCCCGGCAGGCGAGCAGGCGCGCCGGTCTAGCCGTAATTGCGGCTAACCCGCCTGCACCACGATCTCGCGGACGAGCTGCGCGGTCTCGCTCGGCGTCTTGCCCACCCGGACCCCGACCTTCTCCAGCGCTTCCTTCTTGGCCTGCGCCGTGCCCGCCGAGCCCGAGATGATCGCGCCCGCGTGGCCCATCGTCTTGCCCTCGGGCGCGGTGAAGCCGGCCACGTAGGCGACGACGGGCTTGGTCACGTTCTTCTCGATGTAGGCCGCCGCGCGCTCCTCGGCGTCGCCGCCGATCTCGCCGATCATCACGATCGCGTCGGTCTCCGGGTCGTTCTCGAACGCCTGCAGGCAGTCGATGTGCGTGGTGCCGATGATCGGGTCACCGCCGATGCCGACGGCGGTCGAGAAGCCGATGTCGCGCAGCTCGTACATCATCTGGTAGGTCAGCGTGCCCGACTTGGACACCAGGCCGATCCGGCCCTCGGTGGTGATGTCGGCCGGGATGATGCCCGCGTTCGACTTGCCCGGCGAGGCGATGCCGGGGCAGTTGGGGCCGACAATGCGGGTGACGTTCCCCTTGGCGCCCGCGTAGGCCCAGAAGCTCGCGGTGTCATGCACCGGGACGCCCTCAGTGATGACAATGACCAGCGGCATGCCTGCGTCGATGGACTCCATCACGGCGCCCTTGAGGAACGCCGGCGGCACGAACACCACCGACACGTCCGCGCCGCCCTCGGCCATCACCTCGGACACCGACGCGTAGACCGGTACCCGCTCGCCGGACAGCTCGAGGATCTCGCCGGCCCGGCGCGGGTTGGTGCCGCCGACGACCTTGGTCCCGGCGGCCACCATCCGGGCCGCGTGCTTGCTGCCCTCCGCGCCGGTGATGCCCTGCACCATGACCCGGCTGTCGCCGGTCAGGAAGATCGCCATCTCATGCTCCCGTCGCGGCCGCAGCGGCCAGCTCGGCGGCGCGCCGCGCCGCATCGTCCATCGTCGCCACCTGCTCCACCACTCCGATGGCGGCCGCATCGAGGATCGCGCGGCCCTCGGCCGCCGCGTTCCCGTCCAGCCGGACCACGATCGGGTGGCGGACTGGCTCGCCGCGCTCGGCCAGCAGCCCGATGGCGGCCACGATCCCGTTGGCCACCGCGTCGCAGGCGGTGATCCCGCCGAAGACGTTCACGAAGACACTGCGGACCGACGGGTCCGACAGCACGATGTCCAGGCCGTTGGCCATCACCTCGGCCGACGCTCCGCCGCCGATGTCGAGGAAGTTGGCCGGGCGCATCCCGCCGAACGCCTCGCCCGCGTAGGCGACCACGTCGAGCGTGGACATGACCAGGCCCGCCCCGTTGCCGATGATGCCGACCTGACCGTCGAGCTTGACGTAGTTCAGGTGCTTGGCCCGGGCGCGGGCCTCCAGCGGGTCGACCGCGGTCGGGTCGGCGAACTGCTCGAAGTTCTGCCGGAAGGCGGCGCTGTCATCCAGGGTCACCTTGGCGTCCAGGGCGATGACCTCACCCTCGCCGGTCAGCACCAGGGGGTTGACCTCCACCAGGGTGGCGTCCTCGTCGGTGAACACCGCCCACATGCGCTCGGCCAGCGCCGCGGCGCCCGCCCGCGCCTCTTCGGGCAGCCCGCCGGCCGCGATGATCTCGGCCGCCTTGGACGAGTCCACGCCGGTCAGCGGGCTGACCGGAATCCGGGCCAGGGCCTGGGGGCTGGTCCGGGCGACTTCCTCGATCTCGACGCCACCCTCCACCGAGCACATGGCCAGGAAGCTGCGCTCGGCCCGGTCGAGCAGGAAGGACAGGTAGTACTCCTGCGCGATGTTGCTGTCCTCGGCGATCAGCACCGAGTGCACGGTATGGCCCTTGATGTCCATGCCGAGGATCTTCGCGGCCTTCTCCTGCGCTTCCTCCGGGCTGCTGGCCAGCTTCACGCCGCCGGCCTTCCCGCGCCCGCCGGTCTTCACCTGGGCCTTGATCACGACGCCCGGCTTGCCGGCCGCGATGAACTCAGCGGCGATGGCCCGGGCCTCCTCCGGGGTGGTGGCAATCTTTCCCTGCTGAATGGGAACGCCGTAGTTAGCGAAGAGATCCTTCGCCTGGTACTCAAACAGGTCCACTCGGGGCCGTCCTTCATGCTCGGCTGTGTTGCTGGCAGGCCCAGTCGCGGCGGCCAACGCTGCGCAGGCAGCCTAGTGCGGGCCCGGCAGGCAGGCGCGTCAGGGTCTCGCTAGCCAACAGTAGGCGCGGTCGCGAGCTCCGAGCGGACCCAGTCCACAATCTCGGTCGTCGCGGCACCCGGCGTGAAGATCGCGGCCACGCCCAGCTCCTTGAGCTCGGCGATGTCGGCCTCCGGGATGATCCCGCCGCCGAACACCACAATGTCGCTGGCCTGCCGCTCCGCGAGCAGTTCCAGCACCCTCCGAAACTGGGTCATGTGAGCTCCGGAGAGCACCGAGAGGCCGATGGCGTCCGCATCTTCCTGAATGGCCGCGGCGACAATCTGCTCCGGAGTCTGGTGCAGCCCGGTGTAGATCACCTCCACGCCGGCGTCCCGCAGTGCGCGGGCGACGACCTTGGCCCCGCGGTCATGCCCGTCTAGTCCCGGCTTGGCGATGATCACCCGGATGCTGCTCATGCCGCTCATCTTAGGAACCTCACGCTAAGCAGGGGAGAACCAGGTGGCGTAGGCCCGGACCGGGAAGGTGCCGAAGGCCGCCACCTTCGGCGGCACGGACGGTTATCCGTGCAGGCGCAGGACCCTACAGCTTCTCGATCGGCGCGTACCGCAGGACCAGGTGCTTGACCCCGTAGTCGCCGCCGAAGTCGATCTTGGCCTCCGGGTCGTCGCCGCGGCCCTCGACCGACAGGACCGTGCCCAGGCCGTAGGAGTCGTGGGTGACCCGGTCGCCGGGCTCCAGGTGCGGGACCCGGCGGTTGCCCAGGGCGTGCACGCCGGGACGGCTGGCCAGCCGCTCGGCGGCGGGCGCCGCGGCCAGGCTCTCCGAGCGCCGCCAGTCGATGAGCTGCGCGGGCACCTCGGACAGGAACCGGGACTGCTTGTGGTACGCCGGGCGGCCGAACCAGGCCCGGGCCACGGCCCGGGTCAGGTACAGCCGCTCCTGCGCCCGGGTGATGCCCACGTAGGCCAGCCGCCGCTCCTCGGCCAGTTCCTGCTCGTCGCCCATGGACCGCTCGTGCGGGAAGACGTTCTCCTCCAGCCCGGTCAGGAACACCACCGGGAACTCCAGGCCCTTGGCCGTGTGCAGCGTCATCAGCGTGACCATGCCGCCGTGCTCGGCCCCCTCGGGGATCTGGTCGGCGTCGGCGACCAGGGAGACCTGCTCCAGGAAGTCGGTCAGCGTCCCGTCGGTCTGTGCTCCAAACTGCCTTGCGTCGAACTCGCGGGCCACCGAGACCAGCTCGTTCAGGTTCTCGATCCGGCCCTCGTCCTGCAGGTCGGTCGAGGCCTGGAGCTCGGTGACGTAGCCGGTCTTGTCCAGGATGGCCTCGGCCAGGTCCCCGACCGGGACGCGGGCCGTGGCGGACGCCCGGAAGCCGGCCATCAGGGCGTTGAACCCCTCGATGGCGCGGGCCGACCGGGTGGCCAGGCCGGGCACGTCGCCGGGCCGGGCCAGGGCCTGGGCGAAGGAGATCCGCTCCCGGCTGGCGAACGCCGCCACGTACTCCTCGGCCCGGTCGCCGATGCCGCGGCGGGGCGTGTTCAGGATCCGGCGCAGCGACACCTCGTCGTCGGGGTTGGCGATCAGCCGCAGGTAGCCGAGCAGGTCGCGGATCTCGCGCCGCTCGTAGAACCGGACGCCGCCGACCACCTTGTAGGGCAGCCCGGCCCGGATGAACACTTCCTCGAACACGCGGGACTGCGCGTTGGTCCGGTAGAAGACGGCCACCTGGCCGGGGGTGGCCAGGCCCTCGTCGGCGAGGCGGTCGACCTCCTCGGCCACGAACGCCGCCTCGTCGTGCTCGCTGTCGGCCACGTAGCCGACGATGGGCGGGCCGTCGCCCGCGTCGGACCACAGATTCTTCGGGACCCGGCCCGGGTTGCGGGACACGACCGCGTTGGCGGCGGTCAGGATGTTCTGGGTGGAGCGGTAGTTCTGCTCGAGCAGGATGACCCGCGCGCCGACGAAGTCCCGCTCGAACTCCTCGATGTTCCGGATGGTGGCGCCGCGGAACGCGTAGATCGACTGGTCGGCGTCGCCCACCACCACCAGCTCGGCGGGCGGGATTACCTCGCCGTCCGGCGTGAGCAGCTCCGGTGTGGGCGACTCCGGTGTGGGCGACTCCGGTGTTTGCGACTCCGGTGTTTGCGACTCCGGTGTTTGGAACAGCGAGCCGGCCGCCAGCGGGGTGCCGGCCAGCTCCCGGACCAGCACGTACTGCGCGTGGTTGGTGTCCTGGTACTCGTCCACCATCACGTGCCGGAACCGGGCGCGGTACTCGGCCGCTGCCTCGGGGAAGGCCTGCAGCAGGTGCACGGTGACCATGATCAGGTCGTCGAAGTCCATCGCGCCGGCCGCGACCAGGCGCCGCTGGTACTCGGCGTAGGCCGACGCGAGCGCCTTCTCCCGGAACCCGGTGGCCCTGGCGGCCATCGTTTCGTAGTCGATGAGCTCGTTCTTGAGGTTCGAGACCTGGTTCAGCATGGCCTTGGGCGGAAAGTACTTGCTGTCCAGCTCGAGTTCCCGGCAGACCAGGGCCATCAGCCGCTGCGAGTCGGCCTGGTCGTAGATGGAGAACGACGACGGGTAGCCGAACCGGTCCGCCTCGCGGCGCAGGATCCGCACGCAGGCCGAGTGGAAGGTCATCAGCCACATCGAGCGGGCGCGCGCCCCGGTCATCGCCTCGGCCCGGGCCTTCATCTCGCCCGCCGCCTTGTTGGTGAAGGTGATGGCCAGGATCGAGCGCGGCGGGACATGCCGCTCGGCCAGCAGGTAGGCGATCCGGTGGGTGAGCACCCGGGTCTTGCCCGAGCCGGCCCCGGCCACGATGAGCAGCGGCCCGCCCTCGTGGACGACGGCGGCCCGCTGCTGGGGGTTCAGCCCGGCCAGCAGGGCATCGGCAGAGGGTTCAAGGGCCATCGCGGTCACCGGCCCAGCCTAGGCCAGGCCGCCGACAGCCGGGGCGGGCCGGGCGATCGCGGCCGGCTACTCGGCGGGCACGCTACTCATCCGGCACCAGGGTCGGCGTGGACCGGGTCAGGGTGGCGCCCTTGAAGAACGCCGGGTGGACCAGCCGGCAGTAGATGAAGGCCAGGACGCCGATGATCGCCGCCACCGCGGCGATCACGAAGGAGCCGCCGATCTGCCAGTCCAGGCCGGGCACGGTCCACATGGTGAAGCTCTGCTCGGTGGCCACGTCGTAGTCCAGCCACAGGCTCCAGCCGCCCAGGAAGAACAGCATCAGGCCGCCCACGGCGGGCAGGATGCCGCGCATCCACAGGTCCCGGGCGCTGGACAGCAGCGTCTTGCGGTAGTACCAGGCGCAGGCGAGGCCGGTCAGCCCGTAGTAGAACGCGATGTACAGGCCGATCGCGGTGACGGCGTCGCCGATGACGCCCACGCTGTTGGTGGTGTAGTTCAGGACGACGTACACGATGACCGAGACCGCGCCCATGGTCAGCGTCGACACCGTCGGCGTCAGGTACCGGCGGTGCATCTTCCCGAACGCGTCCGGGATGGCCTTGTACACCGCCATGGACAGCGTGGTCCGGGCGGTGGGCAGGATGGTGGTCTGGGTCGAGGCGGCGGCCGAGGACAGCACCATCAGCAGCAGCAGGTGGGTCAGCACCGAGCCGAAGCCGGTCGAGCCGAACACCAGGTTGCCCTGAATGGACAGCACGTCACCCGCGTTGTTCTCGTTGCCCAGGCCGGTGCCGGTGGTCTTGACCCCGGCGAACGCCTGCATGGACAGGATGACCAGCACGTAGGTGACGACCAGGATGAACGTGGACAGGATGGCCGCCCGGCCGGGCGTCCTGGTCTTGTCCTTGGTCTCCTCGTTCACCGCCACCGCGGTATCCCAGCCCCAGTAGATGAACACCATGAGGATAATGCCGCTGACGAAGGCGCTGAAGTCGGGCACGTTGAACGGGTTGAACCAGGACGCGGCCGGCGTCAGGCTGCCCGCCGGGGCGGTGCCGTTGCCCACCTTCACCAGCGCCGTGACCGACAGCACGAGCAGCATGATCAGCTCGATGGACAGCAGGACCTTCTGGAAGTTGGCCGACAGCTCGATGCCGCGGTAGCAGATCCAGGTCATCGCCGCGATCCACAGGCAGCCGACCAGCAGCACCCAGCCGCTGGACGGGTCGGACCCGATGCCGTCCGCGTTGAACAGCAGGAAGCCGTACTGCCCGGCCACCTGGGCCAGGCTGGCCATGACGATCACGTCGGCGGCGATGATGGCCCAGCCGCCCGCCCAGCCGAGGCCGGGCCGGAAGGCCCGGGTGGCCCAGGTGAACGTCGTCCCGCAGTCCGGGTCGGCCTTGTTCAGCTCGGAGTAGCCGATCGACGTGAACAGCATCGGCACGAAGGCCAGGATGGCGATGATCGGCGACTGGACGCCCACGAACAGCACCACGAACACCAGCGTGGCCGCGATGCTGTACGCGGGCGCGACCGAGGCCGTGGCGATGATCGTCGTGGAGATGAGCCCGAGCGCCCCGGACTTCAGGCCCTTGTCGACCTGCTGTTCCTGCGGCGCGCTCGTCGAACCCGTCGTTGCCATGCCATATCCCCCCGGACGTCCCCCCATTACCGAGAGTAGTACCCGCTACTCTCGGTAATACAACTCCGGGGCAATGGCGGCAATGACCGGCCGCCGGGGGCGGGCGCCGTTACTCGTCCGGCACCAGCGTGGGGGTGGCCCGGGTCAGGGTGCGGCCCTTAAAGAAGTCCGGCTGGGCGATCCGCAGCGCGATGAACAAGATCAAGCCGATCAGCGAGGACAGGAACACGATGACGAATACGCCGCCGATCTGCCAGTGAATGCCCGGCACCGTCCACATGGTGTAGTCGTTCTCGGTGGCGACGTCATAGTCCAGCCACAGGCTCCAGCCGCCGAGGAACCACAGCATCAGCCCGCCCACCGTCGGCAGGATGCCCTGCATCCACAGGTTCCGGGCGCTGGTCCGCAGGTTCCTGCGGTAGTACCAGGCGCAGGCGAAGCCGGTCAGCCCGTAGTAGGTCGCGATGAAGATGCCGCAACTGGTGACCGCGTCGGCGATCACGTTGCCATGGGAGATGAAGTTCATCCCGGCGTACAGCACGATCGAGATCCCGCCCATGACGAGCGTGGAGACGGTCGGCGTCAGGTAGCGGGGGTTCATGTAGGCGAACGCGCGCGGCAGCGCCTTGTACGTCGCCATGGACAGCGTGGTCCGCGCGGTCGGCAGGATGGTCGTCTGGGTCGAGGCGGCGGCCGATGACAGCACCATCAGGATCAGCAGGTGCGACAGGACACTGCCGAGCGCGCCGCCGCCGAAGACCGCGGTGCCCAGCACCGACAGCACGTCGCTGGCGTTGTTCGGGTTGGCCAGGCCGATGCCCTTGGTGCCGATCCCGGCGAAGGACTGCGCCGAGAAGATCACCAGCGCGTAGGTGACCAGCAAGATCACGGTGGACAGGATGGCCGCCCGGCCCGGCGTCTTGGCCGGGTCCTTGGTCTCCTCGTTGATCGACAGCGCGGTGTCCCAGCCCCAGTAGATGAACACCATGAGGATGACGCCGCCGGCGAACGCGCCGAACCCCAGGCCGAACGGGTTCAGCCAGGCGAAGGTCGGGTGCAGCGAGACGGCCGGGTGATGGCCGCTGCCGACCCGGACCAGCGCGGTCACCGACAGGACCACCAGCATGACGATCTCGATGCCCAGCAGCGCCTTCTGGAAGTTGGCCGAGACCTCGATGCCGCGGTAGCAGATGTAGGTCATCACCACGATCCAGGCGACGCCCACCAGCAGCACATAGCCGCTGGCCGGGTTGGTGCCGATGCCCCTGGCGTTGAACAGCAGGAAGATGTACTGCCCGGCGACCTGGGCCAGGCTGGCCATGACCAGCACGTCGGCCACCACGATGGCCCAGCCGCCGGCCCAGCCCACGGCGGGGCTGAAGGCCCGGGTGGCCCAGGTGAAGGTGGTGCCGCAGTCCGGGTCGGCCTTGTTCAGCTCGCTGTAGCCGATCGAGGTGAGGATCATCGGCACGAACGCGAACACGGCCACGGCCGGCGCCTTCAGCCCGACGGCCAGCACCACGAAGCCGAGCGTGGCCGCGATGCTGTAAGCCGGGGCCACCGACGCGGTCGCGATCACGGTGCTGGAGATCAGGCCGAGCGCGCCACCCTTGAGCCCCTTGTTGACGGTCTGCTCCATCGGTTGCAGCTGCGGCTCGGTCGTCGCCATGCCCTAGTCCCTCCCACAACGGATTCTTTATACTGGTGCAACGGTTCTAGCACCCATCGTGGCAGCTAGCAACGATTTCAGTCGTAACATGTAGGTATCGCGACTAGACCCGTCGGTCGCGACCCTCGCGGTGTCTAAGATCACCGCTATGCGCATACTCCTGGTAGGCGCCGGCGGCGTCGGCACCGCATTCGCCCGGATCGCGGCCCGGCGCCCGTTTGCCGAGCTGGTCATCGCCGACTACGACCTGAGCCGCGCCCAGCGGGCGGCCCGCGCCAAGGACTCCTACACCGCCGTGCGGCTGGACGCCCGCGATGAGCAGGCCACGGCCGGGCTCCTGGAGCAGCACTCCTGTGACGTGCTCATGAACGCCACCGATCCCCGTTTCGTCATGCCGCTGTTCCGCGCGGCGCTGCGGTCGCGCGTCCATTACCTCGACATGGCCATGTCGCTGTCGCGGCCGGATCCGCAGGATCCCTACGGCGCGACCGGCGTGAAGCTCGGCGACGAGCAGTTCGCGCTGGCCCCGCAGTGGGAGGAGTCCGGGCGGCTGGCCCTGGCCGGGATCGGGGTCGAGCCGGGCCTGTCGGACGTGTTCGCCCGCTTCGCGGCCGACCGGCTGTTCAGCAAGATCGACGAGCTGGGCGTCCGGGACGGGGCCAACCTCGAGGTGGCGGGCTACGCGCCCACGTTCTCGATCTGGACCACGATCGAGGAGTGCCTCAATCCCCCGGTGATCTGGGAGGACGGGCGCGGCTGGTACACCACGCCGCCGTTCAGCGAGCCGGAGACCTTCACCTTCCCGGCCGGGATCGGCCCGGTGGAGTGCGTGAACGTGGAGCACGAGGAAGTCCTGCTGATGCCGCGCTGGCTCCGCGCCAAGCGGGTCACCTTCAAGTACGGCCTCGGCGCGGAGTTCATCAGCGTCCTGCAGGTCCTGCACAAGCTCGGCCTGGACCGCACCGACCCGGTCAGCGCGAGCGGCGCGAGCGTGTCGCCCCGCGACGTGGTCGCCGCCTGCCTGCCCGACCCGGCCTCGCTGGGCGACAAGATGACCGGCGTGACCTGCGCGGGCACCTGGGTGACGGGCACCGGGACCGACGGCGCGCCGCGCGAGGTCTACCTGCACCACGTCGTGGACAATGCCTGGTCGATGGCCGAGTACGGCTCGCAGGCGGTGGTCTGGCAGACCGCGGTCAACCCGGTCGTCGCCCTCGAGCTGATCGACTCGGGCGCCTGGTCCGGGACCGGCGTGCTCGGCCCCGAGGCCCTGCCGCCCGAGCCGTTCCTTGACCTCCTGACCGACTACGGATCACCGTGGGCATGCGAGGAGCGCGTCCCCGCGGACAACTAATTCCTGACGAAACGAGGCCTTTTCCGTGGATGACCTTCGGAACTTCATCAACGGCCAGTGGACCGACATGTCCTACGACGCCAAGGCCGAGCTGATCGACCCGAGCACGGGCGAGGCCTTCGCCACCGCCCCGGTGTCCGGCGATGAGGAGGTCGACGCCGCGTTCGCGGCGGCCTCCGCGGCCTTCGGGGGCTGGCGCGACGCCACGCCGAGCGAGCGCAGCCTGGCCCTGCTGCGGATCGCGGACGCGATCGAGGGCAACGCTGAGCAGCTGGTCGCCGCCGAGTCGCAGAACACCGGCAAGCCGATCGCGCTCACCCTGTCGGAGGAGATCCCGCCGATGGCGGACCAGATCCGGTTCTTCGCCGGCGCCGCCCGGATCCTCGAGGGCCGCTCGGCCGGGGAGTACATGTCCGGGTTCACCTCGTTCATCCGGCGGGAGCCGATCGGGGTGTGCGCGGCGGTGACGCCGTGGAACTACCCGATGATGATGGCCGTCTGGAAGTGGGCGCCCGCGCTGGCCGCCGGGAACACGATGGTGCTGAAGCCGTCGGACACGACCCCGGCCTCGACGCTGCTGATGGCCGAGATCATGAGCCAGTTCCTGCCGCCGGGCGTGTTCAACGTCATCTGCGGTGACCGCGACACCGGCCGCAAGCTGGTCACCCACCCGGTGCCGCAGATGGTGTCCATCACCGGCAGCGTCCGGGCCGGCAAGGAGGTGGCGGCGGCCGCGGCGGCCGGCCTCAAGCGGGTCCACCTGGAGCTCGGCGGCAAGGCGCCGGTCGTGGTGTTCGATGACGCCGACCCGGCCAAGGCGGCCGAGGCGATCGCCATCGCGGGCTACTTCAACGCGGGCCAGGACTGCACGGCGGCGACCCGGGTGCTGGCCGGCCCGGGGGTGCACGACGACTTCGTCGCGGCCCTGGTCGAGCAGGCCAA
>Ga0193728_1001291_pt1 | contig 12645 bp, 15 predicted proteins | sample U1c1metaG_FD_143037 | JGI IMG/M metagenome (GOLD analysis project Ga0193728, IMG submission 143037) | Soil microbial communities from a riparian zone of the East river system, Colorado, United States - U1c1 | ecosystem: Environmental > Terrestrial > Soil > Riparian zone | place: USA: East River...
GACATGGCGTTAATCCATAACGGGGGAAGACAATCCCCCATGCTGCAGGATACGCGCAACCTCATTGACCACGCCGTCTCCAGCATTCGTACCATGTCTTATCTCCTCCATCCGCCGTTGCTGGATGAAGCCGGCTTCGAAGCGGCGGCGCACTGGTTTATCGATGGCTTTGGCAAGCGCAGTTCTTTGGCGATCAAAACGAATTTTTGTCCTCCGGACAATCATCCCGGAGGGAAATCAAAAGCTCTGCGCATGCCTGAGGTGGTGGAACTGGCGCTGTTCCGCGCGCTGCAAGAAGGCCTTACAAACGCCCATCGACATTCTGCCAGCCCTCGCGTCGAGGTGAAATTCGAGCGGCTTCCCGATTGCGCTGTGCTCGAGATCCAGGATTTTGGCCGCGGACTTCCGCAAGCGGTGATGGACCGGTTCCAGCGCACAGGAACCGGTTCTGGCGTGGGACTTGCCGGCATCCGCGAACGGATCAAGGAACTCGGCGGCGATTTTACAATCTGCTCCAGCAGCAGCGGCACAACCCTTCGCTCTATCGTGCCCCTGCCTCTGGACGTGGGCAAGGCAGCCGCCGAACCCGTCGCTCGGAGAGAAGCGCCTGCTTCAAAAACACCTGCAAATAATCTCGTCAGCAACTTTGATCGAGCTCTATGATTTCGAACGCGTGGCTGCAATTACGTTAGGGTCTGCACCTCAACCGAAAGTACGGCGGGAAGATCTCGAACGATTGGAGCCCAGTTATCCCCCGCGTCGGCCGACGCGTAAACCTGCCCGCCGCTAGTGCCGAAATACACTCCGCACTTATCCAGCGAATCTACAGCCATGGCATCGCGCAAGACATTCACGTAGCAGTCTTTTTGCGGCAGACCCTTCGTCAGCGCTTCCCACTCATTGCCGCCCGTGCGGCTGCGGTAGACGCGCAGCTTGCCGTCCGGAACAAAGTGCTCACCGTCGCTCTTGATGGGGACGACATAAATCGTCTCCGGCTCGTGGGCGTGCACGTCGATTACGAAGCCGAAGTCGGTCGGCAGGTTCCCGCTGATTTCTTTCCAGTTATCGCCGGCGTCGTCGCTTCGCATTACGTCCCAGTGCTTCTGCATGAAGAGCACTCCCGGGCGCGAAGGGTTCATCGCGATGTGATGAACGCAATGACCGACTTCGGCATTGGGGTCAGGAATGTATTGCGAACGCAGTCCGCGGTTGATCGGCTTCCAGGTCTTGCCGTCGTCGTCGGTGCGGAATGCCCCGGCCGCGGAAATTGCAATGTACATGCGCTGAGGATTGCTGGGATCGAGAATGATCGTATGAAGGCACATGCCGCCTGCGCCCGGCTGCCACTGAGGGCCGGTGCCATGACCGCGAAGTCCGGATAATTCCTTCCAGTTCTGTCCGCCATCGGTCGAACGAAAAATGGCGGCGTCTTCCACGCCCGCATACACGGTATCGGGATCTTTCAGCGATGGCTCAAGGTGCCAGACGCGCTTGAACTCCCAGGGATGCTGCGTCCCGTCATACCACTGATGGGTGGTGAGCGGCTTGCCGCTTGCATCCGAGGTGTCGTAAACGAATTTGTTGCTCTCGGCCTTCGGAGGGCCGGGGGTGGGCGTTTGACCGGCCGGGGTCCCGGGCTGATGCCAAGTCTTGCCTCCGTCATCGGAACGCTGAATGAGCTGTCCGAACCATCCGCTGGTTTGGGACGCATAGAGCCGATTCGGATCGGCCGGCGATCCCTTGATGTGGTACATCTCCCAACCCGCAAAGTGGGGGCCGCTCACCTCCCATTTTTCGCGCTTGCCGTCCGACGTCAAAATAAACGCGCCCTTGCGCGTGCCCACCAGAACTCTTACCTTACTCATCTCGCAACTCCTTTCTCAGTTTCCGATTATTACCAATTCGTTGATGGAAATTCCCACAAACATCACAAAAGCTCATGTTCATTGCGGAGCTGACGTGCGTAACGGGATCAGCGTGCGCAGGCGCTCATCCCGCAAAAAAATCCCCAGCCAGGCCAGCACCCCAACTACCACCGGGAACGGAAACCACGGATTCGACATGCGCACCATGGTAGCGGTGGCGCCGCCCAGATATCCGGTCAGCAAGATGGCGCCGAGGATCGAGGTGCGCGGAATCAGGTACAGCAGAACGCACACCAACAAGACGATCCCGATCGGCTGAACCACGGCTACCGGATATCCAACCTGAACCGTTCCCTCCACCGCAGCCGCCAGCTTCAACATCTTAATCGTGCTGTCAAAGAGCAGGAAAATCACGACTAGGGCGCTGATAATTCGTCCCGGCCAGACGGAAGTCTTCGAAGTAGAACTGCTTTCAGTAGTTGCTGGCATATCTTCCCCCATGCCTTCGGATCCCTTAGGTGGCTTTCTCGCAGTTAATCATCCACGGGATGCCGAACCGATCGACGAGCATACCAAATCGGACAGCCCAAAATGTCTCCTGGAGGGGCATCTCCACTGTCCCGTTTCCTGCGAAGGCATTAAATATGCGTTCCGCTTCGTCCACATTCTTGAGGCCAATGATCACGGAGAAGCCTTGTAGCTTCTGGTAGTGCTCCGGCGGAACGTCTCCACCGCTCAACACCTTTCCCGCACCATCAGCGTGGCGTGAAGGATTTTCTTACGCCATGCGGCAGGCACCCGCTCAGCAACCGGCGTACCTTCGTGAGGCATCATGAAAGTGATTTTTTTTTCAGGCATTTCTCGTAGAACTGGAATGCCGACTCGCATTCCCCATTGAAATGAAGGTGAGAATTTAATTGCACCGCGTGCCTTCCGGAACTAATGAAAACTTATGACCCGTGACACTCTACAAGGTCTTACTTGCTAATTGCAAGTCACATTGATTATTCTTAGCAATGTGTCGGGGAAGCGCAGAGTCAAACGTCGCTCGGGGTGTCCGCTGAATGCGTCGGTGGAGATGTTGGGCGACAGCTGGTCGCTGCTGATCGTCCGCGACATGATGCTGCGCGGCTTCCGTAGCTATAAGGAGTTCATGGAGTGCTATGAGGGCATCGCCACCAACATCTTGGCGGATCGTCTGCGCAAGCTGGTGGCCTATGGAATCATCAGTACGGAACCAGATCCATCGGACGGACGCAAGGTGATTTACGTGCTGACACGGAAAGGGATCGACCTGGCGCCGGTGCTGACGGAAATGGTCCTCTGGGCGGCCGCACATGAAGATACCGGCAATCAGGCATTAGTCCGGCAAATGAAAGAGGATAAGCAGAAATTCCTGGCTAGCGTGCGGCAACGGTGGGCGGGTCGCTCTTCAGGAGCGGGACGGGAGTAATTCTCTTCCTTCAAACCGCATGGTCGACGGCTTCGGGTAACGTAGTTCGGATACTATGGATTGGTGCCGAATCGTGTTCCTAAGCAAAGCCAGCTCCACGTTCTTCGCGCCACAAACCTAAGCAAATTCCGCTGGCTCGTTCAGGGATTCTCCACCCGCTGGGGGGGATCCTCTCGCGCATACGGGAACGACGCGCTCAATCTGGGGTTCACCGAAGACGACTCCAAAGCCGCGGTTGACCGCAACCGGGCGGCGTTTCTGCGGGAACTCGGAGCTGACGGTAACTCTCGCGCGACTGGCAAAACTCCGCCACAAGGGGAGGCTAAGCTCTGGCCGCTCGTCAGCCTGCGTCAGATCCACTCCGACATCATTCACTACGTCGACGCGCCTCCAAAAGCGCTACTGGCTGGCGATGGACTCATGACAGCCACGCCTGGTTTGTTCCTCGGCATTCAGACCGCTGACTGCTTGCCCATTGTTCTCGTCGACCCCCAACAACGCGCTGTGGGTGTGTTCCATGCCGGTTGGCGAGGCACGATCAAACGTATTGTGGAAAAGGGAGTGGGCGAGATGCATCGCCGTTTTGGCAGCCGGTCTCGCGATCTGAGGGCCGCAATCGGCCCCGGCATTCATGGCTGCTGTTATCAAGTGGGAGCGGAGGTTCGTGAGAAGTTCGAGGGGCAATTTTCGTACGCGGCCAAGTTATTTGACGAAGTTGAGGAGCGCGACCCGGTTCGCGACAAATATCCCATGCTGTTTCTCACTGCGCGTCCCCCTGGGCACAGCGTCTTACCGAAAAATATCTTCTTGGATCTAGTGGAGGCGAATCGCCAACAGTTGCTGGCGGCGGGTGTGCCGACAAGAAATATAGAAGCTTCGCCGTTATGCACTAACTGCCGCCCAGACTTGCTGTTTTCTTATCGCGCCGAGAAGGGCAGTACCGGGCGGATGATGGCTGCCGTGGGGATACGCAAATGACGCACGTTCTGCCCGCGCCCCGCAAAGCCATGGTGCGACGAAAGTCCGCGCCTCTCCGCTATCTGCTGGCTCTGATGATTTTCGCGACTTCAGTTCAAGGGCAAGTCACATCCCGCCAAATCGACGCCATATTCGCCGGCTTGAACTCCAGCAACGCTCCTGGCGCGTCCGTTCTAGTCGTTCACAATGGGCGTGTGGTGTTTCATCGCGGATACGGAGTCACCGACCTTCGCACGCTGCAGAAAATCGAGGAACGCACCAATTTTCGCCTCGCATCTGTCACCAAGCAATTCACCGCCACTTGCATCATGCTGTTGGCGCGCGATGGCAAGCTGCACTACGACGACCACCTGACTGATGTCTTCCCTGAATTTCCAGACTATGGCAAGTCCATCACCGTTCGTAATCTGCTCAATCACACGTCTGGCCTGGAGGACTATGAGGACTTGCAGGTGAAAGAATATCCCGACACGCCGCCGGACAAAATTCCGCAGATTCACGATGCCGGCGTGCTCAAGCTGTTGGAGCAGCAAACCCGCGCAAAATTTCCCCCCGGCACGAGGTGGGAGTACAGCAACTCGGGCTATGCCGTGCTGGCGATGATCGTGGAGAAGGTTTCGGGTGAACCTTTCGGCCAGTTCCTGCGGGAAAGAATCTTCAAGCCTCTAAAGATGAACGACACGATCGCCTATGAGAATGGAAAGAATAAGGTTCCGCATCGTGCCTACGGGCACAGCCAGAAAGATGGCGGATGGCAGGAGACCGATCAGAGTCCAACCTCGGCAGTCCTAGGCGACGGCGGGATTTACTCCTCGATTAGCGATTTGGCAAAGTGGGACCGCGCTCTCCGCGCGCACACACTAGTCAGTGAAGCCGAGATGCGGCCCGCGCTCACAGCCGTGCGTCCGACCGAGGGTCCCGCGAAAACCGAAGAGGGTGCAACCGTGAGCTATGGTTTCGGCTGGTTTCTCGATCCCTATCAAGGCCACACCCGAATGTGGCACTACGGCGAAACCGTGGGATTTCGTACCACCATACAGCGCTTTCACGACGACAATTTAACCATCATCGTGCTGGCCAACCGGATTGACATCAATCCACCAGAAATGGCGCTGAAAGTTGCAGACCTGTACCTGGCGACCAAACCGAGGTAGATCAGACTACACGGGCGGTGCCGCGGGAGGCATGGGAGCCGCCGACGCATCGGCCGTTCCTTCATTCACCAGGTCTTTCAACTCCTTGCTGGGCTTGAAGAAAGGAATCTTTTTAGCGGGTACTTCGACCTTTTCGCCGGTCTTCGGATTCCGCCCTGTCCGCGGCTTGCGTTGGCGAGTTCGAAAGCTGCCAAAACCGCGGATCTCGATCTTGTCGCCGGCGCGAAGGGATCGCACCACGCTATCAAAGATCGTTTCCACGATCACTTCGCTGTCTTTGCGTGTAAGTTCCGCTAAACGCGAGACTTCATCGATCAGGTCGGCTTTCGTCATAGTCCCTCTTCGCTCCAGCTCGGTTTTTCCCCGGGGAATCGCAAGCTATTAGCGACCGCCACGGTCTAACCGTCGGAAATATCCCATAACCTTCTCAAATTTCAGGGGTTGTGCGCAAGTCGCGCCTGAGTAACGGGCGGTTTCGAGCCAAAACAGCCGCTTCGGGCTATTTCCATAAATAGTAAAACCCAACCTGCTGCTCCAGCATCTTTTCGCGGTCGGGGAGATAGTGGGAGACATCGCCCAGCATTAGATCGAGCAACGTCCGCCGGTCTTTCTCCGGGCGAACCAGCGTCGGTTCGCCGGAGATGCCCACCGATTTCGCGGTGTCTTTCACCGCCGCTTCAAAGTCGCCCACGTTATCGATCAGTTTCATGGAAAGGGCCTGCTCGCCGGTCCAAACTTTGCCATTGGCGATTGCTTTCACGTCGTCGAACTTCATGCCCCGGCCGTCGGCCACGGCGCGAACGAACTGTCCGAACATGTTATTAATCAGTGACTGCATGTAGGCCTGTTCGGCAGGAGTGAGTTCGCGGGTAGGATTTCCTGTGTCTTTAAACTCGCCGGTCTTGAATACGATACTTTTCAGTTTGGCCCACTTAAGCAGGTCGCCGTAGTTCACCCACTCGGCAATCACGCCAATCGAGCCCACGATGCTGCCCTGATCGGCATAAATTTTGTTCGACGCCGAAGCGATATAGTATGCCCCGCTTGCCCCCACGGTTTCGATAGAGACCACAACCTGCTTCTTTTTCTCTTCGCGCACGCGTTTGACCTCGCGATAGATTTCTTCAGACGCAGCCACGCCACCGCCGGGCGAATTCACATGCAAGATAATCGCCTTAATGGAAGAGTCGTCGGCAAATTTTTTCAGCTGGCCGACGACCGGCTGGGGCGACAGAATCACGCCGTCCAGGTCAACCACTCCAATGCGGTCGCCGAAGGCGCTAAACGCGGCGTCATTTCTGCTCGCGTGCAACGTCAGGTAAACCAGCGAAAACACGGCCAGCACAAAGAGGAAAAAGGCTCCTCCGCCAATCAGGATCCAGAGCAGGGTGTGGGAACGTCGTTCGGGCATGAAGAAAGTCTAGCACCGGGCGGCTCGAAAATCCTCTCGTGTGACGGCCGGAAGCGCTGCCCTGGAGTAGAACGCGGCTCCGGAAGGGACAGTATCTCTCACCGCCCCATGCCTGCTTTTATGCTCCCACTAAAATCAATCGCCGCTTCCGCTGCCCTCGCCTTTCTACTGCTTGCCACGATGGCGTCGCTAGTATCAGCTCAGGTCCCGAAGCATCCACTAGAGGGCCTGACCGCTACTGAATTCTGGGCGGTTTACGACGCGATCCAAAGAGCGGGCTATGACGATGCGAAAACCCGTTATCCCTTCATCACCCGGCCAGCCCTTCCGGCGGGAGGGGCTGGCAGTGGTTAAGGAAGGTCCGCACACTTCGAAGCCATTGTTGACACGGCCGCCCGAAAAGTAACGTCGGGGGAAAAAGTGCAAGGGGTGCAACCCAATCGCGACAACGAGCGCTATGCCGCGGGCGACCGTCCGGTGCAAAGCAAGGGAGGCGACGGCCTGCCCGCATGAACACTCCGCCAATCGTTCGATCGAGAACACCGATATCGTGGTCTGGTACACGATTGGATTCCATCACATCCCGCGCGCAGAAGACTGGCCGGTGATGCCCACCATGTGGCATGAGTTTGCGCTGCATCCGGTCAATTTCTTCGCCCGGAGTCACGCTCTCGATCTGCCGAAGCAACCGTAACGCTTATGAGAGTCAAGTAACCAGCACACGGAGAGCCGCGTGCGCGACGCTGACTTCAATAGGCGTTTGACAGACGTATTCGCCGTCCGCGTAAACGTCGAGCGGAGTCTCGGTTTCTACCTGCAGGCGCGATGCCTGGAAATATTTCGCTTCACGGATGCGAAGGTGGCGGCCGAAGTAGACCGTGGGAAACATGCACGCGAGCTTGAAGGGATCGATGCCGCCGATCACGCAGATGTCGAGTAGGCCGTCATCCATTCGCGCGTGAGGCGCGATCTTCATGCCGCCGCCGTAAGTTGAGGTGTTGGCGAACGCCGCCAGCATCGTGGGTACATCGCTCCGGGTGGTCCCGCTACCGGCTTCGTCGGTCGTCACTATCTTCATGGCGAGCGGAGCGAAACGAAAGATGAGTGGAGCAAGAGTCAACGCGTAGCCGCCGTGTCCCCGCAACCAGCGCGGCAATTGGTTGGCGCGGCGGGCCACTTCGCCGTCCAGTCCGACGCCCGCGACGCTGCAAAAATAACGAGGAGCCTCGTGTGGTGCGGGCGACTCCCCCGCGACCTTGCGCGGTGTGATCACGCCCAGATCGATCTCTCGGACGTTGTCTTGCCGGCCGTGAAAGCGCCTCCACGCCGCGAGAGAATCACGCACGCGCCGCAGTCCCAGCGCGCGTGCAAAATCGTTTCCGCTGCCCGCGGGCACGACCAGCACCGGCAGTTCAAGCTTTACTAGTTGAGCTAAGTGACGGTGGACGGTGCCATCGCCGCCGAAAAGCAGGATGACGTCCGCCTGATCTGCGAAGGCAGGTATTCCGCTGCGCCAGTGGATGCGCTCATCAATTTGGAAAGGCTTGAGATTCTTCTGAGAGCATCCCGGCCCGAAGATGGCGGCGGCGCGCATGTGCGCGGTCGAGAGTAGCAGAAACAGTGCGAGTTAGAACAACCCCATGTGGGGACAGCCGCCCTCGGCTGTCCAGCGGAGCGAAGCTCCGCTCTGTCGAAGTCTACTGAGAATTGTGGAGGGATGGGCGTTGCACTGGATAAATTAAACCGAATTCCAGAGGGGGAAAGCTGGAGAGGAACGCCTGCGAGCTTGGCTCGCCGGACAGCCGAGGGCGGCTGTCCCCACATGGTCATTGCCAGGGTTCTCTTGCCGGAATGGTGCGGAACTTTCTTCATCCACCATCCAGCCTGGTTCCTGATCTCAGCGGGACAAAGTTTCTGTAACCATACCGGTGCCCGGGATTCCCGGCTTTACTTTCTTGATCCTGCGGCCAACCTGCAACGTGACCCCGGCCGAAATATCCAGGATCTTGGTCGGATCGTTGATGATCGCGCCATTGACTCTCACCGCGCCCTGCTTCACCATCCGGCCCCCATCAGATATGGACCCTGCGAGTCCCGTGCGAGCCAGCAGTTTGTCAATTCGGAGCTGGTTTTGGGGAGCCTCGATTGCAGTCTCTTCTATCCCCTCCGGCACTTCATCCTTCTGAAACTGTTTTTCCCAATCCTCTCCCGCCCTCGCCCCCGCATCCGCCGAATGGAAATCCGCCACGATCCGACGCGCCAACTCTTTCTTTGCCTGCATGGGGTGCGCTTCCCGCTTCATCTTCTCAATATCGGCGACCTGCACATCGGTCAGCAGCTCGTAATATCTCCACATCATCTCGTCGGAAATGCTCATGATCTTGCCGTACATTTCCAGCGGAGGTTCGTGGATGCCGATAGCATTGCCCAGCGACTTCGACATTTTCTGCACGCCGTCGAGGCCCTCGAGGATCGGCGTGGTCAGCACCACCTGTGATTCCTGGCCATACGAGCGCTGCAACTCGCGGCCGACGAGCAGATTGAATTTCTGGTCGGTGCCGCCGAGTTCCACATCCGCTGCCAGCGCAACCGAGTCGTAGCCCTGCACCAGCGGGTAGAGCAGTTCGTGGACGGAAATAGGCTTCTCGTCCTTGAATCGCTTGTGGAAGTCCTCGCGCTCCAACAGTTGCGAGACCGTGTACTTCGCCATCAGGCGGACAAAATCGTCGGAGGTGAACTGGCCCATCCAGCGCCGGTTAAAGTCGACCAAAGTTTTCTTCGCGTCAAGAATCTTGAAGACTTGCGCCTTGTAGGTCTCTGCGTTTTCTTCGATCTGCTCGCGCGTTAACGGAGGGCGCGTGGCCGAGCGACCGGTCGGGTCGCCGATCATCCCGGTGAAGTCGCCGATCAGAAAGATTGCAGTGTGCCCGAGATCCTGAAAGTGTTTAAGCTTCCGCAGAACCACGGTATGCCCGAGGTGCAAGTCAGGAGCGGTCGGGTCCATGCCGAGTTTCACGCGCAGAGGCTTACCCGTGGCGCGCGACTTCTCCAGTTTGGCGCGGAGCTCGGCTTCGCGGATGACTTCGGCGGAACCCTTCTTGAGATACGTCAGTTGCTCGTCGACGGAGGCAAAAGTTGACATGAGAGACGATGCGGCCCGAGCGGGAGCCCGGGCCAGACGATCGAGGAATTACTCGGCCACCGCTTCCTTCTCAATGACCACCTTCAAGTGCGCGGTCACTTCTTTGTGCAGCTTCACCGGAACGGTGAATTCGCCCAGGCTCTTCAGCGGCTCGTGGAGCTGGATCTGTTTCCGATCCAAATTGATTCCCTTTTTAACGACGGCATCGGCGATGTCGCCAGAGGTGACCGACCCGAATAGATGATCGTGCTCTCCCGAGCGTCTCTGGAAGGACACCGACACCCCGTCAAACTGTTTGGCAAGTTCTTCAGCCTGGGTTTTCTCCTTGGCAGAGCGGCGCACCGAGGCGGCCTTCATCTGGACGATGACGGCCTTGTTCCCAGCGGTCGCTTCGATGGCCAGCTTGCGCGGCAGAAGAAAGTTGCGTCCGTATCCCTCCGCAACTTTGACCACATCGCCGCGCGATCCTAATTTCGTAACATCTTCTTTCAGAATAACTTCCATGATGATAGCTCCTGGCTTCTGGCTACTAGCTTCCGACCAACCATCGCTCCGGCCCGAAGAGCCAGGAGCTAGCCGCTAGAAGCCAGTAGCTGCTTTTACGATGCCCGCCCGGCAAACGGCAGCAAGGCGATGTTGCGCGCCTGCTTGATGGCGGACGCCAGCCGATGTTGATGCGGCGAGCACACGCCGGTCAAACGCCGCGGCACGATCTTGCCACTCTCGGCCACAAACTGGCCCAGCAAGCGGTAATCTTTATAGTTGATATCAGCGATTTTCTCAGTGCAGAACTTGCAGACTTTCTTGCGCCGGAAAAATTTGCGTCCGCCTTCGCGCGGAGGACCGCCGGGGCCGGAACGTCCCCCGCCACCTCCGCCACCGAATCGTGGACGGTCTCCTCCAGAACGCTCTCCGAAAGGCCGCGAGGGCCGATCGCCGGATGGCGCTGGTGCTTTTGTCTCTTCAGTCATAATGCTCCTTGGAATCAATGGCCAGTGGTCAGTGACTGGTGGCCAGTTAAATCGTTTCGCTTTTAGAACTGGCCACTGTTCTTAAGCGGTGGCTGGGGTTTCTTCCGCCGGAGGCGCGGGCGCTTCTTCCACCGCTGCCGCAGGCAGCGCGCTCACTTTTTTCTTCGCGTCGCGAAGCTTCTTGATCTTCTCCAGGCGTTTTTGTTCTTCATCGATGCGGACGGTGAGAAATTTAATCACCGGCTCGGTAACGCGCAGGCGGCGCTCCAGTTCATGGATCACAGTTCCCGCGCCTTCGATGGTCAGCAGAATGTAGACGCCCTCGCGGAACTTGCGCACCATGTACGCCAGACACCGCTTTCCCATGCGGTCCACACTCTTAATGGAACCAGCCGCCGAAGTTACGGTCGACTCCAGGTTCGAAATCAGCTTCTCTAAATCTTCGTCCGCCATATCCGGCCGGACAATAAACATCAGCTCATAGGTACGATTCATTTGCTATCTCCAAATCTTGAGCAGTGACCGGTGGTTAGGTCAGTGACCAGCTAACCCCAGCCCCGCAAAAAACCAATTTCCCTCACCGCTTTGTATTTCTGATCACTAGCCACTGATCACTGATCACTGATCACTGTCTTTACGGTTGAAACGGTTCATCGCCGCCGCCGCACCTTCGGTCAAGATCACCTTAACGGCTTCTCCAGTGGTGTCGAGCATCTCGTCCACCACCGTCAGGTCAGCCTTGCGAAACGGCGCCAGCAAATACCGCTCGCCGTCTTCCACCTTGCGTTCCGGAGCAACGCCCATCCGGATGCGCAAGAAATCCTGAGTGCCCAGCGCATTGATGATCGACTCGATCCCGTTGTGTCCCGCCGAACTCCGCCGGGTGTGAATCCTTAACGTTCCCAGCGGAAAATCCAGTTCGTCCTGAATCACCATCAAGTCCGATTCCGGGTTCACTTCGTATTCCGCAACCAACTCCCTGACCGACAGACCGCTCAGGTTCATGAAGGTTTCGGGCTTGGCCAGCAACACCGGTTCTTCACCAACCTGCATTCTCGCCGTCAGAGCCCGGCACTGCCGATTCCTGATTTCAATCCCACTCTCGCTGGCAATGCGATCCACGGCCAAAAAGCCCAGGTTATGCGGCGTGAATTGATACTCGATGCCAGGATTGCCGAGACCGACTATCAGTTTCACGCCACCATCCTGAAACCATACCGCGAAGAGCCGCGCTCTGCGCGGCGGACAGCCGAGGGCGGCTGTCCCCACATGAGCACTATTTCTTCTCCTTCTTCTCTGCCTTTTTCTCCGCCTTTTCCGGCTTCTCGAAAACTTCGGGCTCAGCAGGAACTGCTCCAGCTTCGGCCGCAACCGCTTCCGGCGTAGCCACAACTTCTTCCTTCACGGAGGTTACGTGAGCCACAGGCTGATTCGCTTCGGTCAGGAATTTCAGTTTCTCGTTATGTGGCAAATCTGTTACCCGCAGAACTTTGCCGAAGGTCAGCTCGCTCACATCGACGTCGATGTGACTCGGAATGTCGCCCGGCAAGCACTCGATCTCGACTTCGCGCAGCATCTGCTCGAGAATTCCGCCTTCGGTCTTCACTCCAAGCGGTACACCTTGTAGCACGATGGGCACGTTGACCCGCAGAGGCCTGTCCATCGCGATGC
>Ga0193728_1001292_pt1 | contig 12640 bp, 9 predicted proteins | sample U1c1metaG_FD_143037 | JGI IMG/M metagenome (GOLD analysis project Ga0193728, IMG submission 143037) | Soil microbial communities from a riparian zone of the East river system, Colorado, United States - U1c1 | ecosystem: Environmental > Terrestrial > Soil > Riparian zone | place: USA: East River...
CTCGCCGAGATCGAGCGCGATGAGCGCACCAAGGGAGTAACCTGCCAGATAGTTCCGCTGCGCCGTACCAGGCAGCTCCGAACCCAGGAGACCGCGCAGCTGGTGAGTGCGCTGCGAACCGTCCTTCACCGCCAGTCCGTTCTCCGAGAAGCTCGAATAGGCGAACGCATACCCAAGAGCGCCGAGTGCGTCGCGCACCTCGAAGAAATTATCCTGATTGTTATCGAGGGCGATGGGATCGAGCGGCGGCCGGATACCATGAGCGTAGTAGATCGCATCGCCGTTCCATTGCGTCGGGATGTAGAGGGCGTAGAGCGACCCGGGACCGGTCTCACCTTCAACGACCCTCGCCCACGGGCCCGAGGCGGGGGTGGTGACTTTCACCGTTCGCGCTTTTCCGTCAAGCTCGGGACCGGCGGGCGATAGATCCGTACAGGAGATTGCCGCCAGCATGATACCGGCAAGCGTGGGAAGAGATGTGTATCGCATGGCTACCTCAGGGTGGAAGGAGGTCGAACCGTTCGAAGTCTCCACCCTAACGGCGGCAGCCTTTAGCAGATATAGCCGGAATGACGTATGCGCGACCAGAAATGACGTAGACGTCTTTGCATGTCTAATCGAGCATCGCGGAAAAAAAAGTTCGGTCGCCATAGCAACCGAACCGTTCGTGTTCCTAGCGACTGCGCCTTCAACAGAGCGGGCGACCGGACTCGAACCGGCGACGTCCAGCTTGGGAAGCTGGCATTCTACCAACTGAATTACGCCCGCGACAACGAGACAACTTACCGAGCAGAGGAGTTCGCGAAAAGGCACTTCTCCAAATAGCGATAGCAGCAGTTAAGGGTGTGCGTCGGCCGACACACCCGCGGATCCGCTCCTGACCCCGCTAGTCTCTCTCTTCGGCAGCACCCAACCCGGTCGGACGAAGTGGCACGTGTAACCGTTCGGATAGTTCTCGAGATAGTCCTGGTGCTCCGGCTCCGCTTCCCAGAATGGACCCGCCGGGACTACCTCAGTGACGACTTTCCCCGGCCAGAGTCCCGATGCGTCGACATCGGCGATCGTATCGAGAGCGACGCGCTTCTGCTCCTCGTTGGTGAAGAAGATCGCCGAACGGTAGCTGGCGCCGATGTCATTGCCCTGGCGGTTTCTCGTCGTCGGGTCGTGGATCTGAAAAAAGAATTCCAACAACTTGCGATAGCTGATCTTGCTCGGGTCGAAGGTGATCTCGATCGCTTCGGCGTGCGTCCCATGCTTGCGGTAAGTCGCATTCGGAACGTCGCCGCCGGTGTACCCAACCCTCGTCGTGATAACTCCCGGATATTTGCGTATCAGATCCTGCATTCCCCAGAAGCAGCCGCCGGCGAGCACCGCACGTTCCGTCGAAACTGTCATCGTTGAACCCTCCGTCAAATTCCAATCTATAATATTGCCCGTTGATCGGATGAACACATCACGGGCGAAAGCTGGTCAAGTCAAAAGGAGCTGGATACCGGTCTTGGAAATGGGCAAAAAAAACGGCGCCTCTCTGGCACCGTCCGTTTTCATTTCGTTGCCTGAGAGCCACAGGTGAGATTTGAACTCACGACCGCCCGATTACGAATCGGGTGCTCTACCCCTGAGCTACTGTGGCAAGTTCTGCGAATGCCCTGGAGCGGACTCGAACCGCTATGCCTTACGGCACCACCCCCTCAAGATGGCGTGTCTACCAATTTCACCACCAGGGCAACATCACTGCACTCGCGGCAGGATCACCGCGAGCCACATCGATCAACCGAACTCCTGAAAAAAACTACGGGGCCGACGGGGCTCGAACCCGCGACCTCTCGAGTGACAGTCGAGTGCTCTAACCAAGCTGAGCTACGGCCCCAACTACTGGAGTCAGGGTCGGAAACCCCTTCCTCACCACGCAACCTTCCTCGCTACCGAGCCGATTGTCAGTCAGCCCGCCGAATAGCCCCAAGGGGAATCGAACCCCTCTCTGCACCGTGAAAGGGTGCCGTCCTAACCGATAGACGATGAGGCCGACCGGAGCCCAAACATTTCTTCATCGATCAATAGCGCTAACGGGATTCGAACCCGTGTTTGGGCCTTGAGAGGGCCCCGTCCTAGTCCCCTAGACGATAGCGCCAAGGATTCCCGTTTTGCTTCTCCTTTTACTCCTTACATCACAACGAGGCGCGCAACATCGCAACCCGTTTTCGACTTACAGGCCCGGCAGGACTTGAACCTGCAACCCCCGGTTTTGGAGACCGGTGCTCTACCAATTGAGCTACGGACCTAAACCGCCCTGCAGCCACTCAATCAACTGCTACGAACTGCGGACAACCGGGCTCCGCGTGCAATTGAACCATCCTACCAGAGGGGTGGCTGACGGGAATTGAACCCGCAACCCCCGGTGCCACAGACCGGTGCTCTAACCAATTGAGCTACAGCCACCATGGAACAGCCTGCATCTTAACCGCGTTCTACAATCGAATCAACTTACTTGGCGCGGTCCATGTATTCGCCCGTGTTCGGGTTCACGCGGACCTTCTCGCCCGTGTTCACGAACTCGGGAACATTGATCGTCACACCGTTCTCCAGCTTCGCCGGCTTCGTCGACGCCGTCTTCGTCGCCGTCTTCATTACCGGCGCCGTATCGACGATTGCCAGCACCATCGAGTTCGGGAGCTGAATACCGATCACGCGCCCGTTGTAGTACTCGGCCTGGATCTTCATCCCCGACTGCATCCACTGCGCGTTGTCACCCAGAACCTCTTCCTCGATCTCCATCTGGTCGTAGTTCTCGGTGTTCATGAAGTGATACGTGTTGCCGCCCTGATACATGAATTCGAGATCGTGCGTTTCCATCGACGCCTTTTCGATCGTGTCGGCGGCGCGAAAGCGGTGCTCGAAGTTATTGCCGGTGCGAAGATTCTTGAGCTTCGCCTGCACCATCGCACGGAGATTGCCCGGCGTGTGATGGCGGAACTCTACTACGCGACACGGATCACCCTGGAAGACCAGGACCATTCCACGCCGGATCTGGGTGGCAGGCATTGCCATATTCTTTTATTCCGATACTGAGGTCTGAAAACCGAAGATCGACGCCGGTACGCTGCCGTCTGGCGCCGATCGATACGAAGCGTAAACGTAAACAGCCTCGAAACTTAGCCGGCTTTCGGACCTCGGTCAAGCTTCGCAACTTCAGGCTTGAGCGCTTTCCACACGTTGTCCGCGACGATCCGCTCTCCCGTCAGGTTTGGGTGAACGCCGTCGGGCTGGTTGAGCCGCGGAATTCCTGCGACGCCGTCGAGCAGAAAGGGCAGCAGAGCAACCTTTTCCTTCGCCGCTACCTCGGTGTAGATCGCCCGGAAGCTTTGGGTGTAGGCGACGCCGTAGTTTGGCGGTGCTTCCATCTGGATCAGCGCGATCTTTGTCCGAGGCTGCTTCGCTCGCACTGCCGCGATGAGCTGCTCGAGATTCGCCCGCGCATCTTCCGGCGAGAGACCGCGCAACGCGTCATTCGCACCAGCCTCGATAACTACGAGATCAGTGGGAGTTCGGAGCACCCAGTCTATTCGCCGCAAGGCGCCGGCTGTGGTCTCGCCCGACAATCCGGCATTCACAACCTTGATTGGGATTCCCTCCGCCTGCGCCTTTTTCTCGATCAGCGATGGGTATGCCTGTTCAGGATCCAATCCGAGACCGGCCGTGAGACTCGTTCCGAAGAAAAGGACCACCGGCGTGCGTATTGATCCGACGCCAGCGTCGCGCACGGCCGTTGATTCCGCTCCCTTTCCAACACTCATGTTATCCTTCGTCTCTCTCGAATTCGTTGCACTGTTCACACTTCCGCCGGAGCCACACGCGACGACGCCCGCGACCGCTGCGACCAGAAGCGCCCGTCCTTTATGAAGCATCCGCCAATCAATTAACCCGTTCATGCTCATTGCCCGTGAAGTAACCAAAGAATACATGAGCGGCGAGCAGAAGCTCGCCGTGCTGCGCGATGTGTCGTTCACCATACCGCAGGGAGCCTTCGTCGCAATCGTCGGGCCCTCCGGCAGCGGCAAAACCACGCTCCTCGGCCTGCTCGCCGGACTTGATACACCGACCCGCGGGTCCGTGCTCCTCGACGACTCAGACCTCGGAAAACTATCGGAGAACGATCGCGCCAGGCTGCGCGGCGAGAAAGTCGGCTTCGTCTTCCAGAGCTTCCAGCTGATCCCGACCCTCACCGCGCTCGAGAACGTGCAGGTGCCGCTCGAGCTGCGCGGAACTGGGGGCGCGGCGGAGCGCGCCACCGATCTCATCGAGCGCGTCGGGCTTGCGGGACGAGGCCACCATTTCCCAACCCAGCTCTCGGGCGGAGAACAGCAACGTGTCGCGATCGCACGGGCATTCGCGAATTCGCCCAAGATCCTTTTCGCCGACGAGCCAACCGGCAACCTCGACAACGCTACCGGCCAACGGATCTTCGAGCTGCTTCAGTCGCTGAACAGCGATGGTGGATCCACGATCGTGCTCGTGACACACGACTTCACGCTCGCATCGCGCGCCTCGCGCATCATCCGGCTGCTCGACGGCGCCGTCGTGGAAGACACCGGCGCGACCGGAGGCTCGACTTGATCGGCGGATCGCGAAGCATCTGGAGTCTCGCCTGGCGGGAGAGCCGCACCGCCCGCAGGCGGCTTCTGCTCTACATGTCGTCGATCTCGCTCGGCGTCGCCGCACTCGTCGCGATCGATTCCTTTTCGGCGAACATCGTCCAGTCGGTGAAGGATCAATCACGCTCGTTGATGGGTGGAGACGTTTCCTTCAACTCGTCGAAGCCGTTTTCGCCCGCTGTCGACTCACTTTTTGATTCGCTCTCGCATCACGGGGTTTCGTTCGCGCGGCTTACGACCTTCCCATCGATGGCGGTGGTGCCGCGCAACAGTGGCACTCGCTTCGCGCAGGTACGCGGAGTGACTGACAACTATCCGTTCTACGGCGGCGTGACGACAGAGCCGGCGGGGCGATGGTCGCTGCTTACCCAAGGGCCGAATGCGATCGTCGATCCCTCGATTCTCACTTCGCTCAACGCCAGAATCGGTGACACGTTGCGACTTGGCTTCGGGACCTTCACTATCGTCGCGACGATAAAGGATGTTCCAGGCGCTGCCGGCATCGCCGAGATGCTGGGGCCGCGCATTTTCATTCCCGCAAAGTACGTAGCGGAAACGCAGCTCCTGGTTTTCGGGAGCACCGCCGACAGGACGGTGCTGGCGAAGCTTCCCCCAGGCGTCGACCCCGACAAGTTCGTCAAGCCATTCAAGAAGAGGCTCGATAACCAGCAGGTGCGGACGCGCACGGTTACCCAGACAGAGATGTCGACACAGGATGCGATCGAGAATCTCACGGACTTTATCGCGATCGTGGGGCTCGTTGCGCTACTTCTCGGCGGCATCGGAGTAGCGAGCGGCGTTCGGGCTTTTGTCGCGCGGAAAATAGATACGGTGGCGGTGCTTCGCTGTCTTGGAGCGTCGAGCGGTCAGGTCATGACGATCTACGTCGTCCAGGCAGCGGCGATGGGTCTGCTGGGCGCAGCAGCCGGTGCCGCGCTCGGCGTGGCGATCCAATTTCTCCTTCCGAAGGCGCTGACGGGGTTTCTGCCCATCGACGTGAAGGTGACGCTCGTACCGACGGCGGTGTTGACGGGACTGGCTGTCGGTGGCTGGATCGCGCTGATCTTCGCGCTGCGCCCGCTGCTTGCGCTTCGAAATGTGTCACCGCTCCAGACGCTGCGACGCGACACCGACGCCGATGTGCTTCGCATGCGTTGGACGGACGCCCCTAGGATTGCGGTGAACGCAGCCCTGGTGCTGAGCGTGGTCGGCATCGCGCTCTCACGGGCGCAGACGACCCGACAGGCATTCGCGATAAGCGCAGCCACCGGAGCCGCGATTCTCGCGCTCGCCGTCAGCGCCGGCTTTTTGTCGTGGGCAGCGCGCAAGGGACTGCGAACGCGTTGGCCGTACGTGTTTCGACAGGGCGTCGCCAACCTCTACCGTCCAGGAAATCAGACGCGTGCAGTCACGCTCGCTCTCGGCTTTGGCGCGTTCCTGGTGAGCACGCTCTATCTGGTGCAGAGCAACCTGCTCCGTCGCTTCACGACCGCGGCGACAGAGGCTCGAGGAAACGTCGTTTTCTTCGACATACAGCAGGATCAGGCCGCCGGGGTCGATTCGATCGTGAGACGCGGAAACGAGGTGGTGCAGCTGGCACCTGTCGTCACAATGCGTATCGCCGCGATCAATGGAAAGCGCGTCACCGACATGAAACCAAGAGAGCGAGGCCAGCCTGGACGCGCGCCGTGGGCCCTCAGGCGTGAGTTTCGATCGACATACCGCGATAAGCCCGCTGCGAGCGAGACCATTGTCGCGGGTAAGTGGTTCAGTGACAGCGCCGTGAAGTATGCTCGCGACACAGGCGAGATTTCTCTCGAGGAAGGGATTGCGAAAGAGCTCGAGGTCAAAATCGGGGAGGCAATAAGCTGGAACGTGCAGGGTGTAGAGATCCCCACCCGCATTACAAGTCTTCGCAAAGTCGTCTGGACCCGATTCGAGCCGAACTTTTTCGTGGTGTTCGCGCCGCCCGTGCTCAAGGGTGCTCCGAACCAATACGTGATGCTGGCACAGGTGAAGGATCCCGCGGCGGTAACGCTTCTGCAGCGCGAGGTGGTGAACCGCTTCCCCAACGTTTCGAGCATCGACCTTACCGCGATCAAGCGCACCGTTGACAACATCGTCGGAAAAGTCTCGCTCGCGATCCGGTTCATGGCGCTGTTCAGTCTCGCGGTCGCAATCCCGGTTCTTTTCAGCGCGGTGTCGGCAACGCGGCGCGAGCGAATTCGCGAGGGAGTGCTGCTCAAGACTCTTGGCGCGACGCGCGGCCAGATCGGGCGCATTCTCCTGGCGGAGTATTCGTTGCTGGGCGTCATGGGCGGGCTCACCGGAGTGCTGTTGTCGCTGGCCGGTGGCTGGGCGGTGGTCCGCTACATCTTCAAGACGCCGTTCGCGCCGGCGTTCGTGCCGGTGGCGGGGATCGCGGCCGCAATCGTTGGGCTCACGCTCTTGATCGGGCTACTCGCAGGGCGGGACGTGTTCAAGGAGACGCCCGTCACTGCGCTTCGGGACGTCTAGGATTCGCGCGCGGATCTGGTCACAAGAGTACCAAAGCGGGGAGCTACCGGCTTTCCAGCAGCTTGGCTGGCAGCTTTTTCAGTCGCGTTCCGGTTGCTCGCTCTGAGAGTTTCCCGCTCAGTCGATTCCGACGACCAGCTATGTGAAATCGGAAGGCGGACCACCTTTGCGCCAAAAGAAAAGCTCCGAGCGATTGGCTGCAACGCTCGGAGCTCCCTGCTTCGGTTTTGAAAGTGCTTGAGCCCAGCCGCGACCTATCCCAAACTATTGGACGCGAAGCACGTAAACGTGCTCGCCCGAGAAGCTCGCGTTGTTGCCGGATGTGTCCAGGACCTTCACGTTTTTCGCGCCTGCGCCCGCTGCGACCGTGAGCCGGAAAAATGATCCCGTGCCGGAGATGTTCTTGGCCGCGATGTTGTCGCTGCCGCTGCCGATCGATTGGACGGCCAGCGGATAGGTCGCAACAGACTGACTGAGCACGGACCTGGCGACCGGAGGCATCACGTTGCGGAAGTTGTACGACCGATACTGGTACTTCGCATCAAGCCCGGTTACTCCGAGATGGTCGGCGTACATCGAAACCAGCCAGCCTTTGACCACCGTATCGAGCGGCGCTTTGGTGGCGGCGTTGAAATTTCTGAAGCCTGTGTCTGGTCCAGCCACCAGCGCTTTAGTGAACGTGCGCGGAAGGCCGGCGGAATAGTTATCGGCCGCGTAACGAACGATTGCCCAGGCGGCGCCTCGGACCGCGAGACTCGTATCCGCCAGCTTGCTCATCGGCGAGTACGTGTCGTCCTTGTCCATCCAGTAGGTCAGGCGCGCCAGGTTCTGGAAGAAGAAGGCGTTGAAATCGTTGGCCTGCGAGCAGGGTGTATTGCACGGGAGGAGATCGCTAAACGTCAGGGTCTGAAGATCCCCGAAGCCGCGCTGCACGCGACCCACGGCATCCTCGGCGAAATGCGCGAGCGCCTCGTCGAGCCAAGTCGCCTCGAAGGCCTGTACCTGTGGGTTCTGGAACCTGTTACCCGCGTTGATCATGTGCTGGAATTCATGGGCGATGGTGCCGCGGGTGCCCTGACGCACCGAGCTTGCGCTTCGAATGTTCCCGAACTTCGTTCCTGTGGGATCGGGCGAGAGTAGATAGAAGACCTCTGCAAGATTGGATTCGGCACAGTGGTCTCCGGCACTCACGCCAGTAGTTGGAAAGAAGTCGCCAGCAAAGAAGAATCCACCAATGAATCCAGCGCCAGCCGGCTGGTTTGGCGGAGTCAGCTTATTGATCTCGCCGGTGAACAGCATGATGATGCGGCCGTTCCCGTCGACATCCGTCGGAGTATTGAAGTAGGCAGCGTCAGTTGGATAAGTGACGTTGTCGAACTCCGCCGTGATCGAGTCCATCTGTGCCTGCGTGAACAATCCCGCTGGCGGTCCATCGAGAGTATCCACCATCAGAATCGCCTTGTTGCTCACCGAAGCGACAACTGCCTGTGTCGGGAAGAAATCGCTGCACAGGTCCTGTCCAGGAGCCGGGTTTCCGTTCGGCACATTTATGTTCACCACCTGTCCGACTACAGGAACTGACGCCGTTGCCACCTGGGCGCTGCGCCGAGCACTAATCGATGCGGATCCCAACAGGCTGGAACGCGAGCGCAAGGACAGCCTCTTACGCTCGAATGAGCGAACCCTGCTCTCGAACACTTCCTGCGGCGTCCTCGCGAGCGGAGCCTGGTTCAACTGAATCCGGGACTGCGCGGCAAGATCGGCAGCGGCCTCGAGCCCAAAAACGCCAGTGGTCGATTTATCGGCCTTCACCACGAAGTTCGCGGGCACATCGTGTTGCGTGCTCGTGTTCGCCACGACGATCAGATAATCCCGCGCGCTGGTGGAAGCCTGCAGAGTGATGCCATTGGGTATGTCGGTCGGATTCAAGAGTCTGACTTCTCCGACATTCATGTTGGTGATGTCGCTGAGAGTCTTAACAGGGGGTGTCACGTCGCCACCACCACCGCACGCGACAGCGAGGACCATTACAGCAGGGACATATATCTTCTTCACTGAAGCTCCTGGCGCAGGGTTCGGATGTAATGCCGCTTTGATACACGCGAGGGGGTGAAAAGGGCCCCTTTTGCGGTTCAACAATCTAAAGCCAAATCCGCGCCTGAACGCGGCAAATCGTGTCGGATGGCAGACATTCGGGCGCCAGCGGTACCATTTGCTTGCCCAACGTCTCGCCAAGACATAGACTCCACCATGGCTACTGACGAGAAGCCTTCCCAGAATTTTCGCTCCCGCGAACAGCAGGCCACACTGGGGCTTCTCCGCACCGCCGACGCTGTGAAGCGGAGCCTCGCACAGGTGATCGAACCGTACGGCATCACGCCGCAACAGTACAACGTCCTGCGCATTCTCCGCGGCGCCGGAACAGAGGGTCTGCCCACCCTCTCCATCGGCGAGCGGATGATCGAGCAGACACCGGGCGTCACACGCCTCGTCGATCGACTCGAACGAAAAGAGCTCGTCGAGCGCACGCCGTGCCCCAAGGACCGCCGCCGCGTTTTCTGTCGAATGACTGCCAAGGGTCTCGAGCTGTTGAAGGAGCTGGACGATCCGGTAAACCGGTGGGATGCCCGGTCGGTGTCGGTGCTTCCAGCGTCCGAGCTGGATTCACTGATCGACCTGCTCGACCGCGTGCGCGCATCGAACTACTAGTAGAAAGACACTATGCTCGACGCTTGCCCTATGGTGTAATTTGGCTTAATTGTTGACTAGTCAACGGAAGCCAATCACTCCCGAAAGAGGCCAATCATGTTGAGCAAGATCATACGCACGAGCGACGACAAGGTTTTGACCATCCTGCGGCTCGCCCTCGCGATCGTTGTCTTCCCCCATGGAGCGCAGAAAGTCCTCGGCTGGTTTGGCGGATTCGGACCCTCGGGGACCTACGGGTTCCTCACGCAGCAGATGCACATTCCCGGCGTCCTCGCGATTCTCGTTTTCGCCGCCGAATTCCTTGGTCCAATCGGACTGTTCATTGGCTTCCTGAGTCGGATCGCCGCGTTCGGAATCGCCGTCGACTTCGCAGTCGCGCTGTTCATGGTTCACCTCCCGAACGGCTTCTTCATGAACTGGAGCGGACAGCAGAAGGGCGAAGGAATCGAGTTTTTCATTCTGGCGATCGGCATCGCAATCGCAATCATGATAGGCGGAAGCGGCGCGTGGTCCATTGACAGAGCGCTCGCAACCAGGAATCAACAGCAACCGAACCGGGTGTGACGCTGTAGCGGGAGCGGCGGATGGCCTCGAGCTGGAGAGCGCCCGGCGGATAGTCTTCGAGCGGGAGAATGACTCCGGGCTATCGGATCGTTCCGATCCGGCGCCCTGCTTCCTCGACGGCCTCATAGAGCTGATCGAACGACTCGGTCACGAAGAGAACGTCCTGGAAGTGATCGATCTCGAAGTGCTGGTTGAAAACGGCGTCCAGTGAAAACGGACGCCGGTCGCACTTGGGTCCTAGTGCGTTGGCAGCGTCGCCGTGGGAGGAAATAAGGCCGCTTCCGTAAACTTTGATTTGTCCGTCTTCGCGAATGAGGCCGAACTCCACCGTAAACCAGAACAGCCGCGCCATGCGAGTGGTGTCTTCCTCGTTCTCGGCCGCAGCGGCGACCTGTCCGTAGTGCTGCAGGAAATCAGCGAAGACCGGATCGGCGTGAAGTGGTACGTGGCCGAACACATCGTGAAAGATGTCCGGCTCCGGCAGGTAGTCGAGCTGCGCACGCTTTCTTATCGTGACCGTCGTCGGGAATTTTCGTAGCGACAAACATTGAAAGAACGCCTTGGCGGGGATGTAGCCGTTGACGGGCACCGCTTCCCAGCCGGTCGGGGGCGCGAGCCGTCGGTTCACCTCCGCGAGATCGGGCACCGTTTCCTTCTTGAGTCCGATCGTGTCGGCGCCCCGGAGAAATATCTTGCTGCCGTTCTTCCGCAGCTCTTTCATCCTGCGCTCGTAGAGCATGCCCCAGACTTCGTGGTCATCAGCCGTGTAAGACTTCCAGTCCTGCTTGATGAAGACTGAGGGGTCTTCTACAAGGTCGTAGAGGGCGGCAGTTGATTCCGGCAATGTCAGCTCCGTGATGCGGGACGAGAACGCACCCTCAAAGCTAATTGCCGGTCTTGAGCCCTGAAAGCTTGGGACCAGTGGGCCGCTTTCGCAGCGGGAGCTTGAGCGTGAACACCGATCCGACGCCAATCGTGCTCGTGGCCGTGACATTGCCGCCCATCGCACGCGCGAGATCGCGACTGATCGGCAAACCGAGGCCAGTGCCTCCGCCCGAGAGGGATCCGGGAGCGCGCAATTGAACGAAGGGCTCGAAAATCTGTTCGATCTTGTCGTTCGGGATACCCGAACCTGTGTCGCGCACGCGCACGAGGAGGCTTTCATTCTCGATCCTCCAATCAAGCTCCACCGCGCCTCCCGCCGCCGTGAATTTCACGGCGTTGGCGAGAAGATTCACGAGGATCTGCTGCACCTTTTCGCGGTCCGCGAACGCCGTCTGGGAAGGATCGCCGCCGTGATGGGTGTAGCTGACACCTTTTTTCGCGAACTGGGGCGCGACCATCGCCTCGGCGCCACGCAGGGTTTCCTCGATTGGTATTTCCGCCATCGAGAGCTCGATGGGCCCGCCTTCCAGCTTGGCGAAGTCGAGAATCATGTTCACGAGCGCAAGCAAGTGCTCCTGCGCCTGATGGATTCGCCCGACGTCGCGGCGTTGCTCGGCGTTGAGGCCACCGTGAATGTTCTGCTGCAGGATCTCGAGATATCCCGATACCGCGTGGAGCGGTGTGCGGAACTCGTGGCTGAGACGCGCAAACAGCTCCGACTTGATACGATTGGCTGCCTCGGCTTCCTTTCGCGCGATCTGCTCGCCCTCGAGAGCGAGCTCCAGCTCGCGTGTGCGTTGAGCGACGCGCGCATTCAGGGACCGGTTGAGCGCCTGCATGCTCTCTTCCGTCTCACGCCGCGCGCTCATGTCGCGAAGGAGCCAGCAGAGCGAGCTTTTGCCGTCGTCGCGCGTTTCGAGCGTCGACACGGTTGCTTCGACCGTGGCAACGCGGCCGTCGCGCATCATCGTCTCGATTATCCATTTCTGGACGTGCACTCCGCTCCCGAGCGCATGCAGCTGTGTCTGGAATTCGTGTCGCGAGCGCGGCTCGACGAAAGTCACGAGCGGTTTGCCGGCCAGCAGCTTCGAGGCTACGCCGAGCAGCTGCGACGCGGCCGCGTTGGCCTCTTCGATATTGCCGGCGGCGTCGGTTACCACATACGGATCGGGCGCGAGATTGAACAGAGTCCGGTAGCGGTTGCGCTGGATCTCGAGGAGGTTGTGCGTCTCGATCAGCGTTTCCTGCTGCGCGCGCAGCTCCTCCTCGGCCACACTCAGCTCTTCGAACGCGGACATCAACGCCTCGTGGCG
>Ga0193728_1001293_pt1 | contig 12629 bp, 12 predicted proteins | sample U1c1metaG_FD_143037 | JGI IMG/M metagenome (GOLD analysis project Ga0193728, IMG submission 143037) | Soil microbial communities from a riparian zone of the East river system, Colorado, United States - U1c1 | ecosystem: Environmental > Terrestrial > Soil > Riparian zone | place: USA: East River...
CCCCGGCCACGGGCCGGTGTGGCGCTGGGAGTCGCGCGAGCGCCGCTTGATCGAGCGCTAGTGAGCCGCGTACTGCGCGTGAACCGCGTCGGTCTCTTCGCCGTGGGTGTCGGCGAGACGCTCGACTTCGGCGTCCATCTCGCCGATCAGCATCTTCTTCCACATCCGCAGGTCGCCGCGTAGCGACCACACGAGCTCTTTGGGCCCGAGCCACGAGGCGGGCTTGTTCTTCTCGAACACGAAGTGGCCGATCCACGCGAAGCCGTAGCCGGCGACCGGCGCGGCGATCAGCGCGGCCGGATAGAACGGCGCCGCGGCGACGCAGCCCATCGCGATCGTCGTGCCGACGAAGTGCAACCGGCGACAGGTCTTGTCGCGGTGCTGCGAGACGTAGTACGGCCAGAACTCTTCGAACGACTGCGGCGCGTTGTCCATCGCGCCGAATCTACCAGGTGAACGCGTAGGCGGCGACGGCGCCGTGATCGACCGGCACCAGGTACGCGGTCCGCGCGTCGACCGTCTTGGTCTGGGTCGCGAACAGGTAGACCGTGAGCACCGCGAACGGCACCGCCCCGATCAGCGTGTACTTGTCGAAGGGCGAGTTGTCATAGACGTCGTTGCAGGTCCGGCCCTCCGGCGGCGGCATGCCCTTGCACCGTCCGTTGAGCGCGAACAGGGTGCCGCTCGTCGCGCCGAGGCCGACCGTCACGCCGAGCGAGAGCCAGCGCCAGCCGCCCCACCGCGTGTCGACCGTCGTCGTGGTCGTGACCCCGAGCTCGGGTGGGGTCGTCCTCACAGCGCCGTCGGTGACCGGCTCGACGTGCGCCGGCTGCTTGGCGACGTCCACGACCTCGATGCCTTCCGCCGGCGCCTCGCCCGCGATGTAGTGCGCGAGTGCCTTCAAGCGATCGCGCGACGGATCGGGGTTGAGCGACACCGTCGCGCGCCGGATCTCCTTGCTGCTCTCGAGACTGATCAACGAGCCGACCACAACTCCGTTCGACTTGACCTGGTCGAGGCCAACGAGTGCGACGGACTTCGCCGTGATTTCGTGCGCGAGTTTCACCGCGTACTCCGCCTCGTGCGCCTCGCGCTCGCTAGCACTCGCGAATTCGAAGCCTGTCCAGGTGCCCGTGTGGATCGCCTGATCGAACGCTGCGTCGACGACCACGGTGTGCTCACCCCCGGCGGTCACCGTCACGTTGTGCGTGCGCGACGGGAGATTGTTCGCGATCACGAGGACGCGGTAGTCGCCGGGCGGCACGTCGAGCGTCATGGTGCCGCTGCCGCGGTAGGTCTCGTCGACGAAGACGACACCCGAGGTCACGCGTACGGTCAGCTTGCCCGTGCCTTGTGCCGCGAGCGCCTTGCGTGATTCTTCGAACGCCGTTGCGGCGTCGGGGCCGAACTGTGTGCGCGACACCTGGCCATCGGGAAAGCTCCGGATCATCTCGTCGAACGTCGCGTGCATCGCGCCCTGGTCACCATTGCGCGAGTACGCGAGCGCCAGCGCGGTGAGCGCGTTCTGTAGCGGCTGGCGAAGCTTCGAGTCCTTTGCGAACGCACCGGAGTTGTGCTGCGCGATGTCGATCAGCTGGACCAGCTTTTGGATCGCGTCGCCGAACTTGCCTTGGGCGTACAGCCGCACGCCGGTGTCGACCTCGGCCGAGAAGTTGCTCGGCATACCGGCGTCGGTGTGCGACGGCGTGGAAATCCCGGCGACGCGACGGCCGACCGTGTCGCCCGAGCTGACCTTCGCGCGCGCGAGCTCGTCGAGCACCGGCGAGACCAGGCGAGGCGCATCTGCAGACCGCGCGCCCGTATAGACCTCGAGGGCAATGCCCTCGTCCGCACGGGCGGTGGTGGATACGAGCAGCGCGAAGAGTACGAGGTAACGAGAGACCATACCCACCATATCGAACATCTTGTGTGCGGGTTGCGTGTCGCCGAAAAGCGAAAAGGCCCGCCCCGTTAGGAGCGAGCCTGCCATAGCCGGGGGGGCAGATCTAGGGAACGACTTTGAAGTAGTTGCCCGTCGCTGCGCCACTGAGCGTGTTGGCCACGCCCGTGTGACAGTAGAAGTTGATCGGGTTGGTCGTATCGAGGGTCGTGAGGGTGTCGCTCATATACGCGCTTCCCGCCGGGGTGCCCGTACCGCCCTGATCTTCGTGTTGAAATCCGTCCGCGCCGGGAGCAGCCGGCCCATGGATGACGAACGCCAGGGTGGTTCCGCCATTAAATACGGCGAGCTTGCGGCCGGCCTTGACGAGGTACGGATTCGCAACCGTGCCATCGGTCGGATACACGCAGTTGGTACCGCTGTTCGTGTACGTCACGCGATAAACCGGATTGAACGTGACGTCGATCGACGCGTCGGCGGACAACGTTCCCGACGTCGCCGTAATTTTCACCTTGCCGGCAACCATCCCTACGTTGCCCATCGCGCCGATCGCGATGTGTGCGGTCGCGGTTCCATCTGCGGCCACCGTCACGGTCGTCATGTCGAGGTTCGTGATCCAATCGGTGATCGGCGCGGTCGTCGTATCGGCAACCGTCGCGGCCAGCGTGACGTCACCGGTGAAGCCCATCATCGAGGTCAGTGTGATCGCGACGCTCGCGCTCTGGCCGAGGTCCATCGCCGGTAGTGTCGGCTGATCGACGGTGATCGCGACGCGCGGTTGCGACGTGTTCTCCGTCTGGCAGGTCGAGGAGCAGCCGTCGCCGTTGTTGGTGTTGCTGTCGTCGCAGGTCTCTCCCGGGTCGACAACGCCGTTTCCGCAGGTCGGTTGCTGCTGGTCATCACCCGGGCCCGTGCCACCCGTGATGTCCTGGGTACATGCCGGGATGGCGACCGCCGCGATGATGGCTAGGAGCAGGCTGCGCATGATGTGCACTCCTTACAAGAAAAATGCCCGGCCTAACCGGGCGTTAACATGGGGACCGAAAACCTCAGACCCGGGGCCCCACACCCCACACGGTGTGTCTATACCCCGGGATCCGCGAGCTACTGCTCGACCGAGACGAGGCGGCTAAGCGCCGAATCCGCCCCGTGAATGTGACAGTACCAGGTGGCATCGTCGGTCACGTTCGTCGTCGTATAATCCGAGCCCGGGTTCAGCGCGCCGCCCTCGTGCGGGATGCCGCCACCCGAGTGAATCTCGTGAGCGATCGTGTCGGAGTTATGGAACGTCACCGTCGTGCCCGCGCGGATCTTCAGCGGCGCATTCTTCGCCGGCCAATCGGTGTGCGTGCCGGCACCGACGGGCGCGAGATCGATCGTGACCTTCTTCGCGATCGTGAAGTTCGAGCTGACTTCTGCCGTCGAGGTGCCGTCCGAGACATCGAGCTTGATGATCGGCATCAACTCCATGGCGTCCGTCGGGATCATGACGTTCATCGTCACCGTCGACATCGAACCATCCGTCAGCGTCACGCTCGCTTGCGACGGCGTCAGCGTCCAGCCAGTGACAGCGCCGTCGGCTGCGTTCGTGATCGTCGGCGTCACCGTGACGGTGCCCGCGTAACCGCTCACACTGGAGACCGTGTACGTGAGCGCGATAGTCTTGCCGAGGTCCGAGCTGACCGCCGGCTGATCGACGGTCACGGCAACCTTGCCGTTGTCGGCAGTTCCAGTGCCGCTTCCGTTGTCGCCGCCTCCGGTACCACCACCCCCCGTGCCGCCGGTGCCGCCAGTACCGCCGGTGCCACCCGTTCCCCCAGTGCCAGGGTCGCCGGTGATGTCCGTCGTGCAGGCGGGTACGATCGCGGCGATGAGAGCTGCGAGAAGGATGCTGCGCATGTTGTGCAACAACTACAAGGCGTGTGCCGAAACCCACGGATGTTAACTCCGCGTTTACAAACGCGCGCAACTCGAGTCGCCTGGGAGGGGACTCCCTCATCGGTGCCCACAACCCCGGGCGGGATCGCGACTTACACCCGACTACCTACTTCGTTTGACGTCCAAGGAACTTCTTGGCCCAGGAGCTCGCCTGGTTGATGCCGCTTCCGACCCCGCCCATCACGCCGCCGAACATCGAGCTCTTGCCCGTCGCCTTCGAGATCTTGGGACCGAAGAAGTAGAGCGCGGCCGACCAGCCCAGCACGAGCACGTACACGGTCATGCTCATCCCCGGAATGATCGAGGCGACCAGTAGTGCCGCAGCGGTAACGACCGCGAGGATCACTCCAAGGCGGAGCCCCAAGTACCACGCGGTCAGTGCACCCACGACAATCGCTGCAATCACAACTCCACAATAGCACGCTCCCGACGGATCGTCCTCGGACCGCTAAGATGCCCTAAACGCGTAGTAATCGCGCATCGCGTCGACTTCCCGATCGGCTCACGCGGGGCGTCGGTAGCTACATCTCAAGGGTCTGACGCGGCGAGAACCGTTGCTCTCGATAGCTCCGCTCGCGCTCGTGCGCATCGCGAAACATCTGCGCGAGCTCTGCGGCTTGAGCCTCCGCATCGAAGATCGCGGCGAGCCAGATCGCGAGACACGTGTAGGTGATGCCCGCGACGACCAGTAACGCCGGATGACCGACGCGGATGTAGTCGCCGCGGCCGATGCCGATCATCTCGCCGACGGTGAGGAGCGCGCAGGCCGTCGCGAGCAGCGCGACGAAGCCGAGCATCATCTTCGGCACGGCGTCGATCCGCGTCCCGAACAAGCAGACGACCTGAAATACGATCGTAAGCAGCAACGTGCTGCCTGCGGTCGCGAGGATCGCTACCGTGATCGGCGGCATCGCCGAGATGCGGTCGGGACAGCGAACCTCGTCGAATGTGCCCGCAAGTAAGACGAGTGCAACGCTCGTCACGAGCAGGCTGAACAGGACATACCAACGCGCGCCACCGGGTCGAGTCATCATGAAAGCGATATCGGCATGCGGGTTCCGCGGTTGCTTTGTTAGGATGGCAACCGGAGCGGCGGAGGGCCGATAGCTTGACCATGCGAATCCGAATTGCTGTTTTGATCGTTAGTTTCGCGGTGCTGGGCTGCACGAAGCACAACCCTGCGGTGTGCTGCAACACGCCGACGCAGTGCTCGAGCTTCGGGCTCGACGGCGTTATCGGTTGCGACACGGGCAAGGTTTGCGATGCGGACGGGACCTGCATTTCCCCGCAGTGCGCTAGCTCCGCCGAATGCGGTGACACCACACCTTACTGTTCGAGCGAAGGCCTGTGCGAGATGACGTGCGTCGCGGACACGGAGTGTCCGGGCGCCGGCGAAGCCGCAAGCCAGATCCATTGCGTGGGTGGCGCGTGTGTCGAATGCGGAAGCGGCGCCGACTGTCCGGCGAGTGCGCCGATCTGCGCGAGCTCGGCGTGCCGGATATGCCAACAAAACGACGAGTGCGCCACGGAAGTGTGCGGTATCGACGGCACATGCATCGCCGCCGATTCGATCGCGTACGTAACCCCGGCGGGCTCTGATGCCGCGGACTGCTCCCAAGCAACGCCGTGCAGCCTCACGCATGGCGTCTCACTCGGTCGCACGTACACGCTGCTCACGGCGGGGACCTACCAGATCACGCAGGGCCTCACGCTGACGGGCACGCGCTGGCTCCTCGGCAGCGGCGCGAGTCCACCGACGGTGATGCGCTCGACCGGCGGACCGATCCTCACGGTCGGAGTCGCATCGGACCTACACGTCTCGTATGTCGTGCTCTCGGGAGCGACGAACACGACGACCGGATCCAACGATGGCACCGCGATCCTGTGCCCGAACGACGGCAACCCGCGATTGCTCGAGCTTAGCGACGTCACCGTTACGGGCAGCGCGTACAACGGCGTCGACGCGAACACCTGTTCGGTCACCGCGACCCACAGCGCCTTCACCCGCAACGGCGCAGTAGCCGCCAGCGACGGCAGCGGTCTGTACGTCAAGGACAACAATGCAACGATCGATGCGTGCGACTTCACTCGAAACGGCTATGACGGTTTCAACTTCGACGGCTCGGTCGCGCTCGTCGTGAACTCCTTCTTCACGAGCAACGGCCACAACGGGGCGACGATCAGCAGCGAATACCCGGGAGGTCACATCCAATTCTCGACCAGCGCAGAGAACGTCAAGATGGGCCTGTCGGTCGGTATTCCAGTCGGCGTCTCATTCGACCTGACCAACAACTTGGTCGGCGGAAACGGCATGAGCGACAGCCTGTGTTCGGGGGGGACCTGCCCTACGGGTGGCTCGATCATGCTTGGCGCGGATGACTCGACCGCGCATTTCAAGACACACACGGACTTTCACATCACCGCCGGCAGTGTCGCGATCGATGCGGCAGCTGGGTCGACGCTCGATCACGACTTCGACGGTGACGTGCGCCCGCTTGGCGCTGGTCGCGACGTCGGTGCCGACGAAGCGCAGTAACTACTCGAGGCGCTCGCGGCACGGGAAGTCGCAGGTCTTGCGATGCGTGCAGTCGTACGCGCAGCCGGCGGCGAGCGCGAACAGCGTGAGGATCTCGTCGGCCGCTCCCACGGGCACGGCCTTGCGAGCGGCCTTGGCGGCGTTGGCGAACGCGGCGGCGTCGGTCGCGTAGGGCGTCGCGATGAAGCCGAGGCGGAACAGCGTGTCGCGCACGATCCGGTGCGGCGTGACGGTGTAGTCGCCGAGGTCGTCGTAGCGGATGACGCCGAGGCGCGAGAGCATGTCGAGGATCCAGAACAGCTCGGTACGGAACAGGCCGCGGCCGAGCGCGGAGTCGAGCGAGGCGAAGACCTCGGCGGCGGAGCCGCGGCCGTCGAGGCTGGAGGCGAGCTCGGGGACTTCGGCGCAGCGGCGGGCGGCGAGCGAGGCGAGCATGAGGGCGCGCGCATCGATCTGAGCGGGCAGGTTTTCGGGGACGGTGCCTTGGTAGAGATCGGCGAGCACGCTCGCTTTGTCGAGCGCGGTGTACGCGGCGATCACGCCGGCGCGATCGCGGTCGAGGCGAAACGCGAGCGCGGCGGCGACCGCGATGCGGTAGAGCACCTCGTCGGCGCCTTCGATCCATTGTTCGGCGTCGAGGCCGAAGTCGGAGGGTTGGTACGTGGTGGAGGCGAGGTCGAGCGAGGTGTGCCACGCGGCGATGCGCGCGGTGGTTTCGGCGAGCACGTCGTCGGCGAAGCCGGAGGCGAACCGCACGAGCGGGACCGGGCGGTCGCGGTTGCGCGGCGTCGGGATGTTGTCGGCGGAGAGGTGGCGCAATGGCGCGGGCAGCGGCGAGCCGGTCGGAGCGGCGGCGGCGGTGACGGGGATCGAGGTGTCGCCGGCGGGCGTGGCTTCGGTCGGCGCCGCGGCCGCTTCTTCTTCGGCGACGACCGGGATCACGGGCTCGGGCTCGGGCTTGTCCTCGGCGACGTACTCCTCGAGATCGAGCGCCAACGCGAGCTGCGCGTAGCGGTCGACGCGCGGACCGGATGTGACGGCGACGCCGAGCGGACGCAGGAGGCCGCACGCGATCGCGATCTGGATCCAGGTCTCGAGCGCCGGGCGCGACGGCAACTTGCCGGTGTACGCGGCGGAGTTGAGGTGCTTGTAGATCTCGTCCTTGTGATGTGCGCGCTGCGTGACCAACTCGACGACGGTCTTGCCGAGCACGGGGTTGAGGCCCCACAGCCGGTCGAGCACGACGATCGCGGAGTCGTCGTCGTTGGGCGCGGCGGCGAGCGCCTGCATGAACATCGAGGGCGTGATCGTCGCGCCGCCGACGCCGAGGAAGCGAAGGATCGTCGCCGGGCGATCGCGATCCCACAGCTTCGCGACGCGCAGCCGGTTCCGCAGCTCTTTGAACGGCTCGCCCTTGGCGGGCGTCTCCTTCGCGACGCGGACCAACGCGGCCAGCGCACCGCGCTGGTCCTGGCCGATCGGTGGGAACTCGACGACCTGAGGCATCGCCCCAACGGTAACACCGCGTGTTGTGTGTCGGGAGTCGGCGTGGTGGAGTTGTGGCGATGACGTTCGTCGCGGTCGTCGGAGGTTTGCTGGTCCCGGGGTTGGGCCACGCGATCGCCGGTCGTATGTGGTGGGCGCTCGGTTGGGCGCTGATCGTGCCGCTGTGCCAGCTCGCGGTGCTCGTGATGACGCCGTGGCTGTTCTACGTGTCGTTCGTGGCCCGCCTGTTCGGCGCGCTGCAGGGTGGCTGGTTCGTGCGCGGCACGCAGAAGCCGGTGTGGCTCGCGATGCTGCCCGGCGTCGTGCTCGCGGTCGGCGTCGGGATGTTCATCACGACGCGCGCCGTCATGCGCAACGGCGTCACGCGCTCGGGCTCGATGTATCCGACGATCGCGATCGGCGATCACTTCTTCGTCGCGACCCACCCGCGCGGGATCGAGCGTGGCGACATCATCACGTTCGACTATCCGTGCGATCACGAGCGCGAGTACGTCAAGCGCGTGATCGCGCGCGGCGGCGACACGGTCGAGGTGCGCTGCAGCGTGGTCTACGTCAATGGCGCCGCAGTGCCGGCGAGTCTCGTCCCGGGCACGTGCACGTACCAGGATCGCAACGAGACCACCGGCGCGTGGACGACGCTGCCGTGCAGCCGTTACCGCGAACTGCTCTCGGGTCATGGCTACGACGTGTTCAGCGAGCTCGACCGTCCGGCGCACGAGCTCGCGGCACGCACCGAGGGTGATCCGCGCGACTTCCCGACCCGGATGCGGCCGTTCGAGCCGAGCTGCACACGCAACAGCGATCCGTTTCGACCGCCGAGCCCGGCGATCGTCGAGACCAGACGCGACGCGACCGCGTGCGAGCCTCAGCTGCACTACGTCGTGCCGGAGGGCACGTACTTCGTGATGGGCGACAACCGCAACAACTCGAGCGACTCGCGCGTGTTCGGGCCGGTCGCCGAGACGCTCGTCACCGGCCGCGTATTCGCGATCTGGCTCGCCGAGGGGCCGGACGGCTACGCGTGGTCGCGGATCCAGCGCCTCGAATAGCTAGAGCGCCCGCGACCACACGAGGTGGTGATCGTCCCACGCGTGCATCCAGTCGCCGCCCCATTCAAAGCCGAGCTCGTCGATCGCCGCGACGACCGGGCCGGGGCGCACGAACATCCCGGGCCGGATCACGGTGCGGTCGGCGAACGCGGCGCCTTCCGGCGGCAGGAGCCGATCGGGTTTGCGCCACGGATTCTCGACGGGGTTGATGTCGATCGCGAGGCCGAGCGCGTGCTGCGACAGGATCTGCGTGCCGGCGACGAACCGGAAGTTGAACGCCGAGGTGTTGTCGGCACTCATCGAGCGTTCGTCGTCGGCGCCGAGGTCGTCGACGAGCTTCATCTGCCGGATCGGAAAGCCGAGCGCGTAGAGCCGGCGGAACAGCTCGACGGTGCGTGCGGCGATCGCGCCCGCCACCAGCAGCTCACCGATCGCGACGCCGCCGTCGAACGTGACGTACGCGAGCCGCAGGTACGCGAGCTCGTCGAAGCGAGGGCAACGCGGATCGTCGCGCCACGACACGTTCGTGATCCTCTCGCACACGGTGGCGTCGAGCACGTGGACCTCGCCGACGAACGGCGCGGTCGGGGGGAACAGCAGCGCGGTCACGACGGCGCTACGGCGCGCTGGGCTTGGTCAGCGACGCGGGCACGCCCGGGGCGGGATCCGCGGTCGGCGCGGGCACCGCGGCATTCGGCGGAGTGGGCGGCTTTGCAGCCGGCGGCGCCGCGGGCTTCGGCTGCGCCGGGGCTTGCGTGACCCACGGCGCTTGCGCGGGCATCCGGGCGAGCGTCGCGCTGCGCCGCATCGCGAGCACCGCGGACGGATTCTGCGGATGCGCGGTCGCGAACCGATCGTATTCGGCGCGCGCCTTGCTCCACTGACCGACGCGATCCAACGCCGAGGCGAGCTGGAACCGCGCGTCCTCGTCGCCGACGTCGCCGCCAACCGCGGTCTCGAGCTGCGGGACCGCTTTGTCGATCTCGTTCGCGCGCAGGTGCGCGAGCCCGATCAGGTAGTGCATCTCGGGCACGCGCGGCGCCGCGCCTTGGAGGTTCAGCGCGCTCTCGAGCGTCACGACGACCTCGCCGTAGCGACCGGCCTTGAACGCGGTGTTCGCGGCCTTCATCGCCGCATCGACCTGCATCATCTCGGCTTGCTTCGCGCGGGCGGCGAGCACCTCGTGATCGAACTTCGACAGCGGCGCGGCCTTGAGGTCGGCGAGCTTCTTCAGCGCGTCGTCCTTCTTACCGGCCTCGAGCGCCTGCCACGTGTCCCACGCCTTCGCGTCCGCGGCATCGCGCGCCGCGAGCTTGGCGTTCGCTTCGTCCGCGCGCCGGACCGCCGTATCGCGATCGCTGGCGGCGCGATCGCGCGCGCTGACGACCTCGCGCGCGCGGCTCTGATAGACGAAGTAGAACGCCCCGGCGCAGAGCAGCGTGAACATCAGGTAGGCGATGAACGAGTTGACGTTGAGCCACCGCGACCGCTTGCGCTGCTCCCCGACGAGCGCCGCGATCGAATCCGCGAGCTGCTGGACCTGGGCGGAGGTCTTACGTGTCTGTGCGGCCTGGTCGTCGAGCTTGCGGCGGAGCGCATCGAGGAGCGCCCAGCCGTCGGCGTCGCCGGGCCCGGTCTCGGGCTCGACATCGTCGGTTTGGGGGCGGGGTGCCGTGCTCATGGCATGCGTTCGTGCCCCGGATCCGTGGGCAAATCAAGGGTGGTTCGCTCGTTGAGCCTTGGGATTTCGTGGGGTACAGTGCGGCGGCCCAGGTCTGTGCGCTGGGCTGGGTATGACACTCCTCTATGACTGGCTGAAGAAGGCCGCAAAGGCCCAAGGCAACAACAAGGCGGTCGTGTACCGCGACAATTACCTGTCGTGGCGAGGCCTGCTCCACCGGGTCGACCGGCGCGCGCAGGAGTTCAAGAGCATGGGCATCAAGGACGGGGCGTGGGTCGGCCTGATGCTCGGCAATGTCCCCGACTTCGTGATCCTCGCGCTCGCGCTGTCCAAGCTCGATGCCGCGATCGTACCGATCGATCCGACCACCGGTGGCCGCGAGCTCGAGCTGATCCTCGCCGCGGCACCGCTCCGGGCGCTGGTCACGCGGCCGCGCGGCAGCGAGGGCTCGATCAGCGCGAATGGCACGAGCGCGCCGGTGCCGCCGAGCACCCTGCCCCGCTCGCGCGTGCAGCGCCCGACGACGCCACCGCGCGATGGCACCTTGGCGCCGTTGCCCGCGTCCGACGCCGCCGAGGTCCGCCGCCGCTTGCAAGGCACGTTGCTCACGTGTGCCGTCTACAAGCGCAGCCCGCCGCAGCACGGGGTCGATCCGATCGCGGTGTTGTTCACCGCCGATTCGCTCGGCGATCCGAAGGGCGTGCTGCGCACCGACAAGAACACCGTCGCCGCCGTCGACCACGTCGTCGACGCGCTCGGCATGACCGACAAGACCAAGATCCTCGTCGCGGTGCCGCTGTTTCACGCCTACGGCTGGGACCTCGGCTTTCTGCCGACGCTCAAGCTCGGCGCGACGATGTTCCTCGAAGAGGAAGTCTCGGCGCGCCGGATCGGCAAGCTGATCCGCGAGCACGACATCGACGTGTTGCCCGGTACGCCCGCGATGTACGCGGAGCTCGCGAAGCTGCCGACCGCGAAGCAGCTCGAGCTCGAGCATCCGCGTTACCTCTCGGCGGGCTCGCGCCTCGATCAGACCGTCGCCGACTCGTTCTTCAACGAGTACGGCGTGCGGATCCAGAGCTGCTACCACTCGACCGAGGCGGCAACGGTCGCGCTCGAGGACACCGGCAAGTATCCGACGACCGTCGGCAAGCCGATCGGCGGCGTCGAGGTCAAGATCGTCGGCCAGGATGGCAAGCCCGCGAAAGAGGGCATCATCTGCATCAAGTCGAAGACGCTGTCGCCCAAGTCGATCGGTCCGTTCGATGCGGATTCTCCGACGGTGACGCGGTCGTCCGGCATGCCGGCGATCGGCGCGATCGACAAGAGCGGATGGCTGCGCACCGGTGACCTCGGCAAGTTCGACAAGAACAGCCGCCTGCAGATCACCGGTCGCGAAGACGACGTCGTGAAGGTCGACGGCAAGCGCGTCGCACTCGGCGAAGTCGAGGGCTGCCTCGAGGCGATGCCAAAGATCAAGCACGCGCAGGCGACGGTCATCACCGACCCGATGGCGGGTGCGATGGTCGTCGCGCGAGTCGTGATGAAGCAGAAGGTCTCCGCCGAGGAGATCATCGATCACTGCGCGCGCAACCTCGCACCTTACAAGGTGCCGAGGCGCATCGAGTTCTGCGAGACGATCTGATCTAGTTGATCACGACCAGCTCGCCGGCGTCGTGGCCGCAGAACCGAGCGTTGAGATCGTACTTCGTCGCGCACACCGGGCAGATCCGAGCGATCACGCCGGCGGGCTCGGTCGCGTTGCGCTTGCGCGGCCGCGTCGCGTTGTAGACCGGGAACGGCACGAGCTCGTTGCCATCGTGGGGGCAGCTGCGCAGCCCCGGCTCGTACGCGCGGCGACACGCCATGCACACGAGACCCGCACTCTTCGACGTGCCGCCGGCCGCGCGCAGCGGGCCGCCAAGCATCTCCTCGGGAGGTACGAGCCGGCGCGCGTCGCGGGTGCAGTACGTCATGCCGTGAAACTCGCTGCGGCACGTCGGGCACACGCGCGCCGAT
>Ga0193728_1001294_pt1 | contig 12628 bp, 9 predicted proteins | sample U1c1metaG_FD_143037 | JGI IMG/M metagenome (GOLD analysis project Ga0193728, IMG submission 143037) | Soil microbial communities from a riparian zone of the East river system, Colorado, United States - U1c1 | ecosystem: Environmental > Terrestrial > Soil > Riparian zone | place: USA: East River...
AACAATATTACTAATACCAAAGTAGTAATTCTATCTTTTGATGACAACAGGAAAGGCGATTTCACATATGCCAAACCAATTTTAGACAAATATGGCTTTAAGGCCACTTTCTTCATAATTTGCGGCAAGACAACAGATAAAGGAGCTATGAATTGGCAAGAGATAGCTTCAATGCAAAGTGATGGAATGGATATAGAATCACACACTATGACACACAAACATCTAAATCATTTATCAGCAAATGCATTGAATTTTGAAATAGCCGGATCAAAACAATGCCTCGCTAATCATGGCTATAATACAACGAGCTTTGCATATCCTTATGATGAAGGAGCAGACAATGCTACTGTAGTAAACACAGTTGCCAAATATTATGATCTAGCAAGAACTGGTAGTGAGCCCCTTATGTTCTTAAACTGCAATGGATTTAAGAACCATCCTCAGACAGACTGTAAAACATATTTACCTGATGGCAAGCTAACCTACGCAAATAGGTATGCTATCAGAAGTTTGTCTTTTGATAGATACGAAATAAAGGACTTATTTAACAATGCCTCCATATTTTCTGATTTTGGACAGATACTCAATAGCCAGAGTAATTACAACAAAGGTAATGGAATAATAAGCTTGTCTGGATTAGGGAATAATGTAGGGGGAGCTGTTCCTCTAATTACATTTCATAATGTACGTCCTGTTAATAATGTACCATATACTACTAATGTAGGCGTGTTTGCTGAATTAATGAAATATCTACATGATAACGGATATAAAGTATTGGACATGACTAACTTAAAATATGATACAAAGAGCAACGTACTTCATATTACATGATACCTTCCCTAATACTTATCAGTTAATCCTTATGTGATTTTCTATTCGGTCGTCCCGATGCTATCCATCTTTGTTGGTTATAGTTGGGATTATCATGATACTCTTGCAGAGAAAAGGTATGTCGTATAAAGTAGATTTTTGCCGGGCTTAAGTTCGGTTCGTTATAGAGGTAAGTTAAGATCATGTGCAATTAGACCTGTCCGTATACTGTTGCCGCCTACCCTCCCACTCTCCGTAACTAGCTCCAATTCTTTTAACAATAAATTTATTTCCTACACTCCTGTATGGTTTGCAAGAATCTATGTGAGAGGCTCTATTCCAAAATGGTTTTTGGTGGAAGCCATTATGAAGGTGATAAGAAATACTGTAGAAGGTGTGAGGTTTATTATTACCAAAAGGGTATGTTCTGTGCTTGTTGCGGCATGGCATTGAGAGTGTCACCAACTAATCAAAGGGATAAAGAAAGGCTTGGGCAATTACAACTAAAAAGAGAAAAAGAGCAAGATAAAATAATCAGGATTATAAAAGGAACAAAGAAGTACCCAGCCAATCAAGGCAAAGTCAAAATAAAATACTTCACAACTATAGGTCAAATTTTAGCAATTATTCATGATGGAATCTCTGCATCAGCGGGTTTACATGGATGGTTATCTTAAAACTTGTTAAGTCTTTACATCTCAGCAATCCCTTTGGGAGATTTGCTATCGATAAGAGAATGATTGTCGGACCTGTGGGCTATTTCAGCTGCTTATCTCTCAACTCTATAATCAACCCTAGCGGCCAATTGATGGTATTGGCATATTTCCTAATCAAGAGAAAGAATTAATTGAAATGGATACCAGCAAACAAATGAGTCACGTCGTTGATCTGTTTGCCAAAATTCCACAACATATCAATGTCTTTATAATTCCGATAGCGTAAGAACGAGAAAATTAATTGAAAATGAGCCTTATAATTATAAGCGAGTCAGATTAGTAGTGTTGTTGTTAAGCATTATAAGGTAAAAATCCTCTAGAAAGCAAATCATTTAGCAGGCATTCCTTATAGTTCAGGTCTTTTTTACATGATTCTTGTTCTCATTTTTTTAACATTTTATTGATGGAAACATTGGAATATTTTGCTAGAAATGATTTCAAAAACCTGAAACCACTGTATTATGTAATACGTAATACCTCAATCCTTTCAGTATTGTTCATATCTCCAATGGGAGTTGTAAGAGTGATATAGCCGTCTATTTCTTTATCGGTTACTCAGTTACGGGACTCCCTTTAATAGAGTAAGACTATTTCTCACTTGTAGAATTCTTCCGTGCTAAAATGACAATGAGTTGACGAACACTGGAAGCAATATGATGCAGATTGACCATAGAGTTAAGTGACAAATATGAGTTCGTAGATCCATGTATTCTGAGATCACAAGAAACATGATTACCGTCTAGAGTTAATTTTGTTTAATCACTAATGTAAGAAGTTCATCTAACCGTATTATATTCCAAGTAAATGCAACTATTGCCGTAATAAATCACATCATGCAAAAGCATAGACCTTTAGGCGTTACAATAATAGCCATTCTAACGATAATTGGAGGTATCATTCTCCTTTTAGGTGCTGTGTCCTTGATCGCGGTAGGGACTTTAATCTCAGTTGCTCCACATACAACTAATACAGCAGCTAATAATTCTCAAGGTCTAACGCAATTCTTTGGTGTTATTTCAGCAGCTATAGGCAGTGTATTGTTAGTAATCGGTTTAGGTTACCTTGCAATGTTTTACGGGTTACTAAAAGGAAAAGGGTGGGCATGGACTATAACATTAATACTGCTTTTCATAGGAATTGCAATCCAAATAATTTCAACTACCTCCAGCACTGTGTTTAATGCATCTCCTATTAGCGGTAACAGCAATAACGTCAATACACTTATTTCAGGAATCATTGGTGGTATAATAGGGATAGCAATCAATGTAGTAATAGTATATTATCTATACAGACCAAATGTTAAAGCGTATTTCGGTAAAGCGCATCCATCAGCAATAAAATAAGCGCCTTCTCTTTAGCTAAGGGATGCGTGATACTCTTCTAGTTTGTTTGCGTGAGGCTGCAAAGGCATTGATATAGTGTTCCCCCTTTCCTAGAATGCGAGGTTTGTCGTAACTTATGTGAAAGACTATATCCCAAAATTATTGTTGGTGAGTCACTATGAAGGTGGTAGAGTGATAGACGAAGCATTTTGTAAGTAAGAATACTAAGCTGGTCAGTATTATTCTACAATACATTTAGTGGGCATCGTTTTCTAAGCTTCTATTAATATTACACCGCATTTGATTCATTTAGAAGATAGATCATGTGACGTCGACCGACTGTTTAGATAAACATGTAAATAGAAAGGTCTGCCATTGACTCTATGTTCAAAGACACAAAAGCATTTTCCAGTTTTTCGGTAGACGACATACAAAAAGCGAAGAAGTTCTACGGCCAGACACTAGGGCTGGAAGTTTCCGAATCGTACGGCGGAAGGCTATCAGAGATCCTTATCGCTGGCGGGAGGAACGTCTTGATATATCCTAAGGCTAATCATACTCCAGCAACGTTTACCGTTCTTAATTTTCCTGTAGACAACCTAGAACAGGCTATGGACGACCTTACCAAGCTTGGTGTGCGTTTCGAGATCTACAATGAAGGCGACCTCAAGACAGACGAAAAGGGTATTTCTCTTAGCGGCGATGGTCCGAAAGTCGCATGGTTTAAAGACCCAGCCGGCAATGTGTTGTCTGTGCTTGAAGGAGAATAAACGAAAGAACAAGTTACTTACCTTCATTATCGATAGCAGTCCTTAATGACGTAATTAATTTATCAAACCCTGCATCATGTTGATTCCATATATGTGCAAACTGCCCTTCAAAGCTTCTAATGGAATCCTCATCTGGACTACGCCATCACTTTGGATACTTCCTTTTCGTTGAATTACCGTATAAACTGTATCCAGATTTGCTGAGATTTGCCAAATGGCTGGTGTCCTAATTAGATATATGTGTGTAGATACTGGTCATTAGATCACAATTTGTTCTTTGATACTATATCTGAAAAATTGTTTAATGAAATACCTGAATCATCATCAGCCAGATCAAGGTATTCTTAAATATTAAACGATTTGAAATTGGACAAAGTTATGTTACCGCCAAAGTACAAAATCGATACGGCGACAAGGTTAATATTAACATACAAGGCGGCCGGCCTGGAATAGAACTACAAGAGAGTCTTTTTAAAATCAAAAATCATGAGAAAGGAGATCGTCTGAATTATGCATATCTATTAACAAAACTGATACAAACGCGTAAGATACTTATAAGGAAATTGCCGGTTATTGGCATTAAAGATTGGTTATTAATTTATGATGATACATTACTGGAACTCGCAGTTAAGGATGCCTACGATGAATTGGAAATCGTTGTAATTTTATTTTAATTAAAGAACCGAAACTAAGAACATTATTCGATGTCTTTTCTGTTATGCTGACATTCAATAATATCTTTGCCTTATTCAAAGGTGAAGGAACTGGAGCTGTTCGTCAAAAATAACATATGCTTCATACTGTGGTAGTGCCTAGATTGGAGTTATACATTTATTGACTTAGACGCTCTTTTTTTTCAACAGCCTTTATTATTCTATTACAATAAAAAGTACAAATAAAGAATTTAACTATGTGCCTATAGATATTTTAGAGATAAATAAAATGACTATAAGAAAACAGAATTTTTTCCAAAGGTACAGGAAGGTAATACTCTTCAACAAGAACTTAATTCTATCTGGAATTATTTCATTTCTCGCTGGAGCTCTTACCACGCAGATTTATGCAATATTTGATAATAATAATCTCTCTAATGCTCTGATTACATTACTAATAGGATACTGTGTTTATATTCCACTTTTCGCTTTTCTTTTTTATAGAGATAACAAGTCAAGGTATGTAGATCCATTAACAGGAAAGAAAAATTCCAAGAACATAAAAGAAGACACAAAGAAATTATTTGGAACTTTTTCAGTTTCTGAAATCATCTTCATAGTAACAAAGTTATATATTCATTATTCCCTGCTACAATCATCTGTTCAACCATATCAGGCTCTCACATTAGCAGAATTAACAGCTTGGGGAGTATTTCTTATTTCAATAAACACTGGTATCAAACTTGTAAAGCTGTTCAAATGATAGACTGAAGAGCATCTACATCAACCATATGTATTATAGAAATCGAATCGTCTTGATATAAATCGCTTTGCAGGAAACGCATTTGCTGTTGTTATTAGTATAATCTCATAGCGTTGATTAAATCATTATCTTGTCCTATATCAAATAATTCATTGGCAAGCTCACGAACTATCATCTGAATGATGAATATATTACTCCTGACAAGAAACATTAAGTTAAACGAAATTAATCTAATCAGCTCGTATATTATGATAAGAACTTGATTCCTTTTTATGTAAGATAAAATTGTTGCTGGTTAAAATTGGATGATCTTAATTTTGTCTTATATTGATAGTTTTCATTACAAATCAAGTCATTTGAAGCTTGATATTGATTCTGAAGTACGGTGAGCTATCGAATTATTTTGAGGCAACTTTTTCCTTAATTCCTGGGTTCTGTTTCTGATGGTTACTTCTGTTACTCCTGCAGCTGTCGCAAGATCACTCTGAGTTCTATGTTCATTACTATCTCTATTATTCATGGACGATATGTAAAGCACCGATGCTGCCAGCCCCATGGGATCTTTTCCTGCAGCTAACTCATTCTCATTAATCTTATACATGAAATCGATTGCTTTTCGTTTTGTTATCTCGCTTAGATTAGCCTTATTTGCAACTCTTACGATGCACTTTATAGGATCCAGTACTGGGATTTTAAGCTCGAGTTTCGATACTATAAATCTGTAGCTTCGTGCAAGATCTTTACGTTTAATATTGCTAATTGCAGAAATATCTTTTAGTGTTCGAGGCATTCCAATTTCTCTGCACGCAATATATATACTCGCAGCTAATATTGCAGAAGTTGTCCTACCACGTACCACTCGTCTTTCCTGAGCTTTTCTATAGATATATGCCGTCTTCTCTATTATTGCATCTGAAAGCCCGAGTTTAGCTTTCAATATATCAAGTTCGGAGAAAGCCTGTCTAAGATTTCTAGCAGTAGGAGTATGAATCTGTGTCCTATAATCCCATATCTTTAGTCTCTCCATTGTAGAACGCACTGTTGGGTCTATTTTGCCTCCGCTAGCGTCTTTATCTGTTCTTCCTATGACTGTGAAAAGCCCCATATCGTGACGAGCTAGCGAACTCGGAGTACCAGTCCTAGCTTTATCATTAAACTCCTCAATATTGAAAGCACTCCATTCGTGGTTTTGATCTATGTTATTTATCTCTAGTATGGCACCGCACTTTTGACAAATAGTCTCTCCTGAAGAGGAGTCAATGACAAATAACTTTTTTTCCTTGCTACCACAAGATGGACATTTAAGAACACCTGTTACAGTTCTTTCTGTTTCACTATCAACGACATCGGGTACAGAAAGATTTACCGTAGCAATCATCTATTGTCTCCACGCATCGCAACTTCAATAATGGAAGTTATGATTATTATTTTCCTGTTCATGGTAGTTAAAGTCTGTTTGACCATTAAATTGATTTTTCCAGATTATACCCAAATTTAGTCCAAATCTTGACACGATAAATGACACTGTTTAATACACTACCACGACCGCAACTTGAATTTGATTTAAAAGAGGCTATATGATGAGCTGATTTGGGTATAATTTGGGTATTTTGTTAAATATTCGACATGAAAAAATACTATTTGTTAGCTAGTATAAGATCATCAAAACAACTAAAGGATTTGGTATGTAGACGGCATTCCGATGGTGATAATGAATCTCCGTATAGAGAGCACATGAGCACCATAACCATATTAACATAGCAACATTGAATTCAGCTTATTCTAATGCTAATACGACTCCTAAACCTTGGTGCGAACCTTGTCATGCGAAAGATAATTTACAGGTGATAGAGAAGACGATCACTAACTGGGCTGCTTGCCCTTATCTATGTTGAGACTATTCAAGGAAGCAAAATAATGAATAAAGTAACTTCCTTGAAGCTATGTGACAAGCATAAAACAAGAAATAGACTTTCGTGACCTACAGGTGGAAAGAACAAGTGCGTATGTAGAACGAAAGGAAAACGAAGGCAATCGCGACTACAAAATCAATAACACCCGATTTAGAGAAGAAAATAGACAAATTGAGCTTCTGATTATCTACCAATTCCTACAATCCTTGGTACAGTCCATCAAAGGTAGCCCTTGGTAATACATTCGGTCTGCGGAGCATTGTGTTTAACAACTCCACAGCGACAATTACATTTGCCAATGGAACTCAGGGGGAACAACTGCCTCATGTAATGCACAACAGGTTACTCTAAAGCCTGGAGAACAGTCGCTTAATTAAGTCCAAAACTTTCAAGTATTGCCTACAGAGCCACCGCTTCTGAAATGGCGAATCCAACAATAACTTTCAACTATGGAGCCGTAGCCGCTACAAGTAAATTGCCTGTTAGCGGTAGTATTTCTAGAGTATATACATTCAATATACTACTGCTGGTCATAAGCCGAAAGTTTGCAGAGTCCACAATCGACTCCGGGTTCGCAGCCTGGTGTACTGAAGCTCGTACCCTAAGGTACACTGAATCCTCTTAACAATATTGTGACATCTTCCATTTCTGCGAGATGTCATTTATACTGCTAACAGTCTTAACTAATTTCGGGAACGTTAAAATATCAAGATGTACTGATTCCTAGTATATCAAGATCAGCTGTTTATCAAAATTGGTGGTACGTTCGTCGAATGTATCACATATCTTATAGTAAATATGAGGATACTTGGAGCGTACCATTAACAATATTTCCATGGAAAAAGAAAGAGAGACAAGGAGATGCCAAAACAATCGGAAAATCCTAGAGAAGATGAGCTTAAAAATAATGGAAAAGCTTCAGAAAAAGAGTAAAAGCTGCAAGAACCGGACCTGTTTCTTCGACTATACTAATGTATCGCTAATGACGATTTTGCTCCAAGAACACCAGGATTGGGAGGGGGAGCTGCAGCTGCATACTTTGGTATAAAGATATGCCAGTAGCGTATCTACTAATCACTTGTAACGCAGGGCTTGATGAAGAGGTGTTGAGCAAAATGAACGAGTTACCAGAGGTAGTCGAAGCGAATAGAGTATCTTTTGGCCCTTACGATATAATTGTAAAGGTTGAGGCAGATACAATCGAACGGTTTAATCAAACTGTTGGTGGTATAAAAAGAATACGCAATATCACATCTGCAGTGACGTTAATTAAAAATATAGAAGAACCAGCATAGTATTAGTAGCCTTTTTATTTTTTATTGACTTTTCATTATGTGTTAATACGAGCTATTCAGATACGATCTCATATTACTGAAAGCTAAACCATGACTGCGATTTTGTGATTTTTTCTTTGGTTTGCGGATAAACAAACTCAGCAGCATCATATAGGAACATATACAAATTAAATATGACCGCAGTTGCCATAGAACCATTGATCCTTCAAAACATAGACAAATGAAAGTTCGTTGTGAATGGGCTGCTAACGGCAGTCCAATTGATATAGAATACCATGACAATGAATGGGGCGTTCCAGTTCATGATGATAAGAAGCTGTTTGAATTCTTATTACTTGAATCAGCGCAGGCAGGTCTAAGTTGGACGACAATACTCAAGAAAAGAGAAGGATATAAAAAAGCATTTGACAATTTTGATGCAGATGAAGTTGCCAATTACGACTCAAGAAGGCTTCGACAACTACTTACCAATCCATCTATAATAAGAAATAGGCTGAAAATTCATTCTTCTGTAAAAAATGCTAGAGCCTTCATAAAGGTGCAGAAAGAATTTGGTAGGTTTGACTCATATCTTTGGAATTTCGTTGGAGGAAAACCAAAACATAATGAGTGGAAAAGCTGGATAGAGGTTCCTTCTAGAACAGAAATATCTGATGATTTAAGCAAGGATCTGAAGAAAAGAGGCTTTACATTTGTAGGATCTACTATTTGCTACTCACTGATGCAGGCAGTGGGAATAGTAAATGATCATACTACCTCTTGCTTTCGGTATAAGGAACTCATGTAGAATGGCTACTTGAAACCAGGTTATATTTGAGAAACTATGCAAATTTTGCGCTCAAATCTACTTTACTTCTTAATACGAATACGCAAAAAATCCGTGATTCCTCCAACATCGACTTGCACTTTTCGCATCCATCTGCTCCCCACAAATTCTAACAATTTCCCATTCTTCTGGTGAAGGATATGTGCTCGTCAACATCGCATGATAATAATATGATTTCTATCTTACAGCTCTAAATATTTTATGTCTTTTCCGTTTCGGGTAAGGTGCAGCTTACCTTATCGTAGTATTACAAGCAGTAGTCAAATTTGAGTGCCAACTTAATTAATCTAATAAGTTAGTTTAGTCAATGTCCTTGTGCGGAAGTATTCAAGTATTTTCAAGACTGTGAAATGATAATTGCTGGTTAGGTATTGTTCTCAATTCCTGGAATGGTCTCAAGAGTGAGATGGAATAATGAAGTGAGGTATACCCGAATATCCAAATATCGCAAACGAAGATCAACTTAGTAGCAGTTTGGTTTAGATTACAGTACAAATATCGCACGAGACGTGTATGTCATTATGATAAAATCAAACAAAAAACAATTTGTGAAATGAGACCCCCCATAAAAATGAAAATGATCTCATTTTTGCCGTTCACCAGACAAAACCCGATCCCAAGATCATATACGTTCATTTGCTCACTGATTTTGATAATACATTAGACAGAATTGGCATGGGGTGTAAGGGAAGAATATGTAACCAATCCAAAGAGTATGCATAGAAATATTGGTCCATATCGACTCTAGTAGATTTGGACCAACCAACTAAAAATGAATTGGCAAGAAAGATGCTTCAAATGGGCATATACCAACCTACGGGCCAATAAGTCAAAATGATGATGGCTCTTCCTAGTTAATTTTTCTTTTTCGCGTATACAATTATGCTGTCATGCTCCTGTCTAACCATTAGATTCTTGCGAGCCCGCTCATTGCCATTTTCGTCAAATGCTTGGAAGGTGGCAGTTGTTTTGGCATCATCAAGCTCTATGAGGAACGACCAGCTGGGTTCCGATTCGAAAGGACCAAAAAGGTTCATTCCAGAAAGGCTGTTTATCTTGTAATCACGAGCAGATTGTGACTACATTACAATACACATAACTATTACAATTAAGTATGTCAATAATTTTATCTCTACAATCCTATTAAATACATACATCTGAAGGATAGTATGGAGAGTTCTTCGTTCCATTTCAACTGCGAAATCTGTCTTTGGGCATTTGAAACCAATTCTGAGCTTGATATTCATAACTATTTGGAGCACCTGACAATAAACGGTGTATCACTGTCTAGTGGAGTTGTACAGGATACTCGAGTTATTACGTAGATACGCTAAAAGAATTAAAAAATAATAATTTAGTCAAAGAGAACCATTCCACGAAATTCCACCTAGAGTAGATTATACATTAACTAGAGACGGTGATGAGTTGCGGCAGGCTATTCTTCCTATTCTGCAATGGGGAATTTCAATGGTACGGCTATCGCGCATGTTCATGTTCAATGAGCAAGAGAGAGCCAGTAAAGAACACCAACAGGCCTTCTAAATCAAAAGAAAACATCGCAATTCCGGTATTGTTGTATGTAGTTATAATGGGTAGCGCATATCTTTGGTTTCCACCTAATCCTGATAAAATCACAATATCAATGGATCTGATTATGACATTTAGAGTTGCAGGTGCATTCACTATTGGTATTTTGGGTTCATTTTGGGACAAACTTAAACTACATGAAACTAGGAAGATTACATCGGTCTAGTTAGAGAAAAGACTTTTCAATCTTTCTGCCGATCACGGAAAATCTGTAGGGCTGACTCACATGCACGATATGATTCTTCTTGTCCGAAAGGTGATTCGAATAAATTCTGCGATAGATATGACAATGGATATAACATGATATTAGACTATAATTCTATGAGTCAAACGCAAATCCATATTTGCTGCCAACTCGATTTGGTTCTTGTTAGATACGGCGCTCTAGAAACAGCATCCATCCTATATGAATTGTGCTAAGAATTAATTTAATACTCCCGTATGTCAATTCTGAATTAGACCAAAGTATTTCTAGCCATCGAGATTACATAAAGATAGACAAATGCAACGTGGATATCTAATCTTGATTGTTGGTGGGACTCTTCTAGCTTCAGGTATTGCTATTTCAGTAATATGGGCTGGCTCTTTGGGTGGCAGAATCATCCATCAAAATACTATTCTAAATGGTGTGTCCATTTATCCTTCTGGGACAGCGAGTGCAATTACCCAAGTCAACGATGTGAGCCGCCGCTTATCTTTGGTAATTAGTATAGAGTCAAATCGTAATGTCGATCAGGCAACTCCTACTCTAAGGGAAACAATCAGAAACCCAAATGGAGAGGCAATCTCAACCAATCAATTCACAAAACAATTCTTGACTACAATCAAACCTGATGTTATAGGAAAGTATACTCTCACCATTGATAACCTAGGAGGTAGTATTGTCAGTGTTGGTATATTGTTTGGAAACCTTCCGTTCGTAGGTCAAAACAACCAACTTAACCTAAATTTATTTGGAGGCTTCGTAACAGGAGGAATTCTAGCAGTTGCTGGAATCATTGCTCTGATAGCAGGGCTTGTAGTATTGATAGTCGATAGACGGAGAATCACAAGAAACAAAACGACTAGCACGTGAAAGATCAGCCACCCAATATGCATTGTCTTGCATTCAGATAATCAAATCTATTAGATTAAATAAATGCTAGTGGGTATGTGGTATAACTCTAGATGTATGTGCATTGACAATAGTTCAATACATCAATAGAGTCAAATTATTGTACGTATTTCTAACGAGTACATTTGTTATTCTAGGATATACTCAATTAACAATTTTTTATGTTCAGCAGACGTATGCATCTACTTCCTCTTCCTCTTCTTGTATTAGCTACAATTTACTAGCCAGAGCTCTACTGACCTAACTGATATTCACGAAAAACTTGATCACGATAGTATTCTAAGCAAACAATCTGGTTAGAGGGACAATAACGTATGGCTATTAAATGCAAGTCTTGTAATAGCTAAAGGAGCTGCATTCCACATTGATCCTACAGATACTCTCAGCTGACAGCTTTATTCTAGTTCTTTTTCTTCGTTTTTGTTGTTGTGATCAATGTCTTTTAACAGCTAATTATAATCTTCCTTTATCTCATTTCCATACTGCTGAAGCAGTTTGTGAATTTTGGGGTCAATGACAAAACTGCAATAGGCGGCATCTTGATGCTGTTCATAGTAGTTCTTGTGACAATCCTCTGCAACATAAAAATCCTTAAAAGGAGTAATTTCTGTTACAATAGAATCTTTATAAACACCTTCTTTTTCAAGATCTTTTTTTGATTTCTCAGCAATCTCTTTTTGTTTTTCGTCATGATAAAAGATTGCAGATCGGTACTGTGTGCCAACATCGTTACCTTGTCTATTAAGAGTGGTTGGATTAAGTGTATGCCAGAAAATATCGAGGAGTTTTTCAAAAGATATAACTTTCGGATCAAATTCTATCTGAGTTGACTCAGCATGCCCGGTTTTTCCTGTACATA
>Ga0193728_1001295_pt1 | contig 12622 bp, 8 predicted proteins | sample U1c1metaG_FD_143037 | JGI IMG/M metagenome (GOLD analysis project Ga0193728, IMG submission 143037) | Soil microbial communities from a riparian zone of the East river system, Colorado, United States - U1c1 | ecosystem: Environmental > Terrestrial > Soil > Riparian zone | place: USA: East River...
CCCGGGCCGCAGCCGCCGGGCCGTCCGCCGCCGGGCCGTCCGCCGCCGGGCCGTCCGCCGCCGGGCCGTCCGCCGCCGGTCAGGTGGCGGCCGCCATCGACCGCTGGGTCTGGTACGCGGGCTGGACCGACAAGGTGGCCCAGGTGACCGGGTCGGCGAACCCGGTGGCCGGGCCGTACTTCAACTTCAGCGTGCCCGAGCCGTCCGGCGTCGTGGCCATCCTCGCGCCGCCCGGCTCCAGCCTGCTGGGCCTGGTCAGCGTGCTGGCCCCGGTCATCGCGACCGGCAACACGGCGGTCGTGGCCACCAGCGGGGACCGGCCGCTGCCCGCGGTCACGCTGGCCGAGGTGCTGGCCACCTCCGACGTCCCGGCGGGCGTCGTCAACCTGCTCACCGGCGACCCGGCCGAGCTCGCGCCGGTGCTGGCCGGGCACCAGGACGTCGATGCCATCGACCTGACCGGGGCCGCCCCGGAGCAGGCCGCCGAGCTGGAGGCGCTGGCCGCCGGCAACCTCAAGCGCGTGCTGAGGCCCGCCCCGGGCCAAGACTGGCAAGCGGTGCCCGGTACCGCGCGGCTGCAAGCGTTCCTGGAAGTTAAGACCGTCTGGCATCCGGCCGGGATCTAGCCCTGCCTTCCGGAACGCGGCGCTTCCGGGACCGTCGCGAACGAAACTAGCGGATGGCCCCGGTGGGCCGGTCAGATCGCGCCGAAGAGCCGGTCGCCCGCGTCGCCCAGGCCGGGGACGATATAACCCTGGTCGTTCAGCTCCCGGTCCACCGCCGCCGTGACGACCCGGATGGCCGCGGGGGAGTCGCCGGGGAAGGCCGCCTCGATCCGGGCGATCCCCTCCGGGGCGGCCAGCAGGCAGATCGCCGTCACCGACGTCGCGCCGCGGAAGACCAGCATCCGGATGGCCGCCTCCAGGGTGCCGCCGGTGGCCAGCATCGGGTCCAGGACGAAGACCTCGCGGCCGGACAGGTCGGCCGGCAGCCGCTCCGCGTAGGTCGACGCGACCAGGGTCTGCTCGTCGCGGGCCATGCCGACGAAGCCGACGTCGGCGCTGGGCAGCAGCCGGGTCATCCCGTCCAGCATCCCGACGCCGGCCCGCAGGACCGGCACGACCAGCGGGAGGGGCCGCGACAGCCGGACGCCGGGCGCCTGCGGCACGACCGGGGTGGGCACGGTGACCGGCTCGACCCGGATGTGCCGGGTGGCCTCGTAGGCGAGCAGGGTGACCAGCTCGTCGGCGAGCCGCCGGAAGACGGGGGTGTCCGTGCGGCTGTCGCGCAAGGCAGTGAGCTTGTGCGCGACCAGCGGGTGATCGACAACGAGGGTCTGCATGCCCGACAGTCTGGCAAAGCCGACCGACTCGCCGGGCGCCGATGGCCCGAACTGTCACAGGCCCCCGGCATGATGACCTCACCATGAGACTGATCCATACCTCGGACTGGCATCTCGGGCGCACCCTGCACGGGGAGAGCCTGCTCGAGCACGCGGCCGGGTTCCTGGACTGGCTGCTCGCGGTGGCGGCCGGCCGCGGCGCCGATGCCGTCGTCGTCGCCGGCGACGTGTACGACCGGGCCGTGCCGCCGCCCGACGCCGTGGCGCTGCTTGACGACGCCCTCACCGCGTTCGCCCGCGCGGGCATCCCGGTGATCATCATCAGCGGGAATCACGACTCGGCCGTGCGGCTCGGCTTCGGGTCGGGCCTGTCCGAGGCGGCCGGCATCCACCTGCGTACCCGGCCCGGTGACGTCGCCCGGCCCGTCGTGCTGGCCGATGAGGCCGGCCCGGTGGCCGTCTACGGCATTCCCTACCTGCTGCCCGACGCCGCGGCGCCCGCGCTGGGCGCCGAGCGCTCGCACGCGTCGGTGCTGGCCGCCGCGGCGGGGCTGATCCACGCTGACGCGGCGGACCGCGGGATCGGGCGCGTGGTCATCGCGGCGCACGCGTTCGTCACCGGGGCGGCCGCCTGCGAATCCGAGCGGGACATCCGCATCGGCGGCATCGGGGACGCGCCGGCCAGCGTCTTCGGCGCGGCCTCGTACGTCGCGCTCGGCCACCTGCACGGCCCGCAGGTCGTGGGCACCGGCGGCGGGACGGGTAGCGCGGGCGGGACGGGTAGCGCGGGCGGGACGGGTAGCGCGGGCGGGACGGTGGCGCGGTACTCGGGGTCGCCGCTGGCGTTCTCGTTCTCCGAGCGCGACCAGCGCAAGTCCGTGACCGTCGTGGACCTCGACGCCGCGGGCCGGGTCGCGACCGAGCTCGTGCCCGCGCCGGTGCCGCGGCCGCTGCGCGAGGTGCGCGGGCGCATCGATGACCTGCTGGCCAGGGCCGACGGGGACCTGGCGGACCTGGCCGAGGCCTGGGTCAAGGTGGTGCTGACCGACCCGGTGCGGCCGCCCGCGCCGATGGAGCGGCTGCGCGCGAAGTGGCCGCACACCCTGATGCTCGACTTCGCGCCCGAGGGCGGCCTGGTCTCGCCCGAGTCTGACCTGCGGGCGCTGGCCCAGGCCGCCGACCCGGTCGAGATCTGCGGCCTGTTCGTGGAGTACGCGGGCGGCGGGCCGCCGGGCGCGGCCGAGCAGCTGGTGCTGCGGGACGCCGTGGAGGCCGCCCAGCGCGCCGAGGCCCTGGCCTGATGCGCCTCCACACGTTAGAGCTGCAGGCCATCGGCCCGTACGCCACGCCGCAGCGGATCGACTTCGGGGCGCTGACGGCCAGCGGCCTGTTCCTGCTGGAGGGGCCGACCGGCGCGGGCAAGACCACCATCCTGGATGCCATCACGTTCGTGCTGTACGGCGAGCGGTCCCGCGACGACCGCAATGAGGACGGCCCGCACGCCGACCGGCTGCACTCGCACTTCGCGGCGCCGGGCCTGGAGCCGTCGGTGACCCTGGAGGTGTCGCTGCGCGGGACCCGCTACCGGGTCCGGCGCACGCCGGAGTACCAGCGGCCCAAGCGGCGCGGCGCCGGGTTCGTGACCGAGGCCGCCCGGGTGCACCTGGAGCGGCTGGAGGCCGGGGGCTGGACCAGCCTGTCGGCCAACAAGGCCGAGGCGGGCGAGGCCATCCGCGACGCGATCGGGCTCACGCAGGCCCAGTTCACGCAGGTGATGCTGCTGCGGCAGGGCGAGTTCGCCAAGTTCCTGCGCAGCAGCGGCGACGACCGGCAGAAGCTGCTGACCGCGCTGTTCGGGACCCAGCTCTACGACCGCATCACCGACGAGCTCGGGACCCGCCGCACCGACGCGACCCGCGCCCGGGAGGCCGCCCAGCGGCAGATCGCCGCGGCCGCCGCGGCCGCGGCCGAGGCGGCCGGCCTGGACGAGGCCGCCCGCGACGAGCTGCTGGCGCTGTCCCAGGGCGAGCGTGCCGCCCGGCTGGCCGAGGTCACTGCGCAGGTCGCGGCGGACAGCGCGACGGCCCGCGCGGAACTGGCCCGCACCACCGCGCGCCTGGCGGACGCCCAGGCCGCGGTCGAGCGGACCGGGCAGCACGCCGCGCTGCTGCGGCGGCTGGCCGACGCGCTGGCCCGGCTGGCCGGGCACGAGGCGGGCCGGGCGGAGCACGACGCCCGCGCGGCGCGGCTGGCGGCCGCGCGCCGGGCCGACCCGGTGCGGCCGCTGCTGGACGCCCTGGCTGAGGCCGAGGCGGCGCTGGCCGACGCCCGGGACGCGGTCGCGGGGCGGCCGGGCCTGGACCTGGCCGCGCTCGTTCCGGCGCCGCGGGACAGCGCCTGTGCGGACCCTGCTGCCCTGGATGCGGGTGGCGAGGATGCGGGTGGCGAGGATGTGGCCGGCCCGGAGGCCGGCCCGGAGGCCGGTCCGCTGGCGGGGCTGGCGGCGACGGTGGCGGCGGGCCGCGCGGCGGCCGCGCGGGCCGACGCGGCGGAGCGGACCGCGGCCGCCCTGCAGTACCTGGTCGGCCAGGAGGCCGGGCTGGCCGGCCGGGAGGCGGAGCTGGCCCGGCTGACCGAGGCCGTCGCCGCGGCGGGCGACCGGGCCGCGCGGCTGGAGGCGGCGCGGCAGGAGCTGCCCGCCCAGATCGCCGAGCTGGACGAGCGGCTGACCGGCGCCCGCGTCGCTGCGGCCGGCCTGGCTGACGGGCAGGCCCAGCTGGACGCCGTGATGGTCCGGCTGGCCGCTGCGGCCCGGGCCGAGGACCTGGCCGGACGGCTGGACGAGCTGGCCGCCGCCGCCAGCGCGGCGGTCGACCTCCACCAGCAGCTGGTCGACGCCCACCAGCAGGCCATGCAGGAGCGGCTGGACAACATGGCCGCCGAGCTGGCCTGCCAGCTGACGGCCGACTGCGCCTGCCCGGTCTGCGGCTCGACCGGGCACCCGGCGCCCGCCCCGATGCGCGACGGTGCCGTGCTGGAGCAGGACGTGGCGCGGGCGGCGGAGGCCCGGGACGCCGCGGCCCTGGCCCGGGAGCAGGCGCAGGAGCGGCAGGCCGAGCTCGCGGCCGAGGTCGCGGACTGCCAGGCGACCGCGGGCGGCGACACGGTCGCCGAGCTGGAAGCCGAGCTGGCCGCGCTCGTCGAGCGGGTCACGGCAGCCCAGGAGGCGGCCCAGGAGGCGGCCAGCCTGGAGCCCGTGCTGGCTGACCGCCAGGCCGAGCGGGACCAGCTCGGAGAGGAGCTGACCGCGGCCGTGGCCGAGTCCGCGGCGGCCCGCAAGGAGGCCGGCGCGGCGCAGGACCGCCTCGACCAGCTCGCGGCCGAGGTCGCCGCCGAGGCGGCCGAGTTCGGCTCCGTCAGCGCCCGGCAGGCGGTGCTGCGCCAGGCGGCGGTCGACGACCGCGAGCTGGCGCTGGCCCTCGGCGCCCTGGCCGGCGCGCGGACCGCGGCCGACGGGGCGCGGCGGCGGGCCGCGCGGGAGCTGCGCGAGCGCGGCTTCGCCACCATCGGCGCCGCCCGGGCGGCCGTCCTGGCCCCCGGCGACCTGGCCGCGCTGGCCGACCAGGTGACGTCCTGGACCTCCGAGCTGGCCGCCCGGCAGGCGGCCGTGGCCGCCGATGACCTGGCCGGCCTGGACGCCGCCGGCCTGGCCGGGGCCGAGGCCGCCGCGGCCGCGGCCGGGGCCGGCCTGGCCGCCGCGCAGGACGCCGACCGGGACGCGCGCGGCGCCAGCCAGGCGCTGACCGAGAAGGCGGCCCGGCTGCGGCAGCGGCTGGCCGAGCTGGACCGGGAGCAGGACGCGGCGGACCGGCTGACCGCGCGGACCGAGCCCGTCATCCGGCTCGCCGGGCTGGCCAGGGGCACCGAGGGCCAGCGGAAGATCGCGCTGACCACCTATGTGCTGCGCCTGTGGTTCGAGCAGGTCGTCCAGGCCGCGAACGCGCGGCTGGCCGCGATGTCATCCGGCCGGTACGAGCTGCGGCGCACCGACGAGGGGGAGAGCCGCCGCCAGCGGACCGGGCTGACCCTCGCGGTCATCGACCGGCACACCGGCGCCGAGCGCAGCCCGAAGTCACTGTCGGGGGGCGAGACGTTCTATACCTCGCTCGCGCTCGCCCTCGGCCTGGCCGACGTCGTCAAGGCCGAGGCCGGCGGCGTCGAGCTGGACACGCTCTTCATCGACGAGGGCTTCGGCTCGCTCGACCCGCAGACCCTCGACCAGGTCATGGCGGTCATCGACGACCTGCGGGACCGCGGCCGCGCGGTCGGCATCGTGAGCCACGTGACCGACCTGAAGGACCGCGTCTACGAGCGCCTGGAGGTCCGCCGCCTGCGCGACGGCTCCTCGACCGCCACGGTCGTCGCCTGAGCAGCCGTCGCCGGGTCAGTCCCCCTGCGGGCCGGTGTCGCGCAGTTGCCCGTCCCGCAGCTCCAGCCAGCGGTCCACCTTGATCTCGGCCAGGTAGTAGGCCACCCGTGCGACGAACGCTTCCCTGCCCAGGCCGCGCAGGAGATTCTCGCTGCGCAGCGCGCGGAAGACCTCCGTCGCCGACCTCTCTATGTACTGGGGCAGGCAGAACAGGCTGCCCTTGGCGATGCCGACCGTCCGGATCTGCCCCGCCCAGCCGTAGATGTCCCCGAAGATCCGCCGGTGGACATCGCAGAGGTGCGGCAGGTCGTAGCCAGGATGAACGGGAGACTCGCCGAGCAGGATGAGCGCCGCGTGGGTGATATCCCGCTCAGCGGCCTCCAGCTCCGCAGCTGTGCCCAGCCCGAGCTTGTTGAGCAGGACTCCCGTAACCGGGTCGGTGTACGGATCGTCCACGACTTACGGCCGCCGGTACCGGGCAACGGTCCGGCGGTAGAGCTCCGCTGCGCTGATCTCTCCGTCCACGTAGGACGAAACCTCCCGGTCATGGTCCGAGGTGAACGGCCCCGGCAGCTCGACCTGGACGGACTGAGCTGCGCTGAGCGCGGAGTCCAGGCGAGTGCGCTGCCGTGCGATCGCCTCGTATCGCTCGTACACCTCGTAGGGCAGGAGGACGGCCTCGGGCTTACGGTGCGAACCGAAGGCCACTGGCGCCGCCGCCGCGCCCTCACGACGGAAGCGCGCGAGTATGCCCGAAAGCCGCTGCCTGACTTCCGACAGCGGATGTACCTGGATCACAACAGGATCAGCCACACGCTTACTGTACTAAAACTTGTACAACTTTGCTGCGGAAGTATGGGAGCGCGGCCCGGCGCCAGCCGACCGGGTGGTCTCAATCTCCATGATCACGACCGTTTTGCCGGGCGGGAACCGGGGGTAAGCGGCCGGGCGGGCATTTTTCTTGATCGTGGGAATGTTGCTCACATCAGGGTGTGAGTGATCTTCCCACGATCATGAGGAACGGCCCTGCCGGGGCCGCGGCCGGGTGATCTGCGGGTCTGGTGATATGGCTGTGGCAGGCGGGGCATGCGCAGGCGGGGCTGGCGCAGGCAAGGGCTGGCGAGGCTGGCCCGGAGCCGACGACGTGGCCGCGTCGGGTCTGGCTCCGCTGTCTCGTCTCATGATCTACGGGATGCGCCTTAGCCCACCTGGCCATGATCGGGACCGACAACCCGCAAAACCGGGAGGAAGCGGTCGCGATCATGGGGTGGCGCCCCGCGAATAACGCCGCGCGGGGGAGGGGGCTTGGGTGGGATGCTGCTGGAGGCCAGCCGCCAGCGAGGCGGCGGCCGGGAACACGACGCGGGAGGGCAGCCGACATGGCCTCGTCTGACGGAGCCACGCTGGTCGCCCGCGGCCTGTCCGCCGCCTACGGGGACCGCCAGCTGTTCAGCGGCGTCGACCTGGTCGTCGGCCCGGGCGATGTCATCGGCCTGGTCGGCGCGAACGGCGCCGGGAAGTCCACCCTGCTGCGCCTGCTGGTCACCCTCGCCGCCGCCGGCGATCCCTCCGCTGCCGACCCGGCCGCCGGCCTTTCGGCCGGTCCGGCCGCCGCCGGGGGTGACCCGGCCAGCGCCAGCCCGGAGCACCCCGGCGCCGCGGCGCCCGGAGCGGCCATCGCCGGGTCCGGCCAGCTGACCATCAGCCCGCCCGGCGCGACGATCGGCTACCTGCCCCAGGAGCCGGACCGCCGCCCGGGCGAGACCGTGGCGCAGTTCATCGCCCGCCGCACCGGCGTGGCCGCGGCCGGCGACGCCATGCAGGCCGCCGCCGAGGCCCTGGCCGGCGGAGCGCCGGGCGCCGACGACGACTACGCCCGCGAGCTGGACCACTGGCTCGGACTCGGCGGCGCCGACCTGGACGAACGGGCCGAGGCGGTCACCGCCGCCCTCGGCCTGAGCGTCGACCTCGAGCACCCCATGACCGCGCTGTCCGGCGGCCAGGCCGCCCGGGCCGGGCTGGCCTCGCTGCTGCTCAGCCGCTACGACGTCATCCTGCTCGACGAGCCGACCAACGACCTGGACCTGGACGGCCTGGCCCGGCTGGAGGACTTCGTGCAGGAGCGGCGCGGCGGGACCGTCCTGGTCAGCCACGACCGCGAGTTCCTGGCCCGGACCGTCACCCGGGTCGTCGAGCTCGACCTGGCCCAGCAGCAGGTCACCTCCTACGGCGGCGGCTACGCCGGCTACCTGGCCGAGCGCGAGGTGGCCCGGCGGCACGCCCGCGGGCAGTACGAGGAGTACGCCCAGACCCGCGCCGGCCTGGAGGAGCGCGCCCGGACCCAGCGCGCCTGGATGGAAAAGGGCGTCCGGAACGCCCGCCGCAAGGCGACGGACCCCGACAAGAACGTCAAGGCGTTCCGGGCCGAGACCTCGGAGAAGCAGGCGGCCAAGGCCCGCCAGACCGACCGCCGGATCGAGCGGCTCGAGGTCGTGGCCGAGCCGCGCAAGGAGTGGGAACTGCGGATGGAGATCGCCGCCGCCCCCCGGGCCGGCGCCGTCGTCGCCGCGCTGCGCGGCGCCGTCGTCCGGCGCGGCCCGTTCACCCTGGGGCCGGTCGACCTGCAGATCGACTGGGCCGACCGGGTCGCGATCACCGGCCCGAACGGGTCCGGCAAGACGACGCTGCTCGGCGCCCTGCTCGGCCGGATCCCGCTGGACGAGGGCCACGCGGCCCTCGGCCCCGGCGTCATCGTCGGGGAAGTCGACCAGGCCCGCGGCCTCTTCCTGGGCGCCGAGTCGCTGCTGGACGCGTTCCGGTCCGCCGCGCCCGGCCAGCTTCCGGAAGAGGCGCGGACGCTACTGGCCAAGTTCGGGCTGAGTGCCGCTCATGTCCTCCGGCCGGCCGGCACGCTGTCGCCGGGGGAGCGGACCCGGGCCGTGCTCGCGCTGCTGCAGGCGCGGGGCGTCAACCTGCTGGTCCTGGACGAGCCGACCAACCACCTGGACCTGCCCGCGATCGAGCAGCTGGAGGCCGCGCTCGAGAACTACCCGGGCACCCTGCTGCTGGTCACCCATGACCGGCGGATGCTGGCCGCGGTGACCACCAACCGGCATGTCAGCGTGGCCGGCGGGAAGGTCTCCAGCGACTGAGCGAAACCAACTTTCCTTCCGAAACGCTGTCGATCCCGGACCGGCCCGTTCGTGTAGGTGGTGACAAGCCCGGCGATCACAGGGAGGTACCCGATGCCGCAGTACCTGCTCAGTGTCTACCAGCCCGACGGCCCGCCGCCGCCACCCGAGATCCTGGATCCGGTCATGAAGCGGGTCCAGGCCTGGCGCGAGGAGCTCGAGGCGGCCGGGGGGTGGGTCTTCACCGGCGGCCTGTACCCGGCCGAGACCGCCACGGTGCTGCACCCGCAGCCGGGCGGCGGCGTGCTCATCACCGACGGGCCGTTCGCCGAAGGCAAGGAGCACATCGGCGGGTTCACCGTTATCCGGGCCGCTGACCTGGACGAGGCGCTCGGCTGGGGGCGCAAGTTCACTGACATCACCCGGCTGCCGGTCGAGGTGCGGCCCGCCTACGAGGACTGACGCCTGGCGTGCCCGAGATCGTGCCCGGGGTAACGACCCGGGAAATGGAGCGCGTGTTCCGCGCGGAGTACGGGCGGGCGGTCGCGGTGCTGGTCCGCGTGTTCGGCGACATCGACATCGCGGAGGAGGCGGTCCAGGACGCGTTCACCGCCGCCGCGGAGAGGTGGCCGTCCGCCGGGCTGCCGCCGAGCCCCGCGGGCTGGATCATCACCACCGCCCGTAACCGGGCCATCGACCGGCTGCGCCGGGAGGCGTCCCGCGCCGACCGGTACGCCCAGGCCGCCCTGCTGCATGCCCGCGACGAGCCCGACCAACGGGAGGCTGCGGTGCGCGACGACCGGCTCCGCCTCATCTTCACCTGCTGTCACCCGGCCCTGGCCACGGCCGCCCAGGTGGCGCTGACGCTGCGCCTGCTGGGCGGCCTCACCACCGCCGAGATCGCGCGGGCCTTCCTGGTCCCCGAGCCGACCATGGCGCAACGGCTCGTCCGGGCCAAGGGCAAGATCCGCGACGCGCGGATCCCGTACCGGGTGCCGGCCGAGGCCGACCTCCCCGACCGCCTGCGGTCCGTACTGGCCGTCGTCTACCTGATCTTCAACGAGGGCTACACGGCCAGCTCCGGCGACCAGCTGGTCCGCGAGGACCTGTGCGCCGAGGCGATCCGGCTCGGGCGGCTGCTGGCCGAGCTGATGCCCGACGAGCCCGAGGTCGCGGGCCTGCTCGCGCTCATGCTGCTGACCCAGGCCCGCCGGGCGGCCCGGACCACCCCCGGCGGCCGCCTCGTGCGGCTGGCCGACCAGGACCGCGGCCGGTGGGACCGCGACCTCATCGCGGAGGGCCAGGACCTCGTGCGCCGCTGCCTGCGCCGCGGCCAGCCCGGCCCGTACCAGGTCCAGGCGGCCATCAACGCCGTGCACAGCGACGCGCCGACCGCGGCGGCGACGGACTGGCGGCAGATCGTGACGCTCTACGACCAGCTCGCCGCAGTCGCCCCCAGCCCGGTCGTCGCCCTCAACCGCGCCGTCGCGGTGGCCGAGGTCGACGGCCCGGCCGCGGCGCTGGACCTGGTCGACCGCCTCGACCTCGACGCCTACTACCTGCTGCACGCCATCCGCGGCGACCTGCTCCGCCGCCTGGGCCGGATCGCGGAGGCGGCCCGGGCCTACGACGCGGCGATCGCCCGCACCGAGAACGAGGCCGAGCGCGACTTCCTGCGCCGCAGCCGCGCGGCCCTGGCTGCCGGGGAGGCCGCTGACCCGAACGGCCCCGTGCCTTCGTAACGCGGTGCTGACCGCCGGCCGCCTACTCAGCGGCGAAGGGCTGCACCGTCAGCTGGTAGTCCTCCCGGATGAGGCCATCCGCGCCGAGGACGACTAATTCGCGGGCGGCCCAGGCGATCTGGCGGGCCCGGTCCCCGCCGGCCGAGATCAGCTGGATGGTGAAGGTGACGATCGCGAGTACTACCTGGTCGGCCCGCGCGACACCGCGGACGCCGCCCGGTGGCGGACCGAGATCGGGTGGCCGGTCTTCCAGACGGGCGCCCGCACCTGAGGGCGCGTGCTCCTAAAGGCGCGTGCGGCGGCCGGTACCAGATCTCCCGGCAGCCCTCCGCGCGGCAGCGCACCCACAGGTGGCCGTGGCCCGGCTCGCGGACCGCGGCCGGGCAGTCGCACGGCATCCACCCCACGATGACCCGGCCCGGCCCCCACGGATGACCGGCCTGGCAGTGCTCCGGATAGCTCCACCATTTCGGCCGCTGCAGTGTGCTCATCTGTGTATTAGAACATAGATTCTAGCCGACGGGCCCGGCTTCTTTGCAGGTCAGAGCACATGTCGCCCAGGCTGCGGGGCTGTCTGGCCGTGCCCGACCGGCCACTCGCCGTCAATCGCGGCGGCCCGGCGCGTGCCCCGCCCGGCCACGCGCCGTCAACCGCGGCGGCCCGCCGCGCGCCCAGCCGGCGCCCCGGCGCGGGCCGTCAGGCCTTACGGGCAGCGGCTTCCAGCGCCGGCACCGGGAGCCAGCCGTCGTGGCTCCACACGACCTTCCCGGTCGCCGAGACGAGCTCGAACCACGGCTGGTCCTGGACGCCGTAACCGTCGGCGACCCGGCCGGTCGAATCCAGCCCGACGGGATAGCGCAGCGGCGCCGGCAAGCGGGCGAGGGCGGAACCGATCGTGCCCGGCGACGGCTCGGTGACCGCCTCGTCTACCCCGACCAGGGCGGGGAGCCTGCCGCCGGCGGCGGCCTGGGCGTAGGCGTTCAGCCCGTCCAGCTGGCCGGCCAGGTCGGACGTCTCGCTCAGCCAGGAGGCGAAGAAGACCACCATCCGCGCGTGGCCGGGACCGAGCGCGATGGTGCCACCGGTGGTTCCCGCGCTCGTGGTGCCCGGCCCGCTGACGGCGGGAACCGTGGTGGCCGTCGCCGGGGTGATGTCGGCGATCTGGCCCAGCGACTGCTGGCTGGACAGCGCCGGGTGGCCGGGCAGCAGGCTGGAGGCCTCCTGAGCCAGCAGCTGGCCGGCCTGGCCGATGGTCGTGTAGGCCATCGTCGTCAGGTAGAGCTTCCGCTCCCGGCCGTGGGTGTCGATGACGTACAGGGCGGGTGTGTGGTCGATCTGGCCCTGCTCGATCTGCACGTAGACGTGGTAGTCCTTCCAGGTCGCCTTCAGCTGGGCCAGCGACGCGGTGAGGAAGTCCCACTGGTTCACCATGCCGTGCGACCGGGAGTAGGCCATGACGTTCGACCGGCTGGTGGCCTCCGGGTTGGCGTCGATCCCGAGCAGCTGCACCTGGTCCCCGGCCTTGCCCAGGAGGTCCTTCGCGGCGACCATGCTGGCCGTGGTCAGCGGGCAGATGGTGGTGCACTCGGAGTCGGTGAAGGCCAGGATCACGACCTTGCCGCGGAAGGCGCTCAGCGACACCGGCTGCCCGAACTGGTTGGTCAGCCGGAAGTCCGGCGCCGGGCCGCTCATGGTGGCGGTGCCCGTGTCCAGGTTCGGGTTGTCCGCCGCGGCCTGCGCCTGGGCGGCCGGGCTCATCTGGCCCGCGCTACCCTGCCCGCCGTTCCCCTGCCCGCCGCTCGCCTGCCCGCCGTTCCCCTGCCCGCCGCTGCCCTGGCCGCCGCTGCCCTGCCCGCCGCAGGCCGCGAGGCCCAGCACGGCCAGCGCCGCGCCCGCCGCGATCAGCCGCGGCCGCACTGCCCGGATGTCCACTCCTACGACCCGTCGTAGTCTCACCTGCAGCATTTTGCCACGTGGC
>Ga0193728_1001296_pt1 | contig 12617 bp, 9 predicted proteins | sample U1c1metaG_FD_143037 | JGI IMG/M metagenome (GOLD analysis project Ga0193728, IMG submission 143037) | Soil microbial communities from a riparian zone of the East river system, Colorado, United States - U1c1 | ecosystem: Environmental > Terrestrial > Soil > Riparian zone | place: USA: East River...
TGAGCTTGGCGTTCATCTTGTCTTGAATGTAACCGCGCAGAATGCCGTTTTCGATCAGCGTCGTGCACTGCGTCGGCGTGCCTTCGTCGTCGACATTCAATGAGCCCCGGCGCCGATTGAGCGTGCCGTCATCAACCACCGTGACATCGTCGGCGCCGACTTTCTGTCCGATGCGATTCGAGAATGCAGAGGTACCCTTGCGATTGAAGTCGCCCTCCAATCCATGGCCGATCGCTTCATGCAGCAAAATGCCGGGCCAGCCCGGCCCCAACACCACCGTCATGGAGCCCGCAGGCGCTGCCACCGCCTCTAAATTGACCAGCGCCTGCCGCACTGCCTCGCGCCCATGTTCGAACGGCCCGTCGCCTTGCAGCAGCTCATCGAGACCGAAGCGGCCGCCTCCGCCGCTATAGCCTTGCTCGCGCCGGCCATTCTGCTCGACGATGACGGATACATTGACCCGCACCAGCGGACGCACGTCCGCGGCCAGCGTGCCGTCGCTGGACGCGATCAGCACGATCTCATGCACGGCCGCCAATGAGGCCATGACTTGTTTGACTCGAGGATCGAGGCGGCGCGTATCGGCATCGATGCGCATCAACCAAGCCACCTTGTCCTCGTCCTTGATGGCATCGAGCGGGTCGATGGGCAGGTAGAGCCGGTGCGTCAGGGGACGCTGCCAGGTCTTGACCGCATTCCTGCCTCCGCTTCGGGCAATCGCGCGTGCCGCGTCGGAAGCTTCGAGCAGCGCCGGCAGCAGCACTTCGTCGGTGTATGCGAAGCCGGTTTTCTCGCCGCTGATGGCGCGCACACCGACGCCTTGCTCGATGCTGTGCGAGCCGTCCTTGACGATGCCATCCTCCAGCGACCAGGATTCCTCGCGCGACAGCTCAAAATACAGATCCGCATAATCGACACCGCGGCTCATGAGCGTGTCCAGCACTTGACCAAGCCTTCGCTCATCGAGGCCTGAAGGCGCCAGGATCATTTTCTCGGCCACCGCAAAGGTGGGCAAACTCAACTCGGCGGCGCGTGCGTTCATGTCAATACCGCGGCAGCGGCCAATCCCAGCTGGCGATTGTCGAGCGCTGGAAAACGAGCGCGCGATTCCGCCTGGCTCGCAAGATCAATGTCTGCTGTGATCACTCCGGTACCCTTTGCCAGGCGCGACAACACCTGTCCCCAATAATCCACGATCAGCGAATCCCCATAGGTCTCACGGCCGCTGGTATGCAAGCCGGACTGTGCCGGCGCCACCACGTAGCACAAATTCTCGATGGCTCGGGCCCGCAGCAGCGTCTCCCAGTGCGCCCGCCCGGTCGGCACGGTGAACGCCGCAGGCATCGCCAGCCACTCCGCGCCCTGCAGTACCAGCTCACGATACAGTTCTGGAAATCGCATGTCGTAGCATACGGAGAGCCCGAGCTTGCCGACAGGCGTGTCCGCAATGACCGGATCGCGGCCTGGGAGCACGTGGTTGGATTCTCGATACTGCTCGTTGCGCCCCGGGATGGTGACGTCGAACAGGTGAATCTTATCGTAACGCGCGACCCGCTTGCCGTCCGCGTCGATCAAAAGCGAGGAATTGGCCACGCGGCTCGCGTCGTTCGTGCGGATCACGATGGTGCCGCCCAAAATCCACAGGTTGAGTTTGGCCGCGGTCTCGCTCAAGAACGCCTGCACCGGCCCACGGCCATCCGGCTCCGCGACTTGCAGCTTGTCCTCATCCTTGAGTCCGATGAACGAAAAATTCTCCGGCAGACAGGCAATGAGCGCCCCGGCACCCTTGGCCTCGCGCAGAAGCACTTCCGCCGAGGCCAGGTTTTCGGCCACCACATGGCTCGACGTCATTTGTATTGCGGCTACTTTGCCCATCTATTTCGGTGCCTCTGGAGTCGCAGCTCCTGCGTCTGCGCTCTTGATGCGTTCGACAGTCGGATTATCCCAGCTGCCGGTAATACGATAATACCCTCGAGCCAGTCCTTTCAGCGGCTGTTTGAACACCTGCGTGAACAACAGCGCTGCCGCGCCGCATACCGGCCCGCATACCAGCGTGCTCGCGACCGGGATGGACAGCGAATTGCCCACACTGCCGGTTACTACCGCAGTTTGGTCATAATCCTTGTTTTTCAAGCCGACCCGGCCAATAAGGCCGATTTCGCCAGCCGGGCCCTTCAGCAGCACGTTTTCGGTGTGAGCGTTGCCATCGCGCAGATCGAAATCGCCGTGAACGGTGTCGAACGCCAGACCTTTGTCGGTCAGGTCGCTGAAATCCAATGCCAGCCTTCGAGGCAACGCCGCAATGCTCGCCAGCCCCAGCACGCGCCCCGCGCCGGGTTTAATGCCCGTCACCTGCCCCTTCTCCAGCGATAGCTGCACCCGTCCGATCACCTGCGCGAACGCTGCGGGCGTCGGTGCGCCGTCCCAGGTGAGGTCGAATTCCATCTTGCCTGATTTCGCTTGAATCACATCCGCATAACCCAGTTCTTTCAGCGTGCTCTGCACGTCGGTACTGGCCAGTGTGCCCTTGATGCGGCTGACGCCGGCATCTTTGGCGCGCCATTCGCCCTGCGCGCTGACCGTAAAGCTGGAGCCCACCGCGCTCAAAGATTTCAGGGCAACGCCAAAGTCTTGTTTGGCGAGCGTCGCGGTCACATCGCCGAATTGGCGTTCGCCCCAGATCAGTTCCGTGGCATGAAAGTTGACGGCCGGAACCGTTCGCGGATCCGCATCTGCGGGGATATTCGCCGCCGCGCTGACGCCGCCCACGCCGGCGCCAGGGCCAGGGCCGGCGTCGGCACCGCTCGAATCCTCGTTTCCCGCAACATCGACATGCAACCGGTCGAACTGCAGATTCCAGGGTTCCGTAGAACCCGCGGCGCTCGGAATCGTGATGGCACCGATGACATTGGGGCCGCCGACATTGATGCGCCAGTTGCGTTCGGCAACGGCCAGATCCAGCGACACATCGCGAAACGCCAGGCCAAGATAATCCAATTCGGCCACGTTCAGCCGCGCCGTGCGCATGTAGTACGACAGCGGCTTGGCGTCCTTGCCGGGCGTACTCAAGCGCAGCCAGCCGCCTAAATCCAAGCGCTCCACGGCTCCCCCCACGTTCAGTATCTGCGAGGCGCTTGGCGTGGCGGCGCCGGCGCCGAAGCTCATGGACGCATGGCCGAGGCGCATTCCGCTCTGATCGGATTCCAGCGCAAATGTGCTGCTGACCAAGGATCCGAGCGCGAAGGACCCCTGCGGTCCGCCGGACGCCGGCCACTGAATCTCGAGCCAGCTCGGCAAGGGCGTTTCGGCATCCTTGTCCAATGGCGCCGGCAGCTTCATCTCAAAGCCCACCAGCGTGCTGCTGAGGCGCAGGGATCGTTCGCGAGCCGGCTCAGGCGTGATTTTCAGAACGCCTCTCCAGTCCGTTTGACCGGTAATGAGCAGACCCGCCGGAATCGAGAACGCCGTGCGCAGGGCATCGGCGCTCGTGGTGCCGCGAAACTCGAGCTGCGTGCGGGTGACCGGCTTGTTACGGGGAGTGCGCGCCTGCATTTGGAAACCGCCGCCGAGCAGTTGGCCGTGAATATCGGCACGCGCCACTTGCCCGTTATCGATATCGAAGTCGCCTGTCACGTCGGTGGCCATGGTGGTCGACCCGGACTTATTGATGTTGGCGTCGTCCAAGCGTCCGTGGATCAACACCTGGCGATGCACGAAGTCTTTGAACGGCAGGAACAGATCCACCGTGGCCTGCAGCGGCCCCTTGGCCTCCACGCTCGAGAACGCATGTTCCGCGATGGCATCGAGCGGCGTTGAGCGCAGAAAGCTGAGCGCGCTCGCCGCATCGCCGCGGGCGCCGACGTGGATTCTCAACTCGCCGTTGCTGAAGTCGGCAAAATGAGCATCCCCCGACTCGAGCACGAAATCACCGATGTGCGCGCCCGATAGGTGCGCGCTCATTCCCTCATTGCGAAATTCGGCGTTCGTGGTGAGATTCTCGGCCGGCCGCCAACCATCGCTGTAGTCCAACGTCATTCCCTCGATGGTACAGCGCGCGAGAAAGATGCCGCCGCCCTCGCGAAACGGAAAACTACGCACGGGGCCTTGAAACAAGACGTTGGCCCGCACCATGCGGCCCGCCAGGAATGCCCGATTCAGCCACGTAAGGCCCCCGGGCGAAATCAACCCCCTCGGCAGGTAGTTGCGCGCATTGGCCACATTGCCGTTCGAGATGGTGCTGACCAGTGTCAGCCGCGGTGAGGAACCATCGGCCGGTTGGTGCCACGCCACTTGCCCCCGGATATCGGCGTCGCGAGTTTTCACCTCCCAGTCGGGCGAGGCAACCAGCAGCTCCTGTGCGGTCCGCTTCCAATACACGTTGGCCCTGAAGCGCTCCAGGTCCACGGCTTGCGGAAACTGAGTGGGCCAATGAAACACCGCAACGTTCGAATCGATGATGACCTGTCCGCCGCTCTCATTGCCGGCAATCGAGCCTGCCACACCGCGCAATCCGGGCGAGCCGCCGACCGATGCGTAGCCGGCGCGCTGAAATTTTGCCTGAACCTGCATGCGCCACGGATCGGCGACCTTGTCACGCTCAAACGCGATCGAGGTATCCGTCCACTCGCCGCTCGGTGCAATCTCGCGAATCCGGTCCCGAAGATCTTTCTGCGGCAAAAAGCCCGTGAGCGGCAGCAGGGTCTCCACGCGCAGATAGCTGGCTTGGGCTCGCACGCTCAACAGGCCGGCTTCGCTTTCCTGCCAACTGACCTCGAAGGCGGACTCCGGGTCGCTGCGCCCGACGCGAACCCGCCTGCCGGTGAGGCTCCAAAGATCGCCCGTGTGCACCAGGGTCAGTGCGCCGTTCATTTGGTCGAATTTTGCGATGGGGCCCGCGGGCAGTTGCGTGACAATATTGATGGCCCCGAAATCAACATCGGCACGCGACAGCACCGCACCACGGCCGGTCGCAGCCACCTCGAACGCGCCGGTACCTGAATCCAAGTTGCTCAAGATGTGCGGCAGCAGCTGATGCCAGCCCGGAAAAGAGATATCGCGCACCCGTGCCAGCGCATCCCAGGCCAGTGTTTGCACATCGCCGCCGCCGCGCGCAGTTCCGTTGAAGGTCACGGTTCCGCCCAGCACCCCGGGCAGCAAAGCGCTGAACTCGAGTGTGAGGTTCTCCGCGTCGCGCCGCGCGTCAATGTCGACATCTTGCAAAATCAATTGCGGCAGCGCCGCGTTCCAATCCTGTATCGTCAGCACGGCGTGACGAATCACCACCCGTCCCGCCGGCAAGTCATTGAGCTTGAGCTTGCCTGAGGAGGAATCCTCGCCGCCCAGTTCAATCTCCGAGGCCACCGCAAAACGATGGGGACCCAAGCGCGCGACGGCAATGGCCGGTGAGTCGACTTCGATTCGGCCCGCCAGCAATTTTCCGCTGCGAATCAACTGCCAAATATCCGCGGCGACCCGGCCGCCGGCCGCGCGCGCCAACACGCGCTGATCATCCTTGGAGCGAAGTTCCAGCCGATCGAAATAGAGCTCAGGACCGTACCACCGAAACGCCGGTGAAACGCGCGCGAAACCGATGTGGTATCCGGTCTGCGCATGAACCCATTCCTTGATCTCGGCTTCGTACAGAGGCGCCCGGTCGAGCGCCAACTTGAGCGCCAGCATCAACAGCAGCAGCAGAACCATCAGCCCCGCGACACAGAACCCTAAGACTTTGCAGATCTTGCGGATGATCATTTACATCAGCACGACGTCGTATTGATCGACGGTGTAGAGCGCCTCGGTCTGCAGGCGTATGGGTTTGCCCGTGATCAGTTCCAGTTCGCCCAAGGCCGAGGATTCCTCGTCGAGCAGACGCTCAATGACGTCCTGATGTGCCAGCACCATCAATTGTTGGCACTCGAACTGGCGCGATTGCCGGACGATTTCACGAAATACCTCGTAGCAGACCGTTTCCACCGTTTTCACAAATCCCCTGCCTTCGCAAGTAGGGCAAGAATGGCACAAGAGATGTTCCAGGCTCTCGCGCGTGCGCTTCCGCGTCATTTCCACCAAGCCCAACGGCGACACCGAGGAGATATTGGTTTTGACGTGATCCTCATTCAACGCGCGTTCCAGCGCTTGGATGACTTGCCGGCGGTGCTCAGGCTCCTCCATATCGATGAAATCAATGATGATGATGCCGCCCAGGTTACGCAGACGCAGCTGCCGCGCGATGGTTACCGCCGCCTCGAGATTGGTGCGAAATATGGTTTCCTCGAGGTTTCGATGACCCACGAAAGCGCCGGTATTGACGTCGATGGTCGTCATGGCCTCGGTTTGATCGATGATCAAATGGCCGCCGGACTTCAGCGACACTTTGCGGTCCAGCGCTTTTTGGATTTCCTCCTCGACGTGATGCAGCTCGAACAGCGGCCGGGGATCGCCGTACAAATCGATCCGCGCCAGCGCCTCCGGCATGAACGCGGCGGCGAACTCCTGCATCTCCCGATGAGCACTGGGTTGATCGATCAATACTTTGTCGACATCCGGATGGACAAAATCGCGAAGCACGCGCAAATGCAGGGGCAGGTCCGCGTGCACCAGGTTGCCGGGCTGCGTGCGCAACCCCTTCTGGCGGACGAACTCCCACAATTTGCGCAGGTAGATCATGTCGGCACGCAGGGCCTCCGGCGCCGAATCCTCGGCCGCGGTGCGCACGATGAATCCTCCAGGGTCTTTCGGTTCGATGCCGCTCTCCACCGCAGCCCTCAGGCGCTCGCGCTCAGTTTCGTCCTCGATGCGCGCCGATACGCCCACGCCGCGACCCTTCGGCATGAACACCATGTATCGAGAGGGCAAAGTAATGTACGTCGTGAGTCTCGCGCCTTTGGACCCCAAGGGATCCTTGACGACCTGCACCAGAATTTCGTTGCCTTCGGCGACCAGCGAGCGGATGTTTTCGGTATGCGGCGGTTCGATGCCCGTATCCGCGTGCCGGGAGTCGAATATGTCTGAGGCGTGCAGGAATGCCGTGCGATCCATGCCGATATCGATGAAGGCCGCTTGCATGCCCGGCAGTACCCGGGAAACGCGGCCCTTATAAATGTTGCTGATCAGTCCGCGGCGGCTGGCCCGCTCCAGAAAGACTTCCTGCAGCACGCCGTTTTCGACGACGGCAGCGCGCGCCTCATGCGTGCTGGCATTGATCAGAATTTCGGTGCTCATGGGCTGATCGCACCGCGCAACCCGAGCGTTACGCCTGCGGCCTTCAGCAGCTCCGCGGTTTCAAACAGCGGCAATCCCATCACGCCGGAGTAGCTGCCCCTTAAATCTGCGATAAAAATAGCCCCAAACCCCTGGATCGCATAGGCGCCGGCTTTGTCGCGCGGCTCCCCGGTGTCCCAGTAGGCACGCACTTCGGCGGCATCAAGGTCTCGAAAAGTAACCAAACTGCGGCTGACTTTGATCTGATTGCCGGCCGACGAGCGTACTGCAACGGCGGTCATAACCTCATGCGTGCGGCCTGATAACTGCAGCAGCATGTGCTCGGCATCGCCCCTGTCCCGCGGTTTTCCGAGAATGGCTCCGTCCAGCACCACGGCGGTGTCTGCGGCTAGGACCGGCGCAATTGCCGCGCCGCGGCTGAGCCACCCGGCATCGGCTTTTGCCGCGGCCAGGCGCGAGACGTAGGCTGCAGGGGCCTCGCCCGCTAGCGGCGTCTCGTCCAATTCCGTTCCGGCCAGACGGAACGACACGCCGATTTGCTGCAGCAATTCGCGCCGCCGAGGAGAAGCTGAGGCGAGGTAGATGAAGTCGGCGGACATCATCCCAGGATACCGAAGGCCGTCGTCTTAGGCGCGGTGATAGGGATGCCCGGCAAGCAGGCTCATTGCCCTATAGATCTGTTCGGCAACCACGACCCTGACCAGCGCATGCGGCAGCGTCAAAGGCGACAAGGACCAGGTGTAGTCGGCCCGTTCCCGGCATGACGGCGCCAGCCCGTCCGGACCGCCGATCAACAGCGCCATCGGCCGCGCGTCCCGCAAGCGCTCGGTCAGCCACGCGCTCACCTGTTCGGTGCTCATCGGCTTGCCAGCGATCTCGAGCGCCACCACATAGTCATCCTTGCCGATGACGGCCATCATATCGGCGCCTTCCCGCTGCACCGCTCGCTGGGGATTATCACCCGCGCTTCGAGTGGCAACGGAAATTTCCTGGAGTTCGAGAACCAGCGGCGTGCGCAGGCGCTTCTGATATTCCTGGAATCCACTGTTGACCCAGGCGGGGAGACGGGTACCGGCAGCGATCAGCCGGCATTTCATCGAGGCGTCACGCGCGCGCCGCGCGCTTCATGACAGTCATGTCCCACAATTTCTCCAGTCCGTAGAACTCGCGAACGCGCGGCAGCATGACGTGCACAATCATCTCGTTCAAATCGATGAGAACCCAGTCGCCGTCTTGCTGGCCCTCGACGCCATGCGGCCGGAAGCCTGCTTCCTTGGCCCTTTCGACCACGCGCTGCGCCACCGAGCGCACGTGCCGATCGGAGGTTCCGCTCGCGATCACCATGAAGTCCGCGATGTCGGTCAGGCCCCGCACGTCCAGGAACTTCACGTCCAATGCCTTCATGTCGCCCAAGGCATCGATGACGACTGTCTTGAGGGGGGGTCTGGCGTTGACGGCTTTGCGCGGGGCAGCCGCTTTTGGTTTGCGCGCGGTCTTGGATTTGGCGACGGCCTTTTTGCCGTCTTCTGTCTTGCGGTTCGAGATCTTTCGCTTTATTGGCACTAAGTCCGGTTCCTAGAGTAACAATGGGTGTCCAGGATCAGTTTACGCACTGGATCGGGCATGAGGAAGCGCGGATCACGGCCCATCGCAATTAACTGCCTGACTTCGGTGGAAGAGATCTCCAGTTGGGTCACAGCGTGAATAAAGATGCAGCCTGAGCGCGATTCGTGCAGATCGTTGATGCGGCCGGTGCCCCGGTCCACCAACAACTCCCCCAACGGGCCCATTCCCGGTGCGCGCCAGCCTGGGCGATGCGCCACGACCAAGTGCGCCAATTGCAGCAGTTCCTGCCACTGATGCCATTTGGGCAGGCTCAAGAACGCATCCATACCGACGATGAGACAAAGGCTCCGATCCGGATATTCGTGCCTGAGCTCCGCCAGAGACTCCACGGAATACGAGGGGCTCTCCTTGAGTACCTCACGATCATCGACGAGGAATCCGGGCTGCCCCGCCGTGGCCAGTTGCACCATTTGCAGACGCAGCTGTGCGTCCGCAATGGGTTGATCGCGATGCGGAGGATTGCCGGCGGGCAGAAACCTGATCTCCTTCAGTCGCAGGGCCTGCTGCAGCTCGAAGGCCGTGCGCAAGTGCGCATAGTGGATGGGATCGAAGGTTCCGCCAAAAATGCCCATCGGGTTCATGGAGCTACCCTGCCTGAATCCGCCGTGGCTTGCAAAGCACCGGCAAACGCGCTGGTGAGACCGATGAGCGCGCTCCACGGATCGCCTACACCTAAACCTTTGATGACGCGGTCGGCATGGCTGGCCTGCAGCAGCAACGGCGCCAACGGCAGCCTCTTCAAGCGGGACAGCGCGCGCACCGACGGGGTCGCCGCCAGGTTCCAGCCACTGCCCCGAACCGCGGAGCGGAGACGGTCGCGTTCACGCGCCTGCCACATGCCGCGCAGCTCACGCAGCAGCGCCCACAAGATCAGCGTTGGTTCCACGCCCTCGCTCTTCAATCCCATCAGTACGCGCAAAGCGCGCGCAGCATCGCCGGCGGCGGCAGCCTCCGCAACCTGGAACACATCGTAGCGAGCACTGTCGCCGACCGAGCGAAGGACCAGGTCGACATCGATCGAACCACCGTCCGCCAGCAGCTTCAGTTTCTCCAATTCCTGCTGCGCAGCCAGAAGGTTGCCCTCGACGCGATCGACGATCAACTGGGAGGCCTCTGCACCGATATCGATGTGCAACATTTTCGCCCGGCCGCGCAGCCAAGCAGGCAGCGCGGCCGTATCGACCGGCTGGATCGGCACCCAGGCACCGTGCTTTTCGATCGCCTGTACCCAGGGAGCGTCGCCGGCTTTTCGATCGAGCTTGTCGGTAACAACCAAGTAGGTCAGGTCGGCGGCCGATTGAGCCGCGAGCTCAGCGAGCAGCGCGGCGCCCTTTTCGGGTTTGCCGTTGGGCATCCGCAACTCGAACAGTCGCCGCTCCGCGAACAGCGACAGGGATTGGGTGGCAAGACGCAACTCATCCCAGCTGAAGCTGCGGTCGATGAAGAATACCCGGCGGTCAGCGTACCCCGCGGCGCGCGCGGCGGCGCGAATGGCATCCGCGGCCTCACCGACCAGCAGAGGCTCATCGCCGGAAACCAGGTAGATCCCCGCCAAACCTCGCGCCAGGGCGGCCGGTAATTGTTCGGCACGCAAACGCAATTAAGCCGGCGCTCGCATGGCGTGGTTCATAGGCAGAGAGCTAATAGCTAAAGCTCTCGCGCGCCGTTGCATATTCGCGTTCCATCCGCGCGACCAGTGCACTCACCGCTTCGACATCGTGGATGCCGCTGACGCTCTGGCCGGCGCTCCAAATGTCCCGCCACGCCTTCGCCGCCGTATTGCCGCCGGTGCCGAAATTCATTTTGGTCTTGTCCGCTTCGGGCAGATGATCGGGATCGAGACCCGCGTGCGCGACACTGCCGCGCAGGTAGTTGCCGTTGACGCCGCTGAACAACGATGTGTAGACAATATCCTCGCCGCTGCTATCGATGAGCATCTGCTTGTACTCGAGGGGCGCATTGCCCTCCTCGGTTGCGATGAAACGCGTACCGAGGTAAGCAAGATCCGCGCCCAGGGCGCGCGCGGCCAATACGTCGGCGCCGCTGCTCATGGCACCCGAGAGAATGATGGTGCCGGGATACACTTCACGAATCTGTTTGACCAAGGCAAAGGGGCTCAATACGCCGGCGTGTCCGCCCGCCCCCGCGCACACTGCGATGATGCCGTCCACGCCCTGGGCCGCCGCCTTTTCGGCATGGCGCAAATTGATGACGTCATGAAACACGATACCACCATAGCCATGCACGGCAGCGACCACTTCCGATGGCGGCCGCAGACTCGTGATGACGATGGGGACTTTGTGTTTCACACACAGGGCAACGTCCTCTTCCAAGCGATTGTTGCTGCTGTGCACGATTTGGTTGACCGCGTAGGGCGCGACCTTTGCCTGTGGATTGGCTTGCTGAAATGCCGCCAGTTCCTCGGTGATTTGGGCAAGCCACTCGTCAAGCTGCGAGGCCGGTCGTGCATTCAGTGCAGGGAAGGCACCCACGATGCCGGCTTTACACTGTGCCAGGACCAGGCGTGGAGTCGATACGATGAACATGGGCGCGCCGATGACGGGCAATCGCAGGCGATCGCGCAATAGAACGGGGATTGGCATTATGTTTTAGAGACTTCTGAAACTCGGATTACGATGGACAGTCTGGCATTATGGCGCACTCGGGCGAACTCCTACACTTCAATGGGATATTAAATTGAAACACATCGTACTGGCCTTGACCGTGCTGGCTGCAGCCGCATCACCCTTGACGTCGCTCGCCGATCAGCCGCCGCTCATCGATCGGAATTTGTTTTACGGCGAGGTGGTCATCGCCGGCGCGCAAATTTCGCCCGATGGCCGCTATCTTTCATTCTTGAAACCCTACAAAGGGACGCGAAATATTTGGGTCAAGGGAGCCGACGAGCCCTTCAGCGCCGCCCGTCCCATGAGCGCCGAAGCAACCCGGCCCATCCGAAGTTATTTCTGGAGCCGCGACTCGAAGTACATTTTGTACGTCCAGGATTCGGGCGGCGACGAGAATTTCAATGTCTATGCCATCGATCCCAAGTTGCCGGCGGACGCGAAGAGCGGCATCCCGCCGACACGCGCGCTCACCAACCTAAAGGGCGTTCGCACCGAAATTTTTTCGGTGCCCAAGGCGAAGCCCGACATTCTGTACATCGGACTGAATGACCGCGATCCAAAGTGGCACGATCTCTATGAACTGAGCATCTCGAGCGGCGGGAAGAAACTGCTGCGCAAGAACACCGAAGAGATTGCCGCGTGGCAATTCGATGACTCAGGCACTTTGCGGCTCGCGGTGCGGACCACCAAGTCCGGGGACACGGAGACATTGCGCGTCGATGCCGACGGCTTCAAGAAGATCTACAGCTGCAGCGTGCTGGAAAATTGCGGCGCGTTCGATTTTGACGCAAGCGGCAAGAACGTCTATCTCGCCACCAACAAGGGCGCTCTGGACCTGACGGAGCTGGACGTGATGGACGTGGCCACGGGCTCCACGACCAAGGTCGAAGGCGATCCGGATAAGCGCGTCGATCTGTTCAACGTCGAGATCTCGCAAATCGACCATCGCATTTTATTTACCGAATACGAGGACGACGCGGTCCGGCGCTACTTCAAGGACCCGGCCTTCGAAAAAGACTTCCATTGGCTGCAATCGAAGCTTCCGGGGCTCGACGTGAGTTTGGGCGCGAGATCGAATGACGAGAATATTTGGATCGTCAGTGCGCACAGCGATACGGAGCCCGGCCTGGTCTATGTCTGGAA
>Ga0193728_1001297_pt1 | contig 12616 bp, 12 predicted proteins | sample U1c1metaG_FD_143037 | JGI IMG/M metagenome (GOLD analysis project Ga0193728, IMG submission 143037) | Soil microbial communities from a riparian zone of the East river system, Colorado, United States - U1c1 | ecosystem: Environmental > Terrestrial > Soil > Riparian zone | place: USA: East River...
CAGGAAAAATTCAGCCATTATCGAAAGCGGAGATCAAATCCAAAGCCAGCGGCATCGTGAAAAAGATTTACGTCGATTACGGTGATCGGGTGAAGACCGGGCAAATTTTGGCGGAACTCGACAAAGTCCAGTTGGAAGCGGCGCAACGCGCAGCCAAAGCAAATTTGCAGGCGGCCGAAGCGGCCCACCATTCGTCGATGGCCGCGCTGGAGCGCAACAAAGTGGATGCCGAAGGGCCGGACGTGCCGTTCTTGAAGCTGACTCTGGGACGGGCGGAACACGAATACAACGAAGGCGTGGTGTCAAAGTCGGTGGTCGAGGACGCGGACAAAAATTATCGCATGGCGCTAAATAAGCAAGCCAGCGCGCAAGCCGCGCTTGCTGTAGCTAACGCGGACATCGCCAAAGCGGAAGCGCAAGTGGCGCAATCGCGCGCCGCGCTGGATAACGCGGAAGAGGACCTGCGCAACTCCACGATTGTGAGCCCCATCGACGGGCTGGTTCTTTCGCGCGACGTGAATGTGGGCGACGCGGTCAGCTCGATTCTGATTCTGGGTTCGCAGGCCACCCCCATCATGACCCTCGGCGATGTAAGTGAAGTGTACGTGCAGGGAAAAGTGGACGAAGCGGATATCGGCAAAGTTTATTTAAACCAACCGGCGCGCATCGTGGTGGAGTCTTTCAAAGATAAAAAGTTCAACGGCAAAGTCACCAAAATTTCTCCGTTAGGCAAAGAGAAAGATAATGTCACGACTTTCGAAGTGCGCGTTTCCATTCAAAACTCCACGCTGGAACTGAAAGCCAATATGAGCGCCAACGCGGAAATCATGCTGGAAGAAAAGAAAAACATCCTCATGATTCCCGAAGCCGCGCTTATCTACGACAAAGAACGCAAAGCCAAGGCTGAAATTCCCGACGCCAAAGGTGAAAACGGCAAGAAAAAAGTAGACGTCAAACTGGGAATTTCGAATGGCGTGAAGACGGAAATTCTTGAAGGATTAAATGAGAAGCAGCAGGTGATTTTGCAGTAGTAATAAATAAGGCGGCCCGCTTTGTCATTCCAGGATTTGCTGAAGGATACGCTCAGCACGCTGTGGGCGCACAAACGAAGAACGATGCTGACCATGTTCGGCATCGCCTGGGGAATTATTTCCATCACCGTCATGGTCGCCGCCGGCGAAGGCCTTGGCAAAGGCATCCAGGCCAATCAGGAGACGTTTGGGAAAGATGTGATGATCGTCTTCGCCGGGCGCACCAGTATGCAAGCAGGAGGAACGCGCTCCGGCCGGGCGGTGCATTGGGGCGAACAGGATTACGTGCAGGTGGCTGCGGAATCCCCGGCTTGCAAATACGTGATGCCGGAACTGGGCAACAGTGTGCAGGTGCACAGCCTGTACAACAGCGGAAGCCTCTCCACTGTTGGATCGATGCCGGAATTCACGGAAATTCGCAGTATCGCGGTGGCACAAGGGCGTTTTTACAATCACGAAGACAATTCCGAAGCGCGCAACGTAGCTTTTCTGGGCAGCGATACGAAAAAACAACTTTTTTCCGATCACGAAGCTGTTGGTCAACAAGTATGGATGAACGAGATTCCCTATTCCGTGATTGGTGTGATGAAATCCAAGGACCAGAACTCCAGCTACGATGGCATGGACACGCGCAAGATTTTCATTCCCTACAACACCATGCGCCGGGATTTTCCCACTAAGGCGCCCGGGGTAGAGCACACCATTGACCGCCTGCTGGTGGCGCCAAAATCACTCGAGACGCATCCTGATTGTTTACGGCAAATCCGGCGGTCGCTGGGACGTTTGCACAATTTTGATCCCCGTGACAAAGAGGCTGCGGGAATCTGGGACACCGTAAAAAATGCCGAAGCCAATCGCATGATAATCGTGGGCATGGAATTGTTCATGGGCGCGGTGGGAATTGCCACCCTGTTTCTCGGTGGGCTGGGCGTGATGAACGTGATGCTGGTGTCCGTGCGGGAACGCACACGAGAAATTGGCGTGCGCATGGCCTTGGGCGCCACCCGCAAATCGATACTGCGGCAATTTTTCATGGAAACGGTAATTGTGGTGGCGTTGAGCGGCGGAATAGGACTGCTGGTTTCGTATGGATTCTGCGCGCTGGTGAACCTCTTGCCGATGCCGCCGTTTTTCGCCGGACTGCTCGCAAGTTGGAAGCTTGGAGCTCTCTCGGTGACCTTGCTCGGGCTGATTTCCGTTTTGTCCGCGCTGTATCCCGCGAATCGCGCCGCATCTGTCGATCCCATCGAAGCGCTGCGCTTTGAGGCGGGTGGTTAAATATGTTCCTCGAAATATTTCGCGAAGCGTGGGCCGCGTTGGGGCGCAATCCAGTGCGCAGCTTGCTGACCATGACCGGAATTTCCTGGGGCATCGTGGCGGTAACGCTGCTGCTAAGTTACGGCTCCGGATTTCGCAACGTGCTGATGTACACCTTTGAAGTATTTGGCAAAGGCGCCGTCGTTTGCTGGCCGGGCACTACCAGTGAACAGGCTGGTGGCGAGCGCGCTGGCAAAGCGGTGCGCTTCGAACAGGAAGATGCCGATTGGGTGAAAGCGCAATCGCCGCTAGTCAAGCGCGTCACTCTGGAGACTGTGAAGTTCAAAGGAATTTCGCACGAGGAACGCTTGTCGGATACCGCGATCCGCGGCGTTTATCCCGAATACGGCGAGATGCGCAACGAGGTTGCGCTCGAAGGGCGCTGGATTTCCCAGGAAGATATCGCGGAGCGCAGGCGCGTGGCGTTTCTGGGCGCGATTCTGCGCAAGAAACTCTTTAGCGGGACGCCGGCAATTGGCGAAGCAGTGCGCATCAACGGCGTCAAATTTACCGTGGTCGGCACGATGGACACGAAATTTTCCGACAGTAACTATTTTACGAGCGACGATGAGTCCGCATTCATCCCGTACACCGCGGCGTCGGACTTGTGGGATGCGCGTTACGCCAGCGTGATGTTATTTGAGCCCGTGGCGCCGAATTTTGAAGCCGATGCCATGCAGCAGGTCCGCGCGGCGGTTGCCAGCCGGCAACGCTTTTCCGCGGCCGACAAGCGCGCCATTCAAATGTTCGGCCGCATGGAATTCAAGCCGATCTACGACGGGATCACTATCGGGATTCAGGCGCTACTGTTCTTCGTAGGCGCGTTGACCCTCGGCATTGGCGGTATCGGTGTGATGAACATAATGCTCGTATCGGTGGAAGAGCGCGTCAAGGAGATTGGCTTGCGGCGCGCTCTTGGAGCAAAAAAATCACATATTCGCGGGCAATTTTTGCTGGAGGCGCTGGTGATGACTTTGGCGGCTGGCGTGATTGGCATGCTACTTTCTGGTGTTATTACAGCGGCTATCGGCACGCTGCCGTTTCTCGGGCCAGCTTACGAAGACGATTCCGGCAAAGTCGATATTCACCTGACGCTATCGGTGGTCACCATGGTGTTATCGACTGGAATTTTGATTGTCGTGGGAGTGATCAGCGGCTGGTTGCCGGCGATGCAGGCTGCCAAGCTCGACCCCGTCGAAGCGTTACGTTACGAGTAATTTCTCAGCAGCAAAAAAATCAACCATTAAGTCTGGCCCAATATCGCGTCAAAGTACCGCAGCATTTCGGCGCTGTCCCATTGCTGTTCGCCGACGAATTTGCGTGCGATTTTGCCGTGGCGATCGATGATGTACGTTTCGGGATAGAGCGATGTGCCGTAGTCGGCCGCGGATTTTTTGGTGGCGTCACGGTAGGTAGGAAACACCACCGATTGATCCTTCAGGAATTTCTCATACGCCGCGCCATCTTCGTCGACGCTGACGCCCAAGACCATGCCACCGCGCGAATCGATATATTTCTGCAGCCGATTCAGCGCTGGTGTCTCTTCCACGCAGGGCGGGCACCACGTGGCCCAAAAATTGAGTACCACGACTTTGCCCTTCAAATCGGAGAGATGCTCAGACTTGCCGGCGAGCGTGAGCGGAAAATCTAGAGCGGGTTTTCCCGCGATGGACGCTTCACCCTGCCGATAGCTGGGCATCGCGAATAGGACCAGAATGCTGGCGGCAAGCGCTACAGCAGTCCAGGCAGCGATTCTTCGTACCAGAGGCATGACCGTTATAATAGCCTATCTTCAGATCGCACGGGACTGCGTCCGGCCGCCCACGAATGCCCATTGAACCCAACACACTGTCGAATTCTACCGCGCGAGTGAGCAGCCAGAGTGTTACTGTGCGCTCTGTTGCAAACTCGCACGCCACTGGCGGAATTACCGCCATCGTGCCGGCGCGGGATGAAGAGGCGGTCATTGCCGCCTGCGTCGAGTCATTGGCGACGCAAAATGAAATTAACGAAATTGTGGTGGTGAACGATCAGTCGTCGGATGGAACGGCTGCCATTATCCATGACCTGGCAACACGAATTACCAAGTTGCGATTGCTGGAGGCTCAGGAGCCGCCGCTCGGTTGGGTGGGCAAGAATAATGCGTTGACGCTTGGCGCGCGCAATGCCACGAGCGAGTGGCTTTTATTTATAGATGCGGATGTGGAACTGGAACAGGGCGCAACGGCTCGAGCGTTGCAGATTGCAGGGGAAAGTCAGGCAGCCTTGGTTTCCTTCTCGCCGCAGCAAATCACAGAAAAGTGGTACGAGAAAGCGCTGATACCGTTTGTGTATTGCAGGCTCGCCCGGCGGTTTTCCTTTGCCGCCGTGAATGATCCGAAGTCCGCAGCCGCTGCAGCCAACGGACAATTCCTGCTGATACGTCGTGACGTTTACGAATCTGTTGGGGGCCACACGCGATTTGCATCAGATGTTTTAGAAGATGTCGCGCTGGCCACGGCGGTAAAGGCCGCCGGTTACCGCTTATGGTTCGGCCCGGGGCCGGGAATTGTACGCGCACGAATGTACCGCACCTTTGGCGCCATGTGGGAGGGCTGGACTAAAAATCTCTACCGCTTGATGGGAGGAACTCCGTGGAAAGCGTTTCGCGAAGGTGAATCAGCACTCCCATGGATACCACTGGTGGTGATTTTACTGGGAATCAAATTTCCGATCGCTATGTTCGCAGGGGTCCTGCTTTTGGTGTTGCGCCAGATGAACTACGGGTCGGAGTTGGTTCGTAACCAATACCCTTTTGCTTTCATCATCTACTATATACCTGCGGCGTTATTATATGCCGGAGTGCTGGCGGCCTCCTACCGCGGTTATGCGCGGGGCAAGGTACAGTGGAAGGGTCGCGAGTACAGCACCGTCGAGACCCGCGAGGCACGGAAGTAACAAATAAAAGACAAATTATGGTGCTGATTACACGCAGAATCGATTTTTCGGCTTCGCATATCTACAATAACCCGAAGCTGTCCCCGGAAGAGAACCGGCGCATTTTTGGGAAATGCAATAATCCACACGGGCACGGTCACAATTACACGCTGGAAGTTACCATGGCGGGCGAACCGGATCCGATAACCGGAATGGTGCTGGACCTGAAAGAGTTGAAAGACATTCTGGAACGCGAAGTGATGCAGCGCATGGATCACCGCCATTTGAATCACGAGGTTCCTGAATTGGCCGGGCAGATTCCGACTTGCGAAAATATCGCGCGAGTGATTTGGAATTTACTGGAGCCAAAAATAAAACAAGGCACGTTGCACCGCGTGCGATTGTATGAGTCGCCGGATTTGTTCGCGGACTGCTTTCGCAATGGGACTGCGCTAAGCCGGGGAAATATTTGATGGGCGCGAGCGCTAATCCGGCGGAACTGAAGATTGAACTGGGCCGCCGCTACCATTTTTCCGCGTCCCACCGGCTGCACACCGCGCGTCTAAGCGAAGAGGAGAATTGCCGGGTCTTTGGCAAGTGCAATAACCCGTTTGGGCATGGCCACAATTACGTGCTAGAAGTCAGCGTTTCCGGGCCGGTCGATCCCGCGACGGGCATGATCGCCAACCTGGCTGATCTGGACGGCTTTGTGGAGAAGGCCGTGCTGCAAGTTTTTGATCATAAGTCATTGAACGAAGATGTGGCGGAGTTCCAGGAAAAAGTGCCGACCACGGAAAATTTGTGCATGGACATTTATGAGCGGCTGAAAAGCTTCTCGCATGCCAAGCTGGAACGCGTGCGCATTGAAGAAACCCGTAACAATAGTTTTGAGTATGCGGGCGAAGAGTTTGCGCGAGTTCCCGTCGCGAGTGCTGCTGCGGAAAAGGAGCTAAGGTGAGCGAACCTGGCGAAGAGTTGTTGCTGCACGAACCGAAAGCAAACCCAAAAGAAGAAAATATCGCGGCGCTGGTGCGCAAGATGATCTCCATCATCGGAGAAGATCCTAATCGCGAAGGCTTGCGCAAGACTCCCGAGCGCTTTGAGAAGGCATTCAAATTTCTGACCAGCGGTTATCACCAGAACGTAGAGCACATTCTGAACGGTGCCACCTTCAGCGTGGCCTACGACCAGATGGTCATCGTGAAGGACATTGAATTTTTTAGCTTGTGCGAGCACCATTTGCTGCCATTCTTCGGCAAATGCCACGTGGCCTATTTGCCGAATAAAAAAGTCATCGGGCTCAGTAAAGTGGCGCGCCTTGTGAATATGTTCGCGCGGAGATTACAGATTCAGGAGCGCCTGACTAGTCAGATCGCGCAAGCCATTGAAGAAAAAATCAGTCCCGAAGGCGTGGGTGTGATTGTCGAAGCGCGACATTTGTGTATGCAGATGCGCGGCGTGGAAAAGCAGCACGGCCAGGCGGTTACCAGTGCGATGCTGGGGGCTTTTCGCCATAACAAGGAAACGCGAGACGAGTTTTTGTCGCTAGCACGAAAACGCCAATCCTGACCTTTACCAATAAAAATATTCGAACAGCATTACTCCCGTGCCCCAGGTACGGCAGAGGAAATTGATTTATTCGAAAGGAACGGCTGATGACTGAACAAAATAAGGGCAAGATCGCGCTGGTGACGGGTGGAAATCGCGGAATCGGACTCGAAACGGTGAACCAATTGGCTCAACAGGGCATGCATGTCCTGTTGGGTGCGCGAAATGAAGCAAAGGGATTGGAAGCCGCGAAGAAATTGAAGAGCGAAGGGCTGGATGTTGAGTTCATCCTGCTGGACGTCGACGACGAGAAAACGCACACGAAGGCCGCGAAAGTTATCGAGGAGAAATTCGGAAAGCTGGATGTGCTGGTCAACAACGCCGGAATTCTCATCGACGAGAGAACCCAACGTGGACAAGGTGGGTTCGTTGCGGCCAGCGAGACACCGCTGGCAGTCTTCCGAAAAACATTCGAGACTAATTTTTTTAATATTATCGCGCTGACGCAAACCATGATTCCGCTGCTCAAAAAATCAACCGCCGGGCGAATCGTGTTTCTTTCGAGCGGCTTGGGTTCTTTGACCCTGCACAGCGACCCCAAGTCCCCAATTTATAATTACAAGGCCCCCGCTTACGACGTATCGAAGACGGCGCTCAACGGCTACGCGGTGCATCTGGCGTATGAATTGAAAGACACGCCGATAAAGGTCAACGTCGCGCATCCGGGCTCGGTGGTAACGGACATGAATGCCCACGGCGACCTGCAGGTTAGCGAGGGCGCCAAGACATCGGTCGCGCTGGCCACGCTTCCCGCGGACGGATACAACGGCAAGTTTATTCATCTGGGCAAAGAACTGCCTTGGTAAGCAAAAGCCTGCATCAGCCTAGTGGTTCGATGATTTAGATTTTTCCGCGGTTTTTCGCTGCCGTATGCGCGCGCGCCGCACGCGGTCGCGATTGCCGCAGCTCCGGTCATTGCACCAGCGGCGCGTGTTGGCTTTGGTGCGATCGTAAAATATCCACTTACATCCTTCATTAGGGCAATACTTCAGGCGGTCCGGACGATTCAGCTTGAGCATTTCCGCGAAGGACGCCGCAATGCGCGAAAGTATCCAGGGCCAGCCGGGACGCAGCGGAACAAGTTCCGAGTGCACTCCATTTTGGCGCTGGAACAGTTTTACGCGCACCGGTACGTTTAAATAGGAATTCAGCGCATTTAAATCGCGCTCATGAATGGCATCGCCGGTGATGAGTTTTTCAGTCATGCGCCGCAGCAGCGCTCGCAACGCGATGATCTGCGCAAGAGGGACGGAGCGGGGAAGAGTTGAGGCTAGATTCCAATGTTTAACGACGCGGCCAACCCAGGATGGATTGCGCAAGTGGTCGGTGAGCTTGCCATAACCGTTCCATTCGAGAGAGTTGGCCAAATCCAGCCAGGCGAACTCCTTGCCGAAGCCTGCGGCAGTGAAATTGTTAATGGTCTGCTTCATCTTCATTAATCAAGGTAATGCGTTAATTTGATTTGACCCGTTACACATAATCCGCTAGTATGGTTATGTAATGAGTGTAACACCGATAGGGCGTTACGTAAACTTTCGGAAGCGCAGACCAGGTGAAATGACATGAGTGCCCCGACGATGTCCGCCACAATCGCAAAACCCGCCATCTTGGCGAAGCCCGCCCCGCTAGCCGAAAAAGCCGCGGCCTCCAACCGTTTGCTGATCATCTTTTGCTTTTTCGCCATCTACGCCATTTGGGGTTCGACGTACCTGGCCATCCGCTACGCAGTTGAAACGATTCCGCCTCTATATGCTGCGGGAATTCGCCACCTCACGTCCGGAACGATCTTGCTGTTGTGGTGCTTCGCGAAAAAAGTACGGCCCACCCCGTCGCAAATTCGCACCGGCGTCGTGATTGGAATTTTGTTTTTTCTACTCGGGCATGGCCCGCTGCACTGGGCGGAGACGCGAGTACCTTCAGGCCTCGCTTCATTGCTCGTGGCCACCGAGCCAATCTTCGTTTTCTTCCTGGCGGCCGCGGCTTCGAAGCGCTGGCAATTCAGCTGGAAAATATTGGCTGGAGTGTTTCTGGGACTGGCTGGCGTGGGCTTGCTTGTGGGACGCACGTCGCTTACGTCCAGTCGCGGCATGATCGTCGCGTCATTAGCCATTTTGTTCGGCGCGCTTTCGTGGTCAGCGGGAATTATCTACGCACGCCAATCGGATCTGGCCGGCCATCCGCTGCTCATGACCGCTCTCTCTTCGCTGTCGGGCGGAGTTCTGCTGTTCGCCAGCGCTACGATCTTTGGAGAATGGCGCGGGTTTTCGTTTAGTTCCGTGACGGCGCGTTCCTGGGAAGCGCTGGCGTACCTCGTTGTTTTCGGGTCGCTCGTAGCCTTCAGCGCTTACAACTGGTTGCTGGAACGCTACTCCCCGACGCTGGTGGCTACCCACACTTATGTCAATCCGGTGGTCGCGGTGCTGTTGGGATGGATGCTCGCGGGCGAAAAGGTGACGCTCAACGTGGGCGTTGCGGCGGCGATGGTAATTGGCGCGGTGGTTCTCGTTGATCGAGGCACCGCGCCAAATCCTGAGGCGCGTTAAAAAAATCGCGCCTCCCAACCTGTCAAATCACTACTTGGTGATGTCCACTGATGCGCGAGTTTTCTCCCATTCGACGCGCATGGTACACCCCGGCCCAGTTTTGTCAAAAGTAATAGTGAAGTTTTCCATAGGCGAGGGCAATGTGGAAGCTTTCATGTCCACGCGCGCCAGATCGGAATCCGGTCCCGCATACTTAGTACCCCACTCGCTGGTTTTTTTGCTAATGACCAGCGTCCACTTATCTGCGGTAGGAACGGCGAAAAGCGTGTAGCTGCCGGCGGGAACTTTAGTGCCTCCGACGGTGACGCCCGTACTGACGACAAACGTGGTGGCTTCGTTAGCGCCGAGTCGCCACACTTCTCCGTAAGGAACCAGCCCACCGAAAATTTTGCGGCCCTTGGCGCGCGGGCTGGAATAGTCCACGGTGATAGTCGCGTCGTCGCCCAAGGAGCAAGTAGCCTTGGCCGGCGGACTGGGTCTAGCGGCCTTTTCTTGTGGGCTGGGCGGTTGCTGCGCGATCGTTAGCGACGCAAAAAGCAGCAGACTCAAACACGTTGCAGCGGTGCGTATTTTCATTTTTCTCTCCTGATAGGCCGCTTAGACGGATTGAAGTGGCCAAAGCATTGAACCTAATTTAGGGTCTCGAAGCAAGCAGTGATGTAAGCGATTCGTTTACTTGATCTCTGAGCGGCGGCAGAGACACAGGAATCGCGCATCCCGGCCGCGTTCAAGCCCTCGGCGAATATTAGCAATTCTTTACAGTTTTGTTAGTATTGTGTTAGCCTGATTGAGTTGAAGAGAAGAGGAAATTTTTCAGGGGACTGACGGAGAGAGGCACTTGAGCGAGCTTAAAGTAGCGTTGATCGAGCAATACCGCACTCACATCAAGGATACTGGTTCACCGGAAGTGCAGATTGCGCTGCTGAGCGAGCGGATCAACTACTTGACCACGCATCTCAGGTCGCACGTCAAAGACCATGCATCACGTCGCGGTTTGATTATGATGGTAAACAAACGCCGGCGGCTGCTGGACTATCTCAACCGCCGCGACCCGGATCGGTACCGCGAGATTGTTGAACGTCTTAGCCTGCGCAAGTAATCGCCTCGAAGCTTCGGGGAATTTGGGGCGCCATTCGCAACGCAATCGTCGAGTGACATATTCCATAGGGAGTCTGTCTGCCGGTAGTTTGAACTCCGGCGCGAATGCGCGTTTTACCGCTCTCCGCGGACGCAGGTAGTTCAATTTTTTTGTCGGTTTGGTCCGTAGAAGTTTTGCAGGTCCCACAAAGCGTCTGTCTGTTACCTCTTCTTTTACCGGCTCCTGATGGCCGGCCAACTGCCAATTTTTAGGGTTTTATGCGCAGCCGTGCAACGGCTGACGCTTTTTGCAATGCTTTGCGCGAACGCGAAGCTAAAGGAAAGAATAAATGTCTGAACAGTCAAACACTCCCGCACCACACCAGGTAACCGTTGAAGTCGGCGGGCGTCCGCTGATATTGGAAACCGGCAAAGTCGCCAAGCAGGCCAACGGCGCGATTATGGCGCGCTACGGCGACACCATTGTTTTAACCACCGCTTGCATGGCACCCACCGCGAATGATCGCGACTTTCTGCCATTGACCGTGGATTACCGGGAAAATACCTATTCAGCGGGAAAGATTCCCGGAGGATTTTTTAAGCGCGAAGGGCGCCCCTCCGAAAAAGAGATTTTGACTTCACGGCTGATCGACCGGCCGATGCGCCCGCTGTTTCCCGATTCCTGGCGCAATGAAACACAGATCGTCAGCATGGTGTTGTCCGCGGATAGCGACAACGACCCCGATGTGATCGCGGTGACCGGAGCTTCCGCCGCTTGCTATTGTTCCGATCTTCCCTTTGAGAAACCCATTGCCTGCGTACGTGTAGGGCTGCTGGACGGCCAACTGGTCGCCAACCCCACGGTGGCGGATCAGAAAAAAAGTTTGATGAACATTGTGATCGCGGGTACCGAAGACGCCATCGTTATGGTGGAGTCCGCCGCCTTGGAAGTTTCCGAAGAAGCAGTGGTGGACGCGCTCGAATTTGGCCACACACAAATCAAGAAGATCGTGGCGGCCATCAAGCAGCTGCACGCGCAACTAAAGGTAAAAAAGGTCACAGTTCCGCCGTTGCCCTTCGACGAGGCGCTCTACAAGGAAATCGAAAAGAAGTACGGCGCGAAGCTCCATGACGCGGTCAATACCGAGAAGCACCCCAAGAAAGAAAGCTACCTGCTGATCGATGCGATCAAGGACGAGCTCAAAGAATCAATCCCGGAAGAACAGGAAGAGAAACGCGTTTTGGCCAAGCGGGCCTTTGACCGCTTGCGCGAGAATATTTTCCGCGACGACGTGTTGAACAAGCGCCGCCGTCCGGATGGACGCAGCTTTGACCAGATCCGTAGCATTTCCTGCGAAGTCGGTTTGTTGCCACGCGTGCACGGCTCCGCGTTGTTTACTCGCGGTGAGACGCAAGCGCTGGCCACACTGACGCTCGGCACCAAGGAAGATATGCAGCGCCAGGACCTGCTCTTCGCGCAGGACCAGTTCAAGCGCTTCATGCTGCACTACAATTTCCCCCCGTTCAGCGTTGGTGAAGTTAAGTTTCTGCGTGGCCCGGGACGCCGCGAAATCGGTCACGGAGCCTTGGCAGAACGCGCGCTGAATAGCCTGCTGCCACCGGAAGCAGATTTCCCTTACGCCATGCGATTGGTGTCGGACATTCTGGAATCGAATGGTTCGTCATCCATGGCCACCGTTTGCGGAGGCTCACTGGCCTTGATGGATGCTGGCGTGCCGTTGAAGGCGCCCTGCGCGGGAATCGCCATGGGCTTGGTGGTTGGCGAAGACATGAAGTATTCGATCCTCACGGATATTGCCGGCGCGGAAGATCATTACGGCGATATGGACTTCAAAGTAGCTGGAACGCGTGACGGAATTACCGCGCTGCAGATGGACATCAAGGTGTTGGGCATCAGCATCGCCATGATGCGTGAAGCGCTGGCCCAGGCCAAGAAAGCGCGCTTACAGATTCTCGACACGATGGAAAAGACGCTCAGCGAAGGCCGCACGCAGATTTCCGCCTTTGCGCCGCGTTTGTTCAAGCTGAAGATCCCGCAGGACAAGATCCGCGACCTGATCGGGCCGGGCGGCAAGAAAATCAAGTCCATCATCGAAACCACTG
>Ga0193728_1001299_pt1 | contig 12606 bp, 10 predicted proteins | sample U1c1metaG_FD_143037 | JGI IMG/M metagenome (GOLD analysis project Ga0193728, IMG submission 143037) | Soil microbial communities from a riparian zone of the East river system, Colorado, United States - U1c1 | ecosystem: Environmental > Terrestrial > Soil > Riparian zone | place: USA: East River...
AAATGGTATACGATATTTATTCAGGATACCGGTATGGGAATACCTTATGATGAGCTGAGTTCAATATTTGACCGGTTTAAAAAAACCGGCCATACCGACGGCGAAGGATATGGGCTGGGTCTGTCCATTGTTAAAAGTATTGCCCAGTATCATGAGATGAGGATAGAAGTGAAATCTGAAGTTGGGAAGGGCAGCATTTTTAGTATTTTTTTTCCGGCCAGGATGTTAGTCGTAAAAAAATAACGCAGCAAAGCCAGTCACTTTTTATCTTCAGCAGCCAGTTTAAACGACCATGGGCCATTGCCTACGATCAAAAAATAAATAAGCAATAGCAAGACCAATATAGAGAGGGTTAATTCAGAAAATGGTTTCAATACATCACCCGAGGAATTGATAAAGATAATGGCCCCGAGTAGAATCGGTATTTGCAAAAGACATGCAAACCGCGTAAGCAATCCTAAGATCAGTAAAAAGCCACCGAGCAAATGCGAAAAAGCAATGTAATTGCCCAGCATCGTGATTGTGAAAGAACCAAATGACATCTTATTCTTTATCAGGTTCAGCATCACACTCATGTTACCGAGAAACTGAATTCCTTTATAGCAAAGAAATATACCCAATCCGATACGTATGATATCAACCCATTTGGGGTGATGACTGTCGCCCCAGAGCTCGAGGCGTTGAACGATATTCATACAGCAAGTTTAAGCAGGTAATGAAAGCATTATAAATATACTAATATTTTGTAATAAAGAAAAGGGTTGGCAAACAAAAAAGACCGGTCAAAGACCAGTCTTTTTTGTTTGTGCGGCAGAGGAGATTCGAACTCCCACAACCTTTCGGCCGCTACCACCTCAAAGTAGTGCGTCTACCAGTTTCGCCACCGCCGCAGGTTCTCTAAAACAGCTGCAAAAATAGGAATTTCACCTTCATGTTGAATTATTTTCTCAATACAATTCTAAAGGTCGTTCCCTTTCCCATTTCTGACTGTTTCACAAACAATTCACCTTTGTGATACTGTTCAATGATGCGTTTCGAGAGGCTCAATCCAAGGCCCCAGCCACGTTTTTTTGTGGTAAACCCAGGTTTAAATACGCGGGGAATATTGGCTGCCGGGATGCCCTTACCCGTATCGCTAACGTCGATCAGGATCTCCTGGCCGCTTTCCCGGATCACGATATGAATGGCGCCCTTGTCTTCGATGGCGTCGAGTGCATTTTTTAGCAGATTTTCAATCACCCAGTCGAATAACGGCCTGGATATACGTCCCGTCACTTCGGATTTACCGCCTGTATCAAAATTGATGCGCACTTTTTCGGTTGCCCGTTTCCGGATGTATTCCACCATCCCTTCGATCTGGAGGACCAGGTTTGAATTTTCCAGGTGCGGCTTGCTGCCAATTTTGCTAAACCGGTCAGACACCAGCTTGAGCCGGTCGATATCTTTTTGCAATTCACCCGTGATGGGCTTGTTCGCTTCATTGTCTTTCAACATTTCCACCCAGCCCTCCAGCGATGAAATGGGCGTGCCAAGCTGATGAGCTGTCTCTTTGGCCATGCCAGCCCAGACCTGGTTCTGCGTAGACCGGTTGCTGAGCGTGATGGAATAAATGATCAGGAAAATGAACAGGGCCACGATCAGCAATTGAATCAAAGGGTAATACCTCACCTGGTCAAGCAAAACGGTATGGCCATAATAATAACGGTTAGCTATATATGGATGATCGGAGAGCTTGATCTCGAGCGGACTGTTTTGAGATTTGAAGAGCTTCAGTTTACCTGGCAGGTAATTTTTATCGGCGATGACCCGGGCAGAATCAATATTGATAAAATTGATGATGCTGTCCTGCTCGTTCGTTTCGATTATGGGGATGGTCTGCTGTTCATTGTGGATCAGGCTCGGAAGCGTCAGGTCCATTTCCCGGTTGTTGAGAATTGCTTTGCTGGCAGCCACCCATTGCTCCACCTTCTGCCTTTCTTCTGATGCGATCTTTCGGGCCAGGAATTGCGAGTAAAAAATGGTGCCCGATACAATCGCAATGGCAGGAATGACCAGTAAGAACCTCCAGTTGAGCCGGTGAAGAATCATAGACCGAAAGTATAAAAATAGTCACACAATCCTGTCTCCCGGGCAGGAAGGAGTATAATTGCTATTTTATTGTTGTTAAATGCTTTTTACCATTTTTCTTAGGCCCATTCTCTTATTTTTGAAAAAAATTTATAATTCCCGGATCTAGTGCAACCAACAGTCGCTATTGTTATACTCAACTGGAACGGCCGTAAATTCCTGCAGCAATTCCTTCCTTCACTATTAGCCAGCACCTGTGCGGGCGCGGAGGTGATTGTCGCCGACAATGCGTCAACAGATGATTCCCTGCAATTCATGAAAACGCATTACCCACAGGTGCGGATCATTGAGCTTGTGCGGAACTACGGTTATGCGAAGGGGTACAATGAATGCCTGAAACAAGTGAGCAGCGATTATTATGTTTTGCTGAATTCAGATGTTGACGTGCAGCCCGGGTGGATAGAGCCTGTTATCGGCTTGATGCAAAAAGATCTTTCGATCGGCGCATGTCAGCCCAAATTGCTGAGTTATGCAGATAGAAGCCAGTTCGAATATGCTGGCGCCGCCGGCGGATGGCTCGATTATCTTGGCTACCCCTTTGCAAGGGGAAGGATCTTTGATATTTGTGAAAAGGACCATGGGCAATATGATGATTCTGTGCCGGTATTTTGGGCCAGTGGTGCCGCGCTTTTTGTACGCAGCACACTGTTTCACGAACTGGGTGGATTGGATGAATATTTTTTTGCCCACCAGGAGGAGATCGATTTTTGCTGGCGATTGCAGTTAGCGGGTCACCGTGTTTTTGTCTGTCCGCAATCGGTAGTGTACCATGTAGGGGGCGGCACTTTACCAAAAGGCAATGAGCGGAAAGTGTTTTGGAATTTCAGGAACAACCTCATTATGATGGCCAAGAACCTGCCCATTGGGCGTGCCCTTTGGACGATCCCTTTTCGTTTATTGCTCGACATCATTTCGGCGTGGAAATCCCTGCTTGCGGGACAGCTGGTCTATTTCCTGGCCATCCTGGAGGCGCACCTTGCCTTTGCCAAATGGATGGTCATGAACAGGCATCAGAGCGTATTCCCTAAGAAAAAAAATGGCTTGTTGAATGGCCTGTTTAAGCGAAGTGTGGTCTGGCAGCATTTCGTTTTGGGCAAAAAAACCTTTAGCGAAATAGTAGAGAACAAAAGCTGATTTTTTCAGCTAAACCATTATTTTTGCGAAGCAAATGCCATTCCATGGAACAAGAAGAAGTTAAGAATCCCAAATTAAGAGACATCACCTATAGCTGGGTCAATTCCTCGGTATTCCTGTTTTATCTGCAGGTATTGTGCGTGCTGGCGCTGGTTCTGGGTGGCTGTTATGGCCTGTATACGCACCGGTATAAGGGCAAGCCCGATGTCAACGTCCCCAGCAATACGCTGTATACCCCGCAGTATAAATAGGTAAAAAATTTTCCCGGAAGGCATGTATTCCTTATTTTTGCAGCCCTGTAAAGTTCTTGGAATTCACGTTGATTTTATGCGGAAGTAGCTCAGCTGGTAGAGCATCACCTTGCCAAGGTGAGGGTCGCGGGTTCGAATCTCGTCTTCCGCTCTTTGATTCCATCCGCCTGATGCGGATGGAATTTTTTGTTTTGTTATACCTGGGTGGCGGAATTGGTAGACGCGCAGGACTTAAAATCCTGTTCCCCGCAACGGGAGTACGGGTTCAATTCCCGTCCCGGGTACAATGAAACCCGCCACAGTAGTGGGTTTCATCATTTAATGCAGGTCTTATTTTTTTATTTCTAAATCCTATTTCGGTTCGGGTCTAATAGTGGATCTAACAATTCCCTGATCTCAATCTTTTTCATAAATTCGTTACATTTATTTCTTAAGCCTTCGCATGTAAGTAATTGGTCTTGAAGACGAAGCATTTTCTTCACTCGTTGAACGCGTCATTGACCACATCAAAGACACATTCACTATCAAAGAAGATAAGCGGATTTCCGACGAGCTTTCACGGTAAGAATCGGCATATTTGGAATTACCAGCTTATATGCTATTGGACTCGACGAATATTGGGCGTAAATTGCATATAATTTGTATTGATTTATTGTCAGATGATCGGTATTTTATCAAAAGGAGTGTAAATGGCTGGGAAGACCAAAAAAAAGAGAAAAAAAATTATTGTCGTTGACCTCTTCTGCGGCGTCGGAGGGTTGTCGCATGGTTTTGTACTGGAAGGTATGAAAGTCGCCGCTGGAGTAGATTTGGATCCCGCTTGTGAATATGCTTACAAAAGCAACAACAATGGAAAATTTGTAAAGGCAGATATTTCCGACTTGACAGGAAAAGATTTAAATAAACTATTCAACGGTGCACAGATAAAAGTATTAGCTGGCTGCGCACCTTGTCAACCCTTTTCTTCTTATGCTCATCGCTACGATCAGGAACGTGATAATAAATGGAATTTGTTGGGTCAGTTTTCCAGGTTGGTTAGGGAATGCAAGCCACAAATCGTGACAATGGAAAATGTTCCGGCACTAAGAAAGCATCCGATATTTGCAACATTTGTTTCTTCACTTAAGCGTCAGGGGTATAAGGTGTGGTACGATGTCGTCGATAGTTCTCTTTATGGAGTTCCTCAGATTCGTAAAAGACTTGTTTTGTTAGCGTCTAAATACGACAAGCTTGAACTAATTCCCTCTACTGCAAAGACTCCTTTTACCGTAAAGAAAGCTATCGGCAACATGCCATCATTGAAGGCTGGGCAAACTCATGAAAAGGACAGAATTCATACTGCCGCAAGCCTAAGCGAGATCAATCTTAAAAGAATAAAAGTCTCTAAACCTGGTGGCACTTGGAAAGATTGGCCGAAAGCCATCGTTGCAAAATGTCATCAAATAACTTCCGGTAAAACGTATCCAAGTGTTTATGGCAGAATGAAATGGGATGGGCCCGCGCCAACTATGACTACTCAATGTTATGGTTACGGTAATGGAAGGTTCGGTCACCCACAACAACATCGAGCGATTTCTTTGAGGGAAGCTGCAATATTGCAAAGTTTTCCGCGACATTATAAATTCATCGATAGAGATGCAGAGCTGAATTTAACTTTATTGGGTCGTCTAATAGGAAACGCAGTTCCTGTCAAACTGGGCCGAGCAATCGCAAAATCAATAAGCCGTCATCTTAAAGAACGAGCATGAGCGCAACCCCAAACCAATTTTCACTTACTATCAGTTTGAACGTACTTGAACATTTGGGGATCAACTTATACAGCAATGTTCCCGCTGTGCTTTCAGAAATAGTTGCTAATGCTTATGATGCAGATGCCGATGATGTTCATGTGAATTGGAATAGAGAGGCTGATACGATTATCATACAGGACACCGGGAAAGGCATGGACCCTGATGATATCAACAAACGATTTCTTACTGTTGGATATCGCCGTCGCGATGAACAACCAGGCGATACGGATAAAGGTAGAAAGCCGATGGGTAGAAAAGGGATTGGCAAATTATCTCTTTTTTCGATTGCCGGCACTGTGGAAATCGAGACCACCAAGGAGGGTGTCGAAAGCGCTTTTCGAATGAAGCTGGAGGATATTCGCCGAAAGATCGAGGGCGCTGGTGGGGAAGGAACATATAATCCCGAGGCGATTTCTACTGACGAAATCGATTTTGAAAAGGGCACGAGAATTACCTTGACTGACCTGCGCAAACGACAAACTGCTCACACGACAGAAGCTTTGATACGACGATTGGCCAGGCGCTTTTCAATTATCGGGCCTTCACAGGGTTTCCAAGTATTCGTCGACGATCAAGAAATAATTCCATCCGACCGAGATTACTATAACAAGCTCCAATATCTATGGACATACGGTGATCAGGGCGAAGTAAAAAATTTATCACCTCAAGCTCAGCACTTCGACAGAAGCGAAGTTGCGGAAGGGTTTCAGTTGTCCATATCAGGATGGCTTGGAACTGTGAGAGAAGTAAAACACCTGAAAGATGAAGAGGGGGAAAACCTCAACCGGATTGCGATTTTCGTCCGGGGTAAAATGGCTCAAGAAGATATTCTAGGAGATTTTGCAGAAAGAGGTGTTTATGCAAGTTACCTGATCGGTGAATTGAAAGTGGACGAGTTGGATGCCTACAATGGTCCAGGCACTACGAAAGATGACGATGCGGCTACCAGCAGCAGGCAACAATTGGTGGAAGATGACGATAGATATGTGGAGATAAAAAGATTTCTTGCGACTGAACTCAAACACATTCAAAACGAATGGCAAAAGCTGAGAGCGGAAGAGGGCGCCGACAAGGCGTTGGAAATCCCTGCAGTTAAGGATTGGATGGAAGCTCTTCCCACGCCAACGAGAGTCAAAGCCAGAAAATGGCTTGGAAAAATAAATCGTATTCGGCTTGATGATCTCAATGAACAAAAGCAGCTGATCAAACATTCAGTTCTTGCCTTTGAATTCTACAGAGCCAAGGAAAATCTTGATGCCTTGGAAAATATAAATGACGAAAATTTTCAAGCTGCCATCGGCATTTTCCAAGACCTTGATAATCTCGAAGCAAATCTTTATGGGCAAATCGTACAGCAACGGATAGAAATCATTAGAGTCCTTGAAGAAAAAGTCGATGCCAACGCTCTTGAAAAAGCCATTCAGCAATATTTATTTAATCACCTGTGGCTGCTTGATCCCTCTTGGGAAAGAGCGGATGGCACTGAGATCATGGAAAGACCTGTGACCCAAATGATCGAAGAAATTACGGCGACATTAAGCGATGAAGAACGTGCCGGGCGTCTTGATATTGGATACAGGAAAACTGCCGGACAGCATGTCATCATCGAGTTGAAGAGACCAGAAAGATCGATCACTACCGCCGAACTCTCAGCACAAGTAGACAAATATTTATCAGGGATGGATAAATTACTTCGCCAACAAGGTAAGGGTTCAGAATCGGTAACGATAGTAATACTGTTGGGCAAAGAACCTACCGACTGGACAACTGACGAAAAAAGGATTAGAGCGCAGGAGTCGTTAAAAATATATCACAGCCGTGTCGTTTTTTATGAACAGCTTTTACGCGAGGCGCGGCAGACATATCAGGATTACATGAAGAACCGCGACTTGGTCGATAAATTAGATGAAATTATCAGAGCCATCGACGATTATGCACCAGAATAAGCCGCAAAAGGACAAGCTGAGCAAAGAAAAAAGAAGTCTTCTCATGGCTAAAGTGCGTTCTAAGGATACAACGCCCGAGATCATTGTGAGAAAACTACTTTTTAACACAGGATATCGATATTTATTACATCGAAAAAATTTACCTGGCTCCCCTGATATCGTTTTCGTATCTCGCAAAAAAGTGATTTTTGTGCATGGTTGTTTCTGGCACCGCCATGCAGCATGCAAAAAGACGACGATACCCACCACCCGAACAGAATTTTGGCAATCTAAATTTGCCGCCAACATAAAAAGAGATGCGAAGAACACTCGATTACTGAAAAACTTGGGATGGGAAGTTTTGGTGGTTTGGGAATGCGAAGTAAAGAATATCAATACTCTCAAAAACACTATTTTTACTTTCTTGAATAGGTAGTGATTAAACAATTATTCATTTCTTGATACGAAACCCATCCAGCGCATCTAGTCAATTAGAAGTCAAAGTGCTGTTGAGGATGATATCTGTATTGTTATAATAAAAAAAAATTCGCAGTTCCGAACACATAAAAGATTAAGTTTCGAATCATGATAAATAAGACTGGAAAATTTTATACTGAAACATTAAATAGTCTTGGTCTAACCGGGCAGTACGCGGCAGTCGCTACCGCCAATGCAAGTAATATAATTCAGAAAATTGTCTCAGCTTATGATGCGACTATTGGTTCAAGTCATGTCGGGGCGAATGGTAGAGGAGTGCCGAATAATTTTAGAAAGACAACGCCGGGGCCAAACGGCCTTGTGTATGGACGCATTCAGAGTGGCAAAACGCGCGCGATGATAACCAGCACGGCGATGGCATTCGATAATGCTTTTAGGATAGCAGTAGTGATGACAAGTAACATCAATGATCTGGTAAGTCAGACTCACTTGGATTTCAGCCGTGATCTTCGTGGTGTCAGCGTTTTCACGAAAGATGATGAATTAGGCGAGCATACTGGTGATGCGAGTCTTGATCTTGCGACACCCAATGGAAGAATCCTCATTATTACTTCCAAGGGGAACAAAAGCCTAAAGAACGTATTTGATTTTTTGAATGCTATAGAGGCAAAGAAATATCCACTATTGATTTTCGATGACGAAGGCGATCAAGCTTCACTTGATACGAACACGTATAGAAGATCCAAAAGTGGTAACTTAACCTTAGCCAAAAGTCCGATCAATGATCTGATCGGTCGAATGAGAAACGGCTTTCCCGCTTGTGTTTACGTTTCTGTTACAGGAACTCCACAGGCAGTTTTACTTCAGACAGCCTCGTCCGACAACAAGCCATCGTTTATCGAAATCCTTCCACCAGGTGTAGGATATATTGGCGGCAATTATTTTTTTTCAACCCCCGAGCCCGGAGACAATCAACATCATTTGATTTCGATAGTACCTAATATCGACAAGGCTCGACTACTGAGCCTACGGGCAGTATTTCCGGATGGCCTTCGAGATTCAATTTTGTTTTTTCTTTTATCTGCTTCCGCAGCAAAGCAAAATCTTCATTGGCCCGGGAATGGGAAAGGATATCAATTTCTATGTCACCCGAGTTTAAAAAATAACGAGCAAGGTCAAGCTAAAAATCGAATATTATCATACCTCACTGAAGTCAAAAAAATATTATTAGGCCACATTGACACTTTAGATATAATGCCGGCATTGAATGCGCAATACAGAGTGTTACAAACACAATTGGGGAGGAACGACACGCCCGCGCTACCAGTTTTGAAACGTACTATCGAGGAAGAACTCAAGAGAAAAAAAATTTTGGTTATTAATGCTTCCAACACAAAAAGACGGGGCATAGAATATGGACCGGGATTCAATTTTTTGATTGGAGGCAATACACTGGGTCGAGGTATTGCAATTCCGAATCTGTTGGTAACGTATTACGTCAGACACGCTGTCACTTCCCAAATGGATACCATGCATCAGCATGCGCGAATGTTCGGATATCGCGAGGTGACGCTGCACTATACCAAGCTTTTTACGACGTTGCCTTTATACTATAGATTTTGTGATATTTATTCTTCCGATCAATCTTTACGAACTTTTATTGAGCAGCATGTAAATGATAATCCAAATACTTTTCCCATTGATACATCTATTGGTTTAAGACCAACAAGAAAAGGAGTGCTCGACTATGAGAGTGTTGAAGCTGTCGGTCCAGGCATGCAAATTTATCCCAATCGTATGAAACTTCCTCAGCAAACAAAAACCGTAGATGAAGCTTGGGATATGTTATTTAGATTTTTCAATGTCAGAAATCGAGATCAAGCTCGGTTAGAAAGTCTTGGAAAAATTGGCGTACTTATTTCTATTGAACAAGCCAAAGGTCTTTTATCTGGGATTAAGACACTGTCCCAAAATTCCTGGCATGACAAATCGATTCAAACCGTTTTGACGAAACTATCCGAAAGATTAGGGTCTCGCATTCGTTTGAAATATCGCCCGGCTGAGCGCACAATTCTTGAAGACGGCATCATTTCATCCGGTACGTTGAGCGGTGCTGAACAGGATACGGCGAGAAGAGATCAATTTACTACTTTATGGATTATGGATGTTACGCCGAGGCGACAACAGGCGTCACTTGTTTTGCCGGCATTTATTTTTCCAACTATCGTTGTACCACGGCAGTTGCCCAGAGTTTTTGTTTTTAGCAAGAAGTGATTTGCGTTTTGGTCATTACTTGTAAAATGATCAAGCGACTTGAAAATTCAATACCTAATTGGGACCATCAACTTGCTGAATGAGCAAATGAAAAAAAAGAACACCCCCGAGATCCAAATTTCCCAAATAACATGTGCTGTACATAGTTATTTATTCTCAAGCAGCCTATTAGTTTCCTTCACTTCATCACAAAAACTAAACAGAGCCTAAGCTCAAATAGGTAGGTTTGATCAAATCAATGACAACAGGATCAGTCGTCAAAATCTCCCGTAAAATCAAACGTAGTACCGTTAGCCACCATATGAAAATCACTCACGCCCTGCCCCAATAACCTTATTGTGCCCGTAGCCGAATAAAATGGACCCCCAACATTTATGCCGAATGCCCCATCAACTACCGTAGTACCATTCGAAGTTGCTGTATAAACACTGATGATTACATCAGTATCCATAGTAAAATGACCCCTATAAAATAATGTGTTTGGCCGCCTAGACTCGGGCGCATTGTTGTGTTTCGGTGTAAAACCATACACACAAATAATGGAAATCGCAAAGACGGCGAAGAATAATTTAGTTGGTTTCATAAATAATAATTTTATCTATGAAAGCTAGGTGATTTCAATATGAATGATAATTTTATTTTGGAATTGGTAATCGATAAATATTATGGAAGTGTAAGAGTTTGTATGTAGTGGAATAAAATTAGCCTATAATGATGTGACTCCACAAACAATTTGGCGTAAACGTATCTCTATAAAAAGAAAATCGCGCAATTCGTTACTTCGCAATTTCCGGACATTGTAGATTACGCCGAACTTGTGAAATTAATAGGCAGGGAAGGATTTGTACTTCTTCCTATGGCTTCAATTCGACATTCGATATTCACTAGAGGTATACCCAACCTGCTGTCATGTCCCTTTATCAATATAAAGTGATTGAATAAAATGAATTTGCTTCGTGCTGTCGTTCGTAGTTTGGATGCTGTCAAAAGCTATCCAAAAGTTATCAATGTCTTGTGTGAAAACTTTTTGTTCTGTCATTTTATTAGGAGCAATCTGTTGCGCTGAGAGCGATGCCGATAAAAAGCAAAAGAGAGTTAAACTGTGATAAAATAATATCCGTGCTGATCTTTTCATGTTTGGTTGTTTTATACAAACAAAGACATGAGTCACTTTAAAATGTTACAATTGTGTACATAAAAGTTCCATCTAACGGCAGCCTGCTGTTTGCTACCGCGTTCTGGTGCTGGCTTGGGGCTGGTTATTGTTGGTCGGCAAATCTTTTAGCGATCGAACAACGACCTAAAGATTTCGTATTTTGTAAGTTGATTGAATTGCATTACACAAACTATACATTTTAAAGTGGTGTAATTCGCAACAAAGCATCTGGCGCGTTAGTGAGTACATACAATGCACCATCGGGTCCAATCTTGACATCCCTTACCCGGCCATATCCTTTTAGCAGGATCTCCTGTTCAATGACTTTGTCGTCTTCAATGACCAGCCTGCGCAGTTCTTCAAACTTCAGGGCGGTGACGAGGAGATTATTTTGCCATTGGGGAAATAATGAATGTTGAACAAATTCGGCTGCACATATAGCAATCGAAGGGGTCCAGTGAGCAATAGGCTGCTCCATGCCGGCTTTGGCAGTATCTCTGGAAATGATCGTGCTGTCGTAATTGATCCCGAATGTAACCAGCGGCCATCCGTAGTTCGCGCCTTTCTTTAAAATGTTTAACTCGTCGCCACCCCGTGGGCCGTGATCGGTAAAATAGATTTTCCCAGTGACAGCATGTTGCGCCAGCCCTTGCACGTTGCGCACTCCCCAACAATAGATCGCCTGTAGAACATTTTTTTTGCCAAATAAGGGGTTGTCTTTTGGAATAGAACCATCGCTGTTAATACGGTAAATTTTTCCCTGTGCCTTTGAAAGTAATTGTGGATCGACCCCACTTTGTTTTGATCCCTGCATATCACCGATAGTAAAATATAAATAACCTTGGTTATCGAACAGGAAGCGGCTGCCCCAGCGCGTGCCATTAAGCACCTGAAGCGAATCCGGCACCTGGAAAAGTATTTGTTCATCCGTCCATTGATTTCCATTGACTTTTCCTCTCGCCACCATGGTCATGCTGGGTGTACCTTTATCAGAGGAATTTTTCGAATTATGGCTGAAAGCAAGATAAACCCATCCATTATTTTTATAATTGGGATCAAGGGCAAGATCCATCATGCCACCCACCAAATCGGTTCCATAAGTTTTAGGAAGCCCGGTAATCTTTTCATTATCCAGTTTGCCATTTATCATCCGATATAAATCACCATTTTTTCCTGTGATTAATGCATGGCCCGAATCGATAAATTCTATTCCCCATGGTCCATCCAATCCTTTTGTGATTAGTTTTTCAATATTGAGTTTGTAGAGTTTAGTTTGTACCTGTAAAGGTTTTTCCTCTTTCTTAATTGCATCGGGAGATTTACGAACCGCTAAAATATAATCGGTGACAGCTTCAATGTCTTTATCAGGAAGAACTCCTGCCCATTTTATCATTTGACTTCCGGGTATTCCATTACGAATTGTTCGCAGTATTGCATCACGATCGTTACCATGTTTTAAATTTTCTGTGAGGGACGGACTCACACTGCCTTGAAGTTGCGTGCCATCACAG
>Ga0193728_1001300_pt1 | contig 12604 bp, 9 predicted proteins | sample U1c1metaG_FD_143037 | JGI IMG/M metagenome (GOLD analysis project Ga0193728, IMG submission 143037) | Soil microbial communities from a riparian zone of the East river system, Colorado, United States - U1c1 | ecosystem: Environmental > Terrestrial > Soil > Riparian zone | place: USA: East River...
GGGATCGTTGGCTGCTCCCCACCAATAGAAAAAGGCATTTACATTGCCAGCCGTCAGAGCGGTATCGATATGTTGCGCCCAAGTGAAGCCAGAGTCAGTGTCACTGTTGTCCCACTGGTTGTCCCACGCGTTAAAGGTGCTCCATTCTGTCTCCCAGCTTCTTTTTTCTGGATCAGAGGTAAGGGGAGATTTGGGTGCATGAATATAGCCATGACCGGAGTAGACTGAAACATACTGGGATGCTATTGGATCGTTTGCAATGGCAGGAACGTAGCCGTCCCTTGCCGCCACCCAAGTTTCTGCATCGCAGCAGATTAATTGAGTACTAGTACTCAATCCTGCATCTTTCAGGGTTGGCCCGAACACTTTGACAAAATCATCGGCTTGTTGTGGGGTCATTTGCATATCGGAATAACTTACCGGGGGAATGTCAGGTTCGTTAGCAAAGCCAACATACGGAATTGTGATACCTTCTTGCTGGTAATCCTTAAGATATTGTACGAGATAGTTCGCAAAGGGCTGCCGCCAATCTCCATTGTTGCACCACGAGGAGTAGGGACTTCCACACAGTGCGCCACCGCTGGACTCTGAGCCATTGGTCTTCATAAATCCGGGGGCGCTCCAGGCACTGGCATATAACTGGGTGATGCCATAGTTCCTCTTTACCAGTTGTGACAACCAGACCTGACCCTCATCGTCGCCGTTCCAAACGTAGGTGGGACGAACTGTTGCCCTTCCGGGATTGGTCGGTTCTATCGTCGAGTCTGAGGTAGAGGGGATTATGTTGCGTAGAATATCGAGGCCAGCTCCGCTCGAGGTGCTAAAGAGATCATCAAGGATCTGTTGCTGAGCGGTTGCTGGTAAGCTGCGCAGAATACCCGCTTCTCCAAACGCTTCGGAAATACCAAAACCATCAATGGTTTGATACTTTGTTGTGCCATCAATGGTAATACTAGGCCCCGTCTGTATCACCGTAGGTGTAGGGGATATCGTCCCAAATATCGGTCCAGCGCATCCGATGACGAGATTCATGCATGCAAATAAGAGAAGAGATGGGATGATTCCTTTCGGGAGAATGCCGCTATGTAACATGATAGTTTCCTTTCCTCTGCTATCCATCCTTAGAGCTTTGGCCTAAATACCCTTGATCCTTCTTGTCTTGTGGTACGCTAGTAATGTGTACCATGAGACAGTGCTACAGGTCATTTAAGCAGAGCGATAGTTCTGTGTTCCCTATTTTACCATCCCTGCCAAGATGGCTCTTATTCTGTCCCTACTTCCCCCTGGACGAGGCGAGTTTCCTAGTCTATGCTATTTCCAGTGCAAGTTGTCCGAATAATCTAAACATCAAGGAAGATCGTTAGAGTGTTAGAGCAAAAAAGAGCTTGGAAAGAGGCCGCTTGGATCTTTGGGCTGAGCCGCCTGATAATCATTTTGATTTCATATAGAAGTGTCGTGCTCTTGCCTATTTACAGGATTAATCTTCGTAAGTACATTATTACGACGGGATGTAATACCCGAAATCTCACGTGTTTCGTAGAAAGTTGGTGGCGGTGGGATGCCATTCGTTATGTAGAGGTTGCCTTCTACGGCTATACCAATAGTAGTCGTGAGAACACAGTCTTTTTTCCTCTTTTCCCATTATTGATGCATTATCTGGCAGCTTTCTTTGGAGGATCAGCCTTCGCTGATTATGTGGCAGGACTGGTACTTGCTAACGTCTTTTTCTATGCTCTCTTGGTCTTGTTCTATCAATTCATATGCCAAGAGTTCGGTCATACAGCTGCAAAAAATGCCTTGATCTATCTAGCCTTCGCCCCATATGCCATCTTCTTTTTTGCTGGCTATGCAGAGTCGCTCTTCTTCCTTCTGAGTCTGGCTACCTTTGTCTTTTTGCGCCGTGGAACCCCGAAGGACTGGTGGCTTGCGGCAACATGTGGCTTTTTGGCCGCTCTTACACGGCCAACGGGTATAGTACTCGTCGTTCCTTTCTTAGTCCTGTTGATACAAAGATTTGGTTTGTCTACATTCTTTGCGCGAGAGAACTGGCAGCAAAAGCTCAATGCTGTCTTATCTATAGCGCTGATTCCTTTAGGGTTGCTGCTATATATGCTCGTTCTCCAGATTCAATTTGGTAAGCCGCTTTTATTTAGTATCGAGCAGACAAAGGTATGGTACCGCTATTTTGCTTTTCCCTGGGTAGGGATCTATTACGCTTTCAAAGCAATGTACTATTTTCAGCAAGCCTCGGGCTATTATTTTCAGCGAAATCTGACTGATCTCTTCTTTACATTTTTACCGTTGCTAGTGCTTATACTAGGTTGGAAGTGGCTACCTTTACATTATAATCTCTATTCCCTAGTGATGGTTTTATTTGTACTTTGCTTTCCAGTGATGTATATCGGTAAATCGCTTATGTCAGCTCCACGCCATTTAATGATGATATTCCCCATATTTATAATAATGGGTGTTATGCATGAAAAATCGAATTTTGCTCGAATGCAGTTCATCATTTCTATAACCTTCTTTGCTATGAATATTATACTGTTTGTTACCCAGAATTGGGTTGCCTGATATTCTCATTGCTGTAGACTCTCCACCCCCACTCCCACGGACGCGATAAACCTACTTATATCCATCATTAATACTTCTTGAATCGCAATTTATCGCGAGAAATTGTAGGGACCCGATTTATACCCATGAAGGGCACAGGTCGCGTCCGTGGGGGGGGCAGGGCCGCGAGAGCGAGGTTGGCTCTCATTGGTTTTTTGAGTTATAATACCTCTAGTTCAAAATAGTCTAGATGGAGGATGTTGTATGTCTACCTCTGCTCGCCGTGTAGAAACATTCGGCACAACTATTTTTACCGAGATAAATGAGCTTGCACTACAATACAATGCGCTGAACCTCGGACAGGGCAAACCCGATTTTGATACGCCGACAGATATTGTGATGCAGCTTATGCAGGCTTTACAGTCGGGCAAGTACAATCAGTATGCGCCAGGACTGGGTACCTCTTCTCTGCGCCATGCCGTGGCTAATCATGCGGCACGCTTTTATGGCCTGGATATCGATCCGGAGAAGGGAGTTCTTGTCACTGCAGGAGCTACTGAGGGCATTTTTGCCTCGGTGATGGGTCTGGTAGATCCTGGTGATGAGGTGATTGTGATTGAGCCGTTTTATGACTCGTATGTGCCGAGTATGACCATGGCTGGTGCAATCCCTGTTTACGTGCCTTTGCATCCTCCCACATGGACATTCGATCCCGATGAGCTGCGAGCAGCATTTACGAAGAAGACACGAAGTCTGATCTTGAATACACCCCATAATCCCACCGGGCGCGTCTTTACCCGGCAAGAGTTATCGCTGATCGCGGAGTTGTGTATTGAGCATGATGTGACGGTCATCTGCGACGAGGTCTATGAGCACCTGACCTTGGGTGATGCTCGCTATGTTTCCATCGCCACCTTACCCGGTATGTTTGAGCGCACCGTGACGGTGAGCAGCGTGGGCAAGTCGTTCAGCGCCACTGGTTGGAAGATCGGTTGGGTCTACGGCCAGCCTGAGCTTGTTGAGGGAGTGTTACGTGCCCACCAGTTCATTACCTTCTCGATTCATCATCCATCGCAGCAAGCTGTAGCTTACGCGCTCAATCTGCCCGATAGCTACTATACAGAATTCCGTGCAACTTATGAAGCCAAGTGCCAGCTCCTCATGTCCTCCATGCAAGGCAGCGGTCTCCACTATTCTGCCTCTGAGGGAACCTATTTCTTGATGGCAGATTTCTCAGCCGTGTTCAAGGGAACCCCTCAGGAGTTTGCCCGCTACCTGATCAAAGAGATCGGTGTGGCCTGTATTCCTCCCGAGACGTTTTATAGCCCACAACATGTAGATATCTGCAGGAATTATGTACGCTTCTCGTTCTGTAAGACCGATGAGGCGCTGGTGCAGGTGAAAGAGCGGCTGGCAAAGTTAGCCAAGTAGGCTTGAAGCATCTATTTGTGTAGTCCGGCAGATTGGTACGAAATATGCAGTATGGCTTCATTCTTCCTGGTGGCGACATTCATACCCTCATTGAACTAGCAATTGAAGCGGAAGTGGCGGGTTGGGATGGTGTCTTTTACTGGGACGCCATTTCTATCGAGTCCGCAGGGCTAATGTACGATCCATGGCTGACATTAGCCGCTATAGCTATGCACACCAAGCGTGCACGCATCGGGGTTGTACTCACGCCATTGTCACGGCGGCGACCGTGGAAGCTGGCTCGCGAAACTGTGACCCTTGACCACCTATCAAATGGACGGCTGATTCTTCCTGTCGGGTTAGGAGCACTTGACGATGGTGGCTTCACCAAAGTCGGGGAAGTCACGGATCGCAAGATCCGGGCCCAGTTGCTCGATGAGGGCCTAGAGATCCTGACCGGGTTATGGAGCGGACAGCCATTCAGCTTTGATGGGCAGCATTATCATATAGAAGAGATGACCTTTCTTCCTCGTTGTCTGCAGTCGCCCCGCATTCCTATCTGGGTGGTTGGGGCTTGGCCACATATGAAATCCATGGAGCGTGTTTTGCGCTATGATGGATTGCTTGCTGCTAAGCTGCCCAGCGACGGAGACATGACACCTGCGGACATTCAAGCCATGAAGGCATTTATTGATGAGCACCGCACCGATACAACACCTTTTGACATTGTGTGGGAAGGTGAGACGCCCACAGGCAATCGTGAACAAGCAATCTCCATTGTTCGCCCGTGGGCAGATGCAGGTGTCACTTGGTGGATGGAAACCAGATGGGATACCACTTTGAGGTTGGAAGAAGTGCGCACGCGTATCAAAGAGGGACCACCGCGTATTGGGCAATAAATTGCCGGACGGACGCGATAATGATGTTTGACAAATTAGTACGGCCAGAATGGTACAAGGTGCATCCACACCCGCCCCCCCCACGGACGCGCTGAAGCGGGTCCCTACCTTGACTCGGGCTAAAGCCCTACGAGTTGAGATGTTGGAAGCCCACTTAAGAAAGCAGGACAGCGATAGCGTCCTGCGCCCGCTTCAGCGGGCCGTATAATGGGGTAGGGACCCGCTTTAGCGCGTCCGTTGCACCACACCACACATCGCCAGATTATTTTGTCAAAAACCATAATCGGGTCCCTACAAATCGGGCAATAATTATGCATTCTTTAAGTACATCTCATGCCTGTGATCTTTGGTGATTTAACATTCTGTCCATCTGATGACTCAATACCTCTACACAATGCTATAAGGCAATTCTGCCTTACATATCTCTATTGACTCCGTACAAATCGGTATGCATTCCCTTGTAGCTCGGCTACAAATCGTTGAAAAGCAAGGTCTTCTGCTGGATATGAGATCTGGGTATTGGGTCTATTGGTAGACAAGGTTAGGTTAGCAACATCATATACTCCTGGATGCGGTAGATATCAAGCGCGATACGCGTTGCCAATGCCACATCGCGCCGACGGAACGCATCAATAAGTGAAGCAGCCTGAGCAGGCGTAATATCTTGGAACTTGGGAACACGGATTCTCCTGAGATATTGTGCTTGGAAGCGAAAATATCCTCCTCGCATGCGCACACCATAACATTCCACGAAAAACTGGCCGATTGCAGACATCAGGAGACCACCCAAAACTTCTGTATCCCACTGGTCAGAATACACAAAATAGAGGTTGTGATGAGGGTAGGTTTGTCCTTCATCAAGCACTGGGTTAATGTGGAGCTTGATGTCAGGGATATAGAGCTTGCGCTTACTAACAAGTACATGGTTGACCCGATCGATTGTACGATACCAATGCTGCGGATTTTGCTTGGCCGTATGCCGCTTTTTTAAGCGATCTTCATACAGCATTAAAAATTCCTTGAGACGCGAGAACTGTTTCAATTCTACCAAACGACCCTCGGGTGCCCATCAGCACAAATGAAAGCACAGACTCCATTGGGCTTCAACCTGCGAAGTGCTGCTTCAAAGAATGCCACATAAATATCTGCCCTGCCCCGCATAGTGCGGTACATAGCCCGGTAAGTTCCCATTGTGGCATCATCCATATCCTCTAACCGAATATAGGGAGGATTACCAATGACGAAGTCTATAGGTGGAATACTTGGCGCATCAAAGAGATAATTGCCAACACGAATCCACTCATCTGCAAGATTAAGAGCATGCTCATGAGAAATATTCAGAGCAATCAAAGCGCTTGTGACTGCGGAGCGACTACTAGCCGCGCTGGTTTCATCAAGCTCATAGGCAAGAAGCGACCGAGCCATGTCTGAAATCGGGTGATTTTGGCGTTTGTATGAGGTAACTAAACGCTGAGCCATAGGTATGAGAAATGCTCCATTACCAGCAGCGGGCTCAATGGCAAAGCAGTCAACAAGATCTACATCTTCTGTGTAGCCAGCCAAATCTAAGATGAGTTCAACTACCCATGGTTTTGTGTAGACCACACCATTTTTCTCTTGTACGGGTAGCGCTTGTGCATTTGTTATAAAGGGAAATGCAAGTTGAGACGCTGTGAGTGTTTCCCAAAGGGTGTTATCCACCATAATCCGACCGAGACCCCTTTTCCCACCATATTTCCAAGATAGATGAAGTATAACATAGCATGATGAAATTTGTCGAGGAAAATGCGGCTAGTAGGAACAATTTCGCACAAGATCTTCACTCACTCTGATGGTTCAACACTTCTGCAAATTGCTATAACGGTAGTTTATTGATGCGGGTAAGACATGTGGCCACTGCAATAGCTTGTATAAATTTTGAGCAAGAAATTATACTAGAAGGGTTGTGTAATGCAGGACCAGAGAGTAGTCAGTAAGATACTCCAAAAGTGAACTAAGCCATAGGCTTGCTCAGATAAGCTTGGTATTATTTATAAGTCATATTTAATATATATCGATCTTCTACAGGGAGTCTATGGAATATTTAGAGCACATATAGCACACTTCTGTATCTAGTTAGAGCTTTACTACTCCCTGTCTCATGTTGCTTGTGCACAATGTATATTGTAAGCAAAATATGATAGTAGAAGATAGAAAACATTAAAAATTCTATGATATAGGTGGTAGGTGTAGTATAATGGAGCAGAAAGTAAAGTATCTCTGTGAACAGCTACAGAGATTTTCTCAAGTAGATCAATCAAATTTATCACAGGATCAAGATATCTGGTTTTTTCATGGCTGGGTAGCAGAGCTAGCTGTATTGAATCTGAAAGAGATTATAGTATTTTGGCAAGGTCTCGGAGAAGCTGAAGCATACCGCAGGGGAGTAACAAAGGAGATGATCCAGTGGATCACTAGAGACATTGAGCAGTGCCTTGTAAATGCTCAGCAATGCTTTGAGGAAGCTAAAACAAATCCTGATAGTAATAGGTCGCAGGGAAGCCTCAATGCTTTTCTCGAGACTGTTACAAGGCTGTCAGATTTAAGAACTCGATTGACGATTGGAAAGAGTTAGAAGGCCGCTCAAGTTATTGCTGGCATGAGCCATCTTTACAGCGGAGACGAGATTTAGCACTCAAGCTCTTACCGGGCGTTTGCTCTAGCTCTCCTAACAATCGTTGCAGGGCGTTAAGGTCATCAGGATGAACAAGAGCTAGTGCGTGATAGCCAACAATTTCTTCAGGAGAATATCCCATGATGGAAGTGATAGAAGGACTTACATAAGTCACCTTCTGCTCTGCATTGATGAATGCAACCATATCTGAACCGTTCTCAATATGAGGACGAGACTGTTTTTGATTGTGTCTGAGAGCTTCTTCCATCTCTATATGGTGACTTATATGAGTCTTTTTCGATGTAGCTACCATGTAGTTTGGCCTGACTTTCCTCTGCTATATTCTTTTCTCGTCTCGCAAGCGTAGCCATCATGCCAGTTTCATGCGTACCGCTCTCTACTTACAGCATACTTAGATATGCAAACCGATGGATAAAGGATGTTGTCTAGTCATTGACCTGATGTTGATAATCTTGTCTTGTAGAAGAGAGAAAGTTCATTTGCTGCCGGACGTAGGAACCAGCGTTGCCCAGATTGAGCAAAAATATGTGTATATCCACCGGAGGTTCTCGTACCGGGTCCCACCCAATAGTTCACCCCTGCAACATAGGATAATGGCTCTATAGCCTGAAACTCGGCTTTAAGCACGTTTTGTTGCGTCAAATCATCAACCTCAACCTTATTGCTATATCCCATCTCGCCAATGATAATGGGTAAGTGCCAGATGTTTTCTATCGTCTTCAACTCGTCCACACGTGCGTTTGCGGCTATTAGAGGATCAGTGGTGGATTGTTCAGGATAGCTATCAATCGTCATACGGCCAAGTTTTTCTGCAGTGGCCTGCTCAAAGACAGCAGGGTGACTGGCAAAGAATGTATTTGTGGAACGTATAGTAGTAATGACTCCATGAATACCTTTTTGTTGGAATGCTGTGTTCGCCACATCGGTCGTATCACGAATAAATGCATTATACTCTCTGGTTGCACTGTTCGGGGCATTCCATGTCCAGTGTTCATCATATTGTTTGAACCAATAATGCCCCTGTTCCGGTTCCGGACAGGCATCAAAAATGTCACCTGGCTGGAACAATGAGGCATGGGCCAGGATGAAATCCTGCTCAGCAGCTTCATATTGGGCTGGAGTCATCGTCCCAGTTGCTCCATTCTGGTTTTCCCACTGGTTCGGCTGCGAACGGAACCATACATGACGTCCTGTCGCGCGGATTGCATCAACCCATTGCTGTAGGTAGTTAGAGTAATCCCAATGTGTCTCTACAGTGATGTAGTTGGTATTTATACTGGCTGATACCTTTACTATATCAAGGATTTCATGAGAGGACAGTGGCCGCGTTTCGGTATCACGGCTCTCCTTCATTGTATCTATGGAAGCAAAGAACGCCGTTGTCGGCTTCGTATGCTGCTCAGGTAGGGAACCACAACTTTCTGTGAAGAAAATAACGCTACCCACAAAAATAACGAGCGGAATAGAAAAAAGACCTATTTTTGTCCTCTTATCAATACTTTTCGCTCTGTTTCGGCCAAAGCAAAAAAAATGTGGAAAATGCACTATGATCCGCATGAAATACGTCTCCTTATTCCCAATAATATCTTCTAATACTTATGATATTTAGCGAAGCATCACTTCATCAAGGATCGCTGATGCAGGCGTATGAACATCGTGGGATGAAATCGCCATACCTACTAAAGCAGTGCTTGGATCCAGCATAAGCGTTTGCCCAGCGACATAGTGTGCTGGATCCATTGTCATTGTGATCGCTGACCCATTGATGAGTTTCCATTGCATGCCATCCTGAGACATATAGGCATTTATCGTAGCACCCACACGAACAATCTCCAGAGACACCGGAGTGGTTATGGCACCATTTGCACTAGCACTTTGCCTGCTGATTATTCCCTGTGTCTCACGAACTTCTACGCTTACCTGCAGAGTACCATCTTGTTGCCGTTCTACAAAGACAGCATAATAGGCCGAATCTGGCTGCAAATCCTGGCGTACCATGATACCCACCTTGGAGTGAAAGAGAGAAGGCTTGAGGGAAACAATACGTGCACTGATACTACTATGGCCTGTCGTCTTTTGCCATACATAATGGAATTGATCTTCTGCATTCCAGATATCTGAACCTGCACCCTGTATCATCCAAACATCATTGTTGAATGAATGAGTACCCAGTAAGGCCGGATTATCCACATCATTGCAATGCCATCCTGTTGGGCACACGGCAGTAGACGCAGGAAGGTGAGCATCAGATTTCGTAGCATCAAAGCTTACATCACTATAGGTAACCGTGACCATTGTTGCGTCATTATCTGATGAAACGGCAAGCCCACTGTTAAGGGAGGTTGGCATAACCATATTTACCGTACTGCCGGGAATAATGACATAATTTCCCCCCTCTGTAGATTCTTCAGTATGGAATTGATCACCCACACGTTGTATCTTGAGGTAGAGTGGAAGCGATGCATTAGGCAGTTGTATATCCTGGATGGTATCGCCACCAAATGAGGTACGATACTGTACTACCAACCCGATACCTGCTGTAAGAAAAGCGCCATAATATGGTGAGCCTGGATCGCTACTCTGGCGCATCATCAAACCTATCTGTGTCTTTCCTCCAACGCCGGTAAGCTGTTGTGATACTAACCGAGTTCTGATTTGCGTATCACCGCTCACCTTCTTTGAGACCAGGCGCAATTGATCCTTATTCTGACTAATACCAGCTCCACCGGCTGTCACGCTGATAGTCTTGCTAGAGATATTTTGCTTGCCAGAAATGACGGGGTTACCAATATCCTGACAAGACCATCCTTTAAGACAGGTATTGCTAACGTTTGATGCGCTAGCATTAAGACCGAACGTATACATCATCCCATCAGTAGTACCTACGAAGATCTGTCCATGAGACACAATCGGTGCCGCATAGATCTGGTGGTTTGTATTGTAACTATAGAGCCGCGCACCAGTTGTCGCATCAAGTACCTCTACGTCTGTTCCACCACCATCAACAATCAGACCGTTGGCATATGCAAGTGCTCCTACAATAGGTCCATCAATTGAGCCATGATTCCACAAGAATGTACCAGTGGTAGGGTCTATGGCTTCAACTGACCCTCGATAGGTCTTTCCGTCGACCTTTGAAGCACCTGCAGCAACGTATAACGTATCCTGGGCAAATGTATTACTCGAGACACTACTCAACTCGCAGATTGGACATATACCCGCAATAGCGATCAATTTTTTCCATACAACCCCCGCGTGTACATTGTTCCGATCAAAGACATAGATATAACCATTCTTATTAATGGCTGCCACCAGCGGAGTTCCTTTCGCATCAGAAAAAAGTATTGGCGTGGTATCGAAGTCGGAATCACCGATGGCTTCATCCTCCGGAAGAGCCCAATAGGACTTGAGTGCCAATGTTGAGGCATCCAGGACGACGATAGACTGTGCGAGTTGCTGAGAGTCTAGTGATCGCGTTCCTGTGCTCAGGAAGATACTGTTTGTTGTTGGATCAACACTTGGAGAGGTCCATACACCGCCACCAATCTGGCCATTCGGCACCAGATTAAATGTGTTTGTAATTTGGTGGGTGCTCAGACTTACCTGTAATAGCTGACCGGGTACGAGCGGGCAGTCCCCTTCGCTGGCAACCCCAATATAGGCATATCCATTGTAGAGCAACGGGCTGGACCAGTTGTAGTGTCCCCCATCTGGACTATTATCACCGGTAAAGACTTTCCAGAGAATAGCACCCGTTTTAGTATCCAGTGCATACCAATAGGCATCACCCCCTCCGACATAGAGCACACCATCCTGTACGGTGGCAGATGAAGTCACACCTACTTCAGGAGGATTGCAGACAGGACGAGGTTTAGTGATACCGAGGAACGTTTTCCATTTCAGCTTGCCCGTCATCTGATCAAGGGCGTACTCGTATCCATCCCAGGAACCAACATAAACAGTACCGTCAACAACAGCTGCCGAGGCCGCAATCGTTCCGCCAGTCTTAAATGTCCAGAGCTTGCTCAGTTGCCCGGCATTTGTTGTGGAAAGTACTCTCTCGTCAGTAGCAGCTGTACGTTGTGGATCATGCAAATACATTGGCCAATCGCTTCCTGGTGGAATACTAAGCTGTGTTGTTCTCATCGCGTCAGTCTTTGTATTGTTTATGGTAGCTACATGAACGCTAGATGCTATCTGTATAACCGTCTTACCTATCGCTACTAAAGGTAAAAGAAAGATAGTTGCCGCAATAACAACAAAGGCAACTTTTTTTCTATTGAGCCTATACTGCTTCATTATTATGATCCCTTCTGGCAGAATATACCTTGTTCGCTCCTGCAGACACAGAGTGAGCAACACCCAAAGGGAGCACGGCACTCTTAGGAGAATTATTGGTTCCGCAGAAGCGATGCTCTGTGAGTAGACCAGGGGGTAGAGGATTAGTAGGTAACGGTGGGAGGCCATTGCGGTGGTAGAGGCTCAGACCGCTATCTTCTTGAGCGACAAAAGTAAATTGCGATAAAAAGAGCAGGTTTTCTACATTGATATGCTTGGCTACGATGTCATATGGATTGGTCGGATTCACCTCTATCCAGTCCACTACAGCAGCTGGGTCAGCCAGTGCCTGTGTCCACAGGTCGCCGGACCCTTCATAAACAACATTTTTGAAGTCAACACCTACCTCTAACCCCAATGCATTTGTGCCCGAAGTGAACGCATCGGTAAGAATTCTTCCCCCTGCATAATGTTGCGCAAGGTAGACAACCATAGGATGCAATGGCGCACAGTCGAGACCATATTGACCACTTTGCAATGAAACGATGCCACCTTGAACAGTCAATAGAGACTGCATAATAACCATGACGCCTAGTACTACCTGCAAGATGAACTGTCCTTTCCTCATCGACCATTGGCTAACCAGTGTCGCGCTCAATATAGCTGCTGGAGCTAGCATCTCTATCCCATAACTGACTTTTCCCCACAATTTTCGATTGAACAGAGAGAAGAAAAGGTCGATTGAGAGAATGAGCAGCAGAACGACTCTCAAAAGACTGCTTTCCACTTT
>Ga0193728_1001301_pt1 | contig 12602 bp, 2 predicted proteins | sample U1c1metaG_FD_143037 | JGI IMG/M metagenome (GOLD analysis project Ga0193728, IMG submission 143037) | Soil microbial communities from a riparian zone of the East river system, Colorado, United States - U1c1 | ecosystem: Environmental > Terrestrial > Soil > Riparian zone | place: USA: East River...
AGAGGCAGCGCCCGAGCAACCGTAACGAGCACTACGCAAGTTTAGCATGTGTTATTCAACAGGACACACGGCGCGTACGTGCCCTAGACGGCAGGCAACTAGCTAGTATATAGCTATATCAAATACAACCGTTCGTGGTTGAGTAATTTGTATTTTTATTGTCGCGAGTTTTAATAGGTGCGCCACTACCTGGTGTGCACCACTACCTAGTGAATTACGTTATAACTATTAACTGCTATCTTTAGTAGAACGGTTAATAGACTAACGCTTAAGTCCTAATTAATATAGGAGCTAGAGGTATAGAATTTATTAATAGGATTTATATATAAGATAATATAACTACCTTAACCCCCCTTAACTAATATATTAACGTATTTAGATTTAATAGCAAACGCACCGTCTTAGGCCGTATTACCTACGTAGTAGCCCTAAGACTTAATACCTAAACTATAAAGAACTAATTAGGCTTTTTATTACTATTTTAGGTTACTTAATAACTTTTAAATAACCTTAAATAAAGCTATACAAAGTAGTTATTAATTAGAATAACCTTAAGCTTTTATTTACTACCCCATATTATAGGCTAGGATACTTTAAAACGCGCTACTTTAACCCTAAACTAAAATCTAGAAAATCTACTAGAATTTATTAGCCTAAGATTTCTACTAGTATCTACCCTATACCTGAGGAATTTACTAAATTCTACTAACCTAAGAATTTAACTAAATTCTACTAGTATAGAATTTCTACTAATATCTATTAAGGACCTAAAAATCCTATAGAATCCTATAAACCGATCCTAACTACTATACTACCCTAAACAAAGTAGAAGCTTAAGCTTAGTATATAAAATTACTAGAAGAACTAGTATCTTAAAATAAAAAGAATACTTAAAGAAACTGAGCTAAAATCTAATACTAAATCTAAAATTAAATAAGAAACTATAGACGATTAGAGCCTGCTTAACGCCCTAGATATCTATATAATTGGAGCTAGTCCGCTAGTGTAACTTGCTAAAAGACCTAAATATATGATTTTTGCTACTACAATAGCTAATATTAAAGAAGCCTTAATACTAAAAAAGTATACTAATCTTACTATAAAAGTACTAGTAGAGTACTATAAACGCCTAGATATATTTTTATAAAAGGAAGCTAATAAGCTACTAGAATACTAACGATATAACTATAAAATCGTACTTAAAGCAGGAAAATAGCCTAGATTTAGACCCTATATAGGATATCTTAAAACGAACTTCAAGTACTATAGAAGTATTTATACGAGAACCTAAGTAAAGGATTTATTAGAGCAAGTTCTTCGCCTATAGCTGTACTAGTAATCTTTATTAAAAAAACCTAGTAGTAGTCTACGCTTCTATATAAACTATTAAGCTCTTAGTACTATTACTATTAAAAACTAATATCTAATCCTATTAATATAAGAGGTTCTAAACTAATTAAGTAAGGCTCGCTTCTATATAAAGCTTAATATTATCTCTATATTTAACCGCCTCTATCTTATAAAAGGAGATAAATAGCTTACTATATTTTATATCTAATATATATTATTTAAGTACTTAGTAATACTATTCGGCCTTATAAACGCGCTAAGCTTATTTTAATATTATATAAATAATACTCTACGTCTCTACCTAGATATCTTTTATACTGCTTATATTAATAATATTCTAATATATAGTAATAACCTAACTAAATACCGGAAATATATTAATCTTATCCTAGAAGCCCTATATAAAGCTTGTCTATAATTAGATATAAATAAGTATACGTTTTATAAACGGAAGTCCTATATCTTAGGCTTTTTATTTTTATAAACTGTATATAAATAGATCTAAAGAAGGTTAAAGTAATTGTAAACTAGTAAGAACCTAAGTACGTTAAGGACGTAAGAGCCTTTATAGAATTTGCCAATTTTTACTAATAGTTTATTAATAACTTCTCCGCCCTAGTTTTACCCCTTATAGCTCTAACCTAAAAGAATAAAGCCTTTATCTTTAATAATAAATATAAGAAAGCCTTTACTTATCTAAAAGTTATATTTACTACTATACCTATACTTTAATATTTTAACTTAAACTAAATAAGTATTATAAAAGCTACTTTATCCAACTATATTACTAGAGGTATTCTATTACAATATAATAAGGATAGAGTATTATACCCTATAGTATCCTTTTTAAAATAACTAAGTCCTGCTAAATATAATTACAAAATCTATAATAAGGAATTGCTAGCTATTATTAGATACTTTAAGTAATAGCAACCTAAAATAAAAGGCGCTAGATTTCTAATTAAGGTCCTTAGCGACTATAAGAACCTATAGTACTTTATAGCTATAAAATAGCTAAACTACTATTAGGCTCGCTAATTAGAATACCTATCCCCGTTTCTAATTCTTAATTATATACCGCTTAGGCATTTAAGGCTAAAAGCCTAATACCCTAACTAAACGTTTATAAAGCGCGCTAGTACTAGAAGAAGGGCGTTTCTACTAAAATTAGACCCTACTTCGCCCTAAATTATTTAATTATCCTACTAAAGACCTTATAGTATACGTCCTTAAAATAACTAATTAATAAATACCTAAATAATAAGTTTATCTAAGAGACGTTTAAGATACTTTAAGATAGCGTTAGACGCTCTAAAAGGATTTCTCTAAGTATATATAAAGCTTATAGAAACCGCTTATATTACTAAAACCGTCTTATTATCCCTAATTATAATAAACTTAAGCTTACGCTCCTTTAATACGTATATAACCTACTAGTAGCCGGCTACTTAGGCTAATGGAAGACCCTAAAACTACTCTAATAAGAGTACTATTAGCTAAATATATATAATATAATAAGAAGGTACGTCTCTAGCTGCTATATTTACTAATAAGCTAAAGCTTTATATAAGATGTATAACGGCCTTTAAAAGCCGCTGCCGATTCCAGACTAAATATAAAAGAATATCTTAATTAACTTTATAATTAGCCTCTCTAAAAGTAAAGGCTATATAAATATTATAGTAGTTATAGACTAACTATTCCTAGATTATGTATAGAAACTATATAGGCTCTTTAAAACTATTAGTTTATCTTCGTATTTTTTAGAAAAAACTAACTAAGTTTACTAAGTTTATTATAAATAACTCTATCTTAGAAACTATAAAGGTCTCCCTATTCCTAGCTAACTATAGCTAGTATCTATAAGTGGGTTTTAAACCGTTTAGTAATATACCTTAACTCGCTTATTATATCTTATAAGTTATAAAAGTAAATAAATTTATAAATAAGATAGAGGAACTATAGTAGTTTCTTATAAATAGAATAATATAGGCCCAATCTATCTATAAAGCCGAGGCAAATAAGAACTAAACCCTAGCACTAGCCTACTAAGTTAGTAATTTCCTCTAGCTAGATATAAGAAATTTAAATATAAAATAACCTATTAAGAAACTTAATTAAAAGAACGCTAGCCCTTATAAAGTTAAAAAGATTATCTTCCTTTATGCCTACTATCTAAAGCTCTCTAATACGGTTAAAATCTATCCCGTATTCTATATATTAGTTCTCTACCCTACTACTCCTATAATAGACGCCCTACCTAAATAGATCTAGAACCTTCCCCTACTAGTTAAATTAGATAGTAAGGAGAAGTACCTTATTAAAAGAATTAGTAATATTAAGTATAATAAATAGAAACGTTAATATATATACCTTATAAAATAGTAAGGCTATTATAAGGGATATTATTACAGTTACCTTAGGTTGCCCTTAGGACAACCCCCAGACGCCCCTTAGATGGCCGTCGGTTATATACTAAAGTTACGTGCCTATAGTATATAGTCTCCACAATCCTAGAGGCCGTACCTTCTTAAGAATTCGTCTTCTCTATAATCTATCCTATTCCTATAATCGTGCTTTATAGCCCCTATCTATAAAGTCCTCTTATAGCTATACTAAGCCCTTATAGGAACCTATTAATTCTATAGGGAGTATATAAGCCGTAAAAGACTTTTATAAACTCTACCTAAAACTACTATAACCCTATTTTATAGAAGCTTAAGTTTAAAAGAGGGGTATTATTATAGGATACCGCCGTAACACCTTATATACATCTACCTATTTCCACTAACTTAGTAATTAGAGACTGACCCTAAAACCGCAATTTGCTATAATATATAGCAAACTATAGCAAACTATTATATTCTACCGCATTCTACTATATTCTACTAAGTCTGCTAAATCTTACTAAGTTTTGCTAAGACCGCTATCTCAATCCTATTCTGCCCCGTATACGTATTAACTAAGTAACTAAGTATACAATATATATCCTTTCTCCCTACTTCCTTACCTTCTTTCCTTATATAATGTCTTGGCTTTATTATATAGTTTATATATATAGCTTAATAATATCTACTTCGCTATATATTATCGCAGCTTATATTTACTCCGTAATAGCTAAAGAGTTTAAAAGATAGCGTTGCTGCTAATAATCTAATTAGGTCTATCCGTCTACGCGTTTTAGTAAAAACGCTTAAAATAAGGATATAGAAAGACTGCTGCGTATTATACTAGAGTATCGCCAAGCTTAAGGTAGTAGTTGTTTAGCTTTGCCTAGGCCACGTTTAGATTAATTATAAAATAATACTCTATAGCTTCTTAATTTAGATAGTCCTCTATTACAGCTTTAACAATATAATCCTTCTTTTCTTTTAAAGACTCTAAGTAGCTAATTAAACGTATAAATAACCTCTCAAATTGCGCTGTTTACTAACTTTACCTCTACCTTCTACTAAGCTTAAAACCTTTTTAAATGGACTAAGGATCTCTATATATTTATTAATAATTAATTAATCGTATACGTTTAAGCCGCTAACGGCGATATAGCGGTAAGGCTTAGGTACCTCCTTGCCTTTAGACCTAAGGGAAGTCGTTTCCTTTTTATACTTTATAACCTAGTACTAAGTAAATAAATTAAGAGGAGGTTAGAGCTTAGTAGCTTATTTAAAGGTAGTATAGAGTGTCTTAACGGGCTTAATAAGCTGCCTAATTTAGAAGCCATTCTATAAAGGTATATTCTTATTAATTTAATATTGCTTAAATAGCTATATAAACTAAGGCGTATTAATTAAATTAATAAGGTTATAAAGTGGTTTAAGCGGTCCTTCCTTCCGCCACTATTCTAAAAACTCTTCTTTTTCCATTATATTTATATTCTTATTTTTAAAGGCCTCTTTATTTTTACTAAATATAAGCTACTAAGTAACTAGATTTAGGATATAATAAGCGTGGCAGGCGCTACTATAGGCATTATTAAAGCTAAATTTAGCTACTAGATAATCTAAGTAAGTATTATTTATATAGGCGTTATTAGTAATAAAGTAGCTAAGCCGATTCTTTATAATCTTAAACGTATTAAAGATATTACTAATAACTTCTACCTAGTTAATTCCTAAGTGCTAGCCGAGCTGCGTAGGTAAAGTAAGTATATAGTCTAATATACGGCCTTCCTCGTTAAGGTAATATATATATACGCCAGTAAGGGCAAGCTTACTATTAGCGGTCTACTAGCTACTAAAGAATATATATAGGAGTAATCTAAAGGTAGCGAGAACCTTAGTAATAGAGGGAAGATACGCTTTATAGTTGGCTAGTACGTAGCCTACTACCGCTTAATAATTAAGCTAGAGTACGCGCTTAGCCTTAAGGTCCGCAATTTGTATTATACTACTAAAAGATAAGGGTTTAAACTCTTATAGTAGGTAGTTGTTTTTAGTAAGCTAATTAATAGCCAGTTACTTAAATATAGATATATTAAAGCCGCTAATAATCGCGTTAGTAGCATTTTAAGAGACCTATTAGCCCAAAGCCTAAAGTTGCTTAAGAATGGTATACTTGCGCTCTTTTTTACTTTAAATTTAATCTCTTTATTTTTATCGTATCTATAGCTAGGAGTATATTTAGCATAATGCGTTTAAGTAGTAGTATTAGTATTTAATATATTATAATAACTAGGGGCTCTATAGTTAAGAATTTTATATTAGTAGTAGTACTTATAGATAAAGATAATTTACTCTAGCTTTACCTAACTTTAATACCTATACCAGTATTTATAAATAAAACTAGGGGTCTACTTTAAGCTATAATAAGGGGTTTAAAGATCTAGAAGTCGTTTTTTATTAATACTACGGTAATTATTAACGCTATTATTCATTAGCAAATTGTGCGGTGCTAAGACCCTAGAGCTCCTGGAGCCCTCCTAGAGCCTCCTAACAGTTCTAATAGGAACCTGACAGGAACCTGGCAGGAACCGAGCGGGACTGACAGGAACCTGGCAGGAACCGAGCGGGACTGCCAGGAGGCCTCCATGTAATCCTTACACTCGAGTTCCTGACAGGACCCTGTCAGGAACCTGATCGGACGGTTAGTGCTGTCGGGTCCCCGCCCGGACCCCGACAGTACTGACAGGAGGCTACATACTTTTCCTGATGTTATCTATAAGCTATTGGGCGCGACAGCTTTTAACGATAAGATTATAGGGGCTAATGGATTTTCTGCGGCTATCGCGCTTATATTCGCGTTAGTAGGGTCTTATACTATAGTAGTAGAGGTAGCTAAGTAGATTCTATTAAATTAGTAGAGTTAGCAGTAGATAAGGATAGGAAGGTATTTATTATTTACTATAAGCTATATAAGACTTTTAGTCGGCGCGGAAAAAAGTTTTAATTAGGCTTAGCGGCTACCTAATAGGGCTTATTTACACTATTTGCATTTCCTTAACTAATAGAAATTAACTCTAAAAACACTAAAAGTTTATTACTAACTACTACTACTACTAAATTAACTATATATAAGCAATATATAAGTAAGTAAGCAAGCCCTTTCTATTGTTTAATTGCTAAAATAAGGCCTCTTACTTACTTATTAGTAAATCTAGCTTAAAGAGACCACCTAAGTAAGCCCTTTAACTTTATAAGCTTTAGCGAATAGGCAACCTCTCTATAATAACTATACCACGCTCTATAAGGCTATAGTTAATAGGTAGTAGTAGTATAAATAGTAAGAAATATAATTAGGAAAGGTAATTTTAGAATATTCATAACTCTCTATTTTATATAAATTAGGGATATAGATATAATTAAATCCAGCTATAGATAAGAGGGACTATCCTCTTATAGTATAATACCTTATTAATAGACCACTATTCCTTTTTCTAGAAGAGGTAAAGCCCTTACTTATTTCTAGAGAAATAGCCCTAAAATATCTAGCTACGCTTCTTTCCAATCTTATCTACTATATAGGTATTAATAAGCTCCTCTCCTATACGCCTTATAACCTATTATTTTTTATATTTTCTACTTATTACCTATATTTTATTACTGTAAAGAATTAAATACTATTGTTCTTATATCTAATTAACGTGTTTATATGCCTATTATAAGAGCTTTTATTAGTTCTTAGGCAAAAAATGTAGTTTAGCTCAAGCTATATAACGTAAGTAGCCTCGTTGCCATAACGCGTTCTAAATTATATATCGGCCAACTTTCGAGTTAGAGAAGGGGCTAGTAGTAAGTTAAAGATAGATTATTAACCTACTAGCCTAAAATAAATAGATAAAGACATTTAGTTAATCTGTTTAGGCACCTATAAGGATATAAGACCAACTAGAGCGCTTCTTTAATATAACGCGTTCGCTAGTATCTATATACAAACTTATCTATAACTAATATTAAGAAGGTCGGCAATAAACTACTAAGTATATCCGGCTAGTGGTAGGGTTTATACCTAGAGGCGTTTATTATAAAAGAGGTACTTTAGAGGGGGTATAGAGGGCTATATTAGATATTAAGAAGGTATAAAGGGAGGAGAGAAGAAATCCTATATATATCTTCGCATATAAAATAATATATATCTTCGCATATAAAATAATATATATCTTCGCATGTAAAATAATATATATCTTTGTATATAAAATAATATATTTAATTAGTATATTTAATTGTAGTAGCGCTATAGGGGACCCCCTATAGCGCACTAATAATATATAATACTTTTGCCTAATACTATAGTATTCTAGAGTGTCTAAGTCCTTTCTTACCTACTCTCTTTACTTATATCTCTTTCGTTATATTGTAATTCTCTTCTTCTATATAAATCTACTTATCTATCTAAGTAGCTTAATAAAATTTATCTAGTAGCGTAGTAATCTAAATACTAGTTCCTACTTAAAGGATAGAGAAGAGTAGAGCGCCAAATATTACTACTACTATTATTCCGAATGCTAACCTAGGTTAACGTTTCTATTTACTAGCCTATATAAGGACAGTCTTAGATAAAAGCTTAGACTTAGAATTAGACTTGGGTTTATACCCTAACCTAAATACTAAACTAAATGCTAATACTAAGCTTAATATCGGTAAAGACTCTAATCTAACTTAGACTAGAAGTTAGATAGGGACTTATATTCTAGGGCTAAAGAGATATAAAAGGATATCGCTTAACTAAGAGAGGAGGGGCTGGCGAAATAATACTCCCTATATGCAGAAACTATAGTAAAGGGAATACGAGATCTAGGAGAGGTAAGATTCTTTATACTTCGCCTGTGCTCTACTATACTCTCCCTAATAGCACGTACTATATACTACCTTAGAATCTAAAAAAAGACCTAAAAATTACTAAATAACTAGCCACGCGATTACAACCTAGAGTTGGTTAAAGCGTATCTCTAATGGCGGAAAAATATCTCCAAATACTACACTTAGGATAGCTAGTTAGCTTTATTATTACGCTTCCGCTTCTTTTGTATATATATACCAGGTAATCCGGTTAAAGAGGGCGTTAGTAAAGGGAATATTAGACTAGCACCTATTATAGAGATAGGATAAGCCTAGGTAATGGATTTAGAGGCAGCTAATATATAATGCCGTTATTCTAATTACTATAACTTAAGAGGAAAAATAGCCTACTTAATATTCTAAAGCCGATATTTAACTAAGTACTTAAGAATATTTCAAACTATCTTCTAAGCTTCTTTTATTTCTAATATATATAGATTTATAGGGCTTCTATATTATAGGTTGTAGAGAAATAGTAGGTCTTAATACTAGAGGGTTTATAATCTTCGGCTTTAGTATAAAATTAATAGAGGTAGTTAACAACGGTAGTACTATAGTGCGCCCCTTATAAGCGAGTATAGTAATATCTTTAGGAGCCTTTCTACCTTTTCTACTAGGTGGTTAAAAGGGGAAAGGGGAGCTAAGTGCTTAGGCTATCTCTATTAAAGGGTTAGTAAAAACTTATAAGATATTGTATTTAGAAATTACCTACTAAATGCTAATTATATAACTATAAAATCGTACTTAAAGAAGGAAAATAGCCTAGATTTAGGTCCCTATATAAAATATCTTAAAATAAACTTTAAGTACTATAGAAGTATTTAGATAAAAACCTAAGCAAAGGATTTATTAGAATCAGCTCTTCGCCTATAGCTATACTAGTAATCTTTATTAAGAAACCTAGCGGTAGTTTACGCTTCTATATAGACTACCAAGCTTTTAATACTATTGCTGTTAAGAACTAATATCCGACCCCGTTATTATAAGAGACGCTAAACTAACTAAGTAGGACTCGCTTCTATATAAAGCTTAATATTATCTCTATATTATAAAAGGAGATAAATAGTATATTATATTTTATAAGTAATATAGATTATTTAAGTACTTAGTAACCCTATTTGGCCTTATAAACGCCCTAAGCTTATTTTAATATTATATAAATAACACCCTATATCCCTGCCTAAATATCTACTATACTACTTATATTAATAATATTCTAATATATAGTAATAACCCAACTAAATACCGGAAATATATTAATCTTATTCTATAAGCCCTATATAGAGCTAGTCTATAATTAGATATAGATAAATGCAAGTTCTATAAAATGGAAGTCCTATACTTTAGACTTCTTATTTCTATAGGCGGTATATAAATAAATCTAAAGAAGGTTAAAGTAATAGGACTTCCATTTTATACTTTTACGGAGTAAGTATAAGCGACAATAATATATAGCGAAGTAGATATTATTAAGCTATATATATAAACTATATAATAAAGTTAAAACGTTATATAAGGAAAGAAGGTAAGGAAATAGGAAGAAAAGGTAGATACTATTAACTTAGTTACTTAGTTAATATATATATAGAGTAGAATAGGATTTTAGTAGCGATCCTAGTAGAACTTAGTAGAATTTAATAGACTTCGCAGAATATAGTAGAATGCGGCAGATTGCCGTCTTGTAGTTAGTCTTTTAATTACTAAGTTAGTAGAAATAAGTAGACGTATATAAGGTGTTACGGGGGTATCCTATAATAGTACCCCCCTTTAAACTTAAATTTCTATAAAATAGGGTTATAGTAGTTCTAGGTAGAGTTTATAAAAGTCTTTTACGGCTTATAAGTCCTATAGAGTTAATAGGCTCCTATAAGGGCTTAGTAAAACCTCTCCATTTTATAAGGTATATATATTAGCGTTTCTATTTATTATACTTAATATTATTAATTCTTTTAATAAAGTACTTGTTATTACTATCTACTTTAACTAGCAGGGGAGAGTCCTATATTTATCTAGGTAGGGTATCTAATATAGGTATAGTAGGGTAGAAAACTAACATATAGAATATAGGATGGATTTTAATAATATTAAGGAGCTTTAGTTAGTAGGCGTAAGAGAAAATAACCTTTTTAACCTTATAAGGGCTAGTGTTCTTTTAATTAAGTTTCTTATTGGGTTATTTTATATTTAAATTTCTTATATCTAGCTAGATAAAATTACTAACTTAATAGACTATTACTAGGGTTTAGTTCTTATTCGCTATAGCTTTATATATAGATTAAGCCTATATTATTTATTAGTAAGGAACTATTATTGTTCCTCTATCTTCTCTATATATTTATTTACTTCTATAACTTATAAGGCGTAATAAGTAGGGTAAGGAATATTACTAAATAGTTTAAAACCTATTTATAGATACTAGCTATAGTTAGCTAGGAATAGGGAGACCTTTATAGTTTCTAAAATAGAGTTATTTATAGTAAACTTAGTAGATATAAGCTAGTTAATCTAGTTATCCTATAAATACAATATATATATCCGAATATATTATTCTATTATAGCATTTATACATTTAATTTAACTATCTATTTCTAGGTAATATATTATAGATAGTAGTACTTTAATATAGAGTTAGGTAGTTAGTTCTTTCTAAAATATAGAGATAAACTAGTAGCCTCTATTAGAGATAACTATTTTAGGAAGTCTATAAAGTTTTTATACGTAATATAAGAATAGTTAGGTAATAGTAGATATTAATATATTAGGGCAGGCAATTAAGTATCTTATCTTAGATAGTTAGTCTATAATAACTATAATATTTATATAGCCTTTACTTATAGGGAGATTAATAATAAAGTTAATTAAGATATCCTTCTATCTTTAGTCTAGAATAGGTAGTAGCTTTAAAAGGCCGTTATATATCTTATATAAAGCTTTAGCTTATTAGTAGATATAGTAGCTATATTAGGAAAAAATTTACTAGTATTTTATTTTATTTTTCTACCATTTTAGCATTTTCTAGCATTTCTAGCATTTTCTAGCATTTAGCAGCTAAATGCGGCATTTATAATTAAGTATTAGCATTTAGCCGCTAAATGCGGCATCTATAACTAAGTACTAGCATTTAGCTACTAAATACGGCATTTATAATTAAGTCTTAGTATTTAGCTACTAAGTGCTAACTATAAGATTACTAAGCATATATAAAAGTATAATTTTTATATAATTTATTAATATTAGTAAATATATATAAAAGTATAATTTTTATAAATTTAATATTTTATATATATTTTATTAATATTAGTAAGCATATATAAAAGTATGTTTTTAATAATTTTTAATAATTTTATATTTTATATATATTTTATTAATATTACTATACGAAGCTCTATACGAAGCTCTGCACAAAGCTTTATACGAAGCTCTATACGAAGCTCTATACAAAGCCCCGCATAAAGCTTTATACAAAGCTCTACACAAAGCTTTGCACAAGGCTCTATACTAAGACTCTACACTAAGGCTCTACATAAAGCTCTATATACAGAGGCTCTACATAAGGCTCTATGTAAAGCTCTATACGAAGCTCTATATATAGAGGCTCTGCATTAGGTCCCCGCTATATTTCCAATAGCCTCTACATATGCCTCTGCCAAGTATGCCCCCTATATAGCCACCTTATTTTTTATCCTTCCTTCCTTCCTTATATCCTCCCTACCTAGGGGCACTAGAACGGTAGCTAGTAGAGGACTATTACTAAAACTAGACGACCATTACTAGAACTAGACGACGACCGTTTAAATAACTAGCCAGCAAATACTATAAACGATTTAATTAATTAATTAATCAAATTAAACTAGAGCTTTAATATTAGCCTATTACCAAATCAAATCAAGGCCTCCTAGGTAAGTAGGTAGGTAGGTAGGTAGGTAGATAGATAGATAGATAGATAGATAGATAGATAGATAGGTAGGTAGGTAGGTA
>Ga0193728_1001302_pt1 | contig 12602 bp, 15 predicted proteins | sample U1c1metaG_FD_143037 | JGI IMG/M metagenome (GOLD analysis project Ga0193728, IMG submission 143037) | Soil microbial communities from a riparian zone of the East river system, Colorado, United States - U1c1 | ecosystem: Environmental > Terrestrial > Soil > Riparian zone | place: USA: East River...
TAGTCACTTCCTTCATGGCATCGCATGCTAGTTTGGAACTGCGACTGGCGGGAAGAAAGTTCAACGCTTTTTGGACCGGCGTGGAGTCTCCCCTTAAGACCTTTCGCGAAACGGATTCCATCTTGATCAGAGGAATATTGTTGTGCAGTTTGCTTACGGCCATCGCAGGGTTTTTTGGGATCGTGGCCTTGTGGCGGAAGCGAAGTGTAATGACTTTTCCGCTGGCGGTATTCCCTGTGATTTTTCCTGCTTTGTATTACGTTACTCACGCGGATCTTCGCTACCGCCACCCCATTGATGCGGTTCTCTGCCTCCTCACCGCGATCGCCGCCACGTCAGCGTGGGAACTTGTTCGCGCTAGGGAACATACGGGAGCTGGTGCGACTACGGAAGGTGGAGCGGGTCATGCGGGTCCTCCATAAAACGCTCGATCGGAGCATCGAATTAATGCATTACTTCCCTGCTGCCCAGTCTTTCTTCCGGGCGTCAGCCTAGCTATTCGACTGATGTGCGCGTCCTAAAATTTCTGCAAACTGGCTTCTGGAGGAATCAGAAATGGGAAGTGCACTGGTAGAGATTTCTAACCAATTAGCGGCGGCCGCGGAACGAGCCGGTTCTTCAGTCGTGAATGTTGGTGGACGTTCGCACGGAAGTTCCAGCGGGATCCACTGGCGGCGTGATGTGGTGGTTACCGCGAATCACACGGTAAAGCGCGATGAAGATATCGCCGTGACGTTGGCGGACGGACGCTCGTTGAAGGCCACGCTAGTAGGCCGCGATGGTGGCACGGATGTCGCAGTACTAAAGGTGGAGGGGCTGGGTGAATCTCCCGCGCAATTTAGCGAAGCGTCCGCAGCTCGCGTTGGCAATCTGGCGTTGGTGCTGGGCCGCCACCAGGAAAATGGGTTGATGGCCTCACTCGGAGCGGTGAGTTTGGTTGCTGATTCTCGCCGAACGTGGGCGGGCGGAACTCTTGATCGCTATATCCGCTTGGATGTCGCGCTGTATCCAGGTTCGTCTGGAGGCAGCGTGGTTGACGTGGAGGGACGAATTATAGGCATGGCCACGGCGGCACTTTCACGCGTTGCTCCGCTTACAGTTCCGGTCTCGACAGTGAACCGCGTAACTGCGACGTTGCTGGAAAAAGGGCACATTCCGCGCGGTTATCTGGGGATCGGCTTGCAGCCGGTTTCGATTCCCGCAGAGCTGAAGACCAAACTCTCGCTGGCCAACACCAATGGAATTATTGTACTCAGCGTGGAGCCGGGCGGTCCCGCGGAACGCGGAGGCTTGATGATCGGGGACATCCTGGTGACTCTGGAAGGCCACGCGTTGGAACAGACCGACGACTTGCAGGCGGTCCTGAATGCGGACGCGGTAGGAAAATCCAGGAAAGTTCAAGCCATTCGCGGCGGCAAACTCGTCGATTTGTCCGTCCAGGTCGCGGAACGACCGCGCAGGAGCTGACCCCATGGCACAAGATGGATTCGGCGAAGTGGCTGAAGCTCTGCGGCGCACAACGGTGCAAGTGAGCAGCAGCGGGCGAGGATTCGGATCCGGCGTTATCCTGAGTGCAGACGGATTGATTGTCACCAACGCGCATGTGGTGCGGTCTTCGCACACCCAGGTGAAACTCTGGGACGGGCGCACGTTGGAGGCGGCCGTAACGTCGCGTGACCTCACGCGAGATTTGGCTGCCTTGCTTACTTCCACTTCTAACTTGCCGGCGGCGACGCTGGCGGACTCAAGCAAGGCACGCGTGGGAGAACTTGTTTTAGCCGTAGGCAACCCGCTGGGGTTTGTCGGCGCGTTGAGCGCGGGGATAATTCATGCTGCCGGCTCAGTTCGGGGCTTGGGGATGAGTTCATGGCTGCAGGCCGATGTAAAACTTGCACCCGGAAATTCCGGCGGGCCGCTAGCGAATGCCCAAGGTCGAGTCTTGGGCATCAATACGATGGTGGCTGGTGGTCTGGCGCTCGCCATCCCCAGTAATGACGTCGCGCGATTTCTTGCCAACGGGCCTTCGCATTCGCCACTTGGAGTGGAGATCCGGCCGGTTCAAATTGTTGTCCGCGATGAAAACAGAATTGGACTGCTGGTGATGGGAGTCACTCCTGGAGGAGCGGCCAGCATGGCGTCACTCATGATCGGCGACATACTGGTGGGCATCGATGGCATTCTGTTCCGTTCTGTCAGCGACCTGGAGATCGCCCTTCAGGGAACCGTTGAACGCATTCTAAATCTGCTCTTTGTTCGGGGGGATAGACGAAATATTCGGCGGGTTGCCGTCATACTCGGGATGGACCGTCGCGTCGCAGCATGATTCGCGTTTTGATCGTGGCGTCGTCTTCCATTTCACAGAGTGGCTTGGAAAATTTGCTGCGCGCGAGCACATCTTTGCAGGTTGTGCGGGTCGTTTCAGACTTTGGCCAGCTTTCCGATAACGTGGAAGAATTGCAGCCGGACGTGCTCATCGCCGAAATCACGGGTCAAGATCGAACACTGCCGGAAGAAATCCTGAAGCTGTCGGAAGAAGCTCCGGTCGCGATCATCCTCTTGGTGGAGGATGCAAATACGGAAAGGGATGTAGAAGCTTTCCGTAACGGCGTCAGAGCCGTGCTGCCGCGAAACATGAGTCCAGGCGGAATCGTGGCGGCGGTGGAAGCTGTTGGCGCTGGGCTGGCTGTACTGCTGCCCGAGGGTCTCGAAACTCTTTGGCGAGAAAGCACGGCATCGCACAGGGCGATAGCTCCGCCGCTGGTTGAAGCGTTGACCCCGCGTGAAATTGAAGTGCTGGGCATGATGGTGGAGGGTTGGGGGAATAAAGAAATTTCCACGCGGCTGGGCATTTCCGAACACACCGTCAAATTCCACGTCGCATCCATAATGGGTAAGCTGAACGCGTCCAGCCGCACAGAAGCAGTCACTTCTGGAATCCGCCACGGTTTGATCATGCTGTAACTAACGAAAACGAAATCAAAGATGAATGCGCGCTTTGCGAAAGCGAAGTACCGTTAGGACAACGATCGCTAGAAGAGCCAACTCAATAAATATTTTTCCTCCATCAAGCCAATCCACGGAATTTTTCAGGTCCGGATCGGTCAGCAGACTATGGAAGAACAGCGGCAACGCGGTGATATAAATTCCGAAGTGAAACGCTTTCCACAGGCGGCGTCCGAGGCGCACGCGGAAGTACGACGTGATCACTACAAAAGCCAGAAAGTACAGAGCAACAGCGCCAACCGTATTTTCCAATGGCTGGCTGGGTGAATACACCGGAAAGAACAAATCGCGGATGCGGAAGGCCGGTTTTTTATTAAGTAGCAGCAACGCGGGATGCAGCAATGATATACCGAGCGCGATGTATCCCGACCAATTGTGCAGACGAAAATAATTGAACCGTCGATGAGGCCAGGAACGAACGGGACTGTAGCGAAAGGCCATCAGTATGCCGAGGACCATGTTCAACGTCACGGCCGCGACGGCGACTAGACCGATATAAGCGGAGAGGTCGAGGACGCTGATTCCCATCGGCAACAATTCTTAGATCCCCTGGGTCGAGTCACCGCTGGGATTTGAGCAAATCATTTGAACTTCAAAGCGCGGACGAGTCAAGAAGAGGAGTTCTTCTTTGACAGCGCCATTGCCCACACCTAGTTTAAACCGACACTGACTGTTTCTTCCCCTTCAGTGCCATTGATGAAATTTGTCTGCGCGTTTGCGGTGGAGCAGCTGAGGCGTGGCGGACCGAAGTGTCCAAAGCCTTACGTGACTTTAGTACTGGCGCAAACATGACTGACTTCCTATCGACGCAAACTGAGGTTCCGGCAAGAATGTGCGAGAGGGAATATTAGAACTTACCAATCTGAGGATAGGGAAAGGCGCTGGGGGATTAAACATGACAAATAAACTTGGATTTTCACCAATTGTGGCGGTTCTCGCGCTCGCCCAAACTGTTTCAGCTCAACAAATTGCCAAACCTCTGTCGACCCTTGGCGGCGGGCTCGTCAGTGGCAGCATCCTTTGTCGGGGCACTTCGAAAGTGCCCATGACTGCGGACGCACAACAAGCGCTCCCGCTGCAAGTGGTGGCGGATTTGAATTGCGGTCAGCCGGTCTCATGGAGTTCCGGCAGCGAAGGGTACACCCTAAAGGTGCGCACTGAGGATGGCAAAAGTGGCTACGTGGTATGGATGAACGTTGCTAAAGGCGAGGTAATCGCAACAACGAAGAGTGTCCGCCAGCCGGCGGTTATAAAAGATGGGAAGGTGCGGTGGCTCGCGGGAACCGAAGGCTCGCAGCGATTCTATAGCGAGGGGTTGGAGGTGGAATCTCTGACCGTGAATGGAGTGACAGTACAGGTATCGTTGCAGGACACCGGTTGGAAGCTGCTGGCCAACATCGCGGTGGCCAACGGTGGGTTACAGGTCGTTAATGTCATTCCGTCGCAGATCACTCTTGTTAACCTTGGGCAGGTTAGAAAATCGTTGCCTTATCAGCAACCGCGAAAACTACGAACCGCGGTCAACCACCAGATACTGTGGACGGAAGCCGATGCGGCGCCGTCGGCCAGCGGATTCCTGGTGAATGCCGGCTATCGAACTTCCGATAGCGATGGATTGAACAGAACGCAAAATTACCTCGCACAACATCAAGTGGATGTTGAGAGTAAGGCGGAGTTCAACCCGCATTCAGAGATCAACACGGTGGCATTGAAAGAGGCAGCGATATTGCCAAGTGGACACATTTCGGGTTCCACATGGTTTGAGCGAGACGGTAAGCTGCAGGAGATCATTCTGCGCGTTCCGGTGGGAGAGCTGGTTTACGAATTTCCTCTTTCTTTCAACCACAATAACTAGATACGGGTTCATTCACCAGGAAGTGCCCCCACTTCGCTTGCGCAAAGTGGGGCATTTTTTTGCTGGCGGCACGTTTCTAAAATAAGCGTGCGAGTAAACGGGCGCCGGTAATTCAGGCATTCCTAGTGAATACCGTACTTTGGCAAAGTGCTGATCGATGTTTGATGGTAGAATTTCACAAGGAATAAAAAGGAGCACTTTAAATGGCAGGTCAAGGCACCAAAATAAAGAAGAAGAAAAAGTCGGTTCTGAAGCGCGCAGCGCAATCAGGACAGCGCGCTGATGTGAACCGCGCGAACCGCACTCGAGTGCGCACACTAATGAAGCGCCTCCGCACCGCGGTTACCGCCGGCGATGCCACAGCCGCCGGCAATTTGCTGCAGCCTACGCTGTCTGCGATCGACCGCGCCATCAGCAAGGGCGTGCTGCACGAGAATACGGGTAACCGCTACAAATCGCGCCTAGCCCTGGCCCACAACGGACTCAAAGCAAACGCCGCAAAATAAGTATTTGAAGATGGCCTTGGTCGCCAATCTTTAAATTGTAGAATTGCGCCTGAAAGGGTTGGCGCGTTGTCGGACTGTGGCGCCTTTGGCTTTTTCTGCAGAGTCCGTGTTACAAACCATTCTATTAGCGGGTTGTAGCTAGGGCGTTCGCGCTGGTCAACTCGGTGACCAAAAATTCCAAAACCATGCGAGCATCTTTGCTGCTCTTCAAGCGGTCGTCTGCCTTTTCGAGTGCCCGCAGCCCCGACAGTAATTGAGCCTTGGAAGTTTTGCGCGCGGCCCGCAAAGCGATATCCGCCTGCTCTGGGCGCATTCCGAGAGTGCGCGCTGCTTGCCAACCATTCATGGCGCCTCGGATTTCGCTGGCTTCGATTAATTTTCGGTACATCCAGGTCAGTGCGCCCAACATTTCCAGTGGCGCTTCCCCGTCCCGCAGCAAGCGGTCCAGAAATTCCATGGATTTCTGGCCTTGCCGTGAGGCCAGCAAGTCTGCCAGCGCCCAAACGCTAGTCGTCTTTTCCGAAGCGACCATGACGTTGACGTCGTCGCGAGTAATCTTTTTTCGATCGCCTAAATAATTTGCCAGCTTTTCTATTTCCGTTTTAAGACGCATCAAATCTGCCGAAACGCGTTCCGCCAAATCTTCGGCCGCGCCCTCTTCGAATTGCAGGCCAATCGTTTTTGCAAAGCTTTCCGCCATTAACACTGCGGCCGATTGCCGCTGCTCGGGGTTTTCGCCCAAACCAACTTCCACCACCAGGGTTTTCTGCGTAAGTATTTTGGCCAGCTTCATACGCTCGTCGAGCCTGGCCGCTTCAATCACCAGGACGGTGAACGGCGCCGGATCGCCGAGGTACAACTCCAACTGCGCGACGGTCTCTTCGCGGTTATTGTCCCCCAGTTTCTCGATGGCTTCGGCATCCTCCAGAAAAACTACCTGCTGCGGCGAGAGCATCGGCAAACTCTGCGCTTGCGATAACGCGACTTCCGTTTCCCCTCGGTCGGCGGAATAACGGGAGATCGCCCAGGTCCTGGACGCTTCCGGCACAAATTGTTCAATCAGCTGCGCGCGGCAAGCGTCGCGCAGATATGGCTCGTCGCCAAGCAAAAGTATTGCCGGAATGATTTTTCCTTTTTCAAGGCGGTTCAATAATTCCTGTGGGGAAACCCTCGCCATCAAAAACGCTCCTGATTAATAATTCTCAATCACCGCTGCTACCAGCTTGCTTGCAAAGTCTCGTGCCAGGCGATCCAATGCGGGGTCCTGCTCTTCGAAAAAACTGGGTACATTGGTGGAGATTTCATATTCGTTGCGGAACACGAAATTGTCGCTGTGGTAGAGCACCCTGTCGGTGGCGCTTTCCGTCAGAGAAAATTCGCATTTCACCGTGACCAACATCGTCGTGGCACTTCCCGACTGAGTATCAAAAAGCAACGGGACAGCTTCGAGGCTAACGACTTTACCGCGCAGCACCGCGTCTCCATCCGCGGCGTTCGATACGATCTTGTACGGCGTGCGGGCCAGGAATTCGTGGACCGTGGCGGAGGTGAGCTTTTGCTCAATGCGATAGCTGGTGGTCTTGTTTTCCAGGGCCACCACCGCAATGACGTGGACGCTTTTCGGCAGTGAATTACTGTGGCCCGCAACGTGATAGCCGCATCCGGCTTGCAGTAATGCTATGAGCGATATGAGCAGCGCTACTCGCCGCGCCAGTTTTGCAGCCATTACAAAAGCATCTCCGCTAGCTTCACGGCGTTGGCGGCCGGCAAATGCATGTTATCTGCACCTCCCCAGAACCACCAAGTCTCCGGATTAGATGCGTCTGGTTCCGGTAACGAAAGCTGTATCGAATTCAAGCCTGAGACACTGACATTACTGGGCCCGACGCCGGAATCCGGCGGAATCGAAAAACCGGCATCCACGCAAGCGTTGGAAATATTTTCCGCCAGGCTGCCGCGGTCGAACACTCCCGTGGCGGAGAAAACCGAGCCGTAAAATACTGGAGCGTGCACTATCTGGATTGCAGGCATGGCGCATTTTCCGTCAATGCAGGCTTTAGTTTCGGTGCGCACGCGCTCGCGAGTGGCGCACAGCTTATGCGAGCTGGCGGGGCCAAAGCGGTCGAGCAAGTTACAAGCGACTTGCGTGTCGAAGACAGGTTGTCCCAAGCCTTGAAAGGAAAGCAACTGCGTCGTTTGACTCTCGAGTTCCTCAATGCCAGCGGGCCCAGCCTCCGACACAGGCTCGAATCCAATCAACATCAAGCGCCGGAGACCTACACGCGAGAGCGACAAAGCCAACCCCGCAGCGGCAGTCGCGAACGCGGAAGGGACCGCGAAAACTTTTGCATCCGTGTCAAACTCGCGGCTACGCAGCCAATCAAGTTTCGGGAACCACGCTACCGCGTCTTCTCGTTCGGCGGCGGCACCCGACAAATCGATTATCTTTGCGCCGGTATGCAGGGCTGCGGGTAAGTTTCTTTTCGTGAACTCACTCGAACCGGTGAAAAAAATGCATTGGGCGCGGTTGAAGCTGCCTTCCTCAACTGGCTGAATGACTGCCGGCTCACCGCCGGCCTCGGTCAGCGTGCCCGCAACGATGGGCTCGTCGACCAGGGAAAAGTCTGCACCGGCAAAGCGGCTTTCGCCTAACACCGTGCGCAACTCCGCACCCAAAAGCGATGAGGCGCCCGCGATAACGATTCGATTGGAAGGTCGCTCAAGTGAAGGCATGTATCAGGCAGTCCGGGAAACCATCCGGTGTCGCAACAGCCGCACGACATGAAGGACCACGCCGACAGCAGCGTAAGCACAAGAAAAAAGTATCAATACATATTCAGAATAGAGCCACACCAGCGCCACGGTCATGCACAGCAAAACAATGGCGAGGGAGGGTTGCTTACGTGTCCAGGGGATGTCTTTGAAACTGTAATAGCGCACCGTGCTGGTCATCAGTGCGCCCAGGCACGCGGCCATCACGAACCAGGCCACCGCGTAGCGCCAATCTTGTAGTGGATCTTTAAATCCGTGCACGATTGAGGCGATCACCGCTGCCGCAGCTGGGGTAGGCATCCCTACGAAATACTTGGAACTTCCAGGCGCCATGCCTTGCACGTTGAATCTGGCTAGCCGCCAGGCGCAACAGATCAAGAATGCCAGGCAGCAAACCCAACCAAATTCGCTGAGCTGCCGGAGGCGAGTTCCACCGAGGTCGGCCAAGCTATGTACACCCCAGGCATAGGCCATTACCGCGGGAGCAATTCCGAAGCTGCACACATCTGCCAATGAATCGAGCTGCACGCCAAACTCGGTGTTTGTGCCAGTCATGCGCGCTACGCGGCCGTCCATGGAATCAAATAAAATTGCCAGGCCGATGGCTTTCGCGGCACGGTCGAATTCGGTGGCGCCTCCGACAAGGGAAGCGATTACCGCGTAATATCCGCACAGAAGATTGGCCACAGTGAAAAGGCTGGGCAACAAAAAAATGCCCCGTCGCAGGCGCGGGTTGTTTATGCGACGCTTGCGAAACGACGGGATTTGCTGCTGCTGAGTTTGCTGATCGAGCATCAAGACTGTTTTCCGGTCGCCACTGGATTCATATCATCCACCGCATTTCGGTCCGCCGCGGAATTATTCTTTAGGGCCGGCCAGCTGGCGAGAATGGAAGACCCGCCTTTAACGTTTTGTCCGACCTTTACCAGGATCTCCGCCTGCTTCGGCACCCATAAATCCACGCGCGATCCGAAGCGCACCAATCCGATCCGTTCGCCGCGGACGACGACATCCCCGCCCTTTTTCCAACTGACGACCCGGCGGGCAATCAGGCCCGCGATTTGTTTGAAGACCAACTCTCCCGCGTCGGTGGAAAGTGTAAATATGTTTTGCTCGTTTTCCGCCGAAGCGCTGGCGCGCATGGCGGCCACAAAATTGCCGGGGCGGTAGTCCAATTTTGTAATGCAGCCGGCCGCAGGGGAGCGATTGACGTGCACGTTCCAGACGGCCAGAAAAATGCTGACGCGATTGCCGGGCTTGCCTGCATAGTCTTCTTCCTGGACGACTACGACGCGTCCGTCGCCGGGAGAGACGATGGCGCCAGGGTCGGAGGGAATGACGCGATCTGGATCACGGAAGAACGAAAAAACGAAAAGTGCCAGGAATAAGAACAGGTAGCCCGCGATGCGCCAGTGCAAAAAGAAAGCCGCACCCCCGATGAGAAGTAGCGGCAGTCCGAAATAATAGCCTTCTTTAACCATGCGTGAGGTAGACCTCAAGTGTCTACGCGTTGCATGGCCATTCTACGACAGATTCCGCTGGAGTTTTAAACTGAGTGCGCCCCTATTGCGTGTGTTTAGGCGGCGTAGAGCGGAGGCGCGCAGCCAGGAGTTCCATTTCATCTTTTATGTGAAGCTTTAACTTTTTAAGTCTGATCTCTTCGAGGAGGTCTTCTGAACTGAGGTAAGTAGCTGTGGAGATTCGATTTAGTTCGGCTTGATATTTCGAGTGCTGCTCGGCCAGACGCTGATACTCGGCGTCTGTTTCGAGGAGTATGTCTCGAGGGCTGCGCGCCATGCTTGCCATGCGTTCCTCCCACAATACTGCGTTCCGGATTTTTAGATAAGACTACATAAACGAAAGATAGCACTCCGCGCGGCCACGTCAAGGGGTAACCATTGGAACTTTGGTTCTAGACTGTTAGTTTTTTCATGACTACGGCGTTCTCTGTAGGACTACTGTAGTACCCGTGACGCTCTGCTGTTTTTTCAAAGCCGTAACGCTGATAGAACGAGACGGCAGCGGAATTGGATTCGCGAACCTCGAGATAAATTGCTTTGGCATTCTGCGCCTGAGCTGACGAAATCGCGGTGGTAAGCAAGGCGCTCCCGATGCCCTTGCGACGATGCGCGGGATCAACGGCTGCATTTAGGATTTCCGCTTCGTCCCCAGTGATGCGCGCAACCACGAAGCCGCAGATTTGGCCATTGAGTTCTGCTATCACAACGATTTGTCCGGAGGAATGGGCTTGGTCGTAGATTTCTCTGGGCCATTGCGAGGATTGCGGGGACCGGCGACAAATGTCAGCAACTGCTTCGCTGTCGCCCGGTCGGTACGGTCTTACTTTGAAGGCGCCGGGCTGTGGGTTCATTTTCCGGGCACATTCGCCGGTCCCCTCTGGAAGACTTCGACATAGGACCGCCGGACATAATTGGCGTCGACAGACAGGGCGTCTTGCACGTTACCTTTCAATGCTCGCTGAAAGGCCATTTTCCCGATAAGAGGCGCCAAGACGCATGGAACACACTCGATCTTTTCGCCTCGCGCCGCGCTTCCCTGCCACGCCGGTTGGTTTGCTATGGAGTCCGGGTCGGTCGAAACCCAAGCGACTTCGACCCCTGCGGCTCGCCCGTCGACCCAGTCAATGAAAACTCCGGGTGAGGCGACCATTTCCTGATCAATCAGCGATAATCCGTTCGCGGTTCTTTTGTAGAGCGCACCGAATACCTGACCTCGTTGGGCGTCAATAAACGATGCCAGGTATGGAGTGTCACGGTTCGACTGGGCGGCCACGGCTTCAAGTCTGGACACCGCCACGATCGGTTTATTAAAGACTTCACTCCAGGCTTTGACCGTGGTCAGGCCGATTCGCACACCGGTAAATGACCCGGGGCCCGACGCCACAGCGAAGACATCGCCTTCTCCTAAGGTACTTTTCGCGGCCTCAAGCGCCAAATCAACGGCAGGCAGCAGCCAAGACGAGTATTCCTCTGCGCTGGTGTGTGTCACAACCTGGAGGACTCCCCCGTTATGAAGAACGGCAACGCTGCCCCGAACTTCACACGTATCTATCGCCAGAACAATCATATACGAGCAGTTTTACCACATCTTGAAACTAAGTTCGTTCCATTTTGGCGTGTTTGCTCGCTCGAAATGCCGGAAGCGCCTGGTGGCTTGGAGGTGTGGAAGTGGATCATCAGATTTGCGCCGCATGCAATTGAAGTGCCAAATTGGTAACTTTTTTTCTCTAACTGCCTCATTCCAGAGGATATATCTTGACTCTTGCGACACATCTGCGTACAGTTATTCCTGTACCTCGGAGGGGGCAACCGCATCCATGGAATACAAAATCGGCGACAAGGTCGTTTACCCAAACCACGGCGTTGGAATAGTCGAGCAAATCAGTTACGGCGTATTAAATGGCAGGACTGAGCGGTACTTCATGATTCGAATCGTCTCCAGCGGTTTACGCGTTATGGTTCCACAGTCAAACGCGATGACCGTGGGCCTACGATCCGTGATTCGTTCCACGGATTCGATGAAAGTGCTGGGCTTCCTCGAAAAGGGCAAACTGAATTCCCATCACGATTGGAAACATCGCTTCAAAGAAAATTCCGAGCGTATGCGCACGGGCGCATTGCTGGAAGTAGCCGTAGTACTCAAAAGCCTGGTATCACTGAGCTGCAGCAAACCTCTTTCCTTCCGCGAAAAGAAAATGTTAGAACGCGCTAAGTATCTGCTGGTAAGCGAAATGGCCACGGCGCGCAACACCTCTGCCGAAAATGCGGAAGCCACCGTCGTCAAGTCGCTGGCCAAGGCGAAATTGCAATTCCCGGTATTGACCGAAAAATTCGAGTAGATTTTTGTTTATTTCCTTCCGCGGGCGGCGTGTTTGCTGCCCGCTTTTTGTTTTTTGGCACAATTTTGCCGCGGAGCGGACAGTGACCGCTATTTTCTAAATGCGAATTTCAATTTCCGTTCTGCCGAGCGTTTCAGAAATGCCGAGCTATTTGTTTTTGATGGAACGCAGGCGCTTTTTGCTTTTTCCCCAGCCTCCGCCGCCCGGCGTTTCGATGCGAAGAACGTCGCCAGCGCCGGCGTTCAGCGCGCACTTCCCTGGCAGCGGCATGATTTTCCCTTTACGTACGAGTTCATTTTTGCCGCGCTTACCTTGCGACCCGCCGTTCAGGCCATATGGGCCGCGCTCCCGGCGATCACTCAATATTGCCACCTGCGTGGGAGCGAGCAGCTCGATTTCGCGAATGATGCCGTCGCCACCGCGGAATTCTCCAGCGCCGCCGGAATGTCGCCGGATGGAATAGCTACGCACGCGCACTGGATAGGTTTGTTCGAAGACTTCAATGGGCGTGTTCCACGAATTGGTCATATGGGTGTGAGTGGCGGAAATGCCATCGAGGCCAGGGCGCGCACCCATGCCGCCGGCGATAGTTTCGTAGTAGGCAAAC
>Ga0193728_1001303_pt1 | contig 12602 bp, 9 predicted proteins | sample U1c1metaG_FD_143037 | JGI IMG/M metagenome (GOLD analysis project Ga0193728, IMG submission 143037) | Soil microbial communities from a riparian zone of the East river system, Colorado, United States - U1c1 | ecosystem: Environmental > Terrestrial > Soil > Riparian zone | place: USA: East River...
AAAAGGAATTTGAAAATCGTTATAGGTTCGTCCATTGGTAGTGAGGCTAGGGGGCCGATTGTTAGATATTTTGTTTCGTGAGGCGTCCGCGCCCGCGCTAAGAGTTGGGAAATAAGCCGCCCGGTTATAGCGGAGCAAAGCGCGCGCTTGAGTGTATTGAGCTTCAGCCACCTTCAAATTCTGGTTGGAGATATTGACCTGTGATTCGAGAGCGTTCAGTTGCGCGTCCTGAAACATCTCCCACCAGTTGCCGCCGAGATTCTGATCGTTCGGCTGAGCCTGTTTCCAATTGCCAAGCTCCTTGTAGGCGGTCGGAACTTCGGCGGTGGGACGCTTATAAGCTGGCCCCACAGTGCATCCGCATATCTGAAGTACAGCTATCGCCGGCAGAGCTAGAAGACGACGAATCCGCCGTTGATTGCCTGCCACCGCACTTTTTGCAACACGCGTCACTTGGTATCTCCTGGCAATGACGCCTGGACAATTTGCACCTGCTGTCCGGTAACGACGGAATCAGGTGGATTGATAATGATCTGATCGTCCGGCCTGAGGCCGGCCACGATCTCGATCTGGTTGCCGAAATCGTGCCCAGGAGTCACGGCAGTAAGCGTAACTTTCTGATCCTTCACCACGCCCACACGCAAACCTTCCGACCGGAATATCAAGGTATTCACGGGAATGATGAACGTGGAAGCCTGAGTGGGAACTTTTAAGTGGACTTCTGCATAAGAACCCGTGAGCAGGGTATTTGTGGGGTTGGCTACATCAATTTCAACCAACAAGGTGCGAGTGGTCATGTTGATGGCTTCAGCAGTGCGTACCAGTTTTCCCTGGAAGGTGCGCCCAGGAAACTCAGCGAGAGCAAGGTCCGCGCTCATGCCATCTTTGATACCGCGCGAGTATTCTTCGGGGACGTTTACATAAACGCGCAACGTGCCGGGTTGCGCGATGTGAAAGAGATCGGTTTTGACACCGGCGCTGCTGCCAGAATTAATCAGGTCGCCGATATCGGTGTTGCGCGCAGTAATCACACCGTCAAATGGAGCATAGAGTTTTTCAAAAGATACCAGTGCGGCATACTGATCCACGGCGGCCTGGTCCGCCTGGACAATAGCTTTATTGGCGTTGTAAGTACCGACAGCGTTGTCGGCATCCTGCTGGGCCACCGCATGGGTTTTCAAAAGTCCCTGATACCGGTTTTTGGTGATAGTCGCGAGCTCAAGATTTGCCTGTGCGGTCGACAAGTTGCTGCGTGCTTGCTGCAGCTGTTGATCCACTTCCGGCGTTTCGATAACGGCAAGCAACTGCCCCTTCTTGACGTGCGCTCCGATGTCGAAATACCACTTCTTCAAATAACCGTTGGTTCGCGCATAAACCGGTGAAGTGATGAAGGGTTGCACGTTTCCGGGAAGAATGATCTCCTCGGCGGGCGAAGTTTGCTTCGGGGAAACAACCGATACTGCAGTAAGGGCCACTTGCGCGGTCTCCGCCTTTAGCTTTGTACGGGCCCTGACACGGGACACGATGCCCGAGACCAACAGGATGGCAACCACAGCTACCGCAATGATTAGAACCAACCATCGCCTGACCGCGTGCCGCTTTCTTTCCGCATCGTTGGATCGTAGCGCCTGCCCGCCGATTTGTTTTTTCTCTTCAATTTGCTGCGTCATAGTTTGTTGCGACATAGTGACTCCACAAACATTTTGTTTAGCGTTGGGCTTCCGTTTGGAACATTTGGTTTCGCGATCCCTGCAGAACACTGAAAAATGCCGGCACAAAGAAAAGCGTTGAAACTGTAGCGAACAGAAGTCCCCCAATGACCGCACGGCCGAGCGGCGCGTTTTGTTCTCCACCGTCTCCTAACCCGAGAGCCATGGGAACCATGCCGATGATCATGGCGAGCGCGGTCATCAACACTGGCCGAAACCGCGTGAAACCGGCCTCTAGTGCGGCGCTAGTGGAATCGCTTCCCTGCTCCATTTTCTCTGTGGCGAAGCTCACCACCAGGATGCTGTTTGAGGTTGCAACGCCCATGCACATGATCGCGCCCATGAGTGCAGGTACGCTGAGAGTGGTGTGGGTTATAAACAAAAACCACGCAATGCCGGCGAGCGCCGCGGGCAGCGCGGAAATCATGATGAAAGGATCCAGCCAGGACTGAAAATTGACCACGATCAACAGGTAAACAAGCACGATCGAGAACGCTAGTCCACTCAGAAGACCGACGTAGGAGGCTCGCATGGTCTGAACCTGTCCACGGACGACGACGTGAGAGCCGCGCGGCAACTCCTGGCTAGTCGCGGCAATAATTTTGTTGATGTCACCAGCTACGCCGCCCAGATCGCGTCCGGTGACAGCGCCAAAGATGTCAATCACGGGCGCTACGTTAAAATGAGAGACCACCGCCATCCCCGCACCTCGTTGCGTTGACACTAAACTAGCCATCAGTGATGGAGGAGCGTTTGGGTCTGTTCCTGTGATGGGAATGTTCTCAACGCCCTGCAGCGTATCCGTACGATATTGCGGCGTTTGAGTAGCAATTTGATAACTGACACGATTCTTGGGGTCGACCCAGAATGTTGGCGAGGTCTGGAAACTGCCACTGAGCGACACCAAAAGATTTTGCGCAATGTCGTGCGCAGTGAAACCAAGTTGCTCCGCCTTCGTACGCTCAACCCGCATTCGCAAATAAGGCTGATCGAAGGGCTGCTGGATTCGCATATCGGCCGTTCCGGTCACATATTTCAACTTAGCCAGCAGTGCATCTGCATAACGGTGGTTTCCCTCCAGGTCGTTTCCTACGACTTGCACATCAATCGGTGCCGGCAGGCCAAAGTTCAGGATTTGGCTGACCATGTCGGCAGGCAAGAACGCGAAAGTCGCGCCGGGAAACTGTTTTGGCAATGTGAGACGAAGGCGCTGAACATACTCATCCGTGGGATGGTGCTTGGCGGCCAGTGTCACAAGAATGTCCGCGTCGGATGTACCCACGGGAGCCGAGTTACTGTAAGAAAGATTGATTCCGCTGTAGGGCAAACCTATGTTGTCGATAACGCTCTGGAACTCCTTTGCTGGAATCTGCCCTCGAATCGACCGTTCGACCTGGTCGCAAAGGTTGGCGGTTTCCTCGATGCGCATTCCGGTGGGCGCACGCAGATGAAGCTTGAAAGACCCGCTGTCAACGCTGGGGAAGAAGTCTCGGCCTAGCCAAGGAATCAAAATCGTAAGAGAACCAAGGCAACTCGCGAAGAAGACAATCAAAAAAGCACGCCGATGCTGGAGGCAACCTTCCAGCAAACTGCGATACCTGTGATGGAATTTCTCGAATGCCTCCTCGAAGCGTTTCTGAAGTCGTACTAGCGGATTCCGGCTCGCGGCTCCCGCTTCGTGCTTCTCTCCCCGCAACAAGTACTTGGCCATGGTCGGGACGATCGTGCGAGACAGCAGGTAAGACGCCAACATCGCGAAGACCACTGCTTCAGCGAGCGGCACAAAGAGATACCGCGCGACACCAGACAACAAGAACATCGGAGCAAACACGATACAAATAGACAGTGTAGAGACGAACGCAGGGGTCGCGATCTGTGACGCGCTGTCGAGCACCACGGTATCCATGTCCTTATCTGGTTCCGCTTCCCTGTTGCGATTTATGTTCTCAACCTCCACGGTTGCGTCGTCTACCAGGATGCCGACCGCCAGCGCCAGTCCACCGAGGGTCATAATATTGATGGTTTCTCCGATCGCGCTGAGGACTATGATGGAGGTCAGGATTGCTAGTGGGATAGAGGTTGCGATGATCAGGGTACTTCGCCAACTGCCCAGAAAAACGAGAATCATGAAAGCCGTCAAGCACGCGGCAATCAGTGTTTCCCGCACGACGCCACTGATCGCGCCACGAACAAAAATGGATTGATCCGCCAGCGGCGCGATGTCGAGCTGCGGTGGCACGGTAGTTTTAATTTGGGGGAGAAGCGATTTAATACCGGCGATCACGTCCAGAGTTGACGCGTTGCCGGCCTTTTGGATGGTTAGCAGTACTGAGCGCTGGCCGTTGACGCGCACGATATTCGTCTGAGGAGGAAAGCCATCGCGCACCCACGCGACATCTTTAATATAGATTGTAGTACCCCCAATGGTCTTGATGGGGATGCGGTTCAGGTCAGCGATGGTCTGCGGTGCCGCGTTGGGAATGGAGACGTTGTATTCCCTGGAGCCGATCTTAGAAGTTCCTGTGGGCAGGATTAAATTTTGAACGCTGATGGCGTTGACTACATCCAGCGCGGAGAGACCCTTCGACTGCAACGCTGTCGTATTCAGATCCACCTGTACCTGGCGCTGCTTTCCGCCGTACGGATAGGGCACAGAAGCGCCAGGCACGGTGATGAGCTGAGTCCGAATAAAATTCAAACCATAATCGTTGAGTTCCTGCTCTGACAGGTTTTGCCCTGAGAGCGCCAACTGGAGAACTGGGACGCTCGATGCGCTGTAGGCAAGAATGAGAGGCGGGGTCGATCCCGCAGGCAACTGCTTAAGTTGGGTTTGAGATACTGCCGTAATCTGTGCAATACCTTGCTGTATGTTGGCGGTGGGCTGCAGAAACACTTTGACAACAGCGATTCCATACAGCGATTGCGATTCTACGTGCTCGATATTATCAACGGTGGTGGTAAGCGCCCGTTCTGTGATGCTCACAATGCGGTCGGCCATGTCCTCAGGCACGAGACCGTTATAGGTCCAGATGATGCTGACCACCGGAATGTTGATGTTCGGAAAAATGTCCGTCGGCGTGCGAAAGATCGCCAGCCCGCCCAGGATCAATATGAGTATCGAGACGACCACGAACGTATAAGGCCGGCTCAGTGCTAGTCTAACGATCCACATCGGATTCACCCTCACAGTTGAGGATGCAGACTGCATGCCACTATTGGAACTGAAGGGGAGCTGTCCGGAACTATTTGAGATCAGGGGCGTTAGAAGTGAAGTCTGAGACTAAAGTGGTGAACGGCGGCGGAGCCAAGAGTCCAGCCCAGCAGACGGCATGTCAATACGCGGACACCGTATCTTTTCTGATGGAAATCTGCTTCCCGACCGAATTAACTAAGAGAGGAGTGTGCCAGTGCTCTTCTACCGCTCTGGCTTACCCCAAGCCGAGAGAACCCGCTGTCGATGAAGTTATGCTGCAGACTCCTCGAATTCGCACTTGACCACCACAATGGTGACGTCATCGGCAAATCCGACTTCTTTAGAAAAACTCGCCGCGCTCCTGAAGATGTCGTCCATGAGATCTTCTGCGGATAACGACGAACCGCGCTGTACTACGGCGGAAAGCCGCTCCATACCGAATTCCTCGGCCAGAAGGTTCTCAGCCTCCGTAACTCCATCGGTATAGAAAACCAACACGTCACCTGAAGTAAGTTCAGTTGAGCGCAGTTCGCAAAACTCCTCTGGATTCAATCCGATGGGTGGGCAAGAAGACTCCAGTCGCTTCAGCGTCCGCGTCTTTGCTTGAAACAGAAGCGCGGGATTATGGCCACAGTTCACATAGCGGATTACCCGTTGGTGTGTGTCGATCTCCGCAACCAGCAACGTCACGTAGCTCTCGGGGTCTGACACGGCGCCAATCTCAGTGTTTAACCTCTCCACTTGTTGCAGCATGTTGCGATTAAGATTGGCCTCCAGCCTCATGGCGGCCGTCGTCGCGGACATCAGCAGAGCAGCGGAAACTCCTTTTCCCGATACGTCGCCAATGACAATCTGAATGGTGTTGGCGTTGATAGGGATGAAGTCATATAAGTCTCCGCCGACTCCCTTTGTTGGTTGCATCATGCCGGCGATTTCAAGTCCGGCAATTACCGGAGCTGCTGCGGGGAGAAACATTCGTTGGACCTGTGCGGCGAGCTCCACATCGTGAATAAGATCGTCCCGCTGCTGCTGTATCGTTTTGGCGAGCAGTTCCCTCTGCTCGATGTACCGCTGGATGACATAAACCACGAACGAGAAGCACAACAGTGCCAGGAGATTATCGATGATTCGCATCTTCGGATGAATAATGCGCGGTGACCAATAATCATGAACCAGGACACAAACGGGTACCAGACTGTAGGCGATTTCCTTGCGTAACAGAATCGCGCTGATGCCTAAGGGAAAGATGTACAGGTACACAAGCGAAATGGACGCAACCAGATGGTCCACATACGCGACAGCTACAATCGCTCCCAGGACCAACACAAACGGGAGCCACGACGGCCCGACTGAAGCGAGGTCCTTTCGCAGGGGAGCCAGCAGCGGGACCCTTTTGCGTTGAGCAGGCAAGTTAGCAGGAATCAATTCCCGAACCGGAGGATCCATCAAGTCATTATTCAAAGACAATTTTTGCCATCATCCCTTTGTCTTCGTGATTTAGAAGGTGACAGTGAAATACCGACATGCCTCTGATTACCGGGTCGGTGAAGTCCATAATGACATCGACCGATCCGCCAACCGGCACATTCACGGTGTCCAGCCACACTGGGTCAGCGATCGGCTTATCATTTTCCGCATATGCCAGGAAATGGACTTGATGAATGTGCATGGGGTGCAGTTCTTTACTCGCATTGACCACCCTCCAATGCTGAAGTGTCCCCACTTTTGCGTGCACCATGGGCGCGGCGTCCGGCGCAAATTTTTCTCCGTTGATGTAAAAACCCTTCTTGTCTTCCGTAAAGGTTACGACGAATCGCGGCGGGGCCTTCTGTTCCGCCGCGACGTCCAAGGGCTTGAAATCAGTCGCGAGCGAGCTCTGCAATACTTGCGTTCCATCTGACGTTGGCCGCGGAAGGATATCGGCTAACACCATCGCGGGATTCGGATCCCCATCCGGCCCAGTATCTACGCAGCGAGAGACCAGACGCTTGGGCGTGCCGGCTGCTGGACCTGTAACGATGGCTTCAACCCGCCCTGCTGGCGGCAATAAGACATGTTCCACGATGCGCGTGGGGTGATTCGGATCGTGTAGTGAGATGGGCATCCCATCCATGGCAACGATTTCAAACCTCTGACCCTCAAGTTGAAGGTCCATATAGCGGTCTGCGGAAGCATTGACAACACGCCAAAACTGGCGCTCACCAGGAGCAATCTCTATTTGAGGGCGCACGGAGCCATTCGTCGTGAATACTTCGTCTGGCGCTTCCGACTCCGCGCCACACACATTCGAACTGAGATCAACGCGATGCTTCAAATCCGCAGACTGAGGATCGTCCTTGATGGAACGGCCACGCAAAACCAGGACGCGCTCCGGCAAACCCGCTAGAGACGGGTAATAAGATGCAATTCCTTCGATCACAATTGCGCCGGACATACCGTCGAGCGCTTGCCGGTGACTCTCTCCGTGAGGATGCGTGTGATACCAATACAAGCCAGGCGGGTGATCTTTGGGAATCTCAACTGTATAACGCAAAGTTTGCCCCGGGGCAGCCATCATATCCAACACGTCGTCCTGCGGCGCGTCGGGAGAAACCTCGAGGCCGTGAAAATGTAAATTTGTCATGTCCATGCACGGCATAATCGCGCAAGTCTCTTTTGCCTTGGCCGGCAGATCGTTGATGTAGGTGATCTTCAATTGGTCTCCCGGTGACAGCCGCAACGTCGGAGCGTTAGCTCGACCTTCGAAGTAGAAGGAATTCTTTCCATCGCTTGCAACTCCCGCGTGCAGGGTTAGCGAAAGTGTATGGTGTTGCGCGCGAAGTTCGGGAGGAGTTGAAAGCAAATCTGACGACGCGCTCCTCGTCATTCCCAGCGTACAGAAAACTCCAGTCACCATAATTGCAACGGCCGGAATTGCGGTTCGCAGTGGAGGCGCAGTGCGTGGCATATACGCCTCACAAGATGAGTCGTGCACGGTTAGCTCAGGACGTGCGCACGGTCTCGGCTAAGAACCAGGTCCTCCGCTCAGTCTGGTCAATCCACACCTCGATCAGACTTGCGGTAGCGACGTCATTGTAGCGATCGCAGAGTTCGTGAGCGGCTCGCAGGAACCCGGTTAAACGCTGGTTGTCTGCGCAGACTTCAGCCAGCATATTGCCGGGCGTGACACATTCCTCGTCATTGTCTTTCAGACGTTGGTGTTGGGCGATGTCGCCAACAGAACGGATTGTGGTTCCGCCAATCTTGCGAGTCCGCTCCGCGATTTCATCCGTCATGGCGAAGACCTGCTCGGCCTGCTCATCGAGCAGCAGATGGTAATCGCGAAAGTGAGGGCCACTCATGTGCCAGTGGAAATTCTTGGTCTTCAGGTACAGCGCGAAAACATCGGCAAGCAATTGCCGCAGGCTGGTCGATATTTCATTGACACCCTTGCGATCGAGGTCCGTTGGCGTTTCTAGAGTGTTTCTTTCACGCACATCCAACTGAGTAGCTGCGGCAGTTTCTGCCATTTTGATCTCCTTGGTTTATCGGACGAGCCGATTCTGTCGAGTTTGGAGTTCCCCAAAGCCCGGTGATGCACAATGCACGTATGTTGCCGTTGGACAACCGCTCAAGGCGTTTATAGTAATCGTCGCCTTCTCACTCGGCCTTGTGCCAGCTGGAATCCGGGTCATACGCAGTCATTGCTTGCGCAAGTCTTGTCGTGTTTGGACCAAGGTCCTTTTCATAAATGGTTCCGGATTGGTCGACAATCAGAGTCATCACACCCGAGGAGCGGTACTCCACAGGGTAGGCCACGAATGCAAATCCTCCGCTCATCTTCCCGTCGACGACATATTTCTTCGCTCCGCCCGGTGCGTGCCGCCCTTGGCTGGTGAGGATCCGAAACAGATAGCCATTGAACGGAACATGCTGGCCAACTTGATCTGCTGGGCGATTTTGCCGCGCGTAGGCGATCAGTGGATCGATCGGGCTATCCGCCTCATCGCTCGCACCCTGCCAGTACAAGCCGTTATGCCCGCCTTCATCGCTCACCAGCTTCTGTGCATATTGTTTCGGGATTCCAGCCGGCGGACGCGTGTAGTATTGCTGTTGCGCTTCGACCAACGCGTGTAACGCACCTGTGGCCGAGACCTCGTTTTTGCCTATGCGGCGGAAGAGAATCTCGTCTTTCCCATCAGGCGTGTCGAAATACCAGGAACCGTGATTGTTCGCCAAGGGAATTGGAAACGGCCAATTCTCAGCCCCGATTACCAGCGTCACCTTTCCGTCTGGCTCTTTCACGAACCGGTGCATCTCCTCATATTTGGTGACGAATCCTACGCGAGCATCCGAGTCCTCCACTGCATCCCCGGACGAGACCACATCCTTTGCCGCCGGGCCAAGGATGTGCAACGGGGCCTGTTCGTTCTCTGATTGCATGGCGGTGAACAATTCGTGGCTCGCATCTTCAGCGGACGCAAAGGTACGTTGCCCCGGCTCCTGTGCGAATACTGGTGCAGACAAAAAGCCCAAGGAAAACCCGAAGACGCCGGACACCACCAGTCGAACTAAGTTTCGTTCCAGTCGAACTACAATTGAGTTCTGCTGCATGATATTTTCCTCCATTTCTGAATTCTCATTCACCCTGCTCACGCGTGGGTCTGATCAACGACGCCCACCACCGCCATGGAATCCACCGCCACCATGGAAACCGCCGCCACCGCCAAAGCTGGACCGCCCGCGTGAAGAAAACCCTCGTACGTTACCGCCGTGATCAAAGCCGCTGAATGCGCTTGAGCGTGTACCTGATTGAGTGTGAAATGACGAACCCCCGCCGCCACGAAACGTGTTGCCATGGCTGACCTCCCCGTGACTCAGATTGGCGTGGCTGAAGTTACCGCGGTTGAAATTGTTGTGATTGAAGTTGTTGCGGCTAAAATTGTTGCGATTGACGATCGTTCGGCTATGGGAGACGTAGGTGTTGTGGTTATACATCACCGACCGGCCGTGCCAGTCGTATCCCCAGTGGCCCCAGCCCCAACCAAATCCACCGAAAAAGCCGATCCCAAATCCGACGCCGAATCCAATGCCCACACCGGCCAAGAAAATGCCCGGCTCCGCATACCATCCGGGATATGCAACGATCGGCGCACCGTATACGAGCCACGGATCGTACTGAGGCACATAAACAATTTCGGCATTGGCCGGTTCAATTACGACGGTGCTGCCTTGAGTGGTTACCTTCTCCTGTTCGTTGCTATTCAGATGCCCGGCCTCGTGAGCTTGCTGACGTAACGTTTGCACTGCATTCGTCACATCCTGCTGCTGGTTGGCATACGCGTCACCAAGCGATGAAGTCCACGAGAGATTCTTGTCCATGTTTTCGAGCACCGATGGGAATTGTGCGAGAGCTTTTACGCTCGGGTCCCAAGGCTGCTTGTCCACTTCCTTTGCGAGCTCCTCCCCCTTGAGATTCGAATGACTTTGCATCCAGCGGTCGGCCTCGACAATCTCGGCCGGATACGTTGACGCTGCGAGAATCTGCGCGATCAAAAGCAAAGAAGTAGGGTCAAAATCTGCTTCGACAATTTCATGACATATTCTCCAGTACAAAAATCGAATCATTTTCTTGGTCAACCCCTTGTTGAAACATTCCTTAATCGCTCGTCAACAGCCCGCGTGCGGCCGCTGGACCACACGCCACGGTATCGCTACCTACAACGCATCCTGGAGTGACGGCATACAACTAGCGAATCATCCTGGACGCCGTTACTTCTTCGAAGAGCCTGGCGGGAATTGCTTGAACATTTTCTCCACGCCCTTGTCCAGATTCTTGATGTTTTTGTTCGAGTTACTGGAGAGCGTATCGCTTTCGGCACCTCTCCAGATCAGTTGCTTAGTCTTGGTATCGAATAGGTCGACGACCACGGTACCCACCTTGTATGTCTCAGTCGTAGTGGTAGCTTCGCCAAACCCTCCGCCGCCAAATCGCCGCCAACCCCAGCCGCCCCCGAAACCGTCGTAGAAGGTATTCAAGGTCTGCTGGTTGCGCGTGATTTCCACTGCAACGATAGACACATCACCTCCGGAATCCACTTGCGTCCACCCTTTCGCTGCTAGAGCGGTGTTAACTGCGCTCTTGATGCGATCAACATCCAAGGCATCCTGCGTCTTAACGTGCTCCCATGAGTAGGTCTTGTACTGCGCGAAGTTAGCGCTACGGTCGTAATCAGTTTTCACCTGCTGTGCCGACGCCCGTCCCGCGAACAACAACATGAGCCCAATCAAACCAACTACGATCTTTTGCATTTTCATAATTCCTCCTTTTTTTGAAATTTCGATAAAGCATTCGTAAGCGTGAACAACCCTATTGGTTCTGTTTCAGCAAAGCCGTTATTTCCCCTGCTGCGCGCGATGCCGCGCCGGTACGTGTATCTGACCTTCTAGCGCCCCCTGGCTGATCTTCTTTTCGTAACGGGACTCTGAAACCTGGCTGCCGCTTGGGTTGCCTTCGTCAAACATCCTCGCGAGGAAGTAGCGATTCCCATACTTGTTGAAGATCAACTCGGTTTTGGTGGGTTCAGAGTTGGTGTCCGCTTGCTGGACTTGAAAGAGCGCGGAGACAGTGTGGTCCATGCTGGTGATTTCCATGGTTGAGAGGTCGGAATTGTCCAATACGTGGATGCGGTACTCACCCGGTGGCAATCTGGTGCTGCCAACGTGAAATTGGAACGGAATGTTGACGTCAATGTCGCCAATGATCTGCGCGTTCGCTTGGGTCGAATAAATTGTCAGTGCAAAAAACAAGGCGATTACAAACGAAAGTAAGTGATGTCGTCTTGTCCCCTTGTGAGTCGCATTGGCCTTGTTGATGGCTTCAGTTAACATAGTGTTTTTTCCTCATTTCTGTTGCCAGCGAAAAAATCTTCACGCCCAGCAGACACGACACAATTACGCAACGCGGCTGCCAAACAACTCTTTTGCTTAAGTGACTGAAAATAGAGAGCGAATGCGGTCAACAACGGGGCGTACGATGCCAGCCAGCTAAACACTACGTCCGCATGCCGACAGGCTCAGTGAAGGTTATGTTTTCGACAGTGTGATTTCGAATTCAGGTTTGCCCTACGTTATTTTTTGCCGGGTGGAAGTTCCAGTTTCGACGCCATTCTAACTAATTCTGCAATCGAATCGGCGTGCATTTTCCGCATCACGTGGCCTCGATGGATCTTCACCGTGATTTCGCTGATTCCCAGCTCAAAAGCTATCTGTTTATTCAGCATGCCCGAAACCACTAGGCCCATGACCTGACGTTCGCGGTCACTCAGGGCTTCGTAGCATTTTCGCAACTCAGTGAAGTCACTTCGCTGACGGCGCGCTACTCGGTCACGATCCAGAGCCTGGTGGATCGCATCTAGCAACTCCTGGTCCAGGAAAGGCTTGGTCAGGAACTCCACTGCGCCGGATTTCATGGCTTTTACTGTCATCGGGATATCTCCATGGCCCGTAATGAAGATAATGGGAATCTGTATGCCGGCCTCTGTTAACTGTCGCTGAAAGTCCAGGCCGTTGACGCCAGGAAGGCTCACGTCCAGAACAAGGCAGCTTGGCCCGTTCGGTAGCTTACTGCCCAGAAATTCTTCCGCCGTGGCGAAACATACGCAAGGTAACTTCACCGATTTCAACAGTCCCTGGATGGACACGCGCACACCGTCATCGTC
>Ga0193728_1001304_pt1 | contig 12600 bp, 13 predicted proteins | sample U1c1metaG_FD_143037 | JGI IMG/M metagenome (GOLD analysis project Ga0193728, IMG submission 143037) | Soil microbial communities from a riparian zone of the East river system, Colorado, United States - U1c1 | ecosystem: Environmental > Terrestrial > Soil > Riparian zone | place: USA: East River...
GGTCGAACGGCGCCAGGGTGAGCCCGCCCGGGGCCGGGGCCGTCACGAGCGCGTGGAACCGTCGCCCGCCACGGTCGACCTCAACGATGTCGCCCGTCTGAATGCCCTCAAGCCTCATGCCGTCCACTCCAGCACGAACCCACCGTAGATGCCACCCCAGCCACTCGGGCTGCTTCCCCACGAGAAGAGCAACCCATAGGCTCCGGTCGGTGCGATGGTTCGTTGACGGAATGAACGTGATCGGCACGCGCCCCGACGCATGGTGGAAGGACCGCCACGCGGCGATGGTGCGGCTCGTGCACCTGCTCGAGAAGTGGGTCGCCGTGACCGGCGATGACGTCGTCGTCGTCTTCGAGCAACCACCGCGTCCCGCAATCCGCTCGACCGTGATCGAGGTCGCCCACGCGCCCCGCCCGCGGCGCGATTCAGCCGACGATGAGATCGTCCGCAGAGTTTCCGAAGAGTCCGCGCCAGGAGAGATACGCGTCGTGACCTCCGATCTTTGGCTCGTCGACCGCGTGCACGCCGTCGGCGCGACCGTGCAGTCCTCTGACGCCTTCAGGGCCTGGATCGAGGACGTCTGATGGCCGGGGCGCTACCGTCGAGCTGATGGCGCCCGTCACGCGATACACGCGCAGCGGCGAAGCAAGTATCGCCTACCAGGTCGTCGGCGAGGGTCGACTTGACGTGCTCTTCATGACCGGCTGGATTTCGCAGATCGAGCAGCTCTGGGAGCTTCCCGCCCTACGCCGCTTCCTCGAGCGTCTGGCTGTCTTCAGCCGGCTGATCCTGTTCGACCGACGCGGCACCGGCCTCTCCGACAGCGTCGGCGAGCACTACACGCTGCAGCAGGAGGCACTCGACGCGCTCTCCGTGCTCGACGCCGTCGGCAGCGAGCGCGCAGCGCTGTTCACCTATGGGCTCGGCGGCCCCGTCGGCGCGCTGCTCGCCGCCGAGCGCCCTGAGCGCGTCGGCGCGCTGATCATGTACTCCTCGATCGCACGCACCTCGTGGGCGCCCGATTATGAGTGGGCGATGACGCCCGAGGATCGCGCCGAGTGGACCGAGCGCACGATCGCCACGTGGGGAGAGCCGAACGGTCCCGGACTCCCCGTGCTCGCGCCTTCGATGGCCGACGACCCGGCGATGAACGCTTGGTTCGCGCGCCTGCAACGCCTCGCCGCGAGCCCGAGCGAAGCGCGCATCCTGCTCAACGGAGCAACTGAGCTCGACGTGCGTGAGGCGCTGCCGCAGATTCGCGTGCCGGCGCTCGTGATGCATCGCAGCGGTGACCACTCCTGGGATCCGCGCCACTCGCACTATCTCGCCTCGCACATCCCCGGCGCCCGTTACGTCGAGCTCGAAGGAGCCGACTCCTTCCCGTTCGTCGGCGACAGCGACGCGATCGTCGAAGAGATCGAGGAGTTCTTGACCGGCGCGCGCGCCGACGGCGAGCTGACGCGAGCCTTGTTGACGGTCATGTTCACCGACATCGTCGACGCCACCGCGACCGCCGCCGGCGTCGGCGACCGCCGCTGGCGCGACCTGCTCGCGCGCCACGACGAGGAGGTGCGCAAGGAGCTCGTGCGCTTTGACGGGCGCGAGGTCAAGACAGTCGGCGACGGCTTCCTCGCGACGTTCGCCGGCCCGCCCTCGCGCGCGCTGCGCTGCGCGCTCGCAATCAACGGCGCCGCGCGCGAGCTCGGCATCGAGGTGCGCGTCGGCATCCACACCGGCGAGTGCGAGCTGATCGGCGACGACGTCGGCGGCATGGCCGTGCACATCGCCTCGCGCGTCGCCGGGATCGCCGGGCCCGGCGAGGTGCTCGTCTCCGGCACCGTCTTCGGCACCGTCGTCGGCGGCCCGTTCGGCTTCGAAGACCGCGGCTTTCACGAGCTGAAGGGCGTCCCCGGGCGCTGGCCGCTGTTCTCGCTCGGCGCCTGAGCCTCGCCGCCACGCCAGGCGTTGCATACGCGTTGCGTGCGAGCGCCGCGCCGCGCCGCGCCGCGCCGCCGGCACCATCCAGCGCCCGCGCCAGCCATCACGCGACCCGAACGATCTCCAAACAAAATACGATCGACGCATGGCATCCGCCGACTCCGCCCAGGCTCACAGCGCGCTCGTGTTCGGCGCGCGCAACCTCGGCCGGGCAGTCATCGAGCTGCTCCTCGCATCCGGCTGGAGCGTCGCCGGCGTCGCGCGCTCGCAGGAGACGCTCGACGGCATCACCGCCGCCGGCGCGCTCGCGCTGCGCGCTGACATAACCGAGCAGGCGAGCGTCCGCGACGCGGTCGCGCAGGCTGCCGACGCGCACGGGCGCATCGACCTCGTCGTCAACGCCGCTTCCGCCTACGGCGGCAAGCGCACCGGCCCGTTCGGCGGCGGACCGATCGCCGAGGCCGATGCCGACGCTTTCGATGCATGGGCCGCCGCGCCCGCGCGCTCCGCCTTCTCCTTCCTCTCCGGCGCCGGCGGATACCTGCTCGAGCAGGGCCACCCCGCAACGCTGATCCAAGTCACCGGCGGTTCCTCGCGCCGCGCGATGCCTGGCCGCGGACTGTGGGCCGCCGGCGCATTCGGCGTGCGCGCGATCACGCAAGCTGCCGCGCAGGAGCTGCGCCCGCAGGGCATCCATGTCGCGCTGCTGATCGTCGACGCCGGCATCGAACCGTTCAGCGCCGCCGAGCGCGGCGATGCACCGAATCAGGCCGCCGCCGATCCCCCGAGCCTCGCCGAGGCCGTGCTGTTCCTCGCCGAGCAGGGCCCGCGCGCTGCGACACACGAGTTGCAGGTCACTCCGCTCGCCGAGACGTGGGTGCCATGAGGTCGACGCGATGAAGATGCGCGCCGCGCTACTCGAGGAGTTTGGCCAACCGCTCGTCGTGCAAGAGCTCGAGCTCGCCGACCCGCGCCCCGGCGAGGTGCTCGTCAGGCTCGTCGCCTGCGGTGTCTGCCACACAGACCTCTACAGCGCCTCCGGCGTAGACCCCTCCGGCTACGCTCCGACTGTGCTCGGGCACGAGGGCGCCGGCGTCGTCGAGGCGCTCGGCGACGGCGTGCGCGACCTCGCGCTCGGCGATCACGTCGTCACGCTTTTCTCGCCGCAGTGCCGTGAGTGCATCCACTGCGAAAGCCCGCGCACGAACCTCTGCTTGGCGATCCGCGAGCAGCAGAACCTCGGCCATCTCCCCGACGGAACCACGCGGCTCTCGCGCGCAGGCGAGCCGATCAGGCACTTCATGGGCACCTCGACGTTCGCCGAGTACGCCGTGATTCCCGAGATCGCGCTCGCCAAGGTCAACCGCGAGGCGCCGCTCGATCGTGCCTGCCTGTTCGCCTGCGGGCTCTCGACCGGGCTCGGCGCCGCGCTGTATACGGCCAAAGTCGAGCCAGGCTCGACGTGCGTCGTGTTCGGCGCCGGCATGGTCGGTCTCGGCGCTGTCGCCGGCTGCCGCCTGCAAGGCGCCGAGCGCGTGATCTGCGTCGATCTCTCTGCAGAGCGCCTCGGGCTCGCCCGCGGCCAGGGCGCAACCGACTGCTGGCAGGCCGACGGCGACATCGTCGAGCGCGTGCTCGAGGCAACCGGTGGCTTCGGCGCCGACTACACATTCGAGGCGACCGGGCTCGTCTCCGTGATGCGCCAAGCCGTCGAAGCCGCGCGCATGGGCTGGGGCCTGTGCACCGTTGCCGGCGTCGCCGGCAAGGGCGAGACGCTCGACGTGATCCCCCGGCTGCTGATCACCGGCCGCCGCGTATGCGGCTCCTCCTTCGGCGGCGTCAAGGGGCGCGATCAGGTTCCCGGGCTCATCGAGCGCTACCTGCGCGACGAGATCGACGTCGATCCGTTCATCTCGCACCGCATGGGGCTCGACGACGTCAACCGCGCGTTTGAGCTGATGGAGGCGCAGGACGGGATCCGCTCGGTGCTCGAGCTGAGCGGCAACTGAGACGCCCACGCGACGCGCAATGACGTCCGCGAGCCGTCTCGCGTAAACGCAATTGCCTCCACTACGGGGTCGCTGGTATCGTCGCCGCATGGCGCCACTCGGTCCGTCCGCCTCCGCGCTCGAGCTCGCAGCGGCGCTGCGCGCCCGTGAGCTCTCCGCCGTCGAGCTGCTCGATGCCTGCCTTGCGGCTGTCGACGCGCGTAACCCCGAGCTGAACGCCGTCACGTGGCGCAACGACGAGCAGGCGCGTGCCGCCGCTGCGCAAGCCGATCGCCGCTTGGCCGACGGCGAGCAGGCGCCGTTCCTCGGCGTGCCACTGCCGATCAAGGATCTCACACCTGTCGCAGGGTGGCCTGTGACGTATGGCTCCCACGGCGCGCCCGAGGGACCCAGCGAGGCCTCCGAGCTCGTCGTCGATGCACTCGTCGGGGCCGGCTTCGTGCTGTGCGGGCGCACCAACACACCAGCCTTCGGCGTGATCACGGCGGCCGAGAACCTGCGCCACGGCATCACCCGCAACCCCTGGGATACGAATCGCTCGCCCGGCGGATCCAGCGGTGGTGCGGCCGCCGCAGTTGCCGGCGAGATGTTCCCGATCGCACACGCAAACGACGGCGGCGGCTCAATTCGGATTCCGGCCGCCTACTGTGGGCTCGTCGGGCTGAAGCCGAGCCGCGGCCGCGTACCGCGCCTGGCCCAGAGCTGGCTCGGCGCCGTCGTCGAGGGTGTCGTCGCGCATACCGTCGCCGACTCAGCCGCCGTGCTCGACACGATCTCGCACTTCGATCCGCTCGCCTGGTACAACGCGCCCGCGCCGCACCGTCCGTTCTATGAGGAGCTTCAGGCAGGCCCCGGGCAACTGCGGATCGGCCTGATGGCTTCGGCCCCACTCGGTATCCCGACCGATGAGGCATGCGTCGCCGCCGCACGTGCGAGCGCCGTCGCGCTCGAGGGCCTCGGCCACGTCGTCGAAGAGGTCGAGGTGCCAACCGTCTCCGAAGCGATGATTGCGCCGTTTATCGTGCTGACACAAGCCGGGCTCGCCGATTACGAGGGCGTCGACTGGTCGGCGACCGAGCCGCACATCGCCCACCAGCGCCAGCTCAGCGGCGAGACCGGCGCTTACGACTACGTCCTTGCCGCGCGTGCGCTTGAGCTGCTCAGCCGCCAGGAGGTGGCCCGCTGGGGGCGCGACTTCGACGTACTGCTGACGCCGACCTCGGCGATCCTGCCGCCGATCGCCGGCTCGATCATGCAGGCGCAGCACGCGACACCTGAGGCGCCCGTGCTCGACGTCGTCGCGAGCGTCTCATTCACGGCATTCGGCAACGTCACTGGCCTGCCCGCGATCAGCTTGCCGCTGCATCGCACCGATGACGACGTGCCCGTCGGCGTGCAGCTGACCGGCGCGCCGTGGGATGAGGCGACGCTGATCCGCCTCGCCGCCCAGCTCGAGCAGGCGCTTCCGTGGGCCGAGCGACGTCCGCGCCTCAGCGCCGTCGCCTAGAGCAATGGCTTTCGAGCAGATCACAGCCGAGCTAAAGGACGGCATCCTTACGATCACGCTCAACCGGCCAGAGCGCCTGAATGCCTGGACCGCGACGATGGGTCGCGAGCTGATCGAAGCCTTCGACCAAGCCGATGCCGACGACGACGTGCGCGCGATCATCGTGACCGGTGCCGGTCGCGGCTACTGCGCCGGCGCCGATCTCGCCTCCGGCGGCGAGACCTTCGACTATCGCGCGCGCCAAGAGGAAGCATCGCTGCTAACCGCGACCGCTAGCGGCGTGCCGCGCGACAACGGTGGTCAGTTCACGCTGCGCGTGTTCGCCAGCAAGAAGCCCGTGATCGGCGCGATCAACGGTCCCGCCGTCGGCGTCGGCGCGACGATGACGCTGCCGATGGACGTGCGCCTCGCCGCTGACGACGCCCGCATGGGCTTCGTCTTCGCCCGTCGTGGGATCGTGCCCGAGGCGTGCTCGAGCTGGTTCCTGCCGCGCGTCGTCGGGATCAGCCGCGCGATGGAGTGGGTCTCGACCGGCCGCGTCTTCTCCGCGCAGGAGGGACTCGAAGCGGGGCTGCTGCGCAGCCTGCACTCGGCCGAGGAGCTGCTTCCTGCAGCGCGCGCGCTCGCGCGCGAGATCGCCGATAACGCCGCGCCCGTCTCAGTTGCGCTCGCACGACAGATGATGTGGCGGATGCTCGGCGCCGAGCATCCGATGATCGCCCACCGCGCCGACTCGCGCGGGATGCTCGCGCGCGGCCAGTCCGCCGATGCCGCCGAGGGGATCGGCGCGTTTCTCGAGAAGCGCCCCGCGAGCTTCCCCGATCGCGTCAGCGACGGGCTGCCCGAGATCTTCCCCGGCTGGACCGAGCCCGAGTTCGAGTAGACGACCTAGCGCCGCGGACTACGGCGCCTGCTGGATGATCGCTTCACGCGACACCGCGCGCCGTGGCACACCGAGCCCGTCGCACAGCTTCACGCAGCGCTCGTAGACTGGGCGGAAGCCGAGCAGCTGTGGGATCGTGACGATCCCATAACCACGCCTGCGCAGCGCCGAGATGATCTTTGGATAGGCCGCGAGCGTCTGTCCGCGCGGGCCGCCGCCGTCGTGCGAGATGATGATCGAGCCCGGCTGCACCTGCGCGAGCACGCGCTGCTCGATCGCGCCCGTGCCCGGCTGCGTGTAGTCGCTCGGATCGACGTTCCACGTCACCGTCGCGAGTCCGAGCGACGCCGCCGTGCGCACGACTGAGGAGTTGTAGGAGCCATACGGCGGGCGAAACACACACGGCGTGTAGCCCGTTTGCGTACGGATCGCCGCGAGCGTGCTCTGCAGCTGCCCGCGCACGTCGCCAGTGCGCGTCAGGTCCGGATGCGTGAACGTGTGGTCTCCCAGCACATTGCCTTCGCGCAGCTCGCGCAGCATCATTTCGCGGTACGTCGAGCTGACCTGGCGCCCGATCATGAAGAACGTCGCTGTCGCATGGTTGCTCGCGAGCATCCGCACGAACGCCGGCGTGTCGGTGTCCGGGCCGTCGTCGAAGCCGATCGCCACCTGATAGCGATGCGGGCCGTGCGTGTAGGCGACATCGTCGCGGCTGCGGCAGCCGACGATCCGGTACAGCTCGGCCGAGCGCTTTGGCGAGGCGCCAACGACCGGCGCGATCAACGCCAATGGGCTGTCGATCTGCGCGCGCGAGGCGAGCTCGCGCGAGCTCGAGCCACAGCCCGTCGCCACGACCACGACGAGCGCGATGAGCGCGACCGCCACGGCGGCGGCGAGCATCGAGCGTAGGTGCCGCACTGCCGGCTCAGCCGAGGACGAGCTCGGCGATCGTGCGCAGCGTCGCCGCGTCCGCCGAGACGAGCATCGTCGTCACGATCGACTCGCGCCACTTCGCCAAGTCGTCGCGGATCTTCGCCGGCGGCCCGACTAGTGAGAGCTCCTCGATCAGCTCGCGCGGAATCTTCGCCCCCGCCTCGTCCTTCTTGCCAGAGAGGTAGAGCTCTTGAATCTCTTCGACCTCGCGCTCATAGCCCATGCGGATCGCTACGTTCGCGTGAAGTTGTTGCCTTTCGGCCCCATCCCACCGAAATAGAGCGCGTAGAACGGGCGCAGCGCGTCGATCGAGCCCTCGACATCGTCAGAGATGACGAATGGGACTGTCGCACAGACCTCGAAGTCCTCCGGCGTGCGCCGTGCACCCTCGCGCGCGAATCCTTCGGCGAGCGCCGCGCGATTGGCGTCCTGATGCGTCGGGCTGAACAGCATCGCCAGCCAGCCGTCGCACAGCTCCGCGCACAGCGCGACGTTCTTCGGACCCTCCGCGCCCAGGTAGATCGGGATCTCCTCGCGCAACGGATGAATCGAGGACTTCAGCGGCTTCGCGAGCCCCGTGCCGCCCGCCAGCGGTAGCTTGTAGTGCTCGCCGTCGGCCGTCACTGGGCCCTTGCGCGCCCAGATGTCGCGCAGGATCCCGATGTACTCGCGTGTGCGTGCGAGCGGCTTGGCAAACGGCATCCCGTACCACCCCTCGACGACCTGCGGGCCCGACACGCCGAGCCCGAGGATGAAGCGCCCGCCCGAGAGGTGGTCGAGCGTCATCGCCGCCATCGCCGTCGCCGCCGGCTGGCGCGCCGACATCTGCACGATCGCCGTGCCCAGCTTGACGCGCTCAGTCGAGGCGCCCCACCAGGCCAGCGGCGTCAAGCAATCCGAGCCATATGCCTCTGCGGTCCAGATCGAGTCGACGCCGAGGCGCTCTGCCTCAGCGATCGCCTCAGCCGCGCCTGGCGGCGGTCCGCCAGCCCAGTAGCCCGTGTTCAGTCCTAGCTTCAAATCGTCCGCCATTGTCATGTCCCCACACGAACCCTATTGGATCTGTGCCGCCAGCTAGCGGATCCGCTCGGCGACGTCGAGTGTCTGCCCGGTGCCCTCCACTGGACACGCCACGACGCCGGGCAACTGCTCGATCGCCCGCGACGACGGCGCCTGCGGATCCTGCAGGCGGTGCGAGAGCGAGAGCGCGAGCAGCGCCAGCGCAATCAGCGCCGCACCGTAGACGTTCGCCGTATCCAGCAACCCGTAGCGCGTCACCGCGATGCCGGCCGCAAGCGCCGGAACGCTGTAGGCAAGGTAGGACGCGACGTAGATCGACGCGACGAGCGCCGCGCGCTGATCCGCCGGCGCGCGGTTGCTGACCGCGCGAAACGCACCGGCGAACGCCGGGCCGAAGCCGAGGCCGGCGACTCCCGTCGCGATCAAGAACAGCGCCGTCGAGCCGTCGTTCAGCGCGATCAGCGCGAGCGCCACGCCGACGATCAGCGCGCTCAAGCCACCGCGCGCAGCGACGCGCGCGTGCGTGTCGCGCAGCACCAGCGACATCGCCGAGCTGACGCCGGCCATGATGAAGATCGACAGGCCGCCCGCGACGTGGCTCGAGTCATGCAGCACCTTCGCCGTCAGCGACGGGCCGAGTGAGAGGATCAGCCCGCCGAGCGCCCACGTCGCCGTCAGGCACGGCACCGTCGCGAAGAAGTCCGCGCGCAGCGAAGCCGGCACGGCGACGTTCGGTCGCAGCGAGCGTACCCACGTCGACCTGCGCTGCACCGTCTCTGGAACCGCCAACGCCAGCAGCGCCGCGAGCGTGAACGCGCCAAGCAGCAGCCAGTAGACCAAGCGCGTCGGCGTTGGGCCGTATTCGACGAGCAGGCCGCTGCCGAGCGCACCGGCGGCGAGTCCCCCCATCGGCGCCGCCGCCGCGAGCAGCGCTCCGAGCCGCGGCTTGTGCTCCGGCTGCAAGTCGATCAGTGCAGCGCTGATCGCCGCCGTCGCGATGCCCGTCGCGACGCCCTGCAGAATCCGCGCCGCAACCAGCCAAACGACGCTCTGCGCCTCAGCAAACAGCAACATGCCGGCGATCTCGATCGCCAGCGCGAACAGCAGCGTCGGACGCCTGCCGAGGTGATCCGAGAGCGAGCCCGTGACGATCAGCGCGCCGAGCAGGCCGAGCGCGTAGACCGCGAAGACGCCCGTCAAGACGATCGCCGAGAAGCCCCATTGCTGCTGGTAGACGATGTACAGCGGCGACGGCGCGCTCGACGCGAATAGCAGCAGCGCGAGCGTCGCGACGAGCAGCCAGAAAGCCGGCACGCGGCCGAGCGCGCGGCGCTGGGCAGAGCCCTCGAGGATGGCTGTTTGTGCGGTCATTCGCTTGCAACCTTCGCCCCGCCCGAGAACGCGCAATAACCTGGGGCGATGACGTACACGACGGCCGATGCCAGGCAGGGACTACTCGACACCGTAGCGGTCGCGATCGAGCAGCTCGGGCTCGCGCTAGCCGCACTCGGTGAGGCCTACGAGCAGCTCGACGAGCAGAGCGCCGAGCGGTTGGAAAGTGAGCTGTTCCGCCCCGTGCAGATCGCTTATGGCCGCGCCCAGCGTACGTATGCGGGCTTCGCCGAGCGACACTCGCTGCCTGCTCGCACGTTCGCCCCGGCGACACCCGGTGCGCCTTCCTCAGGCGCGCGCGGCTTCATCGACAGCGCCGTTGACGCCGTCGCGAGCGCCGATCATGCGCTGTCGGAGCTACAGGACTCGATGGCACCCGTCGAGGTCGGAGACGCCGAGCTGCGCGACGGCCTGCGCGAGGTGCGCGAGCTGATCGGCCAGCTCAGCGCGAGCGCGCGCGGCTTCGTGCGCACGCTCGGGCGCTAGCCAAGCTAACCCGCCGGAGCCGAAGCAGGCGCGGGAAGCAGCGCGCCGGCGTGCCGAAGCAGTGCTTCGAAGATGCCTTGCAGCGTCCGCTTCGCGTACGCGTGGCTTGGGCTCGACGTGATCAGCACCGACGCAGCGACGCGCACGCTGCCGTGGCGCAGCAGGATCGACTGGTGCTCGACTTCGCCCGTTCCCGCACCCCAGCCGCCCTTGAAATAGAGCTGCCAGCCAGGCAGGCGCAGCCGCCCGACGCCCCAGCGCTGGCTCGCCGTCACGCTCGCGAGCAAGTGCATCGCCGTCGCGCGGTGGCTTGGCACGACTTCGCGATCGATGTGCAGGAAGAAGCGCGCCTGATCGGCCGCGTCGATCCGGCTGAGACCCCAGATGTCGTCGTCGAGCGTGAAGTGGCGCATGCCCGCGCGGCGCGCAACCCTGTACACGCCTTTCGACCCAACGAACCCGAGCACGCTCGTCGCTGCTTCGTTGTCCGAGCGCTCGATCATCGGGTCGATCAGACGATGGTCGGTGGCCGTGAGCGGGCGGTCGCGCACGCGCGCGTCATCGAGATACGCGACGAGCAGCATCGCCTTCAGGATGCTCGCCGACGGCACCGTGCGGTCGACGCGCCAACCCCACGCGCGGTGCTCCGTGCGCACGGCGAAGCTGACGTCGCCCGCGCGTGTGTGCGCGTAGGAGATCGCCGCGCGCACGCCCGGCTGCCATGTCGCCTGCCTCGCGGCACCTGCGGCGCCTGCAGCACTTGCTGCACTCAGCGCGGCAAAGCACAGTGCGCCACACGCAAGCGCGAGCACCTTGCGGCACTCAGCGCGCAAGCGCGAGGACCCTGACATCGCCCGGCGTCGAGCCGCTCACGGTCACGTAAGCACGCGAGCCGCCAAGTGCTGTCGAGCCGAGCTGCCTCGCGCCGCCGCCGCCCGTCGCGCGATTGGCACAGCCACTCGCGCTGTTGTAGGCGTGCGTGTAGCCAGCCTGATAGCCCGGATCGCGCGAGACCGTCGAGGGCAACGAGAGCAGCACGCGTTCGCCGCGCAAATGACTCCGTCCAGCCGACTGCGCGTGCGTTGCATCCGCCGCGCCCGCCGCGACGCTCGCGCGTCCAGCCCGGCTCGCCGCGCCGATCCGCAACTGCTGCGCGCAGCGCGTGACGCGCTCGTACAACAACCCGCCGCCGAGCAGCGACGGGTAGAAGAAAGCCGTGCCGTGACCCGCCGCGCGCAGCGTGCGCCTGTGCCCACTCGTCAGATCGACCAGCTCGATCGCGCTGCGTCGCGGCGTGTCGACTGTGAAGACCGCGCTCGCGCCGTCGAGCGATGGGCGACCGACCTGGCCGGCCAACCGCGAGCCGGCAAGATAGCGCCGCGTCGACGGCGACGCGAGCGACACCGCGATCAGGTGCTCTCCCCCGGCCGCGTCCTGATCGCGGTAGACGACCCAGCTGTCGGACACCGCGAGCGCGTTGACGCCGCTCGCGGCAAGCGTTAGCCGTGGCTGCAACGAGCCGCGGTCAGCGATCGTGATCGCTCCCAGAGTGTCCCAAGCGATCGTCGAGCCGCCGAGCGCCGGATGCGCGCCGGGCAGCGCGCGAGCGCCCGCGTCGCCAGCCACCGAGGGGTCGCTCGCCCGCGCGATCGTCGCCGCAGACGCGCTCACCCCGCCGAACGCGAGCGTCAGCGCGCATAGCCCAAGCCCGAGCGCGTCGAGGCGGCGCAGCCCGAGCCACAGCCGCGGCTCGGCCGCCATCTCATCGAGGCGCTGTGCCCCGTGCCCGCGACGCAGCCCCGGCGCCATCCACAGCACCGGCAGCGCGCGCCCGGCGCCGAACGCCACGCCGATGAGCACCCCGAGCAGCGGATCGCCCGCAGCGAAGCTGATCCCGGCGAGCGCCCACACGGCGAACGCCAGCACGAACGTCGTGAAGCCGAGGCCGAGCAGCACGCCATACAGCGCGCACGCGAGCGGCAACGGCAACGTCCAGCGCCAGCGCTCCGGCACCTGCCGGCGGATCTGCGGCGCGATCTTCACGCCGCGCCAGTCGGCGACCGCCGCCGCGAGCGCGAGCGCCGCGCCGAGCCCCTCGCGCAGGCCCGTGAAGCCGTGGGCGGCGAGCGAGCCGAGCACGGCCAGGCCGCCAAACGTGACCGCGCCGCCGATCAGCGTGCCAAGCGCGAACGTGATGCTCGCCGCGACTGTCACCGTGCGCCTGACATCGCCGAGCGCACTGCCGATCGTCTCGACCATCGAGAAGCCGCACGGCGACCACGCGCCTGTGATCCCCGCGACGAGCGCCGTGATCGCAGCGCACACCGCGAGCCCGCTCAGCACGGCATCATTGTTTCGTAGTACTGCACGCAGAACACGTTGCGCCCGCCGTAGCAGTAGCCGACGAGCGCCTGATCGCCGTTGATCCGCTT
>Ga0193728_1001305_pt1 | contig 12598 bp, 11 predicted proteins | sample U1c1metaG_FD_143037 | JGI IMG/M metagenome (GOLD analysis project Ga0193728, IMG submission 143037) | Soil microbial communities from a riparian zone of the East river system, Colorado, United States - U1c1 | ecosystem: Environmental > Terrestrial > Soil > Riparian zone | place: USA: East River...
GTTACCGCGCATCCCCGCGCCCGGAGCCCATCCCGGGGCAGGCTCGGCCGGGCCACGTGGTCTTTGGCATCAATAACCCCGCGCGCCCCACTGGAACGCGTCCCGGGCGGCCGGATCTTGATCGCGGGAAACCGGACCTTGATCATGGGAAGATCGCTCACCTCAGAGAGTGAGCAACCTTCCCATGATCATGACGCGCCGCCGTCCGCTCCCGGCCGCCGACCTCATGCCGCCGGGTCTACATCGACTGCTGCGACGACGCCGCCTGCCCGGCGCACCTTCGGCGTTTACCTCCTCTGCTAGTGGGAAACGAGGAGTTTCCGGACAGGGCTGGTTTTTGTCGGTAGTGTCCGCTGCGATGCCGATCCGTACGCCCACCAGGGGCGACGCGCTTGCCGCGCCGGCCGCCCTCGTCCGCACGGGCACCTGGCTGCTGGCCATACTCTGCATTGTGCCCTTGCTGTCGCCGACCGCCCCGGCCGCCGCCCGTGTCGTCCGCCCCGCTGGTCAGCGGGGGGCCGGATGACTCCCGACGCCCGGACCACGCCGGGCGCGTCGCCTCCGGCGCAGGCCCCTGACGGCCGCGGCGCGGCGCCCGCTGACCCGGCCGGCCGGCTCCTGCGGCAGCTGACCGTCCTGCCGGTCCTGCTGGCGGTGGCCTGGCTGCTGGCCGGGCTGCCGCTGCTCCTCCTGGGCGCGTTCACCCCGGTGCTGATGCTGGTGGTTTCCGTGCCGCTGGCGGCGCTGCTGGCCGTGCTCGGCCTGCGGCGGATGCCGGCCCGGCCGGGCCTGCTGGCCGGGCTGGGCCAGGCGCCGGGCCGCACCCCCTGGTGGACCGTGGCGGCCCTGGTCGCGGTAGCGGTCGCGTTCGGCGTCGACCAGGCGATCTACCACTCCCAGCAGGTCATCGTGCAACGCGACCCGGCCTCCTACATCCAGTTCGGTGCCTGGATCGCGCGCCACGGCTCGCTGCCGATCCCGAAGGACGCCGCGGCCTTCGGCGGCACCCACGGGGTGCTCTCGTTCTACGGGCCGGCGTTCCATCCCGTCGGGCACTCCATCGTGCCGCAGTTCATGGCCGGCCTGCCGATGACCCTCGCGGGAGGATTCTGGGCCGGCGGCGTCGGCCTGGCCGTGGCCGCGGGGGCCCTGCTCGGGGCCTGCGGGGTGCTGGCCCTGGGCGGCCTGGTCGCGCGGCTGGTCGGGCCCCGGTGGGCGCCGCTCGGCGCCCTGATCCTGGCGCTGGCCCTCCCGGAGCAGTTCACCTCCCGGTCGACCTACAGCGAGCCGCTGGCCCAGGTCCTGTTCCTGGGCGGGCTGTGCCTGATCATCGACTCGTTCGGGACCGGCCCGGCCGGCCGGGACGGGACGGGCCGCCGGAGGCTCGCGGCACTGGGCGGGCTCGCGGTCGGCCTGACCCTGCTCGTCCGCATCGACGGGGCCAGCGACATGCTGCCGCTGATCCCCTACTGCGGGGTGCTGCTCCTCGGGCGCAGCCGGCAGGCGCTCCCGCTGATCGGCGGCGTGACGGCCGGCGCCGCCTACGGCGTCATCGACGGCGTGGTCCTGTCGCGGCCCTACCTGGCCAGCATCAAGGGCTCGCTGCTGCCGCTCATCGGCATCGCCGGGGTGCTCCTGGTCGTCACCGGGGCGGCCGTGGCGGTGCTGTGGCGCCGCGGCCTGCCCGAGGTGCGGGGGAACTGGCTGCCCAATGCGGCGGCAGCGCTGGCGGTCGCCGTCGCGACGGGCCTGGTCCTCCGGCCGTACCTGCAGACCGTCCACGGCCAGCGGACCGCATCAGATATCCGGGCCATGACCGGCTACCAGCGGGCTGATCACCTGCCGATCGACCCGACCCGCCTCTACTATGAGATCAGCCTGCACTGGGTGTTCTGGTACATCGGCGTCGCCGCCGTCGTGCTCGCCACCATCGGGGCTGCCGTCCTGGCCCGCAGGTGCCTGCAGGGTCGCGCGCCGGCCTGGACGCTGCCCCTGATGTCCTTCGCCTGGATCATCGTGGCCACGCTGCTGCGGCCCGGGATCACCCCCGATCAGCCCTGGGCCAGCCGGCGGCTGGTCCCCGGCGTCCTGCCCGGCTTCATCGTCCTCGCGCTCTGGGCCGCAAGCTGGCTTCGCCTGCACGGGGCCGGCCAGGTAGTCCGCGCCTGCGCCGTGGCGGTGCTCGGGGCGGCGCTGGTCCTCCCCGCCGCGATAACTACCTTCGGGATCTCGTATCGGGACGGCCCGCGCAGCGTCCGCCTCGTCGCGGACGGGTTCGCGGGCAAGACCACCTACGCGGGCGAGATCGCGGCGGTGCGCGGCATGTGCACGGCCATCGGGGGCAACGCGTCGGTCGTCATCATCAGCCCGGGGACAGCCGACCGGATGGCCCAGGTCATCCGGGGAATGTGCGGCGCCCCGGCAGCGACCCTCGGCCATCCGACTCCGCAGATCATGCGGGAAATCATCAGGGGAATCCGGGCCGCGGGCCGCCGGCCCGTTATCCTGGCGGCCGGCGGCGGCCGGCTCCTCCCCTACGCGGCCCGGCCCCGGCGGATCATGGTGCTGCACGTCCAGGCGGACGAGCACGCCCTGACGGCGCCCCCGCGGGACACCCTGAACCTCACCTACACAGTCTGGATGGGCCTCCCACCCCCCTAACCCGCCTCCCGCGCGGCTACCGCAAGGATCGTGCCGGCCACGACGTCGTCACCAGGCCCGGCGCCGGGGCGCTGCCGAGCAGGAGCTGTACCGGCGGGTGATCGACGCCGCCCCCGTCCCTTGCGCTCGATGCTGACCAATCCCGAGGCCGCCAGCGCCGCCAGCGCCGGCATCGCCCGCTACGAGGCGCAGATCGCCCGGGCCATCCCCGCCGAGGACGCGAACCTGCGGGCCGCGATCATCAGCGCCATCACCCTCGGCATCACGGTCTCCCGGCACCTCATCAAATCCGACGAACTCGCCAGCGCCGACCCAGCGCAGGTCATCAGGCTTCTGCGTCCCTGCGTGCTTTCACTGGCAGCCCGCCCCGATCACGGCGAGACCCGATCACCGCCGCTCACCCGCCTGCCGACCTGGCTCCCACCGGGCGTCCTGAGATGAGGGACGCGAATACAACAGTGGAGCCGAGGTAATGACCGGTAGCGTCGTCGAAGGCGCCGCCGCACGTGATCAGGTGCAGGGCCGCATAGCCCGTCGCGCCGTAGATAGCTTTCGACGGGAAAGTGGACTTAAGGTACCGGCGCACGCCCGTAACACGGAAAACAGCGGTGATCCCGTCGGCGAGCGTCACGTCGATCCTGTCCCCGGGGCGGAGGGCTCCCAGCCGGAAGAAGACTGCCGACCCGTGATAGGTGTCGACGTGACCTTCGATGACCGACGCCCCGATCTGGCCCGGCGTCACGGAGTACTTGTACCATGCCGCCCGACCGGGCTGCGTATAAAGCGACGGGACCTGGATCGTCCCGTCGGAGTTGACTCCCAGGTGCAGCAGCTTCGAGTTCACGCCAATGGCCGGGATTTCGACCCACACCGGCAGCGAGCGCTGCAGCGATGGTCCGCTTCCTGTGGACGGCCCGGTGGAGCCCGCTGCCGCTAGGGAGGCCTGCGGCGCGTGCTCCTGGGCGCTGACCGCGACGCCGACAGCGGCGGCCCCGCCCACGATGAGAAGAACGCCGGCCACCCCGGCGACGCGGGTGCGGAGGCTTCCTGGCGCGCGAGGCGGGGGGGCGTACCCGCTCTGCGGCCAGGACATCACCACCCGGAACCCGGCTATACGCCCCGGCTCGCGTCCCCTGATACTGTCGCCTCCCTCCGCCTTCCCCAGAACGCTCTAATCGCGTAGCCTAATACTCCTATGACGAACAGGACATTGCACGTCTGCGCCGTCTATGTGCTTTACGTTTATGGCTGTCAGTGCTCTCGGGAAAGTATCCGCCATCTTCCGGAGGCATGAGGAGGCCATAAAGATGCGCACCACCATGACGAGCCCCAGCGCGAGACTGACCGTCGGCTGCGCCACCTTGACCATACTCGCGTCCTTGTCCGTCTCGGCCTGCTCGGGGTCCTTGCCCTCGCAATCCTTGCCGTCGGTGACACCGACACCATTGTCACCCTCAGGAGCCGCCTCAACAACGCCTGCTAACCGACCCAGCAGCACGGCCAGTGCCACCACGCCGAGCGCAAGCGGGAGACCCTCGGCCGTCCCGTCGGCAACGCCGCGCCAGTCGGCAACGCCGCGCCAGTCGGCCAGCCCGTCCGTTACCGCTGCCCCGGCCACCGGCGGCGGCGGCACGGCCGGATTCCAGGACGCCCCGCTCTTCGGCCTCGGCGCTGCGGCAATCCTGGCCGGCGCCGGGAGCATCGCTTACCGCAGAAAGGTCATCAGGAACCGCTGACATCGGCCGCGGTCAGCAGGTGCGGGCGGACAGCTGCGAATCAGGCCCGTGCGGCGAAGCGGTCGGCGGCCCGGACTCAGGACGCCGGGGACTGCATCCCGGACTCGCGGGGCTCGATTTCCGGGTAGAGGTCGTGCCTCATTCGCTGAACGGTAACCGGGCCGCTGGCGCGCTGCTGCCCGCTACCGGGGGCGCGGCCGAGGCGGCCAGGCTCAGGAATGCCGTGGCCTGGCCGAAGGTCTCCCCGACAGCGCGGCGCGCCAGGAAATCCCGGTAGTCGCCGTAGCGCGTCGTTTCCCACGACCGTGCGCTCGGAGACAGGGATTCCAGGGCCGGCTCGGGCACCGGCTGCCATACCCAGGCGGTGACCGGACCGCCGCCGGACCCGGAACCTCCCGGCCAGCTGACGAACTCGGCGTCGGCTGCCTGGTAACGCAGCCGGTTCCGGACGAAGCGCAGCCCGCTCAGGGTCCCCTCGATCCGGCGGCGCTCCGCCTGCGGCTGCTCCGCCAGGACGCCGTCGTAGAGGTCCGGGTAGTACCGCACCAGCGTGGCGTCCACGATCGTGACCTGCCACACCACCTCGCCGACCACGGCCAGCGCACGCGGCCGGTCACCGGCGCATACCAGCGGCAGCCGCCGCGTCATGTCATCCATCGCGATGACCGACCAGGCCAGGGCGCTGACCTCGGTGACCGGGTCGCCGAGCGGGCCGTGCTTCCAGCTGACCCGGCAGCGGCCCGAGCAGAACCGGGCATGCTCACGGCGCGGCACGAACGCCGTGCCGCACTGATCGCAACGCCGGGAGTCCGTCATTACCCGATGGTACGCTGCGCGGCCGCTGCCGGCTCGGGGCCCGGTGCCGGTCAGCCCCGGCCAAGGCCGGGGAAACGTCAGTGGTCCGGCGAGTATGAGCATGGCTGCCACTGGAACGCATCAGCGCCGGACCCCGGAGATGACCGCAGGGCCGTCACGCCCGGAACCCGTAGACGCGCGCGGCGTTGTCGTGGAGCACGGCCCGCCCCGCCGCGCGCGCCCCCTCAAGGCCGAGGTCGCCGTCGGTCACCAGCTCACTCAGCACGTCGCCGATCACGCGCCGGCCGTCGCGGGCGCCCAGCCAGTGCAGCTCGGGCACCCGCGCCCCGTCTGAGCTGTACATCAGCTTGCTGAACGGGGCGGTCCCGAATGCGGCCCGCGTCATCGAGCGCAGCTCGCCAGTCGACAGGAACGGGATGGCGTAGGAGAGGTCCAGGTAGACGTTGTCGTAGAGCGAGGCCAGGTAGGCGCCCTCGCGGAAATACGGCCAGCAGCCGTGCAGCAAGACGACCGGCATGTTCCGGTAGCCGGGATCCTCGAGCACCGCCCGCAGCTCCAGCGGCCCGGCCCGCCGCAGGTCGACGTCGGGGTCGCCGTAGCCGACGTGGAACTGGACCGGCAGGCCCTTCGCGGCCGCGGCCGCGAAGGCGTCGTGCAGCAGGGTGTCCAGCAAGGGCTTGTGGCCGAGCCGGACGGTTCCGGTGCGGCCGGCCTCGTCCCGCGCCCGGCCGAATGCGGCGCGGGCCTCGGCCTCCGGCCAGCGCTCCACCGCCAGCCCCGTGCGGTACCCGGCGATGCACTTGAGCCCGGCGTAGCCGCGGCCGGGCAGGTCAGCGAGCTCGCCGACCGCGGCCGTCCGCAGGCCGTCGTAGGACGCGTGCTCGGTGATCAGCCGCTCGAACATGACCTCCAGCCGCAGCAGGGCCCGGTACGAGCACCCGGAGGCCGCGGCAAAGTCCGCGGCGGGCATGGCCCGGTCCGGCGCCGGAAACCCGGTGTCGACCACCACCCCGCTGATGCCAGCCCGCGGGAACAGGTCGCGCACCAGGCTGGCCGCGCTGCGCCCGCTGCGCGCCGCGAGCACCCCGGCCTCGGTGGCGGGCACGCCGAAATGGCCGGCCATGGCGCGCAGCAGCCGCTGATAGAACGCGGTCTCCGCGACGTCACGGGCCGACGTCACCGGGTCGGGCGACTCGGTGAAGTGCCTGCGCCACCGCCCGGGGTCGTGCTCCTGGTCGGCCTCCACGGCGTGGCAGTGGTTGTCGATGACGGGGACGCCCGACAGGTCGACCGGCGGCGCCACCGCTCAGAACCGGTAGAAGTGGTGACGGATCTCGAAGTCGAGGTCCTGCGCCGCGAACGCCGCGGCCTCCGACCGCCGCACGGCCAGGTAGCAGCGCTGCAGCAGGTCGGGCATCGTGGCCAGCAGGAACTCGTCTTTCTCCAGCTCGTCCAGCGCCGCGCCCATCGTGGCAGGCAGCGGGCGGACCTTGTGCTCGGCCAGCCGGTCGGGTGCGAGCCGGGCCGGGTCCCGCTCGCAGGGCAGCCCTGGCTCCAGGCGGCGCTCCACGCCGTCGAGGCCGCAGGCGATGAGCGCGCCCAGGGCCAGGTACGGATTGGCGCTCGCGTCCGAGGACTTGAACTCGATGTTGTAGCTCTGCTCCTCGCGCCCGTAGAACGGCGAGACAACCCGCAGGGCCGCCTCCTTGTTATCGAAGCCCCAGGCGGTGGTGGCCGACGCCCACGCCTGCGGCGTGAGCCTGCGGTAGGAGTTGTAACTCGGCACCGTGAGGGCGGCCAGGGCCGGCAGGTGCTCGGCGACGCCCGCGATGAAGTGGCGCCCCAGCTGCGACAGGCCGCGGTCGGCGTCGGGCGCGTAGAGCAGGTTCCGGCGGCCGCCGGCGTCCCACAGGCTGAAGTGGACGTGGGCGCCGCTGCCGATCTGCTCGGGAAAGGGCTTGGGCGCGAACGAGGCGAGCAGGCCGTGCCGCAGGGCGACGCCGCGCACGGTGTCCCGGAACTTCATCTGGTTGTCGGCGCAGCGCAGCGCGTCGGCGTAGCGGATCGAGATCTCCTGCTGGCCCGCGCCGTACTCGTTGATCGCCTGCTCGACGATGAGGCCCTGCGCCAGCAGCGCGTCGGTCGTCTCGACCATCAGGTCCGCGTTGAGGTCGTGCCCGATGCTGCTGTAGACCGGGGTGTGACCCGGCACGTCGAACGGCAGGTAGCGGCCGTCCTCCTCGCGGGCCAGGTAGTACTCGTTCTCGAAGCTGGCCTGCACGGTGATCCCGAGCGCCGCCGCGCTCGCGATGACGGACTTGAGGTACGAGCGCGGGCAGGCACCCCAGTCCCGCCGGTCGTGGCCCCACTGGTCGCACAGCACGCTGGCGCTGGAGTTCGCCCAGGGCAGCACGGTGAAGGTGTCGGGGTCGGCGACCAGCCGGATCTCGCCGACCGGCTCCATGCCCGCGATGTCGACGACGTCCTCGAGCAGGTTGATCGACATCTGCGCCCGGGTCAGGTTCACCCCCTCGCGCAGCTTGTGCTCAAGCTGGCCGACATGGATCGCCTTGGTCCGAGCCACCCCGCTGACGTCGCAATACTCGAAACGGATGAGCTTGACGCCGGCCTGTTTCGCTGCCTCGATGACGTCACCGATGTTCACCTGGCCCCCCTTCCCTGAGTCCGGATGCCCCGGGCCGGGGCGCTCACAGCATCACGTCCCCGCCGTTGGGACCCAGCGTCTGGCCCGCGTAGTACGAGCCGTCGGCCGAGGCGAGCATGACGGCGGTCGGCGTGACCTCGTCGACGCGCCCGAATCGCCGCATCGGCAGCTCGGCCAGCTTGGCCGAGCGCCATTCCTCGGTCTCGCTTTCCAGCAGCGGCGTCACGATGGGCCCGGGCGCGATGGCGTTCACGAGCACGCCCCGGTGGGACACCTCGCGCGCCAGCGCCTTGGTCAGGCCGATGATCCCGGCCTTGCTCGCGCTGTAGTGCGCGACCTCCGAGCCGCCGATCTGGCCCAGCTGCGAGGCGATGTTGATGATCTTGCCCGAGCCGCGCTCGAGCATCTGCCCGATCAGGACCCGGCTGCACAGGAACGTGCCGCGCAGGTTCACGGCGAGCACCCGGTCCCAGTCGGCGACCGGCATGTCCTCCAGCAGTGACTGCGTGAAGATGCCGGCGTTGTTCACGAGGATGTCGACGCGGCCGAACCGGGCCAGCGCCGTCTGCGCCATCGCGCGGACGCTGTCCTCGTCGCTGACGTCGGCCTGGACGTAGAGGGCCTCGCGCTCGTGGCCCCGGACCGCCGCCAGCACGCCGGCCGCCGCGGCCGGCTCCGCCCGGTCGACCAGGATGACGTCGGCGCCCTCGCTCGCGAAGGCCACGCTGATCCCGGCGCCGATGCCCGACGCCGCCCCGGTCACCAGGGCCACCTGCCCCGCCAGCCGGCTCACCGGGCCACCCGGTCCCCGGCCGCCCGGTCCCCGGCCGCCCAGGAGGCGGCGATCTGGTCGGCGGTCGCCAGGTCGAAGCGATGGCGCATCAGCAGCAGGGACGCGTCGTGCTGGGCGGGATCGTCGCTGCCGACGCAGTCCTCCGCGATCACGACGTAGTGGTCGTTGAACAGCGCGTCGCGGGCCGTGGACTCGACGCAGCCCTCGGTGGTGCACCCGGCGATCACGACGGTCTCGATGGCGTTGCTGCGCAGCAGCAGTGACAGGTTCGTGCCCCAGAATCCGCTGGACCGGTACTTGCGCACGACCATCTCGCCCGGCTCCGGGCTCGCCTCATCGATGAACTCGTGGCCGGGCGTGCCGGGCAGCGTGTACGTCAGGGGCGGGCCGTCGCGCCGGGCCAGCCCGTGCATCCGCAGGTTGAAGCGGATCTGGGCGGGCGAGTCGCTCATCCTGTCCGGCAGGGCGGTGTTCTGGACGTGAATGACGAGCACCCCGGCGCGCCGCGCATGGCCCAGCAGCCGGGCCACGGCCGGCCGGACCGACTCGTACATCGACAGGTCGACGCCCAGGCGCGCGAATGCCCCGGTGGCGTCAACGAAATCCCGCTGCATGTCGATGACCAGCAGCGCGGTGTGCGACGGGGCGACAAGCTCGTCCAGCTCGGTATAGACCGCCTTGCCTGAAATCTCGATCATGCGCGACCCCGGGTGATATGCCAGCCTGCTGTACCGGGGCTATCTTCGCACCCGCACCGCCAGCCCCGGGCGGCAGCGTACTTCGCGCTGGTCCCGGGGCTGGCGGCTGGCCGTCGCTGCGGCGCTGGTCAGCTCGCGGCTGCCCCCTCCCGGAGCGGCCGGAACGCCGCCCGGAGCTCGGCCGCGAACAGCTCGGGCTCCTCCCAGGCGGCGAAGTGGCCGCCCTTGTCGACCTCGTTGAAGTAGCTGAGGCTGGGGTAGGCCTTCTGGACCCAGCTGCGCGGGGCCCGGAAGATCTCGTCGGGGAACGTAGTGAAGCCGACCGGGACCGAGACCTCCGGCAGAGGCTGGCCACCTGCCTGAGCCTGGGCCCGGCCGGTCTCCCAGTACTCCCGCGCGGCCGAGGCGCCGGTGCCCGTCAGCCAGTACAGCGTGATGTTGTCGACGATCCTGTCGCGGGTCAGATGGCCCGCGGGCTGGCCGTCGACAAAGGCCCGGGAGATCTTCTCGTAGCTGTCGGTGTCGTGGTCGAGCATCCAGGCGGCCAGGGCGACGGGTGAGTCCAGCAGGGCGTAGCCGATCGTCTGCGGCCGCGTGGCCTGCTCCAGGAAGTAGCCAAAGCCGGTCGCCCTGAATTCGGCGAGCGCGTCACGCGACGCGCGTTCCTGCTCGGATTCCGCTGGCTGGGGGCCGTTCAGCGCCGTCACGAGCAAGTTGGTGTGGATGCCGGCCAGCCCTTCGGGGGCCTGGCGGCCCATCGCGTCGGTGACGGAGGCGCCCACGTCGCCGCCCTGCGCGACGTAGCGGGTGTAGCCGAGGCGGTGCATCAGCTCCGCCCAGGCGCGCGCCACGCGGGCGGGGTCCCAGCCGACCTCGGTCGGCTCGCCGGAGAAGCCGTAGCCGGGCAGCGACGGCAGCACGAGGTCGAACGCGTCCTCGGCCCGTCCGCCGTGGGCGACCGGGTCGGTGAGCGGGCCGACGACCTCGAGCAGCTCGATGACCGAGCCGGGCCAGCCGTGCGTCATGATCAGCGGCAGCGCGTCCGGGTGCGGCGACTTCACGTGGATGAAGTGGACGTCCACCCCGTCGATCTCGGTCTTGAACTGCGGCAGCGCGTTCAGCCTCGCCTCGCACGCGCGCCAGTCGTAGTCGGTCGCCCAGTAGCGGGAGAGTTCCTGGATCGTCGCCAGCTGCACGCCCTGCGACCGGTCGGCGACGAGCTCCCGGCTGGGCCGGCGCGTCGCGGCGATGCGCTCCCGCAGGTCGGCGATGGCCTCGTCGGGCATGTCGACCCGGAAGGGACGGATCTCGCTGGCGGTGTCGGCGGTAGTGGTCATACAGCCTCCTTGCTATCGCAGTCAGGGAAGCACTGGGACCTGCTCATTCCGGGCGCAGCCACTGAGCTGGCGGCCCTGGACCAGGACGACGGGCCGTCCATGGCCCAATCGCGGTCGTAAGGTGCCATACCCCCGGCCGGCGGGCCTAAGCGAGCTGCCGCTGAAGCGGCCCCGTCAGGTCGCGCTCCCGCCGGAGCCGACCTGGGTGAGCGGCCGGGCGACGGTCTCCAGGGACTTGCTTTCGGCATCGATGCCCGGGAATACCTCGACCAGGCCGCCGATGATCAGAAGGGGGATCGCCGATTAGCGGTTCGCTTCGTGTGCATGAGTGTCAGCGGTTCAGATCGCCCCCCCATATTTGGGGGCGAAACGAACCGCTGAGCGGCTCCCTTCCACGGCTCCCCGTGACCGCAGCAGCCAAGGGGCTTCTGAGCTTGCCGGTTCTGGTGAGGTCACGCCAGCCCCGCCCCGGCGGGGCGGCTAGTCGGCGCCGACGACCTTGAAGTCCTGGCTGACGAAGACGTGGTGCGGCCAGCTGACGCCGATGTTGTGGACCTCGTACTCGCCGTTGCTCAGCTGCACGACCCGGTCGACGACACCGCCCGGGTAGGCGGCCAGCGCGGCTTCGGTGGCCTTATTGGCGGTCGTCCCGCTGACGATCGTCCCCTGCCCCTCGGTGTAGCTGGCCGGGATCTGGCCGGCCTGCTTGGCCATGGTCTGCGTCCCGCGCTGGAAGGGGACCACCCCGGCCGCCGCCGAGGAGGCGGCGGTGGCGGCGCTGCCCGCCGGCTGCACGGTGACCTGCGTGGCCGTGATGGTTGTGCTGCTGGTCGTCCCGAGGACCAGGACGGGCTCGCCGGCGGTGATGGCGCTCGCCGAGACCGGGGTCGTCCCCTTCTGGTAGGTCGTGGCGGACGCCTCGTCGACCGTTACCTTCTGGCCCGCTGCGGTCGTCAGCGTGAAGCCCGACGCGGACACGCTGCCGACCGTGCCGGATGCCCCGCCCGCGGCCGGCCCGGACCGGGCGTTGGATCCCCCGCCGCCCGATCCCAGCGGACCGCCCGCGCCGCTGACGGCCGGCGCTGAGCCGCTGCCGGCGGCGGCTGAGCTGCCGGCCGCGGCTGGGCTGCTGCCGGACGTGGCGCTGACGATCCCGTAGGAACCGCCCGCGACGGCGATGGCCGCGATGCCGGCGGCGACGGACTTGCTGAGCTTGCTGGAAAACATGTGCTGATCTCTTTTCGCTGGTGCCTGGATCTGATGGCCGGCCCCGGTCACGCCTGGGCCTGCCGCGGAGCGGAGTCCCGGATGGTGAGCCGGCCGCTGCGCATGATGGCGGTCTGCTGGGCCCGGCGGGCCACCGCGGAGTCGTGGGTGACGGTCACGAGGGTGAGGCTGCGCTCGCGCCAGAGGTACTCCAGGAGGGTCATGATCTCGTCGCGGGTGCCCTCGTCGAGATTGCCGGTCGGCTCGTCGGCGAGGAGCACCGCTGGCCGCTTGACCAGGGCGCGGGCGATGGCCACCCGCTGCTGCTGGCCGCCGGACAGCTCGGAGGGCAGGTGCTGCGCCCGCTCGCCGAGCCCCACCTCGAGCAGTGCCTGGCGGGCACGTTCCTTCCGCTGCGCAGCTTCCACGCGGAGCGGGACGAGCGCGGCCTCGACGTTTTCCTGGGCGGACAGGGTGGGGATGAGGTTGAAGGTCTGGAAGATGAAGCCGATCGAGGTCGCGCGTACCCCGGTGAGCTGGCCCTCCCGCAGGCCGGCCAGGTCCGCGCCGTCCAGCTCGACGGTGCCGGAGGTCGGGCGGTCCAGGGCGCCCAGGATCTGCAGCAGGGTGCTCTTGCCGTGGCCGGTCGGCCCCTGGATGGCCAGCCAGTCGCCGTTCGGCCACGG